>Ga0326727_10021373_pt1 | contig 12685 bp, 14 predicted proteins | sample MB2enrmetagenome_FD_207643 | JGI IMG/M metagenome (GOLD analysis project Ga0326727, IMG submission 207643) | Lab enriched peat soil microbial communities from McLean, Ithaca, NY, United States - MB29MY | ecosystem: Environmental > Terrestrial > Soil > Wetlands > Peat | place: USA: New York...
GCCCGGCAATATTGGGGTGGGCAGGAGCAAAGCGTGCGCCGGGCAGTTGAGCGACTGGCACAGCTTCGGCCGGTAATCGATCCCATCTTGCGGGCGGAAGGCGTTCCTGTCGATCTCGCCGCGGTGGTATTGATCGAGAGCGGGGGCCGCACGACGGCGCTCTCCCCTAAAGGCGCGTTAGGCCTATGGCAGTTAATGCCGCATACGGCGCGCCGCTATGGCCTGGTGGTTGCCCCTAACCGCGATGAACGCCTGGATGCCGTGAAATCCACGCGCGCCGCCGCACGCTACTTGCACGGCCTGTACGCTCAGTTTTCTGACTGGAGCCTGGTGTTGGCCGCCTACAACGCCGGAGAAGAGACAGTTCAGCGCGCGATTGCGCAAAGCGGAGTTCGCCATTTCGATATGCTTGGACGCGGCAGCCGGTTGCCGTTAGAAACGCGCAATTACGTTCCCGCTGCTCTAGACGCGATGCGGCTCATAGGCGGCAGCTTGTTGGGAGAGATGCCTTCAGCGCAGCGCGCCGCGAAGGTTATGTATGCGCTTAGCGATTGAACCTTCCTCCCGCGGGCAGCAAGGATGGGCCCCCGGTTGAGGGTTGTGCAGAGAAAACCAAATCCGTCACGCCCCATAGGGAAGATCGGGTACTTACATCAGGCGGTTGCCTGCCGACTTCATGTCATAGCCGGCAAAGCCTTCCAGTTCGCGCCGCAAAACCGCCCGCCCCAGGGTTTCCAGCAGGACCTCAGCCTGGCGCAATTTCAGGTGGGTCTTACGGACCACCAGGTCGTAGCGTTTTGTAACGAGGGGGATAAAGTCCAAGCCGAAAACCCGGGCGGTTGCCCGGGTGCTTATACAGCAGTCGGCTTGCTGGCTTCGCACCTGCCGGGCGGCCGGCAGGTGCCCGAGTGCAATGCGGTCGTAGCCCTGCACTTCCCGTCCCGGAATGCCCAGGCGGCGCAGGCGCGTATCCAGCAAGAGCCGGCATCCCGCCCCGGGTTCGCGGTTCACAATCTGCACGTCGGGCCGCGCGAAATCGGCAACATCCCGGACATGCTTCGGATTACCCGCGGCAACTACGATCCCCTCCTCCCATAAGGCAAAGCCTATAACTGCAACCGAGTCCTTGGCGAACATCGTGCGGATCTTGGGCAGGTTGGATTCTCCGGTCTTCTCATCCTGGAGGTGGGTGCCGGCAACGTGAACGACGCCATTCTTAAGCAATTCCAGCGCACGCGAGCTGTTCTGATAGGTGATAACCAACTCGACGCCCTGGCGCTGCAGATGATGCGCAAGAACTGCGGCGGCCGGATCGCAGCCCGCGATCAGCAGCCGGTCACTTTTTTCCCAATCCTGTTCCAGGATCCGAGCCTTGAGTTTCACAGTCTGCTTCCGCATGCGGCCGGCGTCCAATAAAACCGCATCCGCCCGCGGCAAACCCCAGGTACTCGGTTCAGGAGTGATAGCCATCAGCCGTCCACTGACGCAGCACAACCGCAGAGCCTGTCCCGGCTGTACCTGGCTGCCTTGCGGAAGTAATTCAACTTCTTTCTGGCAGGCGGGCGCATCGACCGCGGTTTCCAGGCGAAACAACTGCTCGATGCCCACCCCTAACGCCTGCGCCAGCCTTAGACCCACCGCGGTGTTTGGAACATAAGTGCCCGACTCAATGGCATAGATGGTTTGCCGGCTGACTCCAACGGCGGCCGCCAAGTGGGCGGCGGAAATCCCGCGTTGCCGCCTTATCTGCGCCAGGCTGTTTTGTATTTCCATGTTGCACCCTTGGTGAGAAGCGGTTGCGTAGAGCAGGATACATCATTATGGGTTGTCTTGATAAGCAGCCATATGTCATATAAACAGGACAACCGGCGTTTGCTTATGGCAGAATAGATTTCGCGCGTCAGGCATCCTATGTTGCATGCAAATCTTCAGGATCGGCTCAAACCCATTGGAATAATCCGCACCCCCTTTAAGCAATCAAGGGGAACCCCGATACAAAGTTCGGTAGCCAAGGGCGCGGCGGGAACGGTGGAGCTCTTTCCGGAATTCGAAGCGGGATTGAAAGATCTGGAAGAGTTTGAGCGCGTCTGGTTGATCTACCAGTTCGATCGCGCCGCCGAGCCCCAACTGCTGGTTCGCCCATATTTGGATTCCTGCGAACGCGGTATTTTCGCCACCCGCTCGCCGGCCAGGCCGAACCGAATCGGCATGTCGCCGGTCCGCTTAATCGGAATCGAGGGCCGACGCTTGCAGGTCGCTGACGTCGACATATTAGATGGCACACCTCTTCTCGACCTCAAGCCCTACGTACCTGCTTTTGACCACTTCCCGACCGCCCGGGTGGGCTGGTACAAGAACCGGCCGGTAAACGAAGCGGTGGCAGACGATCGATTCGAGGCGAAGAAGACGACGGCGGAGACATAGAACAGCTTTTTCTACGGCCAGGTTGGCGGCGGCTACGGATGAGCATGTTCGGGGCAGTTCAAACGTGACGACACTGGCGAAGGCCAGTCGCAACATGGAGGTTGCAATGCAAAACCGGTTGAGCACTCGCCCTCAGTTCGGGATGAAGCTGTGCTGGGTGATCGGCCTGATCGCAGCGATGGGATTGGGGTTGTTCGGGCAACCCGCGGTCGCGCAGAAGCGTGACGTTCTGGTCTTTGCGGCAGCCAGTCTCAAAGACGCTCTGGACGATATCGATGCGCAATACCAGCGCGAGACCGGGAAGCACATCCGAGTCTCGCTGGCGGCGAGTTCGACGCTGGCCAAGCAGATCGAAAATGGCGCTCCGGCCGATATTTTCATCTCCGCCGATCTTGACTGGATGGATTACCTGGCGCAGCGCAAGCTGATCAAAGCCAGCACGCGCAAGAACCTGCTGGGCAACAAGCTGGTACTGATCGCGCCCCGCGACAGCACGGTCCAGGTCAAGATTCAGCCGGGCTTTCCGCTGGCCCAGGCGCTGGCCGGCGGCAAGCTCTCCATGGCCGATACCGCCGCGGTTCCCTGCGGAAAATACGGCAAAGCATCGCTGGAGAAGTTAGGAGTATGGCCATCAGTCGCGGGTCAAGTCGTGCAAGCGGAAAACGTGCGGGCGGCTCTGGCACTGGTGGCGCGCAAGGAAGCGCCGCTTGGCATCGTCTATCAGACGGATGCCGCCGCGGACAGCAACGTGAAGGTGGTTGGTTTCTTCCCGGCGGATACGCACCCGCCCATCATCTATCCCATCGCGCTCACGGCGGACTCGACCAATCCGGATGCGGCCGCGTTTCTGGCTTATCTGGAATCCGCTAAGGCCCGGCCGCTGTTCGAAAAGCAGGGGTTTACGGTTCTCAAACAGTGAATACGCCATGGACGGGTCATCCCTCTTCCAGTTCTCGGAAGCTGAACTCGTTGCTATCCGCCTGAGCCTCAAGGTCGCCGTATGGGCGGTGGGGGCAAGCCTGCCGTTTGGCGTCTTAATCGCTCTCGTCCTGGCACGCGGACGGTTCTGGGGGCGGGAATTCCTCGACGTGTGCGTTCATCTGCCGCTGATTTTGCCGCCAGTGGTAACCGGCTATGTCCTGCTGCTGCTGTTCGGCAAGCATGGTCCGCTGGGCCGGCTGCTTTGGAAAACCATCGGTCTGGTTTTTGCTTTCCGGTGGACCGGGGCCGCGCTAGCCTCGGCCGTGGTCGCCTTCCCGCTCATGGTGCGGGCCATACGGCTTTCCATCGAAGCGGTCGATCGACGGCTGGAGGACGCGGCGGGGACCCTGGGCGCCAGTCCCCCGTGGGTGTTTGTTACCGTAACGCTTCCGCTGATCCTGCCGGGGATTATCGCGGGCGCGATCCTGGCTTTTGCGCGCAGCCTGGGTGAGTTCGGCGCGACCATCACCTTTGTCTCCAATATCCCGGGTGAGACCCAGACGCTACCGACCGCCATCTACACTTTCACCCAAGTCCCCGGGGGCGATGCTGGCGCCATGCGGCTCGCCCTGGTCTCGATCCTGATTTCCGCCGTTGCACTCTTTCTGTCGGAGTTCGTGGCCAGGCGCGTAGCACGGCGGGTGGCCGGCCTATGAATCTCGAAGTGGATGTGAGCCGCCGGCTCGGGGCGTTCACTCTGGAGGCCCGCTTTACCACCGACAGCGGGTTGACCGCGCTGTTCGGCCCCTCTGGCGCCGGCAAAACTTCCCTGGTGAACATCATCGCCGGATTGCTGCGTCCCGACCGGGGCAAGATTACGGTCCAGGAAAAGGTCTTGGTCGATACCGAACGGGGCGTGTTCGTCCCGAAGTACCGCCGCCGGGTCGGTTATATCTTCCAGGAGCCGCGACTTTTTCCGCACCTCACGGTTCGGCAGAATCTCCTCTATGGCCGCTGGTTCACCCCGGCGCGCGAGCGGCGGGAACAGTTTGACCACATCGTGGAATTGCTAGGCATTGGCGGCCTGCTCGACCGCGGACCGGCCCTGCTTTCCGGCGGCGAAAAACAGCGGGTCGCCATCGGCCGCGCGCTGCTCGCCAGCCCGCACCTGCTCCTGATGGACGAGCCGCTCGCTTCCCTCGACGAAGCCCGCAAGTCCGAAATCCTTCCCTATATCGAACGCCTGCGCGATGAGAGCCGGGTACCGATTGTCTACGTCAGCCATTCGGTGTCAGAGGTCATGCGTCTGGCTAGCACGATGGTGCTGCTGGCAGGCGGCAAGGTTACCGCGACGGGAACGGTATCGGAAATTATGGGGCTCCAGGACCCCGAATGAATTAACCACATAAGGACACTAAGGACACAACGGGAGAGAACAAACCGCCGGAACATCGGGTGATCGGAAACCCGCAAATCGGTAATTTTGTAATTTGGCAATTTGGTAATTGAGAACAGGGTTGCCGACAAATATTTTTAAGAGCCCGGTTTTCAGATCGCCCGATCACCCGATCACCCGATTAGGGGTGGTGTTTTACCCCGTTGTGTCCTTGGTGTCCTTTGTGGTTAGCTTGTTTCGTAAATGAGGATCGGAATTGATTTGGGCGGTACCAAGATCGAGGCAATTGCGCTTGCCGGCGACGGAACTACACTTTTGCGGCATCGCGTCCCCACTCCGGCCGGCGATTACATAGGTATCTTAAACGCGGTTGCCGAACTGGCAGCCTTCGCCGAAAAAGAGACGGGCCAAACCGGTACGGTAGGCGTGGCTACTCCCGGGGCCATTTCACCCGTCACCGGTCTTTTGAAAAATTCCAACAGCACCGTACTGAACGGCAAGCCCCTCGACCGCGACCTTGAGACGTGGTTGAGACGGCCAATACGCATGGAAAATGACGCGAATTGTCTTGCGCTGTCGGAGGCAGTGGATGGCGCGGCCGCAAATGCGCGCGTGGTTTTCGGCGTAATTCTTGGGACCGGTGTGGGCAGCGGCATCGTGGTAAACCGGCAGGTCCATGTCGGACCCAACAAGGTCGCCGGCGAATGGGGCCACAATCCGCTTCCCTGGGCCCAAGCCGACGAATTGCCCGGAGCTTGCTGCTACTGCGGGAAGCGAGGGTGCATCGAGACCTTTCTGTCGGGCTTGGGCCTGGCGCGCGAATACCGCGCACGCAGCGGCCGGGAGAGCACGGCCATTGCCATCGCCGAAGCCGCCGCTAGCGGCGATCCGCTGGCCAACGGATGCATGGAGCATTATCAGGATCGCCTGGCGCGAAGTTTAGCCACCATTGTCAACGTGCTCGATCCCGACACCATTGTACTGGGCGGCGGCCTCTCCAATTTGACCTGCCTCTACCAGACGCTGCCTGCACTCCTGAAGAGCTATACCTTCTGCGCCGACGCCGGCACTCCTATCGTGCGCGCCCAGCACGGCGATTCCAGCGGCGTGCGCGGAGCGGCCTGGCTTTGGCCGGAGCCGGATAAGGCTATTTAGGATTTGGGAATTCGGATTTTGGATTTGTACAGCGGTACAGCGATTCGATGCGCCCGCCGCTAGCAGGTCTTTTGAAATCCTAAATCCGAAATCCCAAATCCGAAATTTATCCAACCGGTAGACACAAATCCTCTTTGGGTGTGGCAACAGGAGTGCGGCCCCGCACCTCTTATTCTCTTATGGGATTGTTGCAAAAGGATGTATGAGTCTACTTCGAATCATCATCGTGCTGCCGCTGCTCGCGTCGGCGGCCTGGGCTCAAGGGTGTACGACGCCGGAGAACTTCGCAGCTTTGGTCGGCGTCATTCTGGATCGGGGACAGCTTACCGAGTATGGTATCAGCGTTGCGGATGACCAATGGGCAGAGAAACACTATGCCTCATTCGTGCCTCCCGATTTGCTGGTTTCCGCTGCCACGCCGGAGCTGCACATGTCGCAAGAGACATGGACCAAGCAGGGCCCCGTGGATCACATCGATCAGTGGATCATCAAATTCACCCTCTATGGCACCTTTGTTTTGCACCGCGAGCTGGCAGAGCTGGATAAGCAACTGCTGCACGAGACACAGTTGCCGAGTGAAGGGGTAGATCAGGTAGCCTGCAATATCTTCCGCGCCTTCCTGGGAGATCTGCCCACCTCGAGACGAGAGTGAAAGTCCGTTTCCCGTTCCCCGTCTCCCGTTTCCCGCTTGGAGGGCCGTCTGAATTCTTAGGAAACGAGAGGGACAACTTCCTCATCGCGCCAGAGGAAGCAGGATGAGGGATGCGCGCGTCTTCCAGCGGAGCCACCGGATGCAGGGTTCAAGAGAGCGCCAGCAGCTTGGTGAATTCGCCGATATCCTCTATCTGTTCCAGGCGCGCAATCGTAGCGGCAATCCGCTGGGCGCGGTCTGGACTCAGCACGTCTTGCGTCAGCCTCGCGAATTTTTTTTCCAGCACATCGCGGCTGACCGGATTCTGCGGTGATCCCTTTGGATACATAACGTCGCGCGAGTACCGTATCCCGTTGTCCAGCTCAACGTCGATAATCGAGCGATATAGATCAGGATAGGTTTTGTTGGTCTCCTCGTCGCCGATGACCTCGACCTTTTCCGACAGGGAACGGATGCGCGGATCGGAGCGGCGGTCGTGGATGATGTCGTGAAAGTCGACCTGTCCCTGGTAGGCGGCAAGTGCGAGGACGTACTGCGCGCAATGCGAGCGCAGCGGATTATTGTCGATGACTTTGTAGCCATCCTCGGGATAGCGCAAACGGATACGGCGGATGTGGCCGGGATCGAGGCGTTCGGTTTCCAGGATGTCCATAAATCCGTCCAGCGCGGGATGGATGAAGGCGCAGCAGGCATAGAGCTTGAAATACAGCTCCATGATCTTGAAGCGTTCGCCCAGATCGCGGAAGAGTTCGTCGGCATGCCATTCCCCGGTAAAAGCCTGGCCGAGGGCGTACTTGCTTTCGAAAATGGCAGGTGGTCCGCCGAAGCCGCAGGAGGCCAGGTGAGCGGCAAAGACACCGTGGCGCGCGGCCAGCCCCATGCTGAAGGGGCGGGAGTGTTCGGTAGGATCATCGACCCAGGAGAGTAGGCCGGAGGTCTCCTGGCCGGCCAGGCCGAGAGCGTACAGCCAGGAATGGCCGCGCAAGCCGAAAAGACGGCCGGCGGCGGCCAGCGAGCCAAAAGTTCCGGCTACGCACGTCGGATGAAATCCGCGCGCGTACAGCGCCGGGCCGCTGAGAGCATAGCTTAGCCGGCAAGCGGCATCGATGCCCACCACGATGGCTGCCAGAACATCGCGGCCGGAGCGGTGCATACGTTCGCCCACGGCGAAGGCCGCGGGGCCAACCACCGCAATGGCATGCATGATGGCGCCCGGGTGGTGGCTTTCAATGTCGCAGTAGTAGCCGAACGCGCCGTTCACCAGTGCGGTGGTCACGCAATTGGTGCGCAACGAGGTTCCAAAAACCTGGGATTCGGGCGCACCGCCGGTCTCGCGCACAAAACGCTGCAACACCGCGCCGATGTCGTACTTCGGCGAAGTCGCCGCCAGCAACGCACCGATCCCGTCATAGATCACGTCTTTGGTCTGCGCCAGCACGGGCGCGGGAATTTGCTCGTAGGAAAATGATTCCAGGAATTGCGCAAAGCGGGCCGTCTGGTTGGAAAATGCCGCGGTGGCGCTCATGCCATAACCTCCTTTGGAGGATGCGATCATTGTAGCTTGCGGCCAGCGCTTGAGCGACCCGCTCTGCCAATGCGCGCTTCCCTTCTCTGAGTGCCGCGGCCAGGGACTCAGGAGGGCCAGGTCTCAGCGATGGTCGTGATCATATGCGCCCAGCGGCTCGTCCTCGTGATGTTCGTCATGGTGCTCATCAACGTGGCAGTTGGCTCGATCTTTTTCCAAGTTGCGCCGGGCGCTCTCCGCTTGCTTGCTGTGTTCGCCATGGTGTTCGGTTTCCCTTTTCACCTTTTCATCGTCTCTGCGGAGGCGGTCTTCGCATGTGTCCGCCACCATAGGCATGGCGCTACCCACAAGCAGCAAGCCACCTAACACGAGGGCAACGAAACGACTCTTCTGTAACATGCTCCACCTTGGACCCGTGGTTCGGGTCGGCACTTTAGAATTCGCTGCAACGAAGCCGGTTGTCCCGAGCTAAGTGGGATTAAGGACATAGGCCAGCTCTGGCCTGCCGTATGGAATCAGAGCAGATATTGCGGTAGAGTTGAGGGGTTGTTATTTTTGACAACAGCAATCATTGAGGTTCTTAATTGCTGTCAACAGTCAAGGAGAGAGAGTTTCTTTCTTAATTTCGGAGGGTTTCATATGGCTTCCCGAGTCAGGTCCACACCCAAACCTAAGCGAACTGACCCCGTATTGCCCGATCAGGGCGGACGTTCCATGCCGGGCGATCCGCGGAATGTTGCCAGCCTGCCCGTAGAAGAAGCGATTCGTGTGCGGGCGTATCAACTTTACGAAGAGCGCGGCCGGGTGGATGGTCAGGCGCTGACGGACTGGCTTAACGCCCAAGCGCAGATCAATGGATCGCAGCACTGACTACGCTGCCCGCAGGTGGTGCAATTGATACCGCTGGTAGCTCTGGCTGATGGCCTGCCGTGCGGCCTCGGCGTCTTTCCAGCCAAGGGTCCTGGTGCGTTTGCCCTCAAGGTCTATCCCGCATGTCCGCTGAGGCTGAACACCAGGATCGCCAGCACTATGAGTGTGGCATAGACGTACAGGCGGTCTTTTTCCATGGCGAATGCCACTGCGGCAAACGCCACGCGGGCGATGGGTGTAGCAATCAGCAGCAGAAGGCCCAATTGGATAATGCCGCGGCCCCGCCCATCCAGGGCACTGCGAACAATACCGGGCACATTTTCCAGATCGCCCGGCTCACCGCGGAAGACGTGATAGGCGGGCTGAGTATGGCCGTTGCGGACGAGAAAAATCACGCCGCCCAGCAGAACCACCGCGGCCGCCAGCATGACTCCCACGCGCAGCAAAGTCCCGATAAGCAGTTCGATCTGGCGATCGTCGGAAACCTGAGGACACGGGCACTTCATGGTCACAACCTCCCCGCCACGCTGTTGTAAAGCATTTCGAAACCGAGCAGGACTATAGCCCCGCTGAATACGTAGCGCAACGCTCTGACCTGGGCTTTAACCAGCACGTGGCTTCCTAGCAATGAGCCCGCCAATACCCCAAGCATCACCGGCATCGCCAATGCCGGATCAACGTATCCGCGGCTCAAATAGACGCCGGCGCTGGCCGCGGCCGTAACCCCGATCATGAAATTGCTGGTCGTGGTGGACACTTTGAATGGGATCTTCATGGCCTGATCCATGGCCAGCACTTTCACCGCTCCCGAGCCGATTCCCAGCAGCCCGGAAAGCGTGCCCGCGCCAAACATCAGGCTGAAGCCCAAAGGAACCCGCCGGACCGCGTACGCTTGAGGACCGTGCGGGGTGGGAAAACATCCGTTCATCCGTAACCGGCTCGCCAGCGGGTCAGGCGAACTGCTCACCTCGACCTCCGCCTGTGGCCTGCCGGATAGATACGCGGAGTACAACAACACTACGCCGAAGATCGCGCCAATCACGGTAGTCGGAATATGCAAGGCAAGAAAGGCCCCCAACAATGCACCCAAGGTGGTAGCGATCTCCAGGAACATGCCGATCCGGATATTGGAGAACCCCTCTTTCACATAAGCCGCAGCCGCACCTGACGACGTGGCGATCACCGACACCAGCGAGGCGCCAATGGCGTAGCGAATGTCGATCCCAAAACCAAGCGCAAGCAGCGGCACAATAACCACGCCGCCGCCTAAGCCCGTCAGCGCACCCAAAAACCCAGCCAGAAATGACCCCAGTGCCACCACGACGGTGAATTCCAGTACATTCATTCCTTCCTCAGGTTGGTCTCAGCGCTTCTCCTCTAGTTAAGATGCGTTCCCTTCCCGAGTAGTTCCAGTTTCTCTGGACGGAGTTCGCGGCGCGCTGATCAGAGTCCAGTCTTGACGACCACCTTGATGGCATCGTCGATTCGGTCGCGGCAATAACGGAAGGCGGTAGGCACATCCTCCATTTTGAAGGTATGAGTATGGATAAGTTTCGCGGAGAAGCGCTTCTGGGCGATCAGCGCCGCCGCGCGATGGGTGGCGCTTCGGCCTTCGCCGCGGATGCCGAACACGGAAACGTGATTGCGCACCAGCTTCGCTACATCCACCGAAACGCGCTCGCTGGGAACGCCCACCAGGGAAATCCTCCCGCCCCGCTTCACCATCTCGATGGCATCGTTAAAGCCATTGGAGCTACCCGAACATTCCAAGACATACTGCGCGCCTTCGCCTCGGGTAAAGCGCTTCACGGCCTCCACCGGATTTTCGGTTTTGATATTGACGATGTGGTCGGCCCCGAGCTGGCTGCCCAGATTTAGTCGGGAATCGCGCGTTCCGGTAAGAATCACCGGCTGCGCACCCAAAGCTTTGGCCACAGCCACGGCCATAAGCCCAATGGCGCCCGGTCCCATGACGGCCAGGCTTTCTCCCGAAATCAAGCCGCCCAGCATGTCGAGGGCGTACATGGCCGTGCCGGCGGTCACGATCAACGTGGCCTCTTCATCTCCTATGTGTTCCGGCACGGGAACCAGAGTATTGACGTGGTTCACGACATACTCGGCAAGTCCGCCATCGGTGGTGAACCCGTTGGCGCGGTGGCCCTTGTTGTGTTCGCCATAGTTCAGCCCGTAGTTGAGACAGGCGGTGTACATCCCCGCGCGGCATCTTTCACACCGGCTGCATCCCGCATGCACCTCCACTGCGATCCGGTCGCCGATCTGGTACTCGTCTACGCCGGCGCCCAGCTTGACCAGCGTGCCCATGTACTCGTGGCCGGGAGTGAAATTCTTGTGGAACGGCAGACCACCCTGAATCGACGCCGACGGCCCGCGGGTAATGATGCTCACATCTCCGGCGCAAAAAGCGATCGCGCCCACGCGCACCAGGACCTCGGCCGGCCCGGGCTCCGGAACCGGCTTCTCGGTAAGCCTCAGCTCTCCGGGACCGTCCAGGACCCATGCCTTCATGCTCGCGGGAACGCCAACAACCTGCTTGGGGACTGCCGTACTCATGATCGACCTCCGCTGAAAGGCAACAGCATAGCACTTCGTGCCAGAGTTTCCCGTTTCCCGTTTCCAGATTAACCTGCTTAGGCGCCCTACCCTGATAGTACGAGGAAGTGGGGCACCAGCGGCTCTGGAAACTGGAAACCGTAAACTGGAAACTCGAAATGGGGCAACCTGGAACATGCCAAGGCACATCGTGCCATGTAAGTTATCGTCTTGAGAGACCGTCCCGACCGCCCGCCGGGCAAGCGTTTGCACGGGTCGAGGTCAGGTTCATGGGACGGCCATTCAAACGGTGGGAGCGTGTACGATGGCACTCAGTAGTTCGAATCTCGTCGGCGCCTCGGGTTACGAGTCGGCGCAACATCTGGCCAAAGTGGTGGGCGTGGCGGCGATCCTGGCTTCTGCCTTGTCGCAAGAGTACGGCAGCGGCATCAATTTTGTTCTCACCAGCAGCCTGGGCACTTACCCCGGGGTTACCTACCTGGTGCCGATCGCCATGATCGCGGCCGGCATTCTGCTGCTGCCCAAAGTGATTTTGTTCATGCGGTTCTCCCGGGTGGCCCCACGCGCCGGCTCCACTTATGTCTGGCTGACCCGGTCGCTGAACCTGCCGGTAGGGTTTGTGGTTGCCTTTCTGTGGTTCGTCGGGGTGGTGGCCGGAATCGGTTTCCTGTCGTTCGCCTTTGCTTCCTTCCTGGCTTCCACCCTGGACTTGCTGGGCTTGTCCGGCGCCTGGGCACTCACCCACGCCGGCCACGTTATCATCGGCCTGGCGCTGATCTGGCTGATGTTCGGCCTGCACTACTCGGGCGTGCGTAACTACGGGACCTTTGTGGTCTTCATTATGGTCCTGGTGCTCGTAGCGGCCGGCATCACCGTCGGCTATGGCTTTGCCACCCCGCCGGCTACGGTGCTGAATGCGGTGCAGCAAGTTCTGGGACACACGCCGCCGGCCCCCGCCTCCTCTACGCCGTCTCTGGGGGCCTTCATTTCCGTCATTACGCTGTTTATGTTCGCTTATGGCGGTTTGACAGCCGCGACTTCTTTGGGCGGCGAGGCGCGGGACGCCACGCGGACCATGCCGCGCGGCATCTTTCTCGGCTGGCTGTCGGCGTTCATCCTGTATTCGGTTATCGCGCTCGCGCTGTTCCACGCCGTTCCCTGGTGGTCGGTA
>Ga0326727_10021374_pt1 | contig 12684 bp, 16 predicted proteins | sample MB2enrmetagenome_FD_207643 | JGI IMG/M metagenome (GOLD analysis project Ga0326727, IMG submission 207643) | Lab enriched peat soil microbial communities from McLean, Ithaca, NY, United States - MB29MY | ecosystem: Environmental > Terrestrial > Soil > Wetlands > Peat | place: USA: New York...
GAAGCCGCCCGCTTGAATAGCTGAGAAATGCACGAAAACGTCTTCGCCATTTTGACGGCTGATAAAGCCGTAGCCCTTGGCGTCGTTAAACCACTTCACTGTTCCTTGTTCTGCCATTGATGTTCCTATTCTTGTTTCTTGAAATATGCTGAGGTGATTCGCTGCTGTAGAGGGGGTTGACGCTGGTTGGCGGTACCGACCTTCAACTGCTTGTGAGTCAAACTTAGCAAGTACAGTGTAGCACAAAAAACGGGCAAAATGGCGGAAACTTTAGTCGGGGGGTGGGCCAGGGTCGAATAAGCCCCTTAAGATGCGTGCGTGAGGAGTCGGTCGTCCCTCCGGGACTTCAATCCCTCTTCAACTTTCCCCAGCGCTGAAGCGCTGGGCTAAGCTCGGCCGCCCCGCCGGGGCTAAGTTCGGTCGCACCTCCGGGGCTGGATTTTCGGTGTTTCGTTCCGCCGGGTTCCGCTGGCTCCACGAAGTGGGATCGCTTCTTTACCGTGGGTTACGCTATACCTTAGCTTATGATCGCTTTCCTCACTCTGGAACTCCGCATGGAAGCGGCGCACTCACTTAAGGACAAGCGTCAGGTCACGCGTAGCCTCAAGGACCGGCTCCGGTCTTCCTTCAACGTCGCGGTCGCTGAACTTGAGCCTAGCCCGCTTTGGAATCAGGCCACCATTGGCGTGGTCGGCGTCTCCCACTCGCGCGATTACCTGGACGGGCTGATGAAAAACGTGGAACGCGCCGCTGCACGCATTGCTAACAATGCTGGGGCGGACGTGACCGATTCGTTTGTGGAGTTTCTGTGATGGAAGAACGCTACGGGCTCCGAGCTACGAGCTGCGGGCAATCGGCTTGCTCGAAGCTCGCAGCCTTTTTTCTGATATCCTTACAGGTTTTCTCCATTCGAGGTGTGCGGTGGAGCATCGTGGCCAGAAACATCATCGGGGACGGCTGAGCGCGGCCATCCGCGAGGAGATCGAAACCATCCTCGAAGGGGAACTGGGCGATCCTCGGATCGGGCTGGCCAGCGTCAGCGCCGTGCTCATGGCTCAGGACGCGAGGTCGGCTCGCGTGATGGTGACCGTTGCCGGGGATGAGGCGGAGGCCGAGCGCACGCTCGAAGGGCTGGCGGCTGCGCGGAACTACGTCCGGCACGAACTGGCGGAGCGATTGCGGCTGCGGCGGCCTCCCGAGCTTTATTTCCAGATCGATCGCGCCGATGAGTTGGAGAGCCGGGTCGAGGAGCTTCTGGGGCGCGAGAAAAAACGCCGGCGGAAGAATGTTGAGCCGAAGCCCTGAAGTGCGGCTGGTTTTCGGGGGCGTTTCGGCATCGCTAGAAGGCTATGGCTTGTCCAGAGTTGCTATGGTTACGGGCGACTGCCGAGCTGCGCTCGGCTTGGACGGGCGAGGGCGCCCGTCCCCACACGAGCGGGTGAGTCCGCTGTTCGAACTGAATACTGATGGCTGAAGGGCGCCTCATGCTGGATCGGGTTCTACAAGCAATTCGCGCGCGTCACCGCTTGGTCGTGACCTCGCACGCCCGGCCGGACGGAGATGCCATCGGCTCTGCCCTGGCCTGTGGCCAGATTCTGCGCGTCATGGGAAAAGATGCCGAAGTCGTAGTGCACGATGGCGTGCCCCGCATCTATCAGAACCTTCCTTTTGCCGATCGCGTCATACATGCCGATGCGGTCCCACCGAACGATGGCGTGATCCTGCTGGAATGCGACAGCACGCAGCGCACGCTTCTCGATGGTCTGGAGGGATGTTTCCTTATTAACATCGACCACCACGTAAGCGGGCGCAATTTTGCCCACATCAACTGGATCGATTCGACGGTGATGGCCACCGCCGAACTGATCTTCCATCTTGCGCGCCTGGCCTGTGTTCCCGTCGATCGCGACATTGCCACCTGCCTTTACACCGCGCTCATGACCGATACGGGATCGTTTATGTTCGAAGGGACCAACGAGCATACCTTCACCGTCGCGCGCGATCTGGTGCTGGCCGGAGCCGATCCGGCACATTGCGCGCGCCCCATCTATTTCGGACATTCCACCGCCAAGATGCGTCTGCTGGGTGCGGCGCTTTCCAATTTGCATCGCGAGGGTCCGCTCTCCTGGATCTGGGTGACGCAGGAACAAATGCAGCGCTTCGGCGCGCGGGAAGAAGATTGCGAGGGGCTGGTCAACTACGCGCTCTCCATGGCCGACGCGCAGGTTGCCATTTTTTTTCGGGAGCTCCCGGATGGCCGTTATCGCGTCAGCCTGCGCAGCAAAGGCGAGGTGAATGTCTCGACCGTTGCCGAGCATTTCGGCGGCGGCGGCCACAAATGCGCCAGTGGCTGTTCGATCGACGGACCTCTGGCCGTGGCCGTGTCCCGAATTGTCGAGCGGCTGCATGAAGAACCTGTAGGGTTGGACGCGAACTCATCGACCAGTCGTTAGTCGTTGGTCGATAGTCGTTCGCGAAGCTGAAACGAACGATGCAGTCGGAGCGACCAGCCAACGCCGAATGAATCAGGGAACGAATTCGCGAACTCGCACCGACTTGCTGCTGCTGGTGGCGTTCTGCGGGTTCCTTTTCTTCTACGGACTTGGGGCATTCGGCTTGCTTGGCGCCGACGAACCTCGCTATGCGCAAGTGGCGCGCGAAATGCTCGACCGCTCCGACTGGATTACTCCCACGCTGCAGGGCAAGCCGTGGCTCGAAAAACCAGTGCTGTATTACTGGCAGGCGATGCTGTCGTTCCGTGTGGCGGGCATCAGCGAGAAGGCCGCCCGTGCGCCCGCTGCCTTCGACGCCGCCGTGCTCATCGCTGCCATCTATCTTTTTCTCCGCCGCTTTCGTCCCGGCAGCGAACTCGACGGGGCCCTGATTACCGCAAGTTGCGCCGGCGTTATTGGATTTGCTCACGCCGCCGCGACCGACATGCCGCTCGCCGCCGCCTTCGCCATCGCATTGCTTGCCTGGTACGCCTGGTACGAGGGCCGCCGCCACCTCGATCTCGTCATTTTTTACATTTTTCTGGCGCTGGGGACTTTAGCCAAGGGTCCCGTCGCGCCCGCTCTATCCGCCGTCATAATTTTTCTCTTTGTTGCTGTAAAGCGCGACTGGCGCGCCATCCTGCGCACCCTTTGGATTCCCGGGATCGCGCTCTATCTCGCCGTCATGTTGCCGTGGTACATCGCCGTCCAAGTGCGCAATCCGGAATTCTTCCGCTTCTTCATCCTCGAACACAATCTTGCCCGCTTTTCGCGGGACGTCTATCATCACCGGCAGCCTTTCTGGTTCTACCTGCCCGTTTTCCTGCTGGCCACGATGCCTTGGACGCTCGTGCTCATCATGGCCGTCGCGGAACGCGTACGCCTGATCTGGTCGGAACGAAAAGAAGCCTTGGCTGCCTTCAGCCCGGAAGATTCCTGGCCGCTGTTTCTTCTCATATGGGTGTTTGTGCCCATCCTTTTCTTCAGCGCATCGCAATCGAAGCTGCCGGGATACATTCTGCCCGCGGTTCCCGCTGCGGCGTTGCTGGTCGCCGAGTATCTGGCCGCACACCGCAGCGAAGGAAAGAAGTGTTCGCCGTTGTTCGCCGCTGCTCACGGTGTTCTCTGCGGACTGCTGATCTTTGCCGCTCTTGCCGCCGCCTCGGTTGCGATCAATCACAAACTGCTGTGGGGAACCGGAACCTATGGTTTCGCGGCCATTGCCGCCATGTTTGCGCTCGCTATCGCCAGCGCTCTGCTCTCGCGCTTCGGATTTCGCCTGCTGCGGTCCGTTACCATGTTTGCGGTCGTCGTCAGCGTAGCCGTCGTCATTCGTTTTGCCGCGCCTGTCATCGACGCCACGCAGTCCGCTCGTCCCATTGCCGAGAGCATTCACGCCTTTTCGCACGAAGCGGTCCCTGTCGCGATTTATCGCATCAATCGGGTGCAGGAATACGGGCTTGAGTTTTATCTCGATCGTCCGGCGCAAGCCTACGAAGATGGGAATGTCCCGGCCGCCGCGCATGTCCTAGTTGCCGCACAAGGTACGCGATTGCAAGTCGCTCAACTTGTTCCCGGACGCCGAGTGTCATACTTAACCAGCATCCCCGAGCAGAAGGTGGATTTGTACTGGGTGGGAAAATAGGTTTCAAGGAGGTCAGGTTCAAGGTTTCAAAGCTTCAAGGTTTCAGAGTAAGGCGGCAGTAAACGCGGGCGTTGGGTTCTTTAAACCTTGGAACTTTGAAACCTCGAAACTTTGCTTCTTTGAAACTTTGAAACCTGGGTTCTTCAATGGAAATCCTCGATCTCCGACACTTTTCCTCCGCCGACCTTCGGCCGCTGTTGGAAGATGAGATCGCCATCTGGGGACGCCTGCTCTGCTGGGACTACACCACCTCGGCGGAGATGATCCTGCGCTACATGGATGCCAAGATCCTCCCCGGCTACGCCGCCATCGAGCGTGGCAGCATCTTCGGCTACTCCTTTTTTGTGTACGAGCAGAGCAAGGGCGTCATCGGGGATCTATTCGTTCGCGACGGGGGGCGCACGTCTGACCGTCACGAGGTCGAAGAGCAGTTGCTCACGCATGTCATCGAAACCCTGCAGCAGTCGCCTGGCATCCATCGGGTGGAGGCGCAGTTGCTGGCGCAGAGCACTGGAGAAGTGTCGCGTCCCTTTCTGCAACAGGGCTTCAGCCGCCATCCCCGGGTCTTCATGAATTTCGATATCGGACGGCATCCGCAGGCTTCGCCAGCGACGCTGCCTCCGATTCCGCCGCAGTTTGAGATTCGTCCTTGGTCGGAGCCGGAATACCAGTCCGCCGCGGCTCTTATCACCGCCGCCTACCGCGGCCACGTCGATTCGGAGATCAACGATCAGTACCGGACGCTGACCGGCTCACTGCGCTTCCTGAACAATATCGTGCGGTTTCCCGGGTGCGGCACGTTCGATCCACAAGCGTCCTTTGTCGTTTTCCAACGCCACACGCGCGCGCTGATCGGACTGATCCTGTGCTCGCAGGTGCGACCCGATGTCGGGCACATCACGCAGGTGTGCGTGCTCCCCGAATACCGCTCGGTCGGACTCGGCGAGGCTATGCTAGCCGCGTCGACTCGGAATCTGCGCGAGCGGGGATTTCGATTTATCTCGCTGACGGTGACCGAGGCTAACGACCGGGCTATTGCGCTCTATAAGCGCATCGGATTTGAATCTACGCGGGTGTTTGATGCGTTTGTGTGGGAGGGATGAAGCCGGAGGACGGCGGAAATAAAAAACCTCCGCGTCGCCCTTCCCCGAGAAGACGCGGAGGATTTGAGTTGGAAACCGGAGTCACGATGCAAAACTGTCGCGAGCCACGGACCCTTTGATACCCAGTTGGACGCAAGCACATCGCCGAGGGGGGCAGACGCTGAGTCCAATCCAAGTTGGCTTCCACTTCATAAAACGAAAACGCGCGGCAATTCCCTTCACGACGGGAGGAAAAAGTCCAGAAACCGTCTCACAATGAAACGAAGGGATGAGTGCCGGACGTTCAGGGGCTAGAAAGGGTGCGAAAGAAGTAGTCCAGCCCCTAAAGGGGCGACTGAGCGGAAGGACTTACGGTATCGTTAAAGGATACCCTGATACGAAACCGGAGTTTTTCCGCAGCCTGCTGCTAACCAGCGAGTGCGGACGGTCCGAGACGGGGCAAGCCCCGTCTCTACGCGCGTTTTTCTGTGCTCTACCAAAAGCGGCTAACCGAATTTATGTTACGGGCTCACTTCCGCAGCAGGTTTTTCGCTATGAACAGCACATTAGCGGGGCGTTCTGCCAGCCGCCGCATGTAGTAGGGATACCACTCGGTGCCGAACGGGATATAGACGCGCATGCCCCAGCCTTCTTTCACCAGGCGCTGCTGCAGGTCGCGGCGGATGCCGTGCAGCATTTGGAATTCGAAAGCGTTGCGGGGAATGTTCTCACGCGTGGCAAAGGCCTTGGCCTCTTTAATGATGGCTTCGTCGTGAGTGGCTAAGCCATGAAAGACGCCGCTCTTCATCAGGATCTTCATCAGCTTCACGTAGCTGGCGTCGACCTCGGACTTTTTCTGGAAGGCGATGTCCGCGGGCTCTTTGTAGGCGCCCTTGCAGAGACGTATGCGGATGCGCTCGTTGAGCAACTTCTCGACATCGGCCTCGGAGCGGCGCAAATACGCCTGGATCACCGTTCCCACGCTGCCTGCGTTCCCCGGAACCCGGTGAAGCTCGTGAACAAAGTCGAGGGTACGCTGGGTGTAGGGCGAGCCTTCCATATCGACGCGAACAAAATTCTTCGGTGACATATTCGCCGCCTTGGCGACTAGCCCGCGGACGATTTCGTAGGCCATTTTCTCGTCCACGTCCAAGCCCATGTGGGTGAGCTTCAGGCTGATGTTCGCGTTGAGCCTGGCAGCGGCGATTTCGTCGAGTAGATGGTGATAAAGCTGGGCGCTGGCGCGGGCTTCGTCAGCGTTAGTGACATTCTCGCCCAGATTGTCGATGGAGACGCCGGCGCCAACTTTATTCATCGCGGCGGCGGCGCGAATGGCGTCGGCAACTTCGGTGCCGGCGACGAAGCGGGCGGACGTGCGCTGGCCAAAGCGGGAGTGTTCGGCGATGGCGCGCAGCGACCGGCTCTCCGACAATGCAATAAAGATTGCCCTTAACATGATGCACCTGATTTTTGCGGGATTGACGGTGGCGGATTAAGACTGCCAGAGGCGTTCATTGGCATTACATTATCTTTTACCACATTTCATGGAGACACGGCTTGCCGCATTTTCCCGCCACGGCGCGTACCGGCGCAGGCAAGACGGGGCAAGCCCCGTCTCTACACGAGCCTGAGTCCGCCGCAGCCAGCGGTCGTGTAGAATAGCCACTTGTATATGGACCTTTCCGCCATCCAACACGCCTTGCGCGAGCGCAACATCGACGCCTGGCTTTTCTACGATCATCACCATCGCGACCCGATCTCTTACCGCGTGCTCGGGCTGCCGGAAGGGCTCATGGTCACGCGGCGCTGGTATTACGTGATCCCCGCCAAGGGCGAGCCGGTCAAGCTGGTGCACAAGATCGAGGCGGGACACCTTGATACCTTGCCCGGAACGAAGAAGCAATACGCCGGATGGCAGGAACTGTTTGACGGTTTGAAGCAGATGCTGGGGCCGTATCGCGATGTGGCGATGCAGTACTCGCCCAACAACTTTGTCTTCACCATTTCGATGGTGGACGCGGGAACGGCGGACCTGATCCGCGGGCTGGGCAAGAACATTGTCAGCGCGGCGGATTTGATCGCGCAGTTCGAAGCGACCCTGACGGAAGAACAGATCAAGTCGCATTTCGCGGCGCGCGATGTGGTGGACGCGGTGACCGCCGAGGCTTTCAAGGAAATTGGACGGCGCGCGCGCAACGGCGGCGCCTACGAGCATGAAATCCAGCAGTTTTTCATGGAGGCGTTCCAGCGCGCGAACATGGTGACTGACGATCCGCCGATCGTGGCGGTGAACGCCAACAGCGGCAATCCGCACTACGAGCCGAGCGCCAGCCGGCCGGCGCGGATTGGTGAAGGCGACCTGGTTTTGCTGGACGTGTGGGCAAAGAAAAATACTCCGGGCGCGGTTTACTACGACATCACTTGGATGGGATTTGTGGGCAAGGCTCCGTCGGACCGGCAGCGCGAGATTTTCAAGATTGTGAGCGCGGCGCGCGATATCGGCGTGAAAACGGTGCAGGATGCGGTTTCTGCCCACAAGCCCATCGCGGGATGGGAAGTGGATCACGCGGTGCGCGGGCACATCCAGCAGGCGAAGTACGGAGATTGTTTCATCCACCGCACCGGCCACTCGATTGCCACCGAGGTGCATGCGAATGGGGCGAATATGGATGATTTGGAAATTCATGACGAGCGGCGCATTCTGCCCAATTCCTTGTTCTCGATCGAACCCGGCATCTACCTGCCCGAGTTTGGCGTGCGCTCGGAAGTGAATGTGCTGGTGCGGCCGGGAAGCGCCGAAGTGACTGGTAAAATTCAACGAGAGATCGTGACCATCTGAATGGCAAAACCAACAGAAAAATCAAAAAATGCAGCAGCGGCGACAGGGCCGGAGTATCCGCTTACGACGATGGCGGTGGTCGCGCCGATTGTAGGCTGGCTGATTCCGGGGGGCGGACATTTCCTGCTGAAGCGCTATGGGCGCGGCATTCTGCTGCTGGTGTCGGTGGTGGCGATGTTTCTGATCGGGCTCGGCATGCAGGGACGGATTTACAAACCGAACGGCGGCGACATCCTCGACATCCTGGGGTTCATTGGCGACGTGGGCGCGGGGGCGCTTTATTTTCTGGCGCGCATCATGGACTGGGGCAACGTGATGGCCGCGAATGCGGCGGCGGATTATGGCAAGACGTTTCTGATCGTGGCCGGGTTGCTGAATTTTATCGCGGCGGCGGATGCGCATCATATTGCGCTGGGGAAGAAACCGTGAGCATCAACTTGTCGCACTTCTCGGCTGCGGTAGTGTTCGCGCTGTTCGCGTCGGTGGTCCTCGGCATCACGCAGCGCAGTTCGACGATGGAGCAGGTGAAGTATGGTCTCTACTGCTTCGCCATGTTCGTCGGTGGAGTTTTTCTGGCGGGATGGGTGATGGCGCTGATCCGGCGGTAGCGGGCGGCGTCAGTCCCGGCTTGCGGTAATTCCTTCCAAAATCAGCCGCGCCTTAAGAGTGTGTGTGAGAACTCGGTCGTCCCTCCGGGACTTGAATCAACTGTTCGACATTTTCCCAGCGCTGAAGCGCTGGGCTAAGCTTGGTCGCCCCTCCGGGGCTGGATTCTCCTGCGTTTCGCTCTACCGTGCTTCGATCCACTCGATGCCCGAAAACGAGTTCTCACGCACACCTCCTCAGGTCGCTGGGCTTGCCTCTAAAATTCTTGAAATTCTTGGACGTTATTATTATTCCGGCGGTTCGGGTTGCAGGCCGTCGCCGGGAGCTAGCGGGAGATGGGCGGCTCCGCTGAGGATGACGCGCTCCTGCAGCGAGAACGAGTGCTGGTACTGCTCGGAGTTGATGAGCTGGTCGCGCTGCCCGGGCATCAGATCGCGCATGCTGCGGATCGCGCGGTTGACGGCTTGGCGGCGATCGGGCGGCAACTGCTTGAACTGCTGAAAGAGCTGGCGCGCCCGCTGCTTCTGGTCGGGCGTCAGGTGCTCCCAGGTTTCCATGCGGTTGAGCACGCGCTCCTGCTGCTCGGGGGGCAGGCTGGAGAAATGCTGCAGCCTCTGTCGCAGCCGGGCTTGCTGTTGCGGAGGAAGCCGGCGGAACTGCGGATCGCTTTCGAGCGCGTGGCGCTGCTGCGCGGGAGGCAGATCCTTATAGCGGCGAAGCCAGTTTCCGGCGTGGCCGGGCTGGTTCTGCGGCGGACGGGCTTGATTGGGGTGGTTGGGGCTGGGATGGCCTTGTTTCTGAAAGTGGTGCCACTGCCCGTCGGCATGTTGCGCTTGCGGACGCTGTTGCTGCGGTGGAGGTTGCGGCTGCGAATTGCGGTTTTGGGCGAACGCCGGCGTCAGCAGCAGAAGCGCTGCTAGACAGCTCGCAATTCTTTCCCGGCCCGACATTCTGGTCCCTTCACCACTGCCTTCACCCAGGTGAGCGCCCAAAAAGCGGGCGCGAACCTGGGGCGCCTTCCGCTTCACCTTCCACTTCGTTACTCACTTGCTCCGCTTACGGATTCGCGGTAACGTCGTCCTGCACCTGCAAATCGTCGAGCATATCGAAATCGGCGTACAACTCGTCGTTCCTCTCCAGCGCCTGCAGATCGCCGACGGCAGTTCCCGGCTGCACCGGCAGACCGAGGGATGGAGGATTGGTTGGAATGGACCCGGTCTCAACAAAATACGACTTATTGCCGATGCCCACGGCCAGCGCTCCGACAAATACTACGCCGGCGAGCGACATGGCCCATGCGGGACGCCGCAGCCAACCGAACCATGCCTGCGGACGCGCCATTTCTTCGCGTCTTTCTTCTCGGAGCCGCGCCTGGAGGCGGGTGTCGAAATAGGGCGACGGCTCGGGCGCTAGCCATTCATCGAGCAGCGCCATGGTCTTCTGCAAATCGCGCAGATGGGCGGCACAATCGCTACAGGATGCCAGGTGCTTTTCAACCTCCGGCGGCATGATTGCAGCGTCGGTGCCAGCGGAAGTTATGATGTCCGGCAACAGTTCGCGAATTTCGTGGCAATTCATACTGCTTCCCTCTACTTCCCCGAAACGAACTCTTTTAACTGTTCGCGCAGCGTTTCGTAGGCGCGGAACAGCAACGACTTAGTGGCGGACTCGCTGAGCTTCAGCACGTCCGCAATCTCGCGGTAATCCATCTGCTGAAACTTGTGCATGACGACCGCCATGCGCTGGCGCTCGGGCAGCGCGTTCACCTTGCTGCGGATGGCCGCCAGCCGCTCCCGCTTCAGGACCTGCTCTTCAGCGCTGAGCGATCCGTCGGCCAAGTCGGGCGTGTTGCCTGTTTCCTGGTCGGGCTCATCGAGGCGCACGGTATTTTCTACTCGCTCGTGCCGCGTATCGCGCGCGTGGTTGACGGCCAGGTTGGTGGCGATGCGATAAAGCCACGTCGTGAACTTGGCGCTCGGCTCGTAACTGGTGCGCGAGCGGTAGACGCGCAGAAAAACCTCCTGCGCCAGTTCTTCGGCGGTCGACGGATTGTGGCACAAGCGGTACATGAATCCCACCATCGGCCGGCGATATTTCTGCACCAGGTACGCGAAGGCGGACTCGTCGCCGGTCTTTACCCGCAGCATCGCGTCGACGTCGGAAACGGCCCCGTCTGAACTGACGTTGGAATTAACGGCGGAATTTGCCATGGCGTCCGGCGCGGAGGAAGATGGCGCTCCCGCAAAGTTCAGCAGCCCGCGATCGATGGCTACGCTGCTCACATCAATAGAAACCCCGTCCGGGGGAGAAAGTTGCGGGTCGTCGGGGATAGGAGGGCGCAGGGAAGTGTTTTCCCCTGAGTCGGTTACGGGGCGAGCGCCGGGGATGTCGGAGGCGGCCATGAAAGGGCGATGGAATGAGGCTAACGGGAGCGGCGCAGGCGGTCAAGAGGCAGGCTGGATGCCGAAAGGAGGGGCACGATTTGCTACAATGACTGGACCGCATTCGATGGGCGCATAACTCAGCGGTAGAGTGCCATCCTCACACGGTGGAAGTCGTAGGTTCAAATCCTACTGCGCCCACCATTCACCTTCTCGCACAATCTTCCGTGATAGCTGCAACTCGCCATTCTTGGGAGGGCAGCGAAATCCTGTAACCCTCGTTCCCTTCGCGCCGTAAGGGTATATAGAAGGGGAACATGCCAGTGCTGGAGCAACAATCCGACCGGTTGCGGCAGTTCTGTCACGGGGACCTTGAGGCCTTCGAGGACCTGTTCCGCAGGCATCAGGGCGAGGTCTACGGCTGGATCATGCGCATTGTCCGCGATCCGGGAGTCGCGGAGGATCTCACGGTCGAAACCTTCTGGCGCATCTATCGCGCGCACGCCCGTTTCGACCCGGCGCGCGGCTTCGGGCCTTGGGCGCGGCGCATCGCCACCAATGCTGCGCTCGACCACCTGAAGAGTGCGCGGCTTGAAACCGAACTGCCGGACGATCTGCCGGCGCCGATGCTGCCCGACCCCGGCATCTCCTGGGAGGTGCGGCGGAAAACGGCGAGCGCATTCCAACGGCTCCCGCCTAAGCTGCGGATCGCGGCCACGCTGGCGCTGATCGAAGAGCAACCCTACAAAGAAATTGCCGAGGCGCTGGGCATTCCCACGGCAGCCGTCAAGTTGAGGGTCTTCCGAGCGCTGCGCTTGCTCAGAAAAGAACTGAAGCGGCAAGGAATCGAACCATGAAGGAATTGAACCATGAAGGAATTGAACCATGAATGAACACGAGCAGAAACGAATCGAGCAATTGCTGAAGCAATCACTGCCACCGGCCGGCGCCCTGGCGGGCGCGGAACTGCGACGCGACCTGTGGCCCGCAATGCTGCAGCGCCTGGCGGCTCGTCCCACCGCTGTGCCTTGGTTCGACTGGGCTTTGCTCGCGGCGGTGGCCGCATGGCTTTTATTTTTCCCGGGAGCGATTCCGGTGCTGCTGTATCACTTGTAACTATCACGTGTAACTGGCATCTGTAACTGTCACGTGTAACTGGAGGACACTATGAACACTCATCCTTATCTTCGCGCCTACATGGCGGGCATTGCCGTGCCCAGTCTCTTTCTGCTGGTCGTGCTGACGGGATTCATCGTGACTCGCCTGGTGCTCCAGGTCCCGATTCCGATTGAGCGGGTCATCATTTTCCCGATGGCGCTGGTGCCCAATGCGTTTGGCCTCTGGAACATGATTTACGTGTGGTCGCGACCGCACCGGCATCTGCCCATCGGTTGCCACGGCGCGCTGTTGCCCGTGATCATGGCGCCGATAGGGGCGGCCGCTGCCACGTGCGGCGGATTTCTGACCATCGGCAGCCATGGCGCTACCTGGTTCCAGGCGATCAGCGTCCCGTACTTTCTGATCGTGCCCGGGTTCCTGGCCGGCGTGGCGATCTATTACCTGGTGTGGAAGTATGTAGTCGGATTCCTCAACGAACTGCTGGGAATCGCGTGAAGACTCGCGTCCGCGTGGAAGAACC
>Ga0326727_10021375_pt1 | contig 12684 bp, 11 predicted proteins | sample MB2enrmetagenome_FD_207643 | JGI IMG/M metagenome (GOLD analysis project Ga0326727, IMG submission 207643) | Lab enriched peat soil microbial communities from McLean, Ithaca, NY, United States - MB29MY | ecosystem: Environmental > Terrestrial > Soil > Wetlands > Peat | place: USA: New York...
GCTGTGCACTACGATGTCGGCCCCGAGTTTGAGCGGCTGCTGTGCGTACGGGGTAGCGAAGGTGTTGTCCACTGCCAGGAGTACACCTCTGGCCAGGCATGTTGCCGCTATGGCCGCGATGTCTGCTAGGTGCAGTAGTGGATTCGTGGGTGTCTCGATCCACACGATCCTCGTCTCCTTGCGCATGGCCTTTTCTATGGCCCATACCTCCCGTGCATCTGCATAGGTTGCGAATATGCCCTGCGGACCCAAAACCTTTTCCAACAGACGGTAAGTGCCTCCATAGATGTCCTCCCCTGCCACCACGTGGTCCCCGGGCTTGAGCAGTGAGAACACTGCCATGACGGCTGCCAGACCCGAAGCAAAGGCGAGCCCGTGGGCGCCTTCTTCCAGGGAGGCCAGACATAACTCAAGGGCGCTCCGCGTGGGGTTGCCCGAACGTGAGTAATCATAGCCCTTATGCACGCCGATCTCGTCCTGGGTGAAGGTGGATGACAAGTGTAGCGGGATAATGGTCGCGCCTGTCTGAGAATCTGCCTGTTGTCCTGCATGGATAGCCCTGGTGGAGAATTTCATGACTGATGCACCTGCCTGGATTTGTTCGACCAGTAATTGACGAGGTCGATACGTGAGAGGAAGCCGTAGGGCAGGCCGGTCCTGGTCACCAGGACCCCCTCGTGGCCCGAAAGGAGCAGCCGGTAAGGCTCGGATATGTCGATGGAATCATCCACCTGAGGCAAAGGCTTGCCCATGACCTCTGCCACCGGCTTGGTTTCAAGGTCTACGCCGTCGCGGAGCAGGCGTATCATGGTCACCTCGTTGAGGCTACCGACCACGTTGCCGCCGTCTAGCACCGGTAGCTGGGATATCCCATGCTCTTCCATGAGGTTCACCGCATTGATGGCCCTTTCAAAGGGGCTCACGGTGATGAGCAGCGGGGTTGTGCGCTTCAATCTCAGCACCTCTGCCGCGCTCACCCGTTCCGGCTCAGCCGCGAACAGGCCATTCTCCCACATCCACTTGTCGGAAAATATCTTGGTGAGGTAGTTGCGCCCGGTATCGGGCAGCAGCACGACCACTGTCTTTCCCGCCTCAAGGCGCTGTGCGTACTTGACAGCGGCGGCAACAGCTGTGCCGGCCGATCCGCCCACCAGGAGGCCTTCTTCCCGTGCGAGCCTGCGCGCCATGGTAAAGGATTCGGCATCGCTCACCCTGACCATCTCGTCCACGGCCTGCCGGTTGAAGGTCTTGGGCACAAAGTCCTCGCCGATGCCCTCCACCAGGTATCCCTTGGGTGAATCTCCCGAGAGGATTGATCCTACGGGATCCGCACCCACGACAATAATATCGGCATTGCGTTCCTTGAGGTATTTCCCGGTCCCCGAGATGGTGCCGCCCGTACCCATGCCTGCCACGAAGACATCGATCTTCCCTTGGGTATCTTTCCAGATCTCAGGGCCGGTGGTGCGGTAGTGGGCCTCGGGGTTCCTGGGGTTGCCAAACTGGTTGGGCCTGAAGGCGCCGGGGATCTCCCGGGCTAGCCTTTCTGCGACCCCGTTGTAGCTCTCTGGCGAGTCAGCAGGCACGTTCGTCGAGGTTATCACCACCTCGGCACCGTAGGCCTTGAGGAGGTTGACCTTGTCTTCGCTCATCTTGTCAGGCATGACAAAGATGCAGCGATAACCTTTCACAGCTGCAGCCAGTGCGAGGCCCACTCCCGTGTTACCTGCCGTGGCCTCGATGATCGTGCCGCCAGGGTTCAGGAATCCTTTTTGTTCGGCATCCTCGATCATGGCCCTGCCGATCCTGTCTTTGACGCTCCCGCCCGGATTCAGGTACTCCACCTTTGCGAGGATCGTCACCGGCAGGCCTTTTGTTACCTTTGACAGCCTGACAAGGGGTGTTCTTCCGATCGCATCCAGGATATTTTCATAGTAATTCATGGATCACTCCTTTTTTATTGAGGTGTTACTTTCTTCTCTCTTTTCCCGGGTCGCTCACCTGTTCTTCGATTCCAGCGATGCTGCGGGCATAGCCGATGTAGTCCTCGATGGGGGTAAGCGCCTTCACCACCATGCGGGCCCCGTCTGGCGACCCTCCGCCGTGCATGCACCCGGGCACCCCGGCACCAAGGGTGAGCCATTCCGCGAGGCGGGCCGCACGCGCACGTGTCTCTGCGCTGCTGTGTCTACCCGCCTTGAGTGCCTTCATTACCAGCTTGCCGTAGCTCGGGTGGGTGAAGTCAGCATAGGAAGGGAAACAGCCAGTCTCCGCGATACCGCCGCCAATATCCTGGCAGATCCTCTTCGTGACGTAGGGGAGGGTGGCCACCTGCACCTTATTGGTGTGTGCCAGCAGGGGATCCGATATCCAGCCCCCTGCGGCATGCCTCTTACCCAGCGCCATGGCACCGATGCCCAGGCCGTAGGTGGTCTCGTTGTTCACTGCCATGTCGATGAGCTTACTTGTGAATGCGCCAGTGCTCAGGCCGTTCGTGCGGGCAACGAGAGCTGCTGCGCCGATCATCACGTCGCCCTGTCCTGCCACACACGCCCCGATGCAGGCCCGGTAGTTGGCAGTGAAATAGCTGATGAATCTGCCGGTGTAAGCATACTCACCGCACAGGAAGACCCTCTCTCTAGGCACGAAGCAATCCTCGAAGATGAGGTATGCCTGGGTGATACCGGTCTCCGGGATGTCGAACCCCACTTCCAGTTCCCTGCCGTCGCTCGCCCTCCTGGCCTCGATGATCGTCAGTCCTTCGATGTCCCGGGGCACTACGAAGGCAACGGCAAAGTTCTTCTCCGCTTCGGTGTACGAGTTGCCGGGCAGAATGAAGATCTCGTTGGAAGCCGCAACCCCACAGATCATCGCCTTGATGCCGCTCACCACGATGCCGTCCGTGCGGACTTCCTTGATGTGCACATGGCTGTCCCTCTCGGGCTGTTCGGAGGCCTTGAGCCCCCGGTCTCCCTTGGCGTCGGTGAGCGCTCCCGCCACCACGAGGCCCTTGTTCTGGGCAGTAATGATCCATTTCTTCAACCGGGCGTGATAGTCTGTCTTGTATTCCCGGTCTACCTCATGAGTGATGTTCCACAGTGCGGTTTGGCTGTTCCAACCTACGCACAATCCACCGGTGCACGTACCGGTGAGGCGGAACATGGCCCGTTTCAGGCGTGCGTTGTTCATGACGTCTTCCAGCGATTCCATGAGCGAGTTGAAGCGCAGGATCTTTTTGCCGGTCAAAGACGAGGTGGTGGTGAACAGGTCCTCATGGATCTGGTCATGGGCGGCATCGAACCCCCGTGCATGGCTCTCCACGGTCCGGCGGGTAGCCGGGTGGGTTGTGACGTCTTCGATGAGCTCGCCGAACTTGTAGATGTTGGGCCGCAGGGCCGTAAGTGAGTTCAGATAGGTCTTCCGAGTCTTTATTCCCATGGATATCTCCTTTGTCTCATATGACAGGGATCAGCGGTCTTTCCACACGGGTTCCCGTTTGGCCAGGAATGCATCGATGCCCTCGAGCGCGTCTTCCGTGAAGAGGTTGTCCACCATGACGGTGCTTCCAAAGGCATAGGCCTTGGATTCCGGCATGTTCACCTGGGCATAGAAGGCCCGCTTGCCGATGGACAGTGTGGCCCTGCTCGCCCGAGCTATTTCTTGGGCCAGGGCCGTTGTCTCCTCCTCCAGCTTGTCTGCAGGGACGACCCGGTTGATAAGGCCGTAGCTCTCTGCTTCACGTGCAGTGACCATGCGCCCGGTCAGGAGCATGTCCAGGGCGTGTTTCCTGCCGATGGCTCGTACCAGAGGGATAGCTGGAGTGGTGCAGAAGAGTCCGATCCTCACACCAGGCGTCGAGAAGAGTGCCCCCTCCTCGGCCACGGCAAGGTCGCAGGCTGCCACCAGCTGGCAGCCTGCGGCCGTGGCGATGCCTGAGACCTGGGCTATGAAAGGCTGTGGCATGTCCTGGATCCTCATCATGACCGTACTGCATGCATGGAAGATCTCGCGGTAATTCGTGCGGTCCCGGACCAGGAACTCCGTCAGATTATGGCCGGAAGAAAAGACCTTTCCCGCTGCCTTGATGATGACTACCTTTATCTCAGAGTTTTCTTTGAGCTCGTCGAACAGGGCGTTCAGCTCTTTGAGGACCAGCAGCGACAGGGGGTTCCTCTTTTCCGGCCTGTTGAGCGTTATGGTTCCCACGGCCTGATCCTGCTGAAAGTCAATGGTGGTATAGTCCATTTTGATCTCCCTTGGTGGTGTTATCTGACCCAGAAGAGGATCCGTCTCTTGATGCGTTCCAGGAGTTCCATGGCGCCGAAGGTGATGAAGCCCGTATAGATGATGCCTGCCACCATGCGAGGGTAGTCTGCATAGTCCGCATAGTATTGCACGAACCTCCCTAAGCCGGCATTCGCCCCGAAGAGCTCGGCCACGGTGAGCATGATGAAGGACAGCGCCAGGCCAACACCCATGCCCGAGAAGCTGTGCGGCAGCGAGGCCGGAAGTACGACCCGCCGGAGATATTCAGAGTGCGACAGGCCAAGGATGCGGGCATCGTCCCGGTACTGGGAGGGAACGGCTGCGGCTCCGGCTGCGGTATTCAGAAAGATTGGCCAGTAGGCACCGATGAAGACCACCAGGATGGATGCCCCGCGGAAGGTCGAGAGCAGCGCGATGGCATAGGGGATGTAGATGGTGGGCGGGATAGGGGCTGCGACCCTGGCAAAGGGCATGAAGGCCCGGTTGAGCCAGGGGGTGTTCACCACGATGATCCCGCTTGTGATCCCAGCCGCCACAGCCAGCAAATAGCCCGGGACAAGGATAAGAAAAGAAGAGTAGGTGCCCTTGAGCAGCTCCGGCAGCGAAGAGTACAATGCGTGCGCTATGGTAAGAAAAGAGGGGAAGAGGAAGCGCTTCTGCACTGATGCAAGCTCCGATACCGCCTGCCAGGCTATGATGAGGATGATGAAGAAGATGATCCCCTCCTTGCCCCTGATGAAGCCCGCAATACCGCCCGTGACATTCCTTTTTCCGGAAGCCACAGAGACGTCTTTCCGTCCTTTTTCCAATGCGGCACCCGCTGCCGCGTCAGATACCCTGTCCATTGCCGCCGATCCTTTCCGCCGATTCCAGCTGTTCGATGACATCGCTCTGGTAATGTTCCACAATAACGTTCCTCAGCTCGTTGATGCGTCTGTTTGAGAAATAGGTCTGCCGTGCCCGGGGACGGGGGAGATCGATGGGGACCTCTGCGATGATGCGGCCGGGTGTAGATCCCAGGACTACGACCCTGTCTCCGAGGTAGAGGGCCTCATCCACGTCATGGGTCACGAATACGACGGTCCTTGCCGGGCTTGCGTGTTCCCAGACCCCGATGAGGAGGTCCTGCAGCCTCACCCTGTTCACCGGGTCAAGCGCGCCGAAGGGCTCGTCCATGAGGAGGTATGGCGAACCCAGGGCCAGGATACGGGCGATGGCGCCGCGCTGCTGCATGCCCCCTGAGAGTTCAAAGGGATAGAGCCGGGCTGCACGCTGAAGCCCCACGAGGGTCAGGTATTCGTCTGCCAGCACATAGCGTTCCTTCTTTTTCAGGTGTCCGTTGGTTCTAGAGATGGCAAGATCGATGTTCTCCTGCAGCGTCATCCAAGGGAAGAGCATGTAGCTCTGGAAGACCATGCCGCGGTCCGTACCGGGGCCGTCTATCTGCACGCTGTTTAACAGGATACGCCCTGATGACGGGATCTCCATCCCTGCCAGAAGACGGAGTAACGTCGTCTTGCCCGACCCGCTCGGCCCGAGCAGGGTGAGAAACTCACCCTGCCGGACCTCGAGGTCGATATCGCACAGGACTCTCGAATGGTTATAGGCAAAGGAGACGGACTCGATCCTGAGTCCGCTCCTCTTCCCACTATGGAAGTCTGAACCTGCCATCAGACATCCCTTTCTGCAAAGGTCTTCTGGAGTGACTTCCAGTAAGGGTCCTTGGGATTCTCTTTTGCCAGGCTGTCCAGCGCCTCTTTGTACACGGTCGTATCGATGTAATTCGAGATGTCCTGATTCGATTTGACGAACTCGTCCTTGACCATGAGCTGCCAGAATTCCTTGACGCCCTTTACGTTCGGGTCTGAGGCCTGATCGAGGTGGCCGTGGTAAAAGGCCTGCTCGATATCGGCACGGTCGATCTTCACATACTTCTCGATGGCATCGACTGTTGCCTTCTGATTGTCCCTGGAGAAGCGCTCGGCTTCAAGGATCGCCCGGAGGTATCTTACCCAGACCTGCCGGTGCTGCTTCAGCTCGTCTGCCGTGAGCGCGATGCGGCAGCAGGGGTGACCGGCGCTCAGATCGTGGCTTCGGATGACCACCTTGAGGCCTTCCTTTTCGGCCTTGATGTCAAAGGGTCCCCATACCACGCCCGCATCAACCTGGCCGGATTTCACCGCCTCGATAACCGCCGGAGGGTTCTTCAGCTCAAAGATCTGGAGGTCGGTCTTCCAGCTGATCCCAGCCTTGTACAATGCACCGCGGAGTACCGCATCACCCGTTGCAAGGCGCACCGTGGCGACCTTCTTGCCCTTTAGGTCCTTTATGGATTTGATGCTCCCGGCATTCTCGTTTTTGGTAATGATGGCCGCGTCTTCGCCCATGATGCCGCCGATGATACGGAGGTCGGCACCCTGGGAGATGTGCACGAGCGGGGCCGTGGTACCGAAGGACCCGATGTCTATCTTACCGGCACGCAGTGCGTTGATCCCGTCAGCGGAGTTGATGAACCCAACCAGTTCGGCATCGATGCCTTCCTTCGCAAAGAAGCCTTGTTCCTTGGCCACAAAGGTCTTGGCATGTCCGGTGACCGAGAGATAGCCCACATTGACTTTATCAGGGGTGTTCGCACCTGATGCCGATGGCGGGAACACGCCCCAGAGAAGGGCTGCTATGAGATACACGAACCCTATGGTTAGAATCCTCTTTCTGATTTTCATCTGTGCCTCCTTATGAGTGCTTTTAAGTTATTAATGCTCCGTGCAGCGGCAAAGCCGGTTCATCCATGAGAGGTGATAAGGGGTCCTGGAAAAGGACCCCCCCCAAGAGCCCATGTATCTGATTTCATGCAGCCGCCTTTACCGCCTGTTTCAGTGCCTGGTCGATGTCCGCCTTGATGTCTTCAGGGTCTTCCAGGCCGATGGAGAGCCGGATATAGTCTTCGGTGACACCCGTGGCTTCCTGTTCCTGGCGGGTGAGCTGTTGATGCGTGGTGGATGCCGGGTGGATGACCAGGCTCTTGGCATCGCCGATATTGGCGAGATGTGAGAGCAACTGCACCGAGTTGATGAACTTTTTACCGCTCTCCAGGCCGCCCTTGATGCCGAACCCCACGAGTGCCCCGAAGTTGCCCTTGTTGAAGTACTTCTTTGCCACTGCGTGATTGGGGTCATCTTCCAATCCAGGGTAGGTGACCCAGGTGACCAAGGGGTGACTCTTCAGATACTTGGCGATGGCCAGGGCATTGGATGAATGACTTTTCTGTCGCAATGGCAATGTCTCAAGCCCCTGGAGGAACAGGAATGAATTGAATGGGCTTAATGTCGCACCGATGTCGCGGAGCAGCTGGACACGTGCCTTGAAGATGAAAGCTACATTGCCCAGGCCGGCGAAATCCTTGAAGACATCCCAGAACACAAGGCCATGATAGCTCGGATCAGGCTCGGTGAAACCCGGGAATTTGCCGTTGCCCCAGTTGAACTTGCCTGCATCGACCAGCACGCCGCCGATGGAGGTGCCGTGGCCGCCGATGAACTTGGTGGCCGAGGTAGCAAGGATATCGGCGCCGTAATCGATGGGTTTTATAAGGCCGACGCCCACGGTATTGTCCACGATCAACGGGATTCCGGCGTCGTGTGCGATTTTTGCAATGGCCTCAAAGTCCGGTACATCCAGCTTGGGGTTCCCCACCGTCTCCACATAGATGCCCTTGGTCTTGTCCGTGATGGCCTTCTTGAACTCCTCGGGTTTGCGTGAATTCACGAACTTCACGGTGCGGCCCAGCTTGGGGAAGGTGTAGTGGAACAGCTGGTAGGTGCCGCCGTAGAGGTTGTCGGCAGACACGATCTCATCACCGACGTTTGTGATGTTCAGGATGGCGAAGGTCTCTGCCGCCTGACCGGACGACACGGCCAGAGCCCCTGTGCCGCCCTCGATGGCTGCGACTCTTTTCTCGAAGACATCCGTGGTGGGGTTCATGATCCTTGTGTAGATGTTTCCTAACTCCTGCAGCGCAAAGAGATTCGCCGCATGACCCGTATCCTTGAATACATAGGATGTGGTCTGGTAGATGGGTACGGCCCGTGCGCCCGTTGTCGGGTCAGGGGTCTCCTGCCCTGCATGTATCGCCAATGTGTCTAATTTTCTGTTACTCATTTGTTCTCTCCTTTTAGTGGTGTTTTGGTTTGAATATAAAAAACCCATTCGCGGCCGTGCTCCTTGCCGGGAATGGGTTTAATTTCCCTCGTGTCTGCAGGTCAGATTCCTACATGGACACCCCCCCATCCCCTGGAGCGACATATACACATGCAACAGCACATATTCGCGGCTGAGTGTGCAATATAATGGGTGGGTCTTGACAACAGCATGTATCGCCTCGCTAATTTTAATCACTACTATTACTATTGAAACACTAGATAATAAAAATGCCAAAGGCTGTCAAGCAGAAAAATAAAAAATCTTCCGGGGTCAGGGCAGGCCTCCTTTGTAAGACGTTTGGTGAGCACAGCCACTGTGTGTCCAATTTAGGCGAGTTATGCATGAGTCTTAAGTAAGGTAACGAGTTGGTGAGACATATCATTACCAGGGAATATCCTTGACAAGGTTTCCTGACCAATAATAACCTACTAAATCAATAGGAAATAAAGTGATTGATGTGTGTAGGTTTAAGCAATAACTAAGGAGGTTACCATATGAAATTCGAGACACGTGCAATTCACGCAGGCCAGGGCCCGGATCCGGCCTATGGCGCGGTGATGCAGCCCATCTATCAGGTGTCCACGTTCGCATACAAGGGCGTAAAGCAGATGGGCGCCTTTGACTACTCCCGGTCCGGTAACCCCACGCGCAAGGCCCTGGAGGACTGCATCGCCTCACTTGAAGGCGGGGCGTACGGCTTCACCTTCGGCACCGGCATGGCGGCCGAGACCACTGCCCTGGCACTTCTGAGTGCCGGGGACCATCTCATCGTCCACGATGACCTCTACAGCGGCACCTACCGCCTGTGCAGCAGCGTCATTGCCCGGCAGGGCGTGGAGGTCCAGTTCGTGAACCTCAGAGATCTCGATGCCTTGAGATCGGCCATCAAGCCCAACACAAGGCTCATCTGGACCGAAACCCCGACGAACCCGCTCATGAACATTCTGGATCTGGCAACCATTGCGGACATAGCCAAGTCAAAAAATGTGCCCACCCTGTGCGATAACACATTCCTGTCTCCCTATTACCAGAACCCGCTGGCTCTTGGGATAGACATGGTGCTGCACTCAACTACCAAGTACATCAACGGCCACTCGGACGTAGTGGGCGGTGCCATCGTGGTTAATGCTCCTGATCTTGCCAAGCGGCTGGCCTTCCTTCAGAATGCCCTGGGCACCTGCCAGGCGCCCTTTGATTGTTTCCTCGTGCTCCGGGGGCTCAAGACCCTGGCGGTGCGGATGGAGGCCCATAATAAAAACGCCCTTGCCATTGCACAATGGCTCGAAAAGCATCCGAAAATAGAATGCGTCCTGCACCCGGGTCTCAAAAGTCATCCTCAGCATGAGTTGGCCTTGAGGCAAGCTAAGGGGTTTGGCGGTACATTCTCGTTCAAGGTAAAGGGAGGTGAGGATGAGGCATTCCGGCTTCTGGCAAGCGTGAAGCTCTTTATCCTTGCAGAATCTCTGGGAGGGGTGGAGTCGCTCATCGAGCACCCATGGACCATGACGCACCTGTCCATGCCCGAGGAGGCGCGTGCCGCAGCCGGCATCACCGGCAACCTGATCCGCATCTCCGTGGGTATCGAGCACGTTGATGACCTTATTGCTGACCTTGATCAGGCGTTGGAGCAGGTTTAGAGTGCTAAGGTTTATAAGGAAATGACCGCTTACTAAAGGGAGAGACCGGTCAACACGATTGTGTTAGGTATCTTAATATTAGTAATATGTTGCTATAATGGATAATAAGATTAAACCCCTTTGGGGATGTCCATGATCTATCACATGCGGAGAAATGAGCGACAGATCGAAGACTGGTTGATACTTGAAGATATCCTGCAACACGGCAAGTATGCAGCAATCGCCCTTTGCAGACAGGACGAGCCCTACATTGTCACCCTGAGTTACGGATATGACAAGGTCAATAGAACTTTATATTTTCACTGTTCGAAAGACGGCCTCAAGAGTGAATTCGCACGACAGAATCCACATGCATGTATCACTGTCATTGATGACAAAGGATACATCAAAAATGAATGCAGCCATGCATACAGATCTGTTGTCATGAGAGGGCGGATCGAGATACTTGATGAGCATAATGAGAAACTACAGGGGCTGGACGTTCTAATAGGTCATCTGGAAGAAAATCCTGAACTGATAAAGGCTGGGCTCCCCCGGAAACAGCACCTCCTTGAGGGCATGAACATATGGAAGTTCAAGATAGACGAGATAACTGGAAAAGAGGGCAGATAGAAGCAATGGGGATGCCCTAACCGGGAGATGTTCTCGTGAGTGCTCATGGAGGAAGAGTGGATGAATCTTGTATTGATCTTTGAAATTCTATGGTTAACATAAGCTCCAATCTAAAGCCGCCGGGTCAACGGTCAGTGAATTGCCTGCCGCCTTGCGACTCTATAATTACGACTAAGGGGGTAATTCATGATTGACATAGAGAAACTGATGAGTGATGCCTTCCAGGTGTTTTTAAAGGAAGCGCCCAAACATGGCCAAGCTTGGATGAATGCTGTTCGAGGATTGAGCGATGCCAGTGCATTGGATAAGAAGACACAAAGCTTGGCGTATCTCGCGGTAATTGCTGCGTTGCGCTTGGATAGCGGTATCCTGTTTCATGTCGTGCACGCGAAAGAGGCCGGTGCCTCGCGGGAAGAAGTGATCAGCGCGATATTGGTCGGTTTACCTGCTGCGGGCAACGCCGTCACCGGAGCTCTGCCCAGCGCCATTCAAGCCTATGATTCTTCACTATGAAGTCATGAATGGGTGCAAGCTCAATCAAACGAATCCCCGCAGCTTGCTGCGTGGATCTTCATTAAGGATGATTTTGTAAAAAAATAAAAAAAGCCAGACTCTCTCCCCTTAAGAAGAGGGGAGAGAGTCTGGCAAGAGATCTCAGGCAAATTCTTCGTCAGATCTTTGGCAGCCCGGTATCGTCGTACAGCCCCTCGAAGAGCACACCGCTCAGGTATCGTTCGCCCGAATCCGGCAGAATGGCGACAATGCTCTTCCCTTCGAATTCCTTGAGCCCGGCCAGCCTGATGGCTGCTGCAATGGCCGCTCCGCAGCTGATGCCCGAAAGGATTCCTTCTTCTCGTGCCAACCTCTTGGCATAAGTGATGGCCTCTTCGCTGGTTACCTTTTCTACCCGGTCCACTACGGTGAGATCGAGGGTGTCAGGGATAAACCCTGCTCCGATGCCCTGGATCTTATGGGGCCCCGGTTTTATCTCCTGACCGGCCAGGTGTTGGGAAATGACAGGGCTTTCTGCGGGTTCGACCGCTACGCTAATGATCTTTTTACCCTTTTCATGCTTGATATAGCGCGAAACACCCGTGATCGTTCCTCCGGTGCCCACACCGGAGACAAGAACATCGATTTTGCCGCCCGTCTGTTCCCAGATCTCAGGCCCTGTGGTCTTGAAATGGACGTCCGGATTTGCAGGGTTTTTGAACTGCTGGGGCATGAAATATTTCGGGTCGGATGCTGCAATACGCTCCGCCTCGGCAATAGCCCCCTTCATCCCTTGGGGCCCGGGTGTCAGGATGATGTTTGCGCCAAAGATTGAGAGGACCTTGCGGCGCTCGAGTGACATGGTTTCAGGCATGGTGACGTTCAGCTTATATCCACGTGCAGCAGCAACATAAGCCAGCGCTATGCCCGTATTCCCGCTCGTAGGCTCGATGATCTCCATGCCGGGCTTGAGCGATCCGTCCTTTTCTGCAGCCCAGATCATGTTGGCACCGATACGGCATTTGACTGAATATGCAGGGTTTCGACCTTCCACCTTGGCCAGGATGGTGGCGCCAAGCCCTTTGGAAAGTCTGTTGATCTTGATCAGTGGAGAGTTCCCGATTGATAAGGTGTTGTCATCAAAGAATGTGCCCATAAAGGCCTCCTTTAGGGGGTTGTTTTATCTTGTGATCTTTACTTTAAAGATCCCATTATCATTCTATAATCTTAGATTATTTTCATAACCTATTATGACTATCGATTAGATAGTAAATAAAGCCCGGTAAATTGTCAACTGAATAATAAGAATCAGGTAACCTCTTGACAAGGGGTACATATGATAATACTCTAGTTAATCGATAGCAATTAAGGTAATTCGAGGATATTACATGAAACTGTCAACTCGATCAAGGTACGGCGTACGGCTTATGCTAGAGCTGGCGCTGAACAGCAACAAAGGTTCGGTGTTTCTCAAGGA
>Ga0326727_10021376_pt1 | contig 12683 bp, 13 predicted proteins | sample MB2enrmetagenome_FD_207643 | JGI IMG/M metagenome (GOLD analysis project Ga0326727, IMG submission 207643) | Lab enriched peat soil microbial communities from McLean, Ithaca, NY, United States - MB29MY | ecosystem: Environmental > Terrestrial > Soil > Wetlands > Peat | place: USA: New York...
ATGAGGCTGATGGGTTGGACAGGCCCACGATTTGCAAATGCGATTTGGTTCTCGGTGTGTCCAAGGAACAACTGAAGGGGAAACGCGGCTCCGTCTCCCCGGCCCGCCGCCGCGCCATCGCCGAAAAAGTGATTTGCGCGCTGGGGTTTGCAGGAATCTAGTCCTGCGAAACAGAAACGCTAAGAGATGTGCCCGGCGGGACGCCGGGCACGGCGGGCGAGGACGCCCGCGCTCCCCAAACAATTGCCAGGTGGGCATCGAAGTTTTTTAGTCGGGATGCTGGACCTTGTCGGATTTTGGCTGCGGCGGGTGTATTATAGTGAGATGCAAGCCAAGGCCGACGCACAGTTGCTCCGCGAATACGCCCGCCAGGGGTCGGAGGCGGCTTTCGGGGAAATCGTCGCCCGCCACACCGACTTGGTTTATTCCGCCGTGTTGAGACAGGTGGGTTCCGCCGCTCTGGCCGAGGATGTCGTCCAGGGTGTTTTCACCGATCTGGCCCGCAAAGCGCGGTCGCTGGCCGGCAAGTTGGACGAAAACGGCACGATTGTGGGCTGGCTTTATCGCAGCAGCCGTTATGCCGTTTCCAAACACCTGCGCGCCGAGCACCGTCGCCACAACCGGGAAAGCCAGGCCATGCAAAATCTTGATCCCGCCTCATCAGCGTCGCCCGACTGGGAGCGTGTCCGCCCGGCGCTGGACGAAGCGCTGGCGGAACTGAGCGAGGTGGATCGCCAGGCCATGTTGCTGCGGTTTTTCCAGAATCAGGAGTTTCAAGCCGTCGGCGCGGCGCTGGGGATCAGCGACGACGCGGCGCAAAAAAGGGTGGGGCGCGCCCTGGAAAAACTTCGGGCGCGCCTGGCCCGCCACGGAATCACGACCACGTCGGCCATGCTCTCAGCCGTTCTGTCAACAAACGCCGTTCAGACCGCCCCCGCCGGACTGGCCGCCAAGCTGGCAGGCGCTTCCGTCGCAGGCGCGGCGGCCAAAACCGGAACCACATTGACTCTTATGACTCTCGCCTCGTTCAAAACCGGAATCATCGCCACAGGAATTGCGGCCGGTCTGGCCGTCTGGCTGGTGGCGGAACACCGTTCCCTCAACAAATTGCAGGAAGAAAACACGGCCTTGCGCCAGCAAATCAGCCAAGTGGCCCAGCCGCCGCCGGCCCCGCTGCCAGCGGACAATGACGAATTGGCCAGGCTGCGGGGCGAGCATGCGGAACTGCTGCGGTTGCGCGGAGAACTTGGGGTGCTTCGGAACACGATGGAAAAGGAGCAAGGCGAACTGGCGGCGGCCCGCTCGGAAAACGCCCAAAATGCCCCCATAGTGGCCAGGGCGAAGGCCCAAGCGACCAGGGTTGCCAGCATAAATGGCCTCAAGCTGATTGGCACCGCAGCACATCTGTATGCAGGCGACAACAGTAACTTGCTTCCGACAAATATCGGGCAAATTCGGCGCGAGCTTTCCAGCGTGAATTTTGGCGGAGGGATCGGAACCAATTCCTTTGAGTTCTATGATTACGGGCAGCCATTGACCACAGGCGCCACGCCCTACTTCTTTTTCGCCCGCGAGAAACAACCCCGCCAGATGCCGGACGGAAACTGGTCCCGGATGTACCTCCTCATTGATGGATCGGTTCAGGAAGCGGGACCAGCCGACGGCGATTTCGACACCTGGGAAAAAGAGTGGATACAAAAAGCAGCGGCGCAAACGGCCGCCCGACAGGCAGCCCAAACGTCCGCGCCGCCCTATTAGGCGAGCCGAAGGCGGTAGGGCGAGACTGGGCCGTGACTTTTTCCCAGGCAATCGAGTTTCGGCTCGACAGAGTCTCGCCCTACCGGGTTGAAATGGGACGACGGCCCAACTGGAAATGGTAGAGCGCGGCGATGACCAGGGAATGGCGGATTTTTCCCGACGCCACCAAACCGGCCACTTCCGCCACCGGCACCAGCCGCGTGATCAAATCTTCGCTGCCGTCGAATTGCACCGGGCCGGCCAGACGGCAATTCTCCACCAGGACGGTGAAGCAGGTGTTGCTCATGATGGCCGGGTTGGGAAAAACCCGGCCGATGACCCGGGCGCCTTCGCCTTCGTAGCCGGTTTCCTCGCGCAGTTCGCGGCATCCCGCCGCCTCCGGCGAGGCGTCGCGCGCGTCCATGATGCCGCCGGGAATTTCCAATTCCACCGTTTCGGAGCCGTGGCGGTATTGCTCCACCAGCACGAGTTGCTGATCGGGCGTCACGGCCGCCACGTTCACCCAGTCCGCCGAATCCATCACAATAAACTCATGTTCGCGGCCCGTGCGCGGCGATTTTCTCAAGTCCGCCCGCATCGAAAAAATGCGGAAATCGCCCAGCGGCCGGGAGGAGATTTTGCGCCAGGGAAGAATCATGCGATTGCGGATTGTGGATTGCGGATTGCGGATTGTGGAGTGGCCGCAAAAAGGCGCGGAAGGCCCAGGGCGGCCAGCCGCAATCGAAGGAATGGAACCACGGATTTCACGGATTCACGGATAAAGAATTCGCAGGTAGGGACGGCTCGCCGAGCCGTCCGGCCCCTGGACGTCTCGGCGAGGCGTCCCTACCCACATCCGTGTCATCCGTGTTATCCGTGCCATCCGTGGTAAAATCTTCGCAAAAGTGAGCGACTCTGACGGATTGCGGCACAAAAAAGCCACGGTTCCTCACGCGGCGGGAACGATTTTTATGCTCTCGACCCCGACGCGGGTGACCGGACGGCTGTTCTCCCCGCCACTGCCGCGGGTGGTGGGGGTGTCGCCCAGCTTCGCCAGGACGTCGTCGCCTTTGATCAACTGGCCGAACGCGGTGTATTGCCTGTCAAGAAAACGCGCGTCCCCCAGGCAGATGAAGAATTGGCAGCCGGCGGAATGCGGGTCGGAGGAGCGGGCCATGGAGATGACGCCGCGAACGTGCGGCTTGTCGCTGAACTCCGCCTTGATTTTGTAGCCGGGATCGCCCGTGCCCCAGCGGCTTTCCTGCTTGGGGTCCTTCGTCAACGGATCGCCTCCCTGCACCATGAAGCCCTTGACGATGCGATGGAAGGCGGTGCCGTCATAGAATCCCTTGCGGGCGAGGGTCTTGAAATTCTCCACCGTTTTCGGCGCAACCTCCGGCCAGAAGGCGAGGACAATCTCGCCGTGGGTGGTTTTGATGACGGCTACTTCGTTGGCTTCCATGGCGTTGAATTCACATCTTGTCTAACTGGCGGGCACGATTTTGATGCTGATGACGCCCATGCGCTTGTCCGGGCGGTCCGGCGCGTGGGTCGGCGTGGTGGCGATTTTTTCCAGGACGTCGTCGCCTTTAATCAATTTGCCGAACGTGGTGTATTGATGGTCCAATTGGGTCGGACTGCCGTGGCATATAAAAAATTGGGAACCGGCGGAATTGGGATCGCTGGAACGAGCCATGGAAATGACGCCGCGCACATGGGAATGGTTGTTGAATTCCGCGTCTATTTTGTAACCCGGATCGCCCGTGCCCCACGCGGCTTCCTTGGTTGGGTCTTTGGTGAGAGGATCGCCGCCCTGGATCATGAAACCTTTGATGACCCGGTGAAAAGCGGTGCCGTCATAAAAGCCGGCCTTGGCCAACTTCTTGAAATTCTCAATGGTCTTGGGCGCGGCATCGGTCCAAAACTCGATGACCATGTCGCCTTCGGTGGTGCTGATCACCGCCACCTCCTTTGCTGGAACGGGGGCCGCGGCCGCGGGAGCCGGCGTGGGCGGAACAGCCGGCGTGGCTGGCGCGGCCGGCGGGACCTGCGGGACAGGCGGGGCCGACGGGACGGGCGGGACCGAAGCGTTGGCTGCGGCCGGCGTGGCCGGAGCGTTTGACGTGGCTGGCGCGGCTGGAGCATTTGAGGTGGCCGGCGTGGCCGGTTTGGCCGGAGCATTGGAGGCAGCCGGAGCGGCCGGTTTGGCCGGCGTGGTTTCACTGCTCTTGCCACAGCCGCTCAAAAGAGCCAGCCCGATTGCGAAACTAAAACAGCATTTCATATTTTTCATAGGGGATTGATTTGCCACGGCGCCAGGCCAATGTCACGCTGAAAATTTGGAAAAATCGCGGCGGGTTCATTTCACTTCCTTGGGCGCCGTCTTGGGCTTCTAATCTTAATCCTAATCTTAATCTTAGTCTCTTCTTCACGACTCGAAGGTTAGGATTCGGATTAAGATCAAGATCAGAGAATGGAACGCGCCACGCCCAGCGAATTGGCCTGGGGGGGATTTGCCCTGCCCTAAATCCTCGCCTAACGATGGCAACATTCCACGAAGACCGCGAGAAATTTGGAGGTTCAAAAACCGTGCCAATATAGAAAACAGAGGCAACCGCAAATACGCGAAATACGCGAAACCGGAAAGCTTTCGGGAGAAGGGCCTGGATTTTTCGCGTATTTCGCCCATTTCACGGTTGAAAGAATTTCTCTTGGGCGGGGTTTTGTTGTTGAAACAATGCGATAGTCGCCGAGGCGAATGCGATACGCGTGCTGCGACCCGCTCAGTTTTTCCACGCCGAGAGGAAAGGGGTTTTCCGCCCTTTTTCATTGGTCAAGAATTGAACTGTCGCGCTCATGTTCGAAAATTAGCTTCCGGGCGCGTTAAATTCAAGAACTCATCATCAAAACCCGACCTCCGCGGAATGGCGCTTCAGCCAGGCCTCCGCCGCGCGATAGTCCGGGCAGACTTTTTCCACCGCCGCCCAAAACCGCGCCGAATGGTTCAAATGCCGCAAATGCGTCAATTCGTGCAGGATGATGTAGTCGCGCACCGTCTCGGGAACCTGCACCAATCTCCAATTCAGCGAAATGGTCCCGCGGACGGAGCACGACCCCCAGCGGCTCCTTTGACTGCGCACCATTACCCGGCGCATCGGCGCGCCGTGTTGCCGGGCCAATTCCTCCGCCCGTTCCGCCAGTTCCCTTCGCGCCAGCGCGCGCAAATGTTCCTCCAATGCCGGGCGCAGATTCTCCTCCGGCGCGCCTGCCTGGAGGCGTTGATTGTCAAACCAAATTTCCAGCCGGCCGCCCCCCTCCCGCGCCTCCAGCGCCACCCGCCTTCCGCGCAAGAGCGCTTCCATGCCCGGCCGCAGCACGGGCGGCGGGGCCGGGCGCGCCTCCAGTATCCGCCATTGTTTTTCCAGCCAGGCCCGGCGGCTGGCGGCAAACTGGCGGGCAAACTCCAGCGAACCCCGGCGCGGCAGCGTCACCACCACCGTCTGGTCGGCCCGCAAGCGCAGCAGATAACGGCGGGCGCGGGGGTGCCGGCGATAGAGGACAGGCACCAGGCGCTCCTGGATTTCAATCACCCCGGACACCGGCGGCTTTTCGGCCGCGAAGTCCGGGCGGAGGAACTTTTTGAGATTGTTGACAAACATCACAAAACGGCGGGCGCGCGCCAACCCGCCCCCGCGCCTTTTCCCGAGGTTCGCGTCGCATTGCGCTTTCCTGGGTGTCCTCTCTTAATCTTAATCATAATCTTAATCTCCTTCGTGCAGCCGGTGACGAATTGGGTTTGATTAAACTCACCAGCATCCAATTTTGGGATTAAGAGTAAGATTAAGAACCGGAATCCGCGACCCAAAAGAATCACCTGCGCCCGCCCGCGGTTCGCGGCCCGTCCAGTTCTTCCCGCACTCGGGCATAAACGCTTGCCGCCGTCATCCGGTTCAGACAGGCCATCGGCTCGGCATAGTGGCAGCGTTGCTTCATGCACGGGACGCAGGGCAGGCTGTTGAGTTGCAGGACGCTGTTGAGTTTGCCATAAGGCCCCGTGTTGCGCGGGTTGGTGGGGCCAAAGAGCGCGATCAACGGCCTGCCCAGGGCCGCCGCCACATGCATCGGCCCGGTGTCGTTGCTGATGACCAGCCGGCCCCGCCGCACCCATTCGACCATTTCCCACAACGACGTTTGCCCGGCCAGATTCAAGCAGCGCCCCGGATTTGCCTCCGCAATGGCCTGGCCCAGCGCCCGGTCGTCGCCACTGCCCAAAATGACGGTTTGTATTGCGCCCATCCCGCGCATCCGCCGGGCCAATTCCACGAAATGCTCCACCGGCCAGCGCTTGTTGTCCCAGCGCGCCCCCGGCAGAAGGACGATCCACGGCCCGGCGCCCGGGTTCCATTTCTGTTCGATCTGCGCGGCGACATCGGGGCGTTTGGGCAGCCATTGGAAATTCCCATGCACCGGCACCTTGAGCAGCGGCAGCACCGCCAGATACCGGTCCACCGCATGGGTGTTGGCGGCGGGGGGCGGCGGCGTCACATCATAAAACGCGCGCGCGCCTTCCCGCGAGCCTTCGCGCGCGTTGTCCAGCCCGATGGTCAGCCCCGCGTTGGCCAGCCAGGCCACAATTCCGCTGCGGGCCAGCCCCTGCAAATCAATCGCCCAGTCGAACTGTTTTGCCCGCAGGTCTTGCAGGATGGCGAACATCTCCGGCCAGCGGCGCGGGGCCGCCCAGCGATTCCGCTCAAAGGGAATCACCCCGGCCAGGTCCGGGTCCTTTTCCAGCAATGATTTCAGGTTGCTGTCCAGCCACCAATAAATCCGGCTTTGGGGAAGATGGCTTTTGAGCAGCCGCAGCACCGGCAGGGCGTGGATGACATCGCCCAGGGAACTCGGTTTGAGAATGAGTATTTTCAAGGCGCGAAAGCCCCTCCCGCTTCGGCCCCGGGGCGGGAACTATTTTCCCATGGCCAGCCGTTCCGCCAGGCGCGCCGGCAATCCCGCGGCGATGATCTTTTTCTGCGCCGCGGCGATGTCATATTCCAGGCGGCGCAATTCGATGGAGCCTTCATCCATGTCATAAATCACGTAGGCGGCCCTCGGGTTGCCATCGCGGGGCTGTCCGACCGCCCCGACATTGACAAAGTATTTGCGCCCCGGTTCCACATGGAATTTCGAGTAGGTCCCGCCCCGCACCACGCTGTCGCGGATGAAGGCCACGGGCACATGGGTGTGCCCGAAAAAGCAGACCGGCGTGTTCTGGTAGGTGAAGCTGGCGGCGGCGGCCAGCTTGTCAAAGACATAGCCCCACCGCTGCGGCCCGTCCAGCGTGGCGTGGACAATGGTGAAATTGGACACCAGCTTGAGAAACTTCAAATCCCGCAGCCACTGGCGGTCTTCCTCCGTCAGTTTCCCCCGCGTCCAGTTCCCCGCCTCCGCCGCATGGGGGCTGAAGCCCTCCAGGGGCGTGTCGCTGGCGCAAAATTCGTCGTGGTTTCCCTTCACGCACGGCATGTTCATGGCGCGCACCGTGTCCAGGCATTCCTTGGGGTTGGCATTGTAGCCCACCACGTCGCCCAGGCAGGCCACATGGGTGCATTTCTGTTTCTCGATGTCCTGCAACACCACTTGGAAAGCCTCCAAATTGGCGTGGATATCCGCTATGATCGCATACTTCATCATGTGCCGGTCCCTGCGTTATTGCGTAATTTCAAAACTTCGAAATTCATTGATTGCGTCCGTCCAATCCTGCTCTTCCCGCCGGATGAAACGGCCCACGTCCGACTGCCGGACCGCTTCCAGCAGGCCCTCCAACTCGGCCCGCTCGCCCTCGGCGATCAACTCCACCCGGCCGTCGTCCAGATTGCGCACCGTCCCCGTGACTTCAAACCCGCGGACCAGGGCTCTGACCGAATAACGAAAACCCACGCCCTGGACCGACCCCGCATAATACATTATCACGCGCTCTCGTCTCATCTCCACATATAATACAGCCGAAAGATAGAGCCACAAGTCCGCCCCTTCACGCAACTCATTTGTTGCACAATCGCGCGGGGCGGCGCCGGTTGGTGAAGCGCAAATCAGCCGGTTCAAAATTTCAACTCCACGCCTTCGCGCGCGGCGCGGATGCTCAGGGGGGAGCCGAACCGCGCCGCCCGCTGGCGGCAGGACTCCACCTTGTCGTCCACCGCGCGGTCGGTGCATTCGGGGTCGTGATGGAAGAGCGCCAGGTTTTTCACCCCGGCCTGGATGGCCAGATCGGTGGCGGAGAAGCAACTGGAATGCCCCCATTTCTTCTTCGTCACGTACTCCTGCTCGTCATACTGCGCGTCCAGGATGAGCAGGTCCGCGCCCTGAACGGCTTGGAGCAGGGCCTCGGGCATGCGGCGCAACGGGCCGGTGTTCCTCAAATCCGGAAACATTTCGCCCGGTTGAATTTCCAATTCGTTGTCGGTGGAATAGACAATTTTCCGGCCGTCCTTTACGAAGGAATAGCCAAAACAACCGCCGGGATGGTTGAGCGGAAAGCTCGACACCTCCACGCCGCCGATCAGGCGCCGCCCATCGTGCAAATGGTCGGCCACAATCCGGGCGCCGAGTTCCTTGAAGGAGACCGGGAAAAACTCCTCATTCATCTGGCCGGAGAGCACGCCGCAGGCCCGGTTGTCCTCGGCGCGCTGCCCATAGACGTGGATGCGCATGTCCGGCATATAGACGGGCGCAAAGAAAGGGAAGCCCTGGATGTGGTCCCAGTGAGTGTGGCTGAGAAGCAGGTGGAGGGTTTTGGGCGGCGGATTCCGCCGGGCCAGGTCCTTCCCCAATTCCCGAATGCCCGAACCGGCGTCGCATACGAAGAGGGTGTCATCGAAGCGGATTTCGACGCAGGAGGTGTTGCCGCCATAGACGCGGGTCCAACTGGCCGGAGTGGGGATGGCGCCGCGAGTTCCCCAAAAGGTCACAAAAGCGGGCATATCATTCCTCCAGATAGACGAACACGCTGTCGGCCACATGGATCACATCGCCATCGCGCAGCACGGCGGAGTGGACCTTGACGCCGTTGAGCAGGACGCCGTTATGGCTGTCATTGTCCACCATCACGCAATCGGTTCCGCGCAAGCGAAAAAAAACATGGTGGCGGGAAGCGTTCTTGGAAGACAGGCGGATCTGCGCGTCATCGGCGCGGCCGATCACCATTTCCTCCTGGTCGAGGGCGATTTGCCCGGCGGGGCCGTCGCCTTGGATTTGTTCCAGGATGTGCCGGCGCCGGAGCCGCTCCCGGCGCAGCGTCCGGAGGGAGATTCCCACCCGAGTCTGGTTGATTTCGGTGCTCTCGTTTGGCTCAGGGCGGTCGTTATCCACAGGATAAGACCCTACCGCGAACCGTCGAATTTGCAAGGGGCTTTTCCGGCGCGCCCGCCAAGCCGCCAAGCCCGTCCTTACGGCGGAAATTCGCCCGCCGCCAACCTTGAAGAATGCTGTCTGACCCCCGGCTGCCAAAGCGGCGACGGTTCATTCTTGACTCGCGCGGTTCCATTTTGCACCTTGTTCCGGACGTGAAGATTCTGGCGCTGACCAATTTGTATCCGCCTCATCACGCGGGCACTTTTGACACTCATTGCCAAAGCGTGGTCGAGGCCTTGCGCACGCGCGGCCACTCCATTCTGGTGCTCACTTCCAGCCACGGGCTGCGCGGGGAACAGCGCGACGGGGAGGTCCACCGCTGTTTGCTCCTCAATGGCGCCTGCGACGCGCCGCTGGTCACCGCCCTCTGGCAGCTCCGGGCGCGGGAGATGCACAACAACCAGAGGCTGCTCGAAACCATCGCGGCCTTTCAGCCCGAGATCGTCCATGTCTTCAGTCTCCACGGCCTCTCCAAGTCGCTGGTTTTCAGCTTGCGCCATGCGCGCGTGCCGGTGGCTTACGCGGTCTTTGATCACTGGCTCTCCGCCGGCGTCCGGGAAGACCCCTGGCTGCGCTTCTGGAACGCCCCCTCGCTCCCGTTCCTCGAACAATCCAGCCGCGCCGCCCTGGAACTGAGCGGCGAACGGGCCCGGCTGGATTCCAGCGCGCCGACGCGGATGATGAAAGGTTACGACCGCATCCCGGCCCTGTACGGAAATGCCCAGGCCCGCGCCGCCGCGGCCCCGGATTCGATCACGGCTTTCCGGTTCGACCGGATGTATTTTTGCAGCGAGGCGCTCAAGCAGTTGGCCCGGCGGACCGGCTTTGCCGTCGCTCACACCGAGGTGATCCATCCCGGCGTTACCGGGGCCTTCGTCGGCCAGATCAAGCCGGCCGGCGCGCCGATGAGGAAATTCCTCCTGGTCAGCCGGTTGACGGAGGAGAGCGGCGTGATGACGGCCCTCCAGGCCCTCAAGCTGGCCCGCGCCGCCAGGATGAATGTGACGTTTCATATTTATGGGCGGGGCGAATCCAGTTACGTGGCGGCCCTGCGCTCGTTTGTCGTCGCCAACCAGTTGCCGGTCGAGTTCCTGACGGTGTCCAATTTGAACACCGATATGGCGGCGGTCTATAAGCGCCATGACGTCCTGCTCCACACGCCGGAATGGGCGGAACCGTTCCCGCTCACGGCGCTGGAAGCGATGGCCTGCGGTTTGCCGGTCATCAGCTCGGCGGCCGGAGGGGCGGAGGAATTGTTGCGCCACGGCGAGAACGCCCTGACCTATCCGCCCAGCCAGCCCGCGGAATTGGCCGCCCGGATGCAGGAACTGCAAATCTCCCCGGCACTCCGCTGCCAAATGGCCGAAACCGCCCAGGCCGAGGTTCTGGCGAAATTCAACGACACGGTGGTCATGGACAGGGTGGAGAACTTCTTGGCGGTGTCCCAGGCCCAAACCGCTTGATTCCCTTTTTTTTGCGTTTATTCGCTGGCGTTTTAGGGCAAGTGCTGCCAGATTAACCGGATTGCAGGCAGTCGCCATCATTGATTCACATGTTATTATGCAAACAAATGTCCAGACCGAAGACGCCATTGTGCAAAAGACCCGCGAGCTGTGCGAAACCATCGTGCAGCAGCCCCAATACCAGAGCATCCGCCAGCGGGTGGAAACGTTCCTGGCCGACCCCGAGGCCCGGTCCCAATACGAGTGCCTGAGCGATCTGGGCCAGCAGTTGCATGACAAACAGGACCAGGGCCTGGCCCTGACCAGCGCCGAAATCGCCGCCTTCGACCGGCAGCGCGAGACCTTTTCCCGCAACGCCGTGGCCACCGCCTTTGTCGAGGCCCAGGAGGAAATGCGCCAGCTCCAGCAGCGCATCACCCAATACGTCGGCAAAACCCTCGAGCTGGGCGCGGTGCCCTCGCGCGAGGACCTGGCCGGCGGCGGCTCCTGCGGCAGCGGCTGCGGCTGTCACCACTAATTTTGAGCGCGCCCGCCATCGCGGAAAAGTTCCTGCAATCCGCCGCCCGCCGCGGCTACCCCACCGCGCCCGTCAAAACCGCGCGGATGCCGCCGGGCATCCCCTACATCGTCGCCAACGAGGCCGCCGAGCGGTTCAGCTTTTATGGCATGAACGCGATCCTCACCGCGTTTATGGCCCACAATTTATTGGACGCGAACGGGAAGGCCGCTCCCATGAGCGGTTCGGACGCGGTGGCCTATTCCAGCCTGTTTGTGTCCGCTGTCTATTTCACCCCGTTTCTGGGCGCGGTCGTTTCCGACGCTTTCCTGGGAAAATTCCGGACCGTGGTCATTCTGTCCATTGTTTATTGTTTCGGTCATTTGGCGCTGGCGCTCAACGCCACCCGGGCCGGACTGTTGGCGGGGCTGTCGCTCATTGCCCTCGGGGCCGGGGGCATCAAACCCTGCGTGTCCTCGAACGTGGGGGATCAGTTCGGGGCCGCCAACCAGCATTTGATGGCGCGCGTTTTCGGCTGGTTCTATTTCGCCATCAATTTCGGCGCGTTTCTTTCCCAATTGACGATTCCCGTTCTCCTGCAAAATTACGGGCCGCACGTTGCCTTTGGCGTGCCCGGAATTCTCATGCTGGCCGCGACCATCATATTCTGGCTGGGCCGCCGCAAATTTGTCCATGTTCCGCCCAGCGGGAACACTCTGCTCCGGGACGCCGCCAGCCGGGAAGGCCGGGGCATCCTCGGGCGCCTGGCTGTCCTCTATATTTTCTTCGCCGTTTTCTGGTCGCTCTATTATCAAACCACCTCGGCCTGGGTGTTGCAGGCGGACAAAATGGACCGGCATTGGCTGGGCCACGATTGGCTTTCCTCGCAATTGCAGGCCATCAACTCCATCCTGATTCTGGTTTTTATTCCGCTCTTCTCCTACGTCATTTACCCGGCGGCCGGCCGCCTCTTCACGCTCACCCCTTTGCGCAAAATCTCCATCGGCTTCTTTCTGACCGTGCCGTCGTTTTGGATCACGGCCTGGGTGGAGAAGCAAATCAGCCAGGGAATGCACCCCGGCATCTTCTGGCAGTTCCTGGCCTACGTGTTTATCACGGCGGCGGAAATCCTGGTCTCCATCACCGGCCTGGAGTTTTCCTACACCCAGGCCCCGAGGAAAATGAAGTCCCTGGTCATGGCTCTTTATTTCGGTTCCATCACCCTGGGCACCTTCTTCACCTACCTGGTCAACAAACTCAACGCTCACGGTGGAAAACTCTATCTGGAGGGGGCGGACTACTACCTGTTTTTCACCTGGCTGATGCTGGCCGCGTCCGTGCTCTTCATCTTTGTGGCGCTAAAATTCAAGACCCAAACCATCATCCAGGAACAATCCCCCGCCGCCCCCGCGTGAGCCGCCGGTTCTTCCCATTTCCCCCCGCCTCCATGGACAGCCCTGTCCAATTCCCTTCCCCTGTAGCGGCGGTCTATGACCGCCGCATTCTTCTCAACATGCGCCGCCCGATACACCGAGGCTTCGGGCAGATACCATTCCCGATTTTTCCCGGAGAGGATGTCA
>Ga0326727_10021377_pt1 | contig 12683 bp, 10 predicted proteins | sample MB2enrmetagenome_FD_207643 | JGI IMG/M metagenome (GOLD analysis project Ga0326727, IMG submission 207643) | Lab enriched peat soil microbial communities from McLean, Ithaca, NY, United States - MB29MY | ecosystem: Environmental > Terrestrial > Soil > Wetlands > Peat | place: USA: New York...
GGGAGAACAGGGAAAAGCGTATGAGCCGCAGCGAGGCCACCCCCGAAGACGAACAAAGCCCGCCCCTGAGACGGGGCTGGACGACCGGGGCTTGCGCCGCCGCCGCCGCCCGCGCGGCCGCCGAAATGCTTATTACCGGCGAATGCCCGCCGATGGTCGAAATCGCGCTTCCAAGCGGCGCAAGGCCTTCCTTTGCGGTCGCCGTTTTCGAGCGGGACGATGCAAGCGCCACCGCCGGCGTCGTCAAAGATGCGGGCGACGATCCGGACGTCACCCATGGCGTGCTCGTCAAGGCGAAGGTCTGGCGCGGCGCTCCCGGCTCCGGCATTGCCTTCCGTGCGGGCGAGGGCGTGGGCACGGTCACGAAACCAGGCCTTCCCGTGCCTCCGGGCGAACCGGCCATCAACCCCGTCCCGCGCCAGATGATCGGCCTCGCGATCCGCGAGGCCGCGCAGCATTGCCATGCCAGCCTGGACGATGTCATCGTTGAAATCTCCATCCCTGACGGCGAGGCAATCGCGCAAAAAACGCTCAATCCGCGCCTCGGGATTATCGGCGGCCTTTCCATACTCGGAACGACGGGCATCGTCGTGCCGTTCTCGTGCGCCGCCTGGATCCACTCCATTCACCGCGGCATCGATGTCGCACGCGCAAGCGGCCTTCAGCACATCGCCGGTTCGACGGGCAGCACCTCCGAGGCCGCCATCCAGCGCCTTTACGGATTGCCGGACGCCGCGCTGATCGAAATGGGCGATTTCGCCGGCGGCATGCTGAAATATCTGAAGGCGCATCCGGTCCCGCGCGTCACCATCGCAGGCGGTTTCGCCAAGATGACGAAGTTCGGGCAAGGGATGCTCGATCTTCATTCCAAGCGCGGGAGCGTCGACAATGAATGGCTCGCTGGCTTGCTCCATGATGCGGGCTTCTCGCCCGAGCTGTGTGCCGAGGCTCGCGAAGCCAACACGGCGCAGCATGTCCTGGAACTTGCCAGAACCGCCGATGCGGGCCTCGCCGCGAAGCTGGGCGATCTCGTTGCGGATGCGGCCTGGCAAACCGCGGCGCGCGTCCTTGGCGGAAGCGGCGTCGCCCTCGATGTCGCCGTTTTCGACCGTGGCGGCGAGCTTGCCGGACGCACCGAAGCGAGGATCGCTCATTCGGGCCTTCCCCTGAACCGCCGCTGATAGCCGGGGTCGTAGAGCGCGCTCTCTCGGAAATCCTCCGCGCCGATGGCCGGCCCTACGAAAATCAGCGCAGTGCGCTCTATCGCGCCCGCCTCCGCAACCTTTGCGGCAAGCTCGCCCAGCGGCGCGCGGATGATTGTCTCCTCGGGCCAGCTCGCCCTATAGACGACGGCGGCCGGGCAATCCGCGCCATAGGCCGGCAGAAGATCGGCCACGACCTTCTCCAGCACATGGATCGACAGATGGATGGCCAGCGTGGCGCGCGTTGCGGCAAACGCGGCAAGCGTCTCGGTAGGCGGCATGGCGGAAGCGCGCCCCGGCGTCCTGGTCAGCACGACCGATTGCGAGACTTCAGGCAGCGTCAGCTCGCGGCGGAGCGCGGCGGCGGCGGCGGCGAAGGCGGGAACGCCTGGCGTGACGGTGTAGGGAATGCCGATGACGTCGAGGCGGCGCGTCTGCTCGCCAAGCGCGCTCCACACCGACAGATCGCCGGAATGGAGCCGGGCAACGTCGAGGCCCGCCTCCGTCGCCGCGGCGCATTCCGCTATGATTTCGTCAAGGGACATGGGGGCCGTATCGACGATGCGCGCGTCGGGCGGGCAATGGCCAAGGATCGCTTTCGGCACGAGCGAGCCCGCATAAAGGCATACCGGGCAGCGGGCGATGAGATTGCGCCCGCGCACGGTGATGAGGTCTGGCGCGCCGGGGCCAGCGCCGATGAAATGGATGGTCATTCACCCTCTCCGATTGCAATGGCGCACGAGGCTTCCCTGTTCGAGACGCGGGGCGCAAGGAGGCGCGCGCGTGGCCCAGCCGCGGCGAGCGCAGCCGTCTCCGCCACCGACGGCAGGCCTTTGAGCGCAAGAACGCGCGGCGAGTGAGTCAACGCGCCTTGCGCCGCGAGTGCGAGTTCCGCCTCGCCGACCAGAACGAGGCCAAGCGAAAGCCGGCTCGCAGCGGCCTGCAAGCCCGGCTCGCCGCCCTTTTCGGCGGAGGTCGCAAGCGCGGCAAGCTTCGAGCGATCCAGCCGGCAAGCGGCGAGCGCAGCCTCGATGCTGGCTTCTATGGCTTGCGCCGTGGCATTCCGGCGGCATCCGATCCCGGCGACGATCATGGCTTGACGGCTCTCCATTGAGTCACCGGCATGGCCGGACGCCAGCCGTGAAAGCCGCCGATTTTCCCGCACCGCATGATCTCGATGCGGACAAGCTCGCCGCCATGCCGGTCGAACGCTTCCTTGAGGCGCGCCTCGCTTTCGAGCGTGACGGCGTTGGCAACAATGCGCCCGCCAGAGCGCAGCGCACTCCATGCCGCATCGAACACCCCGCCGTCCGTTAAGCCTCCGCCGATGAAAACCGCATTCGGGGGCGCGAGCCCGGCCAGAGCTTCCGGCGCATGGCCGGTCACGATCTCGAGGTCCGGCGCGCCAAGCGCAAGCGCGTTGCGCATGGCGCGCACGGCGCGATCCTCCCGCTCCTCGACGCCGATGGCTCGAAGCGAGGGATGGCAGAGCAGCCACTCGATGGCCACCGCGCCGGAGCCAAGGCCGATGTCCCAGAGAATTTCGCCTCGCCGCGGCGCGAGCGCTGAGAGGGTCACGGCCCTGACCTCGCGCTTGGTCAGCTGGCCGTGGCTTTCGAAAAAGTCGTCGTCAAGCCCCTGAGACAGTCCGATGATTTTGCTCGCCGGCCCAGCGGCGGCCTCGATGGCGAGCGTGTTCAGCGCCTTGAACTCGCTGGGGGCGAAGCCGTCCGCGCGCTGGCGCGTGATGCGCTCAGATGGGCCGCCAAGCTCTTCCAGCACCGTGATCGAAGACAGGCCGAACCCGCGCTCGCTCAAAAGTCTTGCCGCCTTCCCGGGCGTGGAGCCGTCCCAGGACAGAGCGAGGATACGCGCGCCCGGCTGCAGATAGCGGATCAGGCCTTCGATGGCGCGGCCGTGGAGCGAGATCGTGGCCGCATCCTGAAGCGCCCAGCCCATGCGCGCCGCAGCAAGGCTGAATGCGGAGGGCTGCGGGATGCAGATTATTTCATCGGCGGGGACAAGTGCGGCAATCTGCTTTCCAACGCCGAAATGGAACGGATCGCCGCTCGCAAGCACCGCCACGGGCCGCCCGCGGCGCGAAAGGATGGCGGGGAAAGCATTGTGCAGCGGGCTCGGCCAAGCCAGGCGCTCACCCCGGATGAGCGTGTTTGCAAGCTCAAGGTGCCTTGCCCCGCCCACAATCAGCCCGGCAGCCGATATCAGGCTGCGCGCATTCGGCGACAGCCCCTCCACGCCATCCTGACCGATGCCGATAATGGACAGCCAACGGGTGATCGTGCTTTCTTTGCTGACTTTCATAACCGGACCTGACTCATGCGCGTTCTCATCTTGGGCGGTACGACGGAGGCGTCGGCGCTCGCGAAACTTATCGCCGGCGACAAGCGCTTCGAGCCAAATTTATCTCTTGCCGGGCGCACCGCGTCTCCGGCAGTGCCGCCCATCCCGTACCGCATTGGCGGTTTCGGAGGATGGGAGGGGCTTGCTTCCTGGCTGAAAGCGGAAGGCGTAAGCGCGGTTGTGGACGCGACCCATCCGTTCGCTGCTCGCATTTCCGCAAACGCCGTCAAGGCGGCGGAGGCGGCCCAAGTCGCGCTCGCGAGCCTCATCCGACCGGCCTGGATCGCCGAAGATGGCGATGTGTGGATTGCCGTCCCAACGCCTGAAGCCGCCGCCGCTGCGTTGGGCGCGGCTCCGCGAACAGTATTCCTTGCGACCGGACGGCTGGAGCTGCCCGTTTTCGCCGCCGCGCCGCAGCATACTTATATCGCGCGCGTGATCGACAATCCCGGCGACGTGCCGCTCCCGCCCCGCATCGAATTCATCTACGATCGCGGCCCCTTCGACGCTGCCGCCGAGCTGCGGCTGTTTACCGGGCATGGCGTTGAGCTGGTTGTTTCGAAGAACTCCGGCGGCGCGGCGACTTACGGCAAGATCGAAGCGGCGCGCGCGCTTGGCCTTTCCGTGGTCATGATCGAACGCCCGGAGAAGCCTGCGGGTCATCCGGTCATGAGCGCTTCCGAGGCGATGCGCTGGCTTGAGGAGCGCTACGAAAGTCACGTCGCCTCCTCTTCCGAGCGGGGCGTGTAGACCCAGGGCGTGCGGCCGGGCCGGTGAATGAGCCGGGTGCTGCGCGATCCCACGATGATGAGCGTGCGCATGTCGGCGGCTTGGGGGGCAGCCTCGCCCAAGGTGGTTATCGTGACTTTGGCTTCGGCTGTGCCGGCGGCGCGCACAAGCAGCGTCACGGTTTCGCTGCCCTTCAGCGTCCTCAACAGGGCAAACGCCTTTTCAATCTGATGGGCGCGCGCGCGAGACGCTGGATTGTAAAGCGCGATGACGAAATCGGCTTCGGCGGCGGCCTTGAGACGCCGTTCAATGGTCGCCCAAGACTTGAGATTATCCGACAGCGATATAGCGCAGAAATCGCCGCCAAGGGGCGCGCCCGCGCTGGCCGCTGCGGCAAGCATGGCAGTCACGCCCGGCTCGATGCGGATATCGAGATCGCGCCATTCCGGCTCGCCCTTATCGACGGCCTCGAACACCGCCGCCGCCATGGCGAAGACGCCCGGATCGCCGCCCGAAACCACGGCGACCTTACGCCCGGCTGCGGCCAGCGCCAGGGCATGGCGGGCGCGGTCCAGTTCCACGCGGTTGTCCGAAGCGTGGACGGTTTGCTTGGGGCCGATCTCAGGGATGCGGTCGAGATAGGGGCCATAGCCGATGAGATCGGTGGCCTCGGAAAGAGCGCGGCTGGCGGCCGGTGTGATGAGATCCGCGTCGCCAGGCCCGACGCCGGCGATGGTCAGCCAGCCGCTCACAGCCGCCTCCCCTGGCCTGGGATCAGGATCATCGAGAAGTACGGCGCGGTTTCATCCAGCACATCCGCAAGGCGCTCGATTTTCTCTCCGGGCATCGTGCCGCGTTCGACGTAGATCGCGCGATCCATGAGGCCGGCAGCCGATATGGCGCGCCGCACCTTCGCGAAATTGCGGCCGACCTTCATGATCACGGCGGCATCGGCATCGCTGAGGCGGCGTACGAGCACTGCTTCGTCGAGCGTTCCCGGCAGCACGGTCAAGACATCGTCGCCCCAAGTCAGCGGCGCGTTCGCCCGGCTGCAGCAGCCCGAAATGCCAATCACGCCCGGCACGATCTCGATGGGAAAATCCGCTGCAAGCCGCCGCCACATATGCATGAACGAGCCATAGAAAAACGGATCGCCTTCCGCGAGGAGGCCAACGGACTTGCCTTGCGTGAGGAGCCGGGACAGCGAGCCCGCCGCCTCCTCGTAAAAGTCGCGGATTTCCTGCTGGTACCTTGGGCCGGAGACGGGGGCCTCCGTGGTGAGCGGATAATAAAGCGGCAACTCTTCCTGCCCGGGCGCGATGAGGGGGCGTGCGATTTGGCGTGCGGTGCTCTCGTGGCCCTCCTTCGCGAAATAGGAAAGCACATCGACCGTTTGGATCAGTCCGGCGGCTCGAAGAGTGAGCAGGCTCGCATCGCCGGGGCCGACGCCGATGCCGTAGAGCATCCCCGGCTTGGCCGCTCCCATGATCGCATTGAGCGCCGTCATTCGATTTCGCTCGCAAGGGCGTTGACCGCGGCGACGGCCATGGCGCTGCCGCCTTTCCGTCCGCGGACGATCAGATACGGCACGCGCTTGCCGGCGGCAAGCTCCGCTTTGGATTCCGCCGCGCCCACAAAGCCAACCGGCGTTCCGATTACGGCGGCGGGAAGGGGCATGCCTTCGTCGAACATCTCAAGGAGGCGGAACAGCGATGTCGGCGCGTTGCCGATGGCGACGACGGCGCCCGCGATATACGGTTCCCAGAGCGCCATCGCGGCAGCCGAGCGCGTGTTGCCCATCTTGCGCGCAAGTTCGGGAGTGGCGGGATCGGCCAAGGTGCAGATCACAGAATTATTCGCGGGCAGCCGGCTGCGCGTTATGCCTTGAGCGACCATTTTTGCGTCGCAGAGGATCGGAGCGCCAGCGAGCAAGGCTGCGCGCGCCTTATCCGCAAATCCGGGCGAGATCTCGATATCGTCCGCGATCTCCACCATGCCGCAGGCGTGAATGATGCGAACGGCGGCCTTCTCCTCCAGCCCCTTGAAGCGCGAGAGGTTAGCCTCCGCGCGGATGATCGAGAAGGACCGGCGGTAAATTTCCGCGCCGTCGCGGATATACTCTCTGGGTATGGGCATGCACTTCTTGCTCTCTCGATCCCCTAAGCAGACTTGGCTAATCCGTCACCGTCATCCCGGAAAGGCGAAGCCTTATCCGGGATCGTTCGAGATGCGAATGCTGACGTTTTTGACGATCCCGGCTCGCGCTTCGCTTGGCCGGGATGACGGTCCGTTGTCCGGTCTGGCGATGTCTGCCCGGCCTCGGGCGGCGCAAAGCGGACAAGCTCTTCGCCCACCGCGTTCCGGCGCGGCCTCCATAGCCCGCGACGCAGGGCTTCTTGCAGGCGGAGGGCCATCGCCTTCGCCGCCGCAGGGTTGGCTTTCTGGATCGCATCGGCAAAGGCTTCGTCGCCGAATAGCGCATCGTGGGTTGCGTCGAAAAGATGGCTCGGCGCTGCATCGGAGGCGGCGGCGAAGGCGAACAGCGCATCGACGGCTTGAGCGATTTCGGCGACGCCGCTATGGCCGTGCTTGAGCATACCAGCCTTCCAGCGCGGATTTGTCAATCTGCCCCGCACGATGCGTGAGATTTCCTCCTGGAAGGATCGCGCGGCTGGCGCTTCGGGCTTGCTGGTGTCGAGGTGATAAAGAGAGGGCGAAGCGCCGAGCGACGCCGCAGCCGCCGCGAAGCCGCCCGCGAAGTCGGCGACGCCATCGCCATCGAGCACGTCGCGCTCGCGGTCATCCTGGGTATGCACCAGCGCGTCGGCCTCCGCGACGCGCTCCCGGAATTGGCGCGCCGCTGGAACGCCATCGCCTCCGCCGTCATAGGCGTGCGAGCTTGCGGCGAGATAGGCCGAGCCGATGTCGTCCCGCGTTTCCCAGGCGCCATCGAGCGCGGCGCTGGCAGCGCCTGCGCCGTAAACGCCGGGCGCGCCGCCGAAAATGCGCTCGACGCCGTGATTTCGCCGCCGCGCTTCCGCAAGCGGGTTCCACTCCGCTTCTTCGTCGAGCGCGCTCACCAGGCGGACAGCGGATGCGAAAAGCAGCATCTGGCTTTCGAAAATATCGCGGAAAAGGCCCGAAACCCGAAGCGTCACGTCGATGCGCGGCCGGCCGAGCTTGGCGAGGGGGATGACCTCGACGCCCGTCACGCGGTTGGACGCCACGTCGATGACAGGCTTCACGCCGAGATAGGCGAGCGCCTGGGCGAGATCGTCTCCGCCCGTTCTCAGCGTGGCCGAGGCCCACAGATCGAGGATGAGCGTCTTCGGATAGTCGCCGTGATCCTGAAGATGACGGCGGATCACCTCATCCGCAGCCCGCGCGCCGATCACGGCAGCGGTCCGGGTGGGAATCGCGCGCGGGTCGATGGTGGTGAGGTTCCGGCCGGTCGGGAGAACGTCGATCCTGCCCCGCGTTGGCGCGCCGGAAGGCCCTGGAGCTATGCGGCGCGCGTCGAGAGACGCAATAAGGGCGCTGCGCTCCGAGGCGGCGCATTGGGAGATCAACTCCTCGATGCGCTGCGCGCCGCTCTCGTCAAGCCCCGAGGCTTTGCCTATCGCATCGGCCAGATCCACCCGGCACTCTGCATCGGGCGCTCGCCCGAAAACGTGCAGCCGGTCGCGAATGGCGAGTTCCTTGATGTCGCAAAGATGGGCGTCGAGCTTGGCGATGGCGTCGCGCGCCGCATCGTCCGGGCTGACGCCGCAATCCTTGGCCAGCCCCGAGCGCCAGGCGCGGTCGAGGATCTCGCTTTCGAGCAGCTTCACGCGGCGTTTGTCGATGCCTTCGGCCTCGGCGTATTCCTCCATCAGGCCTTCGAACTCAGCCATGCCGCCGTGGAGGCCTGCCTTCGTCAGAGGCGGCGTCAGATGGCCTATGACGACAGCGCTCAACCGGCGCTTGGCCTGCACCGCCTCGCCGGGATTGTTGACGATAAAGGGATAGATCACGGGGACGGGGCCGAGGACGGCCTCGGGGAAGCACGCCGCCGACAGCGCCAGCGCTTTTCCTGGAAGCCACTCAAGCGTGCCATGCGTGCCAAGGTGGATCATGGCGTCGATGCGTTCGCGCTCCCGAAGCCACGCATAAAGCGCGACGTAGCTGTGCCGCGGCGGGCAGGCGACGTCGTGGTAGCCTTGCTTGCGTTCGCTCCGCGAGCCCCGGTCAGGCTGGAAGAGCACGGTGATATTTCCCGCTCTGACGCAAGGAAAGCGGAAAGCGCCGTCGCGGAAGGCCGGATCGGATTCGGGCTCGCCCCAGGTTTCGGCGAGCCTTTGTTGCAAGACTTCCGGCAGGGCCGCGAGAAACGCGCGGTAGCCGTCGAGCGGAACTTCGATGATGTCCGTGCCGGATAAGCTAACGCGTACCCCCTCACCCCAGCCCTCTCCCTCAGGGAGAGGGGGTTCGGCTGCGCCCGCTGACGCGTCGTGTCCTCTCCCATCCGCATCCGCTTGCGGATGCGGAAACTCCAGAGTGGCAAGCTCGCCAAGGCGAGCTTGCGTGGGAGAGGAACAGGGTGAGGGGCTACGCCATTGGCCAAGCTCGCGCAGTCTGCCCAGCGCGGAATCGGCGGCGTCTTCGGCGTCCGCGTCGTAGCCTTCCTCGCTCAACAGGCACAGGATTTCGCCGGCGCTTTCGAAGGAATCGAGGCCCACAGCGTAACCGTTCCGGCCAGCGCGTGCGGGATAGTCGGAGAGGACAAGGGCAAGTTTTCGCTCCGGGCGGGGCTTCTGGCCAAGCCGAACCCAGGCAGCAGCGAGCTTCGCCACGTAGGCGACGCGGTCCGCGCACGGCTCGTGGCGAGCCTCGGCATATTCGAACAGGGGGTCGGTTATCGCATCGGCCTTGAAGGAGACGGCGCGGGTGAAGATGCGCCCATCCACCTCCGGGAGAACGATGTTCATTGCGAGATCGGAAGGGCCGAGTCCGCGCGCCGATTGCTCCCACGCCTCGTATCGCGCGCCAGCCAGCGCCACCTGCAGGATGGGAACGCCTGCGAGGTCCAGCGCCGAGGAACCGTCTTCGCGCAGCGCCGAAAAAGCAGTCGCATTCACGATCACGGCAGGTTTTCGCGCGCCGATCAGCTGCTCCACGATTGGGATCGCTTCCGAGTCTTTGAGGCTTGTCACCGCGATGCCCAGAGGCGCGAGGCCTTCGTCAGCCAGCGCACGCATCAGGGCGCGCAAGGGTTTGTCGTCGGCTGCGATCACGCTCGAACGGTAGCCCACCACAAGAGCAGCCGGGCGCGGATCGGTTTCAGCCGCCAGATCGCCAGCCGGGACGGTGCCCGCCGCGGGCTTCAACCCCAAGACTGGAGGCATCGGCTTGGGCGGCGCGAGATCGAAGGCTTGCCCGAGGAGGTTGGCGGCAAGACGCAGGGCCTGGCCGAGATTTTCAGGGCCGCCCTCGCGAAAATAGCGGTCGAATAAGTCCGCGGCGGCTTCGGGGACGGTGGAAAGCTCCGCAAGCCTTGGGTCGGGCTGGCCGTCTCCGGGCAGCGCGACCAGGAAGCTGCCATTGCGGCGCGAAATTTCCGCCAGCCGCTCGAAGCCGTAACGCCAGTAATCGAGGCCGCCGAGGCAGCGCACGATGATGAGTCGCGCGTGGCTGGCGACGTTGGCGTAGAGATCGACGGACATCGGATGGCGGAGGTGTTTCAAGCTCGCCAGCCTGAGCCCCGGAAGCCGCTCCGGGCTCGCCCTCCAAGCGGCCGCCAGCGCGGACAGATCGCTGTCGCTGAACGAAAGCGCCATGATATCGGCCGGCGTCTGGCCGAGATCGACGGCGGCATCCGTTTCATCGAGCGTTGTGGAAGCGACGGCGAGGAGATGCATCCGCCTTTAGCCTCCGATGATCCGCTGGATGGCCATGGCGTCGAGCCCTTTCTCGCCAATCACGACCAGGCGGCCGGCCCGCTCCTCTCCCGGCTTCCAGGGGCGGTCGAATTGATGCTGGATGCGCTCGCCCACGCCTTGCACGACGAGCCGCATCGGCTTGCCCTTGACTTCGGCAAAGCCCTTGATGCGTAAAATATCGTGCACTGCCGTGGCCTGCGACACCTTCTCGATAAGCTCGCCCGGCGACGCCAAGGGCGGCACCTCCACCACGAAGCTCTCGAAATCGTCGTGATCGTGGGGCGCATCGGCGTCGTGATGCGATGGGCGCTGAGCGATGTCCGCCTCGGCGGCGGCGCCAAGGCCGAGCAAAATGGCCGGGTCGAGTTTTCCGTTCGCGGCCTCCACCACCTTCACCGCGCGCGGGGCCGTCGCCCTGATCTCCTCGCTTACGCGGGCGCGCTCATCGGGCGTCATAAGGTCGGTCTTGTTAAGCACAACGAGGTCGGCGCAGAGGATTTGGTCCTCGTAGACCTCTTCGAGCGGGTTGTCGTGGTCGAGAGAGCTGTCCTCGGCGCGTTGGCGGGCGAGCGCTTCGGGGTCGGCGGCGAAACGCCCCGCAGCAACGGCCGGGCCATCGATCACCGCGATCACGCCATCCACCGTCACGCGCGAGGCGATCTCCGGCCAGTTGAAAGCTTGCAGAAGCGGTTTCGGCAGGGCTAGCCCTGAGGTTTCGATCAAGATGTGGTCCGGCGGCGAGGCGTGGCCCAGGATCGCCGTCAGCGCGGGCACGAAGTCGTCGGCCACCGTGCAGCAGAGGCAGCCATTGGCAAGCTCGACGATGCGGTCCTCGGGGCAGTTTTCGATCCCGCAGCCTTTCAGGATTTCGCCGTCGATGCCAACATCGCCGAACTCGTTGACGATCACGGCGAGCCGCCTGTCCGCGTGTTCGATCACGTGGCGGACGAGCGTGGTTTTGCCCGCGCCAAGGAAGCCGGTGACGATCGTGCAGGGCGTTTTGACGAGGCTCATTCAAGGGTCTCCGCAATCCGGTATGTGTCAGGCGGAACGCGCGCGACGATGCCTTTGCGCAGGCAAAGCGGGCGCTCCTTCCAGGGGATGATGCCGTCCTCCGAAGCCGCGAAGCGCTGCGCGGCCTCGGCAATCTCCGCCGCTTGCGCTCCTGCGATGTCGCCGGCGATGTAGGTCCACTTGTTTTCCCCAGCCAACGCGATGGTGCAGGGCCGCTTGCATACGGCGAGACATTCGACAGGCCTAACGTCGATATCGCTCGCGCCAGCGTCGCGCAGATGAGCCGCGATATCGGAGGCCAAGGCCCTGCCCGGCTTGTCGAAGGCGTCCTCGCTGCCCTCAACCGGGGTCCGGCATGAGACACAAACGAAGATCGTCGCGCGCGCGCCGCTCATGAGTTCACGCCCGCCGCTGAGTGAGTGAAACTCTGCCCGTGTTGTCATAGCCGCGCTTGACGCGGCTATCCAGAGAAACAGGGCGGAATTTCAATAAGTTATGGATGGCCGGGTCAGGCCCGGCCATGACAAAAAGGGGCGATGCGGATTTTTTCACACGCTCCGCCGCAGGGACAAGATCGGCCATGGCGGCGGTCTACTTGGAGGGCAGGTTGAAAGCGCGCCTTGCAGCTTGCGCCGTCGGATCGGCGGAAAGCGTCTTCGCCGGAAGGCCGGCTCTTGCGACGGAAAATGCGGCTGATAGCGCGTGCATATCGAGGTCCCTGCCGCCCCGCCGACGGCGATTCGCGTTACACCAAGACGGCAGGTCTCCTGGCTCGCGGATCATCGCCCCAACCTGCCTTCCCAGCCTTCGCCAGTGGCATATTCGGTTGACGCTCTCCGCCTACAGTTGCGGGGGCAGCTCCGGTTTCGGGCGCAAGCCCTGCCGGATTCCCTAATTATGCGCTTTCGCGCACCGTCGAGCTTTGAGTTAGCCAGTTGACTGCCGATCTGTCAAATTTAATCCGAAGCAGAACCATTGGCTTTCACAAGCTGCAAAGGAGAACAAGACAGCGATGACCTCCAACCCCGAAGACGGCGCACGCTACAAGGCGAAAATGGAAAATCGCAAGGCGGCTCAGGATGCCGAGGTCGCGGCGAAATCCGTGGAAAAGGGCCTGCTCATCGTCCACACTGGCAAGGGCAAGGGCAAATCGACGGCGGCGTTCGGGCTGCTCCTGCGTGCGGTGGGCCGCGGCTTTCGCGTCGGCGTCGTGCAGTTCGGCAAGGGCGCATGGGACACGGGCGAGCGCGAGGCCGTGAAGGCGTTTGGCGATAAGGTCGTATGGCACACGCTCGGCGAAGGTTTTACCTGGGAGACGCAAGACCGCGCGCGCGACGTTGCGGCGGCGGAGCGGGCTTGGTCGAAGGCGCTCGAATTGATGGAGGACCCATCCATCCGCCTTCTCATCCTCGACGACCTGAACATCGCGCTTCGCTACGATCATCTCGATCTTGCCGCC
>Ga0326727_10021378_pt1 | contig 12683 bp, 7 predicted proteins | sample MB2enrmetagenome_FD_207643 | JGI IMG/M metagenome (GOLD analysis project Ga0326727, IMG submission 207643) | Lab enriched peat soil microbial communities from McLean, Ithaca, NY, United States - MB29MY | ecosystem: Environmental > Terrestrial > Soil > Wetlands > Peat | place: USA: New York...
CGAACCTGTGGAGGTTTTGATTCGGCGAAGTTGATATGTAGAAATTGAAGACTCATAGATCGTTGCTTTTTGATATGCGCGTAGGTGTTGCGACTTCGTTCATTTCTGGGTTGATGCGAGAGAATCAAGAAAGGCGTTGAATCGGTCTGCGACAGTAGGCAGATCTTTGAATTCTGTGAAGTCTCGATTGGCTGACACTCCGAAGAAGGTGGGCATAACCACGACGGCGAACAAGGGGCCATCAACAGTCTTCGTCACGGGAATGGGTGAAATACCTGGCATGCGTGGAGCAGTAACGGCGAGAAAGAAGGCAGCCTTACCGTCCGAAGGTCCACGCAACTCAAGAGACCATTTATCGAGTGGGAGTTGGTCCGGTCGGATTGGGAGTGTGGTGTCTGGCGGAAGGAACCCGCGGGCGATTGCTGCCGCACAGAGACGCTGGAACACCGCCTGGTGAATCGCAGAGGACGTATCTGTGCCTGTTAGTGTAGCAAACATTTTCATATTGTTGTTTTATGGCACTTTTCCAAGGCTTCTGCAAGTACTCCGCCTATAGAACGTGTCGAGTCGCCATCCCAATCCGGCCAAATTCGAGTGCATCTTTCCAAGATACTGACAGCATCAGACGAGGGATAACGCAGGAGTATCTCGTAGAGACTCTGTCGCATGAGCGACGGATCGAGTGGGTCGCCGAGCTTTCGTTCATGCGGGTCGTTGGGGTTGGCGACAAGAGCCTCAAGCCGAGTGACTGCGGCGGCTGACACCTCGCCGCTGCGGCTTATCAGCATCTTCGGCTGATCCGAAATTGTCAGAACGTGTTCGAGAGAACTGAACCGAGCGCCAGTCAAGGTTCTGATACTGGTGCAGAAATCCTCGACTGTCACCGGACAGCCGGCATTAACCCAGTCGTGTCTGCCGACTCGCATCGCGTCACCCCAAAACCTCTGCGCCAACCAAAGCAACAGTCCGTCGGCATCTTCACTTACCATCTCATCATGCTGTCCATCAAATGCAGCAGATGAAAACAAGTGAATCAATGCCGCAGCCATAGTTCGAACGGAGATCGGTCTGGAACAGCGATGGCACACAAGGTCAGTGAGTGAACCATCCCACGGCTGAGCGCGGTAGCAGTTTGGACAGGCAATGAGCATTCGCTCGAAAAGTGAAACACGCACACGGAGGTTTCACAATGCAATTGTGTCGGCTCAATTGTCCAAAACACCGTGTTGCCGGAAGCTAAAAATGACGCCTGGATGCAAAAATTCCAGGGGACGTCACACTTCGAGCGTTGGCCGACTCGGAGGCTTGAGCGCGCGATTGACATCACACGCGACCAACAACTTGCGCCTGTTCCGGCGCAGTTTGAGCGATGTTCCTCCGTCAACATCGGCTCTGTGAACGCTCATTTTCAAATTCGCTTTCGCTCCGGTGCAGAAGTATGCTAAAACGAAACGGAAAAGTTCCAGCGCCAGCGCAGCAACTCAACCTCTTTGATTTTCTACGTCCCCATGAACCAGCAAATTTACCTGACCCAATACGGATTGATGGCCGAGCGCCACTGGCGGGAGTTTCGCCCGGCAATGGTGACGGAACTGGAGGCGAAGGGCACGTTAATGGAAGCTCTGTTCGAGGCGCAGGAGGCGACCCTCGACGAAATGGAAACTCTCACCCGGAAGCTGGAAACGGAGCAGAATCTGACGCCGCAACAGGCGCAGGACCAGGCGTGGGAGATGATCCGGGAGAAATATATTCTCCTTCCAGCGGAAGAGAGCCTGAGCGCCTAAACACCAACAACTATCGCATTCGGGCAGAGGATGCGTTGGGCGAGGGTTCGCTCAGACAAAAGTGCCGGGATAATTTTACTGCCATCGAGCTTGTCCGAAAACTCGATGCCGAGAATCGCGCGGCCACGGAGGAGGAAAAGCGAATCCTCGTGAAGTATGTCGGATGGGGCGGAATTCCGCAGGTCTTCGCGTGGCACGAAGCGATCGATTGGGAAAAGGAACGAGACCGGCTCAAAAGTCTGCTGACGGAGCCGGAATACGAGTCTGCGCGAGCCTCAACGCTCAATGCCCACTACACATCTCCGGTTGTCGTGACCGCGATTTACGACGCGGTGCAGCGGCTTGGATTCACCAATGGTCGCGTGCTCGAACCCGCATTGGGCATCGGGCATTTCTTTGGAGTGATGCCGGAAGAAATGAGCGCACGCTCCCGGCTTACCGGCATTGAACTCGACCCGCTCTCGGCAAACATCGCGCGCAAGCTTTATCCCGATGCCGACATCCGCACCCAGGGCTTCGAGACGGCGGCACTCGTGGAAAACTCATTCGACCTCGCCATTTCAAACATCCCCTTCGGTGACTACAAACTCCACGACCCGCAGCTCAACGAGCGGAACTTTCTCGTTCACGACTATTTCTTTGCGAAGGGCATTCAGAAAGTCCGGCCCGATGGTTTGATGGTCTTCATCAGCTCGAAAGGCACGCTCGACAAGGCCAACGCCCATCTTCGCGATTACCTCCACGAACGTGCGGATTTTCTTGGCGCGATCCGCCTGCCCAACACTGCCTTCAAACAAAACGCGAATACCGAAGTCACGACCGACATAGTGTTCTTTCGCAAGCTGGCGGAGGGCGAACGTCCCAACGGCCCCGCCTGGCTGAAGCTCGCCGAGCACATCAACGACGACGGGATACCGTTTCAGATCAACGAATACTTCGCGGCCAATCCGCACATGATGCTTGGCAAGATGGCGAACGAGGGGACGATGTATCGGCAGAATGAACCGGCATTGATTCCCGATGGCCGTGACTTGGCCGTTGCCTTGCGTGAAGCCGTGGCCGCGCTGCCACACGGCATCTACAAGACGCACGGGCAAGCCAACGCTCCACGCCCCGCAGACGTGGCGGAAATTCTCGCTCCGAATTACGTGAAGGAAAACGCCTTTGTGCTTCACGACGGCGCCATCATGATTCGCACGGGGCCGACGCTGACGCCCGTTGCGAACATTCCCGATGAAACGGCGAGAAGAATTCGCGGCTTGATCAAAGTGCGCGATGCGGTACGGGAGACGCTGCGAACGCAGCTTCAAAACTACGGCGACGAGGAGGTGCTTGATGCGCGCCGACAGCTCAATTTTCAGTACGACCATTTCATCTCCCGCTTCGGCGCGATGAATGACAGCGCCAACCGGCGGGCATTCCGTGGCGATCCCGACCTTCCGTTGCTCTGTTCGTTGGAGGATTACAACGACGAGACGAAGAAGGCGGTGAAGACCGCCATATTCCGGGAACGCACCATTCACCAGCCAAAGATCGCGCAGGCCGCGGAAACGGCGCAGGACGCCTTGGTGCTGACGCTGAACGAAATGGGGCGGGTGGATTTCGCCCGGATGGAAATGCTCTTGAGCAGGCCACCCGAGGAATTCATTCCCGAAATGAAAGGAATGGTCTATCGCAATCCGCAGACGGAGCGATGGGAGACGGAGGATCAATATCTTTCCGGCGACGTGCGCGCGAAGCTGGAGGATGCCCGCGCGGCGGCGGCCGCAAACCCCGCGTATCAGGAAAATGTCACCGCGCTTGAAGCGGTGCAGCCTGCCGACCTGACGCCTTCGGAAATTGATGCGCGCCTGGGCGCGGTGTGGATTCCAGCGACGGACATCGAAGCGTTTGCCAGGACACTTCTCGGCAGCGAAGGAATCACTGTGCAGCACGCGGCGGCGGTCGGCACCTGGTTCATCAAAGGCGATTACAACGCACGCGCCACGGTTGCGAACACGACCGAATGGGGCACCAATCGCTATTCCGCGCTGGAGTTGATCCAGGACGCGCTCAATCTGAAAACGCCGACTGTCTATGACCGCGATCCGAAAACCGACGCGGCGGTAATCAATCCGCAGCAGACCGAGGGAGCGCGAGACAAATTGGAGAAGATCAAGGAGCGGTTTAAGACGTGGGTTTGGGAAGATGACGAACGCCGCGAAAGGCTCTGCCGCAAATACAATGACGAATTTAACAGCGTGCGGTTGCGCGTCTTCAATGGCAGCCATCTCACGCTGCCATCCAGCAGCCAGCAGATCATACTGATGCCCCACCAAAAGAACGCCGTTTGGCGGATTGTGCAAAGCGACAACGCGCTTCTTGCGCACGCGGTCGGGGCCGGCAAAACCTACACGATGGTCGCGGCGGGGATCGAGTTGAAGCGGCTAGGTTTGGCGACGAAGCCGATGTTTGCCGTGCCGAATCACATGCTCGCTCAGTTTTCCGCCGAACTGCTCACCCTCTATCCGACAGCCAACATTCTCGTTGCGGGAAAGGAAGATTTCGAGGCGTCCAAACGCGCCCGACTTTTCAGCCGGATCGCCACCGGGAATTGGGACGGGGTGATTGTCACCCACTCGAGTTTCGAGAAAATCCCTGTTTCGATTGAAACGCGGCGGGCATTCATCGACGAACAGCTCTACGAAATCGAAAGAGCCATTCGCGAACAGAAGAGCGAACGGGGCACGCGGCTCGTAAAGGAACTCGAGCGGGTGAAGCGGCGTTTGACCGCAAAACTCGAATCGCTTTCCGCCGAACACAAAAAGGACAACACGCTGACATTCGAGGAGCTTGGCATCGACCGTCTCTTCATCGACGAGGCGCACAAGTTCAAAAATCTTTTCTACGTCACGAAGATGACGCGCGTCGCCGGACTGCCGCAGACGGCATCTGAACGCGCGTTCGATTTGTTCCTCAAGGTTCAGCACATCCAGGAGAAGAACAAAGGCGGCGGCGTGGTCTTCGCTACCGGCACGCCGATTTCCAACACGATGGCCGAGATGTTCACGATGCAGCGTTACTTGCAGATGACAACGCTGAGACGGAATCAGTTACAGCACTTCGATTCGTGGGCGGGCACGTTCGGCGAAACCGTAACCTCGATGGAACTGAGCCCGGACGGCAGCGGCTATCGTCTCCAAAGCCGCTTCGCGCGTTTCGTCAACGTGCCGGAACTCATGCAGCAATATCGCCAGGTCGCCGACGTGCAGACGGCGGAGATGCTGAAATTGCCCGTTCCGAAACTAGACCAGGGGCGGCCCGTCACCATCAGCGCGCCGACAAGCCCGGAGTTGAAGCGATTCGTCGATCAACTCGTCAAGCGCACCGAGAGAATCAAAAGCGGAAAGGTCGATCCGCGCGACGACAACATGCTCAAAATCACGACCGAGGGGCGAAAGGCCGCGCTGGATCTCCGTCTCATGCTGCCGCACGTCCGCGACAACCCGGATTCCAAGACGAATCAGGCCGTCGAGAAAATTCACCAAGTCTGGCTCGATTCGACGCCGCAGAAAGGCGCTCAGCTTGTCTTTTGCGACCTCTCCACGCCGCAGGCTGGTGGCAGAGGTTTTTCCGTCTATGACGACGTGCGCGGCAAACTCCTCTCACGCGGCATTCCCGCCGGCGAGATCGCGTTCATCCAGGATTGCAACGACGACACGGCGAAAGCCTCGCTTTTCAAAGCCGTGCGCGAAGGCAAGGTGCGTGTGCTTCTCGGCAGCACGGCGAAAATGGGGGAGGGGACGAACGTGCAAAAGCGGCTTGTCGCGCTTCATCACCTCGACGCACCGTGGCGACCAGCCGACATCGAGCAGCGCGAAGGCCGCATTGTCCGACAGGGAAATCAAAATGAATACGTGAAGATTTTCCGGTATGTGACCGAAGGCAGCTTCGACGCCTATATGTGGCAAACGCTTGAAACCAAATGCCGCTTCATCGCGCAGGTGATGAATGGCGACGCGACCGTGCGCCGTGCCGAGGACGTGGATGCCGCGGCGCTGACGTACGCGGAGGTCAAAGCCATCGCGTCAGGCAATCCGCTCGTCATTGAGAAAGCACAAGTGGATGCAGAAGTCATGCGCCTCACGCGGCTGAAAAAGCAGCACGCGGAAAGCCTTTACCAAATGCGTTACCGCATCAAGAGCTTGGGCGAAAGCGTCCAGACGTGCGAACGCGAAATCGCGAACATTCGCGAGGACTTGCGCATGCGCACCAGCACGCGCGGAGACAACTTTTCGATGACCGTAAAGAATGAGACGTTCACCGATCGCGCGAAGGCCGGACGGTCGCTCGTCTTCCTCGCCGCCGCAATGAAGCCATTCCAATCGACGAAGACCATCGGTAATATCGGCGGTTTTCCAATCTCGATTCACAAGTTCGACGAACGCGCCAACCTCACCATCCACGGGAAAAACAGCTACAATGCCAACGTCAGCGACAGTGCTCTCGGCACCGTCGCGTCCGTTGAACACGCGCTGGAGAGCATGGAGGACCGTCTCCGCGAGCGCGAATCCGACCTCAAACAGTATCGCAAACAGGGCGAGGATTTGACCCGGCAACTCGACCATCCATTCGAGCACGAAGAAAAGCTCGCGACCGCAACGACCCGGCAACAGGAGATCGTCACTGCTTTGGACATCACCAAGAACCAGGCGTCCGCCAAAATTGATGAAGGCACTGATCCGATCAATGAATCCATCGGACAGACTTCCAACAAACGAGTATCGAATCTCGCATCTACAAGAGTGTGACTCAGAAGGCTTATCCGTGGATTACCTCGCTTCCTCGTTGCCATAAACTCATGGCTGTGATCCGTTTGGAAACGCAACTACTTGATCGACGTTTGAGTTGCCTCGACAGGTGTAAAATTCTGAAAACGGCACGGATAACCGACGGCAGTGCTGATGCGGCTTGGCGAACGACGGCAGAATCTGTATCGTTGCCAACTCATGCCAGATTCAGAAGTCAACAGCAAACTCAATGCGCGCGAGATTCCTCTCGGCGAGCGGTTGCGTGGCTTTTTCGGGTATGGTTTCTTCCGGCCTCTGGCGCGGCCTTCAGCGGCTATTTACGCTGATTGTGCCGATCGCTTGGAGATCGCGAGCGATGAGGGCGGGCAGCTTTCGCATGAGGACGCGGTAATCATCATCCGGGATACGCTGGCTCTCCACCCGCGCGCGGAACTTGATGCGGATGAAGGCGGCGACACTCAAGATGTCCGAGTTCGAGCGGGAAAGCTTTTCAATCAATTGTTGGCTGCTCGTTGGCTCGAAGATCGCACCGTGAGTCTGGATGAACGGTGGGTGCTCATTTCTCCTCTGCTGCGTCCGTTGCTGCGGATGCTTCGAGAACTCGCGCAGGATGAAATCGCTGAGCTGAAGGGATTCGCCGACATTCTCCGCGGAATTTGTGGCACGTTGCTGGCAGAGGCAGCGCTCGATCCGGCGACCCTGGATGCTGATGAGATGCGCTCGCGGATAAACTTTCTCCTGGACGGGGTGCAGCGCGCTGCGGACCAGATGCATGCGGTGGAAAAGGTCGTGCTCGATTTCGAGGAACGGCAGCGCCAGAGCGATTCGGGAGAGCTGACACTTCGGTTATTCTACCGCGACTTTTACGAGGGTGAACACATGGTCTGTTACGACACACTTCGCACCGGTGGGCTGTTGCCCAAGTTGAGCCGGGCGCGTGATGTTGTCCAGACAGCGCTTGCTGATCCATTTGCCAAAGAACGGCTGGCCGACGGATTGGCTGTTCATAAGAAGCTCACACCTCAAGACGCTTACCTCCTTGCGGAACAGCAGTTCACGCGACTCGACAAAAGCCTTGGGGCGATCCGCTCGAAGGCCGAATTGATCGACGCGCGCGTTGCTTCGTTCAACAAGCTCTCAGCGCAGCGTTACCGCTATCAGACCGAGATGCGTGGGCGCAGACCGGAGCTGGTGAAAGCCTACTTCGCCGCCGTGAACGAAGCCGGTTCCGGGCGGAGGTTTGCAGACTTGCCCGATACCCCGGACTTTCAGATTTTGACGCCAGAGGTGGAGCTTTACTACGGCACCGAATCACTCGCACGCGCGCGACGGGCGCGCCCGCTCGTCAATCTCGGACTCGGTGAATCGGCTGAAGGAGATGCCCATGACGCGCAGTCAGACATTCGAAAGAGCAGTCTCTACGCGCTCACACCCAGCCGGGCGGCGCGGTTCATCGAGAAGTTTCTACCTGAGCGTGGGATGTCCAAAAACTCGCAGGAACTCGGCAGCCAGCCGATTCATCCTGTCGGTGACGATGAATTACTCGACTTGTTGGCGACGCTTTCCTTTGAACGCGCCACCAGCGCGACAAACGCGCGTCCCGTGCGATGGCGGATCGAATTCGCGCGGACGGAGCTGGGATTGGAGCCGGAGAAAATCCCCGTAGATACCGTGGCCGGATGCCGCTGCGAGCAGTTCACAATCGAACGTCTGGACTAAGATGCTACCTTGGCCTGAATTTTGGAATCATATCCCGGATGCCGACCGGCAACCGCTTCGCGAGTGCGTCGCCGACCTCCTGAAGACGGGCGCGATTCTCGGGGACGAGGGAGCAGGGCGGGAATTGTTCCTCCTGGCACGCGACCAGTATTTTTCCGAACTGAGCGCTTGGTTCGCGGTGCTTAACATCGAGCTGGTCGTTGATTCCGAGCGGCCAATCCTGCAAGCGCGGCCAGTGCCAGGCGATTGCGAGCTTGTAGCCACGTTTACAAAAGAAGAGACGCTCATTGTGCTTAGTCTGTGGCGCATTTGGGACGAAGCAATGAGCGAAAAGCCAACAGCCGGAGTAGTGCTTACGACCAATGACGTTTGGCTGAAACTCCGGCTCTTTTTCGACAAGATCGAGCCGCCAACGGAGTCGAATCTTGACCGCATCCTCGCCAAGTTGCGGCGCAAGCGGCTTATTCGCTATCAGCGGCACGAAGACGCAAACCGTTTTGGCGAGTCACTTGTCGAGGTTCTGCCGACGCTGCCTCGCGCCATTCCTTTCCAAGACCTGGAGGCGTGGGAAGCGCAGGCCGCGCTTTATCGCGGGGAGGCGCAGCCATGAATCAAGGCCGCGTCACACTCTCGCGCATCCTCGCGATCCATTGGTATGGCTTCCGGCAGATTATCGACTTGGGCGGGGCGACGGTCATCGCCGGTGGCTTTGGCACGGGAAAGTCGGCGCTGCTCGATCTCGTGCAATACGTGATGCTCGGCGGGCATCAGTGGCGTCCGAATCGATCCGCTGCCGGTCATCGGAAAAGCCGTGACCTCGTCAGCTACTGCCTGTGCGACACGAACACCGAGCGGGACGGCAAGACGCATTACGTCCGCACAAGCGGCGTGACGATTGCCGCGCTGGAGTTTACTTGGCCGGGCAAAGGTGAGCCGCGCCGTGAGACGTGGGGCGTGCGTGTGCAGTTCGACAGTTCCACGGCGGACCCGAAATTGACGTGGTTTTTTGTCCCGGACCGCCTTGAGTGGATCGACCTCGCGCCCGATGGAAAATCGATGCTCGACGATGAGGCGTTCCGCACCTCTGTGCGGCGGGACTTCGATGGCGCGGTCTTCAACCGCGCTGTGGATTACTTGGACGACATGGCCGCTCCGCGACATTTGCACTTCGATCGCACGCAAATGAATAAGACGATGCCGAAAGCCATTGCCTTCGAGCCGGAGGAAAACTTCGAGCGGTTCATCCGTGAATTCCTGCTGGAGTCGAATCCTGTAGATGTGAAGGAAGTGCGGCAGAGCCTTGGTGCGCATCGCGAAATGCAGGCCCGGCTGGCGCGGTTGAATGACGAGGCGGATTTTCTCCGACGGATTGCAGAAAAGCATCAAGCCTATGCTGCTGCTCAACGGGATGCTGCGCTTTACGCCCATGCGAAGATCGTGTTGGAGCGCGAGGAGGTTGCCGAAAAGCTGGCCGAAGCAGAGGGTCGCCTCGCTCGGGAGAAAGAAAAACACTCGACGGATTTGGCGGACTTGGAGAAAGCGACGATAGATTTGGAGCAAGTGACCACGCTCCTTGGCGAGGTGCGACTTGAAGCCGGGCGCGACACAGGCTTTGCCGAACTGGACCGGATTGAAAGGCAGAAGAAGGAGCTGAACTCCAAGGTCACTGCGCTTCGCGAAGCCAAGCAATCCGCGACGAAGCGGCTGAGCGAGCGCGCCGGACATTGGGCGAGTTGGCTGCGGCGCGGCGAGACGCTCGGTCTCGATGGCTTAAAGGAAGCGCTGTCTGTGGAGGACAAGCACCTCGTCGCACTGAAATCCGGGGCGGACGAGTCGGCGATGCAATCGCTCGGCGCGCTGGCTCTAAGGTTCAACGAGATTTTTCAACGCACCGGCGAGTTGCTTCAACCAGTGCGCGATGGCATCAAGAGCGCCGAACGGAAACTACAGGACCTTGCGCGGGATCTCGAATTTATAGGCCAGCAACAGACGCCCGGCGCGTTCCCGCTTTTTGCCGTCCTAAAGCAGCGACTTGGAGGTTTGCGTCGCGCACCTGAGCAGCTCTGCCGGCTTGTAGAAGTGAAACCGAAGGAAGAGCGCTGGTGGCAGGCACTGGAGCTGTTTCTTGGCCGAAACCGTTTCGCCATTATCGTCGATGAAGGGGATTACGGCGACGCACTCCGACTTCTCCGTGAGACACCGCCGGGACGCGAAGGCGAAGCTTTGGTGAATCCGAAAGAGGCTCGGAGCCTTGACCGTCCCCCAAAGGCCAACTCGCTCGCCACGAAAGTGGAGGTAGCGGACCCGACCGCGCGTGCGTTCATTCATCATTTACTGGGCGATGTCATTTGTGTTGAAACCGTCGAAGACCTCGATCGCACCGATGCCGGTCGCGCCATTACGCCAGACGGAATCTTCAAGCAAGTTCCCACGCGGCGGCGTATGCGCGAGGAGGCGGAGCGGAGGTTCACGCTGGGTCGAGAAGGCCTCGAACGAATGAAGCGCGAGCGACTGGCCGAACAAACGCAGGCGCGCGCACAGCTCGACGCGTTGGATCAAAAATTCAAAGATGTGAACGGCTGGCTCGATACCGCAAAGCGGTCTGGACTCGGCGATGCGACTCTGCCTGATCGGAGCGCCGAACTGCCGCTATTGCCGGAGTTGATGCGGCAATACGATGTAGCGAAGCAAACAGCAGAATTATTGCGCACACCCGAGCGCGAGGCGCGATTAGCACAGCTTGCGGAGTTGGATGAAAAGAAAGCGAAACTCGACGGCAGCGTTGCGGTGCTGAGTGAGGCCAAGAAGGGCTTTTTAGTGCGGCAGCAGCAATTGACCGATTTGGAAAACTCAGCGCGCGCTACGCTGGAGTCGGCGGACAGGGCAATGAACCTCAGCCGCCCGCGACTGCCAGCGAGTGTTGTGGACGCCGACGTGACGGATTTTATGAAGCCGTTGCTCGCGGAGAAATTCCCGTGGCGCATACGAATTGAGAACGCACAACAGCGCGCTTCCGATCTCGCTCTCGCCGCCACCGAGCGACGTAACGAACGCAATGGCATCCGCCAAGCGCTCGCTGATGTCCGCGATGAGAAGGGCGCACGACGGCATTCGCAATGGCTCGATCATGATGCCGGCGAGGAGTCGAACGAGCGATGGGACGCGCGCCTGCATTTGCTCGTGACGCACGAACTGGAAAAACACCAGCACCTCGCAGCGGAAAAGAAACGCGAATGGGAGGACCGGCTAAAAGACCAAGTGCTCGACAAGCTCAATGAGCGGTTGAAGGACGCGGAAGGCACCGTGCGCCAGCTCCGCCAATATCTCGACCGCGACGTAGGCCAGTATCATTACCACGTCAGCCAAAAGCGCGACTCAGCATTGGGCACCGTGTGGCATTTGCTCGACACCGGCTTTGAACCGACTGACGAACTCATGCGCAGCGTGAAGACGGACGAATTGGAGCGCGCGAAGGACGAACTGATGCGGGCTGTAGAGGCCGCCGAATCGCCTCAACCCGACGAGCGCGCACTGCGTCTTCTCGATTACCGCAACTACCACCGCTACGATGTCATAATGGTGCCGCGGACCGGCGGCGCGCCCATTTCGCTCACGCGCAGTGTCAGTAAGATGAGCGGCGGGGAAAATCAGGCACCTTTCTTTATTTGCATGTTGGCCGCGTTTCACCGCGTCTATGACGTTGGAAGCCGTCACCATCGCCAGAATCTCGGCATGGTGGTGATGGACGAGGCTTTTTCAAAACTCTCCGGCGATGGGATAGAGGACTGCCTTGAACTCGCTCGGAATTTCCAACTCCAATTGCTCATGGCGGTGCCAATTGACCGGCTCGGCGTGATGCACCCCTATGCGGACACCACGGTGCTTTGTCGAAAATTCGAGCATCGCGGCACGGACGGTTACATCACACGTATAGATAACGTGCCGACGCGTTTGACGCCGGAACAAGTCCGCGAATCCATCGAATGAGCACTGACGATCCAGGTTGGCAGACATTTCCAGTCTTCCGTGAGTTTTTCCTGCAATGGCGGGCCGCGCGCGCCAGCGCTCCGGCGGGCGCGTTCCAGCAGCCGTTCCGGCGAAGCTGGGAGGCGTTACTTGAAGATGCTGATCTAATCTCCGGCGAAGCCCGACGCGAAGCTGACCGCGATGCGCGCACGCTGGCTTCTGCCGGACTGGTGGAGCTTAAGACCGTGCGTTATCGCCCCTACCAGATCGAGCGCATTGTCTTGCCTCTCGCGGCGGAGGCGAGGTTGCGTGCTCTTTTCGCCGATGAACTTCCTGATGCTGACGCGCCGCGTTTCGATCCCACGACCGTCGAGTGGCAGCCGGAACTCGCCTTCCTGCGCACCGCACGCGTCGGCGTTGCGGG
>Ga0326727_10021379_pt1 | contig 12682 bp, 11 predicted proteins | sample MB2enrmetagenome_FD_207643 | JGI IMG/M metagenome (GOLD analysis project Ga0326727, IMG submission 207643) | Lab enriched peat soil microbial communities from McLean, Ithaca, NY, United States - MB29MY | ecosystem: Environmental > Terrestrial > Soil > Wetlands > Peat | place: USA: New York...
CCTGCCGCCGGTTCTCCGCGGGTCCGAGAGCCCCCCGGCTTGGCGCTATTGCCGAGCGGGCCGCATCAGGTAAGCGGCGTGGCGGGGCCTTCCGTCAGGCTGCCTGCCCGGCCGCCGGCGTTGATTCGTTCCCACACCTCCGAACGGTGGACCGGTACATCGGGATCGACGTCGAAGCCGAGCTTCACGTGCGTGCTTTTGATCCCGAGCACCGTGACTTTCAACACGCGGTGGAAGCCGTCAGACCCGCCGACGACCACCGATTCCCGGCTCTTCCTTGACAAGACCAACATCGCTGAACCTCCCGTTCAAGACGGAATACTGACACCATTCCCGCTCCAACTGTCCGCGGGTACACCCCGGGCGAGCAGGAACACCTGCACCATGGTGCCGGTCGTAAAGACCTGCACCACGGTGCCCGTCGTCGGTTCGACTTCCGCGGTCGCTTCGCGCACTGCGACCCCGGTGATTCTCTCGATCTCCTGCCGCAACTCGTCGGCGGAGTTGCTGAACAACTGCCGGTGAAACTCCTGCACTTGGACCGCGCCCTCCGGGCTCTGGGCCAGGGCCTTCTCGGCCGGCGACAGGGCTCCGTGCAGCGTGATCAGCAGCGTCTCCCCGCTCAGGACCACGGCCACTGATTTGGGCTCGTGGCCCGTTCGCTGCTGCTGGAAAGCGATTGCCGCTTGGGCAATCTGCTGGGCCACACTCGGATCGAGCTTTTCCATTGGATCCCCTCCGCTTGGGCATGCCCCCGTCGCCAAGAACAAAAAAAGCCGACGTGGCGGAACACCCTAAGGAGTTCTACCACGTCGGCCTACTCGTCAACGAGCCCCCCGGCGGTACCGGGGTGCTCTTCATCTAGTCGTCCGACGACGAACTGGCAAAGCCGCGATCAAGTCCGCCGCGACTCTCCCATTGCTACAATTTTACCCCGCTCAGCGGGCAATGCAATAGGACTTTTCCATTTCTTCCCCATTTGGTATCATTTTGGTGCTCGCGACACTTCGGAGAATCTGATGGCCCACGTTCCGGCAACGAATGAGGACTTCTATCCGAATCTTCCTCCAGTTGGGGGGGCGGCCGCTATGAAAACACTGGGAGAGATGGAAGCCGCCGTCTGTGAAGGAGTTAGTCGCTTCGAGCAGGACTACATGGGCCGCGGCCCCAAGGACATTCACACCCACCTGTTGGGGGATCTCCTGGTGGTCCGCCTGCGCGGCGTTCTGACCGCCGCCGAGCGGCAACTGGTCAAATCGCTGCCGGCCGAGAAGGGCAGGGACCTGCTCAAGCAAGTGCGCACCCACCTGGTCGAGACGGCCCGTCCCGTCCTGGAAGCGATGGTGGCGGAAGTGACCGGCGCTAAAGTCCTCAGCCTGCACCATGACATCAGCACCGTAACGGGCGAGGAAGTTGTTCTCTTTGCCCTGGCCGACTCGCCCATTCTCCGCGACGCCAAGAAGAAATAGTTTTGCCGCCCATGATGGCGACCCCTTATCCTTGAGGTTGTTCGGCGTCAAGAACGCGCCATTGGATCATTGCGACCTTCAGGGCGTCGTTCACGCCGAGGCTCGCGACCATGGCATAGACAAATACTACGAGCGTCTGCCACCAAGGCAACGGCATGAGCCCCGGGAGGCCCGCGAACGTCAGGACGGTGCCCGCGATCGCCTCGGCCGCGAGGGTTGACAGGAATATCGTGCTGGGCAGCGTCGCCCAGAACCAGCGGCGCTCCCGCACGGACACGATGGAGAATACGGCAAAGTAGAGCAGGAGCAGAAAACTGAAAGTGTAAAGGGCATTGTCGTCCGTTGCCAAGCCGAAATGCGACCAGCCGATCCACAAGAGGAGCAGCGTTTCAGCGACCATCGCGACGCCAAGCGCCACGGCTACCGCGACGAAGCCGCCGATGTTCCATGTTTCCGGTTTCTTGGACGGCCGGACGCGGTCGGTGGCAAGGGTGATGACCGCGAAGTCCGTCACGAAGACCAGCAGCAGCATCACGAAGGCGGAGATAACGAACTTGCCGGTCAGCACGAAGGCGATGGCCACGAAAGCCGCCTTCAGGATGGTTCGGCTGATCTTGTTCACGATCCACGTCAGGATGCGTTGATAAATTGCCCGCCCCTGCCCGATCAGCGCCAGGATGTTCGTCAGCCCCGGTTCCGTCAGGACGACGCTCGCGGCGCCCTTGGCCACGTCGGTCGCGGTGCTGACGGCGATTCCCACTTCGGCCTGGCGCAGCGCGGGCGCGTCGTTCACGCCGTCGCCGGTCATGCCGGTAACGTGCCCCGCGGCCTGCAGGTGCTTGACGACGACGTACTTGTCCTCCGGATAGACCTCGGCGAAACCGTCCGCTCCCGTCAACAAGTCCGCCGTCTCGTTGCCGGCCTGGGTGCCCGCCGCCTTCAGGTCCGCGACGCACCGGATATTGGGCAAGCCGACTCCTTGCCCGATCTCACGCGCCACCGGCAGCGCGTCGCCGGTGAGCATCTTGACCGAAACCCCAAGGTCGCTGAGGGCGGCGATGAGCTGCTTGGCATCCGGCCGGGGCGGATCGTAGAGCGCCACCAATCCGAGCAACGCGGGGGTGCCCGTCTCGGGGCCTTGCGCCACCGCCAACGTCCGGTATCCTTTCCGTGCCGATTCGCCGACCCGCGCCTCGATCGCCTGGATCGCCGGGGGCTGGAGTCCGCAGGCTTGAGCGACCGTTTCCACGGCGCCCTTCATCACCCGCAGCCGCTGCCCGTTTTGTTCGACTACGGCTTCCGTCCGCCGGTTTTGCGCATCGAACGGCGCGAAGGAGAGCGGCGTGGCGGCCGGCCTGCCGTCGAAGACGTGCCGCTGCTTGGCCGCGGCCAGCAGCGCGAGGTCGATGGGATCCTGGTTGGCCTCTTGGGACGCCAGCGCGCCGGCGGATAGCACGTCGGCTTCCGTCGCGCGCCCCAGCGGGATCACGCCGGTGACGGCCAGTTGGTTGATCGTGATCGTGCCCGTCTTGTCCACGCAGAGCACGTCCATCGTTGCGGCATCCTCCGTCGCGCTGAGGCGCGCGACCAGCACGCCGCGCCTCGCCAGCTCCTTCGCCCCAACGGCCATGCTGATGGTGAACATGACCGGGAGCGCTACCGGCACCGCGCTGGCCAACAGCACGAGCAGGAGCGGAGCCATCTCCAGCAACGGCAAGCCGCGGGCCAAAGACAGCACGATTACCACGCTCAGCAGCGTGGCGACGACGAGCAAGAGCCAGCGGACGACCTTGGCCACCACCGCTTCGAGGTGGAGTTTCGGCCGCGCTTGCTGCACCAACTCGGTGGTGCGGCCAAAGTAGGTACTTGCCCCGGTCAACAGGACCACGCCGTTGCCCTCGCCACGGCGGACGACGGAGCCCGACGAGAGCACCTCGCCAGGGGCCTTGTCGGCGTCCTTCGACTCGCCCGTGAGGGCCGACTGGTCAACGCTCAGCGCCTCGCTGAGCAGCTTGACATCCGCGGGGATGATGTCGCCCGGGCGCACGCGGACGATGTCGCCGGGGACCAGATCCCGGGCGGGAACGACCTGCCAGCTTGCCTCGCGGCGGACCCGCGCGCTGACCCGCAATCGTTGCCGCAGCGTCTCGACGACGCCGGCGGCCCGATGCTCTTGCAAGAAACTCAACACGGCATTGACGAGCAGCAGCACGCCCACCACGGCCAGATCGGGGAAGTTCCCCAACACCAGCGACAGCGCCATGATCAGCTCCAGCATCCACGCCGACAGCCCCCAGAACTTGCCGAGAAACATGAGAGCCGGGTGCGTTTTTTGTTCGGCCACTTCGTTGTAGCCGTGCTGCTTCCGGCGGACGTCCACCTCCGCGCGCGTGAGCCCGCTGTCGGGGTTCACCTGGAGCGCCGCGAGCGTGTCGGGAACCGACGCGGAGGCGATGTCAGGAGGTTTGCTGTTTGCCGGCTTCGAGGGTGCCGGCTGGGCTGCGGATTGATTTGGGCTTATCACTGGTTAACAGGCGGGTCTTGGGAAAACACCAGCACGCTGTACGGCCCGATATTGATCGTTCCCGCGGCGGGAAAACCGTCACGTCCCGCGGCGTGGGCATCCTGCGGCTGGTCGCTGCCTTCCGCTGCGGCGACTACATCGGAGCAAGCCTGGTTCCCAAAGGCGCGGCTGTAGCCCTTCCAGTCGCTGTTGAGCCGCAGTCGCCACGTTCCCGGCGACGGAAACCCCAGCTTGTAGTTCTCGTGGGCAAGATGGGAGAGATTCACGACGACCACCACGTCGTCGCCGGGGCCGCCTTGGTGCCAACGATGATACGCAATGACGTCGTCCGCCTGGTTCTGGTGGAAGGTGTTCAGTCCGGACCCCGAAAGCCCGCGCGTCGAGCCCGGCCGGTTGAGGCGCAGGCGAATCAAGTCCCGGTACATGCGCACCAGGCCGCAGAACTCCTCCGACTTGTGCCAGTCCAGCGGGACCGAATCCTGGAACCAGCCGTCTTCCAGGAACTCTTGTCCCTGAAACAGCATCGGGATGCCCGGCGCCGTGAGCACCAAGGCCGCCGCCAAGGTCGTGCGCTTCTGTGCGAACCAACTGTCGGGATCGTGCGGATCGATTTCCGAGGCGACGCGGGCTTTCCCGTTCGCCACCTCGTCGTGTGACTCGCTATAGACGACGCGTTGGAACGGGTCCCCGTTGTAGCGGCCCTCGATCGCCCCGCGAACGCTGTCCAGTGAGCGTTGCTCGTCGCTGGGCGTGATGACGGCAGCCCGCACGGGGTGCACGAAGCGCGCGGCCCATTGGGCGGTGAAACCCGCGCCGCCCTGGTCCACGGGCTTCGTGATGCGATCGTCGTTCTGCAGGTCCTCGGCGATCGTGATGCGTCCCGGGTACCGCTGCCGCACTTCGCGATTGATCCACTGGACGAGGCTCCAGCCGTCGGGCAAGTCGCCGCCCGGATCGCCGTTGCCCCGCACGTTCCGCATGAACAGCGTCATGTCGAGCCGCAGGCCGTCGACGTGATACTCCTCCAGCCACATCAGGGCGTTGTCGCGGATGAATTGGCGGACTTCCTTGCGGCCGTAGTCGGGGCGGGTCGAGCCCCAGGGGGTCTCGGCGTGCCAGTCGCTGTAGAAGTAGATGCCGCCCAGCCCGTTTTCGCTCCAGCCGTCAAACTGCCACAGGTCCAGGTCGCTGGGGCCGAAGTGGTTGTAGACCACGTCCAGGACCACCCCCAGGCCGGCCCGGTGCACCGCTTTGACGAACCGCTTGAAGCCGGCCGCACCGCCATAGTTGGTTTCCACGGCGAAAACGCAAGAAGGGTTGTAGCCCCACGACAACTCGCCGGCGAACTGGGCCAAGGGCATCACCTCGATGACGTTTACGCCCAATCGCTGCAAATGGTCGAGTTTTTGCAGGGCCTCCTCGAACTTGTCCGACTTCCCGTCCTCCTTGTCATGGAAGGTCCCCAGGTGCATTTCATAAATCACCAGCTCGTTGACGGGAGGAATATGGAAATCGTCACCTTCCCAGTCGAAGTGCGGGTCGTAGACCACCGCGTTGCCCACCGAGCTGGTGACCTGGCGGGCATAAGGGTCGATGCGCAGCAGTTGCTTGTCGCCGTTGACGATGCGGTAGCGATACTCGTCGCCGACGGCGGCCGCGGCGATGTCCGCGTACCAGTAGCCATCCCCCTCCTTTACCATGGGGTGCGCGTCGGGCGACCAATCGTTGAACGAGCCCGTGACGTACACCGCGCCGGCGTGGGGCGCCCAGACACGAAAGGCCACGCCGGCCTCGTGCGGGGTGGCTCCCATTCCGACGTACACCTTTTCGGATACGGTCGCTTGCATCGCATGACTCCTTGTCTCGTTTCCCTACAACGCCCCCTCCAGGACCCGTGGACCGCTATCCGGCTGCACTTGCGGCTCGCCGCGCCGCAAGAGCGGCTCGATCAGCAGGCGGACCTGTGCTTGCGCCTCCGCCAACGTCGTGACGACGTGCGTTGTTGCGGCGCCGCCGATCCGCGTTTTCGCCTTACTCAAATCGCCCTCTGCGTTCCACAATCCCACGACCACGGGTACTTCCGGAAATCGGCCGCGAACCTGCTTGCACAGGTGGCGGGCGTGCATCACGGCGGCGGGAGGCGTGGCGGAAATGCACACCACGTCGGGTTTGCGCCTCTCGACAAGATCAACCAGCTCGCCGGCCGCGGCCGTGAACGAGATGGACTGCACGAGGCATTCGCCCGTCGCCAACAATTGCGCCAGCATCATTGCGGCGATTTCATCCGCCTCGTCGCGAGCGGGCAGGCAGAGGATGCACGGCCGCGGCGCGTTGCCCTCCGCGACGCCCTCTTTCGCCTGCACTTCCCGCCGGACCTCATCCCGTTCGTGAATCATCTCCTTCAGGCTCTGCAAAATGAACCGGTGCCGGTGCTCGTCCAGCTCGCGGCGATGCCAGTCGGTTTCGGCCAAAGCCAGCGCCGGGATGAGCAGCGTGTCGTAGACCTCGACCAGCGGCTTTTTCTCCAGATCATCGTCGACCAATTCGGTGGCCTCTTCCTGATCTCCGGCCAGCAGCCGCTGATAGACCCGCCGTTTGGGCTCGAACACCGGCTCATTTCCCAGCAGAGTGTCCAAGAAGGACAGTTGGGGAACGTGCTTGCCGATCACCAAGAGGCACACGGTCAACGGGGTCGCCAGCAGCAGTCCCACAATTCCCCACAACCACGTCCAGAAGACGGCCGCCACCAGGACCGCCACCGCCGACACGCCGGTGCCCTTGCCATAAAGCCATGGCTCCAGGACGTTCCCGCAGAAAAGTTCCAGGACCACAAACAGCCCGAGCGTGAGGATGGGCGTCAGCCAGCCCGTCGAGATGGCCATCGCCAGGCAGAGCGGCGGCGCAGCGGCAACCCACGAGCCGACGTAAGGAACAAACCGCAAGGTTGCGGCCAGGATTCCCCAGAGGACGGCATTCGGCACTCCGATCACGAAAAGCCCGCTGCCGACCGCAATGCCAAAAGTGAGATTGACGAGGAAAAGCATCGAGAGGAATCGGCTGACCCGCTTGGCGGCGTCTTCGAGCATGTACGTGGTCACGGCCACTTGACCTTTTCCCACCAGCCGAATGAAGCGGTCGCGCAAGTCCTCGCGCCGGACCAGAAAGAAAACCACGAGAACGACGACGATGCCGGCCGAGCCCAACCCATCGATCAGCCTGCCGAACGTTCCACCCAGGACGTGCAGGGGGCTCACGGGCACGGAAAGCACGTGAACCGAGTAGGGTAGCTCGTCGGTCCCCTGTGGCGCCTGGGCCTGTTCGGGTTGCGGGAGATCCTGGCCAATGTCCTCGGTGGTTCGTGTCACCTTGCTCAACGCGGCGGTGAAGTAGTCGTTCACCGCATGGAGTTTCGCTTGCAGGTTCTGTTGGTACTCGGGCATTTTCGGGGCCAGGGCGGTCATCTGCACCACCGCCGTCCAGGCCGCGGTCCCCAGCGCCGCAAACCCCAGGCTTGCCGTAAGCAATACAGCCGGGAGCCGGCCCAGCCTGCGCCGCTCGAGCCAATCGCACACCGGGCTGAGCAGGAAGCTCAACAGCACGGCGAGCGTCAACGGGACCAGCACGCCCTTGGCCAGGTAAAGGGCCGCAACGACCATGGCGATCGACCCCAACATCCGCGCCGATCTGACGAACTGGTCTAACGGTGCCATACGCTCCGCTCCCGTTAGCGGCGTTTCCCAAAGCGACCGAGCAACCAGCCGACGCCGACCGCGACCAAGACGCAGGTCAGCGGCCTTTGCCGCAGGAATTGCTCGCAGGCGCACGCGACGCCGTGGACCTTATCTCGCCCCTGCTCACAGTACTCCGCGGCTTTCTCGCCCACTTGCCCGAGCTTCTCCGCGGCGGCGTTCCTCACGGTCCCGCCCACTTCCTGAAGGTCTTCCTTCACTTTCGCCACCTTATGGCCAAGCCGATTAGTTGCGGTAGACATGGATCTTCCTCATTGATTAGATTGGTTAAGAAACATGAAATTGCCCGTCGTGGGCGACGAACGAAAAGTGCTGCGTTGAGCCTTGTCCGCAAATGCGCGGGCGCACTCAACCGTGACGAACGCCTACTTGTCTTTGCCCTTGGATTTGTCCTCCTTCGCTGCCGGCACGTTGCCCCGTGGTTGCGGGGCCGGCCGCTCGACTTTGGGTTCAGGCCGCGGCTGGGCCGCCGGCCGTTCGACCCGGGGTTGGGGTTGCGGGACCGGCCGCTCGATCCGCGGCTGTGGCTGCGGCGCGGATCGATTCACCTTAGGCTTGGGCTCGACCCTGAGATCCGGCTGGGGGGCCTCGTGCACCTGCGGCGGAACGTGCGCTGCGCCGAGCTCGGTGACGGGCCTCGCCGCAACCGGAGACCTGGGAAGCGGCACTCTGGCCGGCGTGAATTCCTTGGAAGGCGGGGCGGCTGAGGCAGCCGCCACTGGGGTTTCCAGCTTTTGCCGTTGCTCGCGGAATCGCTGCACCGCTTGCCCATGCTGAGCCAGCTTTTGCCTCTCTAACTGGTCGACCGGCTGGAATCGCAGCGGCCCGCTTGCGCTCTTTGTGACTTGGGAGAATGGCGCGGCCACCACAAAGTTCCTCTCCGCGGACCTCACCCCGCCGGCGCTGGCTGCTGTTTGGGCCGCCCACGTGCGCGGCGGTCGGGCATCCGCGTGATCGCGGCGGTTCTGGAAGTCCGCCTGCTGGCGCTGTTCCCAGCCGCGGTCCTGCCGATGCTGCCAGCGGTCGTGAGCGTAGATCGGATCGTAGCCGAAACGGCCGGAGTTGTATGCACACGAGGGGTAGAACCCCCCGGCTTGGTAGCTCGCGTCGTAGTAGTCGCCGAAATAGTAGTGTTGGTATTGCGGCCGCAAGAACAGACAATTGGCGAACACGGCCGGGTTAATCACCATCGCAGGCGAGTAGGAGAAACCGGGCTGCGTACACACGCCCGCATCGAAGTACACCGGCGCGAACAACACACCGCGCCGGCCGATCGAATAATCCCAGTAGCCGTCGACGAACACGTAGCCGCGCGGAGCGTAGACGTAGTGGGCGGGGACCCAATCCCAATCCGCCTGCACGGCCCCCCAGTAACCGGGGCGCCAGGCGTAGCGGCCCCGCTGCCATACCCAACAGCCTGGCAGCCAGGCCGCATCAGCCGAAGGCGCGGCGATGTTGGGACCGGCCTCGGCCGTGGCAGGCGGCTCGGGCACGTATTGTACGTCGGCCACCTTGGCATCGGCCCAATACCCGGATGTCCACTGAAAGCCCCGCGCGGACTTGCCCCAATAACCAGGCATCCATTGGCGGCCGGGCGGCAGGGCGCGCCAGACACCGCTGACCCAAAGGAAATCGCCGCGCTCGTCGTCCCAGCCCCAGTAGCCGGGGATCCACGCGACGTTGGCGCCCTCCGGTTTCTGGTCGGGCGGCAGTTCCTCGATGGCAGCCGGCGGCGCCTTCGGCACCACGATGCCCGGCTCGGGATCGAAGGTCACCATTTCCGCGAAGGCCTCGTGTACCGGCCCGCGCGTCAGCACTTGCACCCCTTGCTCGCCGCCGGCCTGGCCCGGCTGTGCGACCGTAGCGTTTTCCAGGCCACATCCTGTAACAAGGGCCGCCAGTGCGGCGACCATGTGCCATTTGCAGACGTGACGTACGTTCATGCCCTTTCCTTTCTCTTGCGCGCTGACGAGCAAATTGGTCCAAAGCGCCGGCTCCGCGGCGCCACCGGCCGGAATGGGTGTCCGGCCGGCGGCGCGGATTCCGTCGCGAACCTCCCAACGATGCACTGGAAACCTGGTCTCCTATTACCCCCAGTAACGCCCTCTGCGGAAGCCGCCTCCCAGGAACGACAGCACCGCGAAAATCAGGAAGACGACGAAAAGGATTTTCGCCACTCCCACGAAGGAGCCCGCAACTCCTCCGAAGCCGAGGACTGCGGCGATCAAAGCGATGAGGAGGCACGCGATTGCTAACTGTAACATGGTCAAACTCTCCTTGAAAAAAGGTCGGGGCTAAGTTGGCGAAGTGCCAGCAGCGCCCGTGAACGTGAGGTTGGCGTGTAAAATCTATTGCCCGTTCCTGCACTTTCCTCCGATGGCCGATTAGGGACTCGTAGCCGATCAATTACCGCCGCCCGCCGCGATCTCTGTCGTGAAGTGCGAGGCCCCCTTCCGGCGGGTGGCTAATTCTGTGGTGCCCGCTTCACCGTGGACACGATGTGCCCCGCGGTTAGTACGCCGATCGCAAAACCGATGACCAACGTTCCGAACAGGAGGGCCGCGTTGGGCATCGTCACCGTAAAGAACACCAGCTTCGTTTCGACGGCTTGCGTGTTCTGCAAGGCGACGACCACGACCACTAGGGCGACCACGGCAACGGCTACGATCTTCAATTTGTTCATTGTTCCCTTCAACATGGTTCACTCCGAATGTGGCAACTCGCTGTGGTACAGTTCCCAGCCGTGGTCCGTACTGGTAAAGCGACGTGGACCATCGCGGAGACAATACGGCGTCGGCCCGTGTCAAGACAACGCGAACAAAAAAGCCGACGTGGCCGAACACCCTCAGGCGTTCGACCACGTCGGCTTACTCGTCAACAAGCCCCCCGGCACAACCGGGCTGCTCTTTATCTAGTCGTCCGACGACTTCCAATTCACTTCCGGCGGAGCGGCTTTCGCGTTCGCTGCCGCTCTGCCAAGCACCCTCATTCTATGGCGCGGAGCGGGGAAGGCAAGTGAATCGTTGTCTCTTTCCGCGTTGGCGATGTTCTTGCCTGGATCGCTTGCGGCAGCGCGGTCAAGGTGTCCCGGCGGCAGGCCGGCTGGAATACGGTCTCTCGACCGGGTTTCATGCCGCGCCGGCTGGGGTCCCTAACCCTGAAGAGGCATTTCGCGGGGGGTGTGGCCGCAATCCCCAGACAAGTTCTCGGGCCCCAATAGAAGTACGCGGAATCTGGCGGACCACAAGCGCGGATTCCGCATTAACGGTAGACACCCAGTGAAGGATGGTCATGAATCGCGCCCAAACCCAGGATTCGCGGCCGGACATCGAGGAGCAGACCCCAACCGTGGTCCCAATCCACCCGGGGTCCGCCCTCCCGTTGCATCGGCTGGGCGAAGCCCGGCGACAGGAGAACGTCTCGCGCCAAAAGGTGGCGTGCCACTTGGGCATCACGGTACACGCCGTGGAGCAGCAGGAATACACAACCACGGACTTGCCCCTCAGCGTCTTGCACAAGTGGGCCAAAGTGCTGGAGCTGCCGGCGGCCGATCTTGTCGAGGAACCGGACGGTTCATTGTCAACGCCGCTCTTCAATCGCGCCCGCTTGGTGCGGGTCATGAAGATCGCGATGGCCATCCTGGAGCGAAGCGGCGAGCGTTTGGATGTCCCCATCACCTTCGCCACTTCCGCGATGTCCAGGCCGCCGAAGAATCGCAGTTCGACCATTTGGGCCTGGCGCGAGTCGAGCTTTGCGAGCTTGGTCAAGGCGTCTTCAAGCCTCAACAGGTCCACGTCGCGGTTCGACGCGATGGCCAGGTTGTCGTCAAGCGCGATGCGATGCCGATTGCCGCCCCGCTTTGCCGCCCGATGTCGCCGCGCATGGTCGACAATTTGCCAATTGCCCGGGCCTGGAGCTGCCGGATCCGCTCTTTGGTCACGCCCATTGCGGCGCCGACTTGCTTCAACGTCTGCGGTTCCTGGCCACGCGTCAGGCCGAAACGACTCGTGACGATCTGCCGCTCGCGCTCCTCGAGTCGCTTGAGGATCGCCCCCACGTGCGACTCCCGCTGAATCTGAGCCGACTCCTGCTCGTACTGGTCCGCGCGGGCGTCCTCGACGGCGCCGAGCATCTCCGAGCGGCTGGTGGAAAAACGGCTCCGCTGACGAAGCACGGCCGGGAGTGTGCGGGCGACGTTCTTCATGATCGCCCAACTCGCGTACGTGCTGAACCTGAAACCCCGCGCGAAATCGAACTTCTCCACCGCGCGGATCAACGACATGTTCCCGTCGCTGACCAGCTCGAAGAAGTCCCCGGCCGCGCCGACGTGCCGCTTGGCAATCGATACCACCAGCCGCAGGTTGGCGCGGATGATCTGGTTCTTGGTGGTGACCGACTCGTCGTATAGCTTCTCGATCCGGTCCATCAGTCTGCTCTTCGGCCGGTTCACGTCGAGTTGCGCGCGGAGGGCAACAGGGCCTTTTCCTTCCTTCCACACGTGGTATCATTTGCCTGGGACGCTGCGGAGAACCTAGATGGCTCATGGGCAACGAATGAGGACTTTCGTCCAAGTATTCCTCCAGTTGGGGGGGCGGCCGCTATGAAGACACTGGGAGAGATGGAAGCCGCCGTCTGTGAAGGAGTTAGTCGCTTCGAGCAGGACTATATGGGCCGGGGCCCCAAGGACATTCACACCCACCTGCTGGGGGATCTCCTGGTGGTCCGCCTGCGCGGCGTTCTGACCGCCGCCGAGCGGCAACTGGTCAAGTCGCTGCCGGCCGAGAAGGGGCGGGACCTGCTCAAGCAAGTGCGCACCCACCTGATCGAAACGGCCCGCCCCATCCTGGAAGCGATGGTGGCGGAAGTGACCGGCGCTAAAGTCCTCAGCCTGCACCATGACATCAGCACCGTAACGGGCGAGGAAGTTGTTCTCTTTGCCC
>Ga0326727_10021381_pt1 | contig 12681 bp, 8 predicted proteins | sample MB2enrmetagenome_FD_207643 | JGI IMG/M metagenome (GOLD analysis project Ga0326727, IMG submission 207643) | Lab enriched peat soil microbial communities from McLean, Ithaca, NY, United States - MB29MY | ecosystem: Environmental > Terrestrial > Soil > Wetlands > Peat | place: USA: New York...
AGGGTCTCCGTCCAGCGCCACAGCGACGGCAAGCTTCTCGACGCGCGCGTTCACATTGTTAAGGATAGCGAAGTGGTCGGAGATGGATCCCATGCGGATGCGACCAAGACCACGTCGGGAAGCGAGCATTGGCACCTGCACACAGCATCCTAGGGGCAGGTTGTCGATGAGGCCCGCGTTTCTGATATGTTCCGTTGAACTCGAACATCGTATTGTCGTCGAAGATTGCATTGAAGATCGAGGCGGCGCATTCCGTGCCCCGCTTCAGGTGATGGATCACGCAATGGTGCCCACGGCAATCTTCGCGGGAAACGATACCGTCCCTATTGGGATTCTGGCCGCTTTCAAGGGTCCCGCACGGCATGGGCGCTGGCCAGCATCGACGATATCCCAGCCGTTAGCTTCATGAACTCGGCCGTCACCACGGTCCGGGGCCTTGCGCAGGATTTGTGGGCGAATTGCAGGAGAGATGCTCGTGAATGTCGCGAAAGACGAGCGCCCGCAGCCGGCGCACCTGACGCTATCTACGGAGCTCGTTGTCCGTGAATCTCCTGCGGCGAGCTAGCCGCGCGTTTCTATCATCAGAAGGACGGCCTCTCCCGCTTTCTCCGATGCGAACGTGAATGTCTGGCTGCCCCCGGATCTTTGACGCATGGTCATCGGGAACTGCCCGATTTTCTCACCTGATATCCGCGCAATCTCGACGAGCCTTCGCAGCCCGCAGTGGAGGCACACCTCACTTTCCCCGCAGCAGCGTTCGTGCGTTGCATATTTGCATTCCAGTGCCTCTCCGATCCTAAGGCCTACAATGTCGTGATCGAACTTCTCCAGCATCCTGCTCAACCGATTGTTTGAAAGCAGGACGGTGTGGTCCCGGGCAACGAGAGCGGCAGCATGGCCGAGAGTGTCCAGGAGCGCCGAGAGGTCCTCGTCTTTCGTGGTCAGGAGCTTACTTAAACATAGCCTACAAAGCCCCAAGAGGTGGAGGTGTTTCTCGTCCAGGTGCTGTCCGCAGCGCACGCATACCGTCCACCCCATTCCGCGTACCTCTTTGTTCACGTCATGACCAACTTACCACACAAAAACAAAATTGACAGTTCTTCAGATATTTGCGAGCCAGTGCCCGCTGATCAAGGCTTCAACCTAACCCTGCCTGTCCTACCCCCCCTTGCACAAATCGCTAAAATGCCCAAAATTATATTGGCTGTTTCGTACACAAAAAAGTCGTTTAATGCAAACAAATCGTTCAGTCCGGTCATATAATATAGACCAACTAGCATAGCCCGGAAAGTCTGATGAGCAAATCTCCACAAATGTTAACCTCAAGGAGGAGCCCATGAAGAACATGAAAATGGCCGCGAAGATAGGCGTCGGGTTCGGGATCGTAATCGCCATCATACTTGCCCTTGGAGGGCTGGTCTACCTGAACATGGTGGGGGTTCAGGGTGACTCGACCCGGCTGAACAGGGAAACAGTGCCGCAGGTCTCACTTGCCGTGTCGTTGGCGAGGTCCGGCGAGCTGGCCGCCGCAAGTTCACAAATCTTCGCCGTGACGGCGCAGCAGGACTACTTCGACCAGACGCTCAAGTACCTCGGCGACATGGGCAAGACGATTTCGGACGCTCAAGCCCTTGCGGCCAAATACCCTCAATTGATTGTTCTGCGAAAAAACTCAGCGGCAGCGAGCGACAAGCTCAAGACGCTCAACGATGACTTCGGCCAGATAGAGCTATCCCAGAGAGGAAACTTGGGCGCGCGGAATGCAATCTATAATGCCCTCCAATCCTTCCACAAACTCGGCTCCTTGTATCTGGCGGGCCAGAACAAGAATCTGGCGAACGCGTTGCGGCGGCAGGCGGGATTTGGAACCACCTCGGGGTTGGTTGCCAGGATCAACGAGATAAACGAGCTATTCTCGATGATGGACACGATGCTGGTAGCGGTCAGCAAGGCTTTGGTGGCCAACGACCCCGCCATCCTTCAGGAGGGAATTGACGCCTTCTCTCCCTTCCAGGATAAGCTTGCCACCCTCACGCAAGCCGCTGACGCTGAGGACAAGGACACCTTGCAACAACTCGCCAACACGGCGCAGGACTTCTCCTCCCTCTGTAATGATATGCTCGCGAGCATGCAGAAGATGGCCACTTCGTCCGCCGCTATGGCTGCAGACACGCAGGCAGTGTTGGATGCGGCCACGCAGACCTCTGATGATGGACTCAAGGACGCCCAAACGATTACCGGAATCTCTGTCTCGCGGATTCTGACTGCAGACCTCATGCTGTTTGTTGGTCTTGCCGCTGCCGTTCTTTTGGGCATCGCCATCGCCCTCAGCATCACGCGCGCCATCGCCCGTCCTCTCTCCCAAGCCGTTGCCTTTGCCGAGACCGTGGCCAGCGGAGACTTCACGGCGAGCCTGGATATTTCTCAGAAAGACGAGGTCGGTTCCCTCGCGGCCGCTCTGAACGGCATGAGCGTCACACTGAAGAGCGCAATCGCGACGGTCCAGAAGAACGCTGCCGCGGTTTCAGAGTCCAGCGGCCAAATCTACGCCAACGCCGAGAAGCTGTCGGAGGGCGCCCAGAGCCAGGCCTCCACACTGGAGGAAACCAGCGCATCCATGGAAGAGCTTTCGGCTTCGGTGGACCAGGTGGCCGAGCACGCAAAGAGTCAGGCGGGCGCAGTGGAGCGAGGGTCAGCCTCTATGGCGAAGGTGCACACATCTATCGAGGTTTTGTCGAAGAACCTCACCGAGATTGCGGACCTCGCCAGCAGGTCGGTGGACAACGCGCAGGAAGGGGCCGACGCCGTCAGCGACGTAGTGGACGGCATCAACCTGATTGCCGGAAGCTCGGAGAAAATCGGCGGCATCGTGACCGTGATCAGCGACATCGCAGACCAGACGAACCTGCTCGCCCTCAACGCTTCCATCGAGGCCGCGCGGGCGGGCGAGCACGGCAGGGGGTTCGCCGTGGTAGCCGATGAGGTGAGCAAGCTAGCGGACCGCAGCTCTTCATCCACGAAGGAAATCGAAGCCCTTATCAGGGAAAGTGTGAAAGACGTGACCAAAGGTGTGGAGAAAGCCAGGAGGTCGCAGGCGGCCATGGAGCTGATCCGGGCCGCCTCCCAGAAGGTGAGGGAAATGATCAGCGGGCTGACACAATCCATGTCAGAGCAGGTCGAAGCCGCGAAAGAGATGGAGCAGGCGCTCGCTAGCGTTCGCCAGATGAGCCAGAACATTTCGGAGGCAACTGCGGAGCAGACAAGCGGCGCACGGCAGGTTTCCGAGGCCGTGGAAAACGTCAACGACGTGGCGCAGAGCGCGGCGGCAGCGGCCCAACAAATGTCCCAGGCAACCGAGATGCTTGCCGGGATGGCGCAAGAGCTGTTGAAGCTGACCGCTCAATTCCGAATCGTCGATGCGGAGTCCGCGGCGTTGGGCGTCGCTCAAGCGTCGGCCCTGCCGGCGGATTCAACGGTCTCCACGGAATCGCCGTAACGGCAATCCAGCAGGCCGCCGCAGTCTTCAAAGTCCACGGACATGAAGGCCTGCCCATATTTCAGCGGGTGTGCTCAAACCATGCCCTCATCGAGGAAAATGGCGGCGGCATCAAACATTGCCTCAATCCTGATAGGGCTTCCGTCCGGGGCAAGTTTGGGCTCTTCCTGTGGACGCAGAAGTATAGTTTTTCATGTCTTCCGCATGAGGCTTAGCGCTCCGAGATGAGAAAAGAAAGGCTCGTGACCCTTCCCCTGTGCCCTCAGGTTTCAGGTTTCCGCTTCAAAAGCCTGTAACAACGTTTCCAAGTGACCGAAAAGGGTTGTTTCCTTTGACTCTTTCAAAGGGTGTGACCAAATATGGTCAACCAGGACGACTACGGATTTCACATCGTAGAGCTTCCGCAGTTGCTTCACGATCTGTTCTAATCTCTCATCGTTGCGAACGACCAGGTACATGGCGCTGTCCGCCCCGCCGTCCACGGGAGCGCAAAGGATGCCTTCGAGGTTGAAACCCCGTCGGGAGAAAAGTCCCGTAATATGCGACATAGCACCCGGATGATTTCTGACCATGAGCTTAACGATGGTATTGGGCAGCCCGTTCATTACGCGTTCTTCCATATCGCCTCCACATTGCTCTTCCCAGGCGGGACCATCGGGTACACGTTTTCCATCTCCGGTACTTCGATGTCCAGAAGGACTGGCCCCTTGATGGAGAGGGCCCGCTCGAGCGCGCTTTCATCATGCGGCATGGGGATGGTACATCCCCGGACCCCGAACCCCCGCGCAATGGCCGCGTAGTCGGGCCGGGCCTGGAAACGCGAGGCCACGTAGCGCTTCCCGTAGAACAGCTCCTGTTGTTGGCGGACAAGTCCGAGGTGGCCGTTGTTGAACACGCAGATCTTCACGTCGAGATTGTATTCGGCAATCGTCGCCAGTTCCTGGATATTGATAAGAAGCGAGCCGTCACCGGTAAGCGCGAGCACAGGCGTTCCCGGGTTCGCGAGCACCGCGCCCATGGCGGCGGGAACCGAAAACCCCATGGTCCCCAGGCCGCCCGAGGTGAGGAAAGCGCGGGGCCGGCGCGCGGGCCACCACTGCGCGGCCCACATCTGATGCTGGCCGACGTCCACTGTGACGATAGCATTCGACGGGACGAGCCCAGCAAGCTTCCGCACGAGACTGGCCGGGTGGGAGTTCCCGTCGGGACAAAGGAACGGGTGCTCGCGCCGCAGTGAATCAATTTCCGCGCGCCAACGCTCCCGCGGCGCCCGCGCAACCAGCCGTGCAAGCCGACGTAACGCGCGCTTTACGTCGCATCCAGCGGAAATATCCGGCCGCCGGATCTTGCCTATTTCCGCCTCGTCGATATCGAGGTGAATGATGCGCGCCCCGGGCGCGAAGCCGGCGATCAACCCTGTGGCACGGTCGTCAAACCTTACTCCCAGTGCAATCAGGAGGTCCGCTCTGTCGACGGCAAGGTTCGTAGCCCGGCTTCCGTGCATGCCCAGCATGCCGAGGGCGAGGGGATGGTCCGGATCCATGACGCCGAGCGCCATAAGGGTGCAGACAACAGGGATCCCGCACGCTTCGCTCAACGATCGTACCTCCTCTGCCGCTCCCGAAGCCACGACTCCGCCGCCGACGTAGAGGATTGGCCTTTCGGCAGAGGCAATGAGGCGTGCCACGGAAGCGAGAACGGCCCCATCTGGTTCGGGCGCAGGATCCGCGGCACCGGGCTCTGGAAAAGAGTCTACGTCGATGCCGGCTTGTTGCACGTCCTTCGGCACGTCGATCAACACCGGACCTTGCCTGCCGGAAAGCGCAACGCGAAACGCTTCCGGCACCACGTCGAGGAGCTCCGATGCCGTGCGGACCAAGAAGTTGTGCTTAGTCACCGGGATACTCATCCCGTACGTGTCCACTTCCTGGAAGGCGTCGGTGCCGATGAGCCCGGAGGGCACTTGGCCGGTCACCGCGACGATGGGCACCGAGTCGAGCTTCGCATCCGCGACGGCCGTAAGGAGGTTCACAGCACCGGGGCCCGACGTGGCGAAGCACGCAGCCGCGTTCCCCGTTGACCTCGCCATGCCCTGCGCCAAGAATCCGCCCGCCTGCTCGTGGCGCACGAGGATGTGGCGGAGGTCGCTTTGCCCCAGAGCGTCATACAGCGGAAGGTTCGCCCCGCCGGGAATCCCCGCGACAGTCCTAATGCCCTGCCTCTTCAGCAGCTCGATAAGCAGCGACGAGCCGTTCAACCGCATGACTCCTCCTTCTGCGCGCCGATCAGGCCGCAAATAAAAAAAGCCCCTCTCGGTGTCCACCGAGAAGGGCTCATCAGTTCCGATTGACAAGCCTACGGTGCACACAACGGCGTGCCGTCCGCGAGGAGTACTACCAGCACAGAAAGAACGAGCGCGAGTTGTGTCTGTCGAAGGCGTGTATCGTTCATACCCATGAGGAAGCTACACCGGCGGGCGCCCTCCGTCAAGTGCAAAAGCGGACGAGAAAGACGCTCACGCGAAGAAGAGCCTCAGCACGAGGTCTTGGTCGTAGTTGCCGAAGCCCCGGCCAAAAATGTTGAGGCCGCCGAGATGTTCCGCGCCTTCCTTGATGCCGATGCGCACCCTGATCGAATGATGCGCCGCTATATTGAGGGCTTCCAGCGTGACGTCAGAGACGCGCACCCCGTCGACGAACGAGCCTTCGTCCGTGACGATCCAATGTTTCAGCAAGCCGTATTGAGAGCCCTCCAGTTTCCACCACAGAGGCGTGAGATTCCCCCGCCGGTCTCCGAAGTCCCCCGGCGAGGTCCAGTAGCCGACCTCCACATCGTTAATCCAGACAGTGATGTCGGAAAGCCAGTTTTTGTTGGTTCCCGGCGTCTCGGAGGACAGCTCAGCGCTTAGCTCGATCTTCTTGATGGGCTTGTCCTTGTAGAGACTGTTGTTGGGAAACTTGTATTCGACGTGCCCCTTCTCGAACCAGAGAAGCCCGGCTTTCATGCGCCCGGGGTTGAGAAAATCGTCAGGAACGTCGAGGTACCCAATGATCCCTTCGGTCGAGCAAAGGCCGCACGGGGCGGAGACTTCATAGCTCGTGTACAACCCGATCGGCATCTCCACTTCGATCAAGTCATCCTCCGACTTGCGAGTCTGCGGGAACTGGATCAACATTTCCTCGTAGACGTTGTGGCAGATCTTCTGGCTACCCTTGCGGGCTTTCACGGTTTCCGTACGAATAAGGCCAGCCGTCTCCAGTATTTGCACGTTCGTGGCAACCGTGGACTGAGGCATTTCGAGTTCCCTAGTCAGCTCATTGACGTTCATGCTCTGTTCACGAAGCAACTCAAGGATTCGAACGCGCAACTCGGAGGCAAGCCCTTTGAGCACTTCGATATCGTTTACCGGATTTATAATTAGAATGTTTTGACCGCTCATCTTCTTCCTATATATTTATGTATATCATTTTATTTGATATATTGCAACTGGATTTACCTGACAGAAAGCATTTCACAAAAAGCGTAACGTCCAGAATTTAGCCTTTTTGGGTATATGTGTTCTCATTTTTCAGAGATTTATCAATTTCTCCCTTGACACCAAACAAGAGCGATATGGTATCACGCCTCAGAGGAACGGTCCGGATAGTCGCGAGGGTCGAGAACGGCGTCCCTTGAAGCGTCGGTGGAAGATGGTGCCGGGAGGCCGCAGGAGAAGGCGAGCGCGGTCCTTTCCGGATCGACGCCTTCCAGAGACTACCATGGGTACGGCGTGCGTAAAATTCAAGCGCGATAGCAGAACTACGGAGCGGATTTTTGGCTTACGTTTCGGACCTCTCCTGAATGCGAAACGACGGTCGTGGTGCGTATCCCAGCGACTTAGGAGCTTGTCGACCCGGGGGGTGAGCGAGACCCTGCATATATAAAAGGGCAGAAACTTGGCAAACTCCTTTTCGCCAGGAGCGAGCACTCCTTTTCAAAACTCTTTGCCGCTTCAGGGTGCAAGTCTGTTTGCATTATCGAAAGTATCCAAACAATCCGTATTTGAAGGTCAGACTCAAGCGTCCTTGACTAATTTGGCAGCGTTCTCTTAACTTACTACCGTTGCACAATGGCAAGGCGGCGTGATGCGCACTCCAACCACTTGGCATGCACGGCTTGCGTCACGACTCGAGGTTGGAGGCTCGTTGAAAAACGATTTTGTCGCCGACGCTGTGCATTCGTGACTCACGTTGCTACGGGAACGGTACAAGCCCGGAGTCATTTAGTGAGAAAAACATTCGTCGTTCTTGTGACGGGGGCATCTTCGGGCATCGGCAGGGCTACGGCGATTCACTGCGCCGGAAGACACATGAGAGTTTTCGGGGCGGCTCGAAGCTCCCCTCCCTTGAGCGCGGCTGCTTTCACTTTCATCAACGTCGACGTGCGTGATGGCCGTTCGGTGCAGGCATGCGCGCAGCGAGTCCTTGCGGAGACGGGTCGGATTGATGTTTTGATCAACTGCGCCGGCGTAGTAACGGGCGGGCCCGCGGAAGAAATGCTCGAAGAAGAGATCGTGGATCAAATCCAGACCAACCTCCTCGGAACCATGCGGATGTGCCGTGCCGTTCTTCCCGTGATGAGGAGGCAGGGCTTCGGACTCATCATCAACGTGGGCTCGATAGCCGGCCTGATGGGCGTTCCTTTTCAGTGCGCGTACAGCGCTAGCAAGTATGGAATCGAGGGCTTTTCTGAATCCCTCCAGATGGAAGTGAAGCAGTTCGGGGTCCGCATCGTCGTGGTGGACCCCGGAGACGTCGCCACCGAGATAACTGCGCACAGAAGGCTCTCGGGCGGCAGAGCGGATTCTCCCTACCGACAAAGCTTCGAGAAGGCCATGCTGTCGCAGGCACAAAGTGAGAAGCACGGCTGGAAAGTGGAGCGCCTCGCGAGGTTCCTTGGAAAAATCGTGGAATCCCCGTCACCCCGGTTCCGCTATACTCCCGGACCGTTCGTCGAGCGGATCAGTCCCGTGGCGCGGCGGCTTATTCCCGATCGGCTCTATCTGAGATTTCTAGCAAGGTTTTACGGATTGTAGAATAGCGCGCAAAAGCGCGGACACAAGGAGGTTTTGTGGTGGCTGAATCGGAAGTCAAGCTCTATTCATACCGCTGGGTTGTTTTGGCCGCTTTCATGCTGATCAACGTGATGGTGCAGGTACTCTGGATCTGTTACGCGCCCGTGGCCACAATCGCGGCTTCAGCGTTTAAAGTCGGCCGGGAAGAAGTCAATACGCTAGCCAACCTCTTCCTGCTCATCTATCTCCCCGTAGCAATTCCGGCGGCCTGGGCGATCGACACGTTCGGTTTCAAGAAGGCAGTCGGCTTCGGCGCCATACTCATGGCGGTATTCGGCCTCCTGCGGGCCTTCGGCCCGACGAGCTACACTTGCGCGCTCATCGGGTCCATCGGCATCTCCATCGGTCAGCCTTTTCTCCTGAACGCCTTCACGAAGTTTGCCGCTGAGTGGTTTCCCCAGAAGCAGCGCGCTACGATCACGGGCCTGATCTTTCTTTCCCTTTTTCTTGGGATCGGTTTGGGAGAATCGCTCAGTCCCGGTCTAGTGAGCCGGTTCGGGTTCGGCACCATGGAGCTCATATACGGCATCGCGAGCGCCGCCGCCGCCGCCATCTTCCTGGTATTTGCCCGCGCAAAGCCCGCGACGCCGCCAGGTCCGCCGGGAGAGGAAGTCCGCGCGCTCGTGCTGGACGGTATAAAACAGATCCTGAGGAACCGCAGCGTCTATCTGCTGTCCTTGGCTCTCTTTATCGGGAGCGGGATCGTCAATGGAGTGTTCACGCTTATTGACGGCCTGGACCAGGAGAAAGGCCTGGGGGTCGACAAGGGGGTTCTTCTCGTCGCCCTGCTGCTCCTTGGAGGCATCGTGGGCAGCGTGGTCGTGCCGGCGGTATCGGATGGCATTCGCCGACGCAAGCCCATTCTCCTGATCGGGATCTTCATAGCAGTCCCGGCCACGATCGGGCTCATTTTCGTTTCGCAGCCCTTCCCAGTCGAGGCCGTACTGTTTTGCATTGTCGGATTCTGCATGACCGGCGTCACACCACTTGCATACCAGTACGGGGCGGAGATCACCCACCCCGCCCCCGAGGGGACGAGCAATGGGATATTCGCTTTCGTCGTCCAGGCTTCCGGACTGCTGATCGTCCTGATGGATCCGCTGCGCCATGCTTTCAACAACTCGTACAAACCGTCATTCATCGGGCTCGCCGTACTGCTCGCGGTAAGCGGAGCGCTTTTGTTCTCCCTAAAGGAGTCCCCCAAGATGCTGAGATAGGCATTGCCTTAATTGCCAGCACAGTGAGGACGAAAATACTTACGGCGGGCCCTTTTGTCGCCGTCCCGGCCTACGCGCGCAGGTTCTCCTGCCTTGGCTCTGACAGAGCGCCCCTACGCCCGGATGCTCTTTGCTCTCTGGAGCAGCCCCCCCGTTGCCGTGAACAGCTTCTGAGGCGGCTGGACGCCTTCCTGCAGGATGCCAAGAGGGACAATCGCGTCTTCCGTGTAACCGAAAACAAGGAGAACGCGCGAAAGGGGGCACGCCTGCGCCGCCACGCCGGGCCAACGCGATCCCGCTTGCGGGAGGTATTTCTTTCTCCCAGGCTGGGCAGGGCGATCTCATCCCTCAGATGGGAGTGCTCCACCTCGGAAAGGAACTTCCGCAGGTTCCTACCCGCGATGCCCCGGCCGGGATGCCGAAAATTTGCTCAGCCCGTCTGGTTGGCAATGGCATGCGATCCGACGCATCGACGCTTGCAATCCCTACGCCGAGGTTCTCAACTACGGACCATTATCCTCCTTCGCTTGTTTCAAGGTGCCTGTGCCCCTCCGAACGGTCCCAAAAGACAAGGACACCCCCTCGGACCTAGCGTTTGTTATTCTGGGCCATTTTCCCGACTCTATGTTCCTGCTCCCTCAGCTCAGGAAAGAAGATTCATGAGGTCGCCGAGGGAAAAGGTGAGTTTCTGCGGAGAAACTCGAGCCCTGACCGCAGGAGGTCGCTTGCCGCGGCGCGGAGTTTGGCAAGGGCCAGTAAAAGCACCGCGGCAAAGGCGCGCCTCCCCGCGGCGCGTTCCCGCAGCGCAGCCAGGACGAACAATGCGGTGGCCGCGGAGCTCTCACGCAAGAGGAGCAAGTCGCTCAGGAGCGTGTGCGGGTACTGGTTCCCCAGGAGGAACATGGCGACATGGAAAGCCATCAGCAGTCTGGCGGCAGAGACTGGCAGTTTCCGGGCGTGGAGGGAAAGAAGGGATGCTTAGAGCCACAATAGTAGCGGCGCTGTTCGGGTCTGGTATAACAGAAAGTTATCTGTTTTTCATCACTGGTCTATAGGGATCGCCGCGTCGTGCATCGTAGCCTTGGTTCAATCGTGGCAAACCCACAATCCGGCAAGAGCCTCGCAGCCCCATACATCCGGAAATACCTCTGGCCTTTCCTTGCGGCCCTCGCGTGCCTCTCCGTTGAGTCCGTGTCTGACCTGCTACAGCCGACGATCATGGCGCGGATCGTAGACAGTGGAGTGGCTGCTCGGGACCTTGGGATCGTCATCCGGCTTGGACTTGTCATGCTTTCCATTGCAGCTGTCGGAGCGGGAGGCGCCACCGGGCGTAACATCCTCTCCAGCATCGTATCCTATCGGTTCGGAGCGCAACTTCGTTCCGACCTTTTCCGCCGTATCACATCCTACTCCTTCGAAGAGCTGGACGGATTCGATACGGCTTCCCTCATCACGCGTCAGACGAACGACGTAACGCAAGTCCAAGCGTTCGTGAACGGCGTGATGCGCATATTCGCCAAGGCCCCCATCCTCGCGGCGGGCGGCCTCGTCATGGCGATCGCACTCGAGCCGCGACTCTCCGTGGTGCTCGCTGTCGCCGTGCCCCTATGCGCCGGGCTCATCACGGTGAACCTTCTCACCGGCTTCCCGCGTTTTCGCCGGATGCAGGAAGGGCTTGACGGGGTCAACTCGGTGACCCGCGAGTACCTCGGAGGCGTGCGCGTCGTGAAAGCCTTCGGCCAGGAGAAGCGGGAGGTCCGCAGGTTCGCCGCCGCGAACGGCGACCTCACTGCCGCTTCCACGTTCGCGCTGCGCATCATGGCCTTCTTCGGCCCGTCGATCACGCTCTTCATGAACCTCGGCATTGTGGCGGTGCTCTGGTTCGGAGGCATTCGCGTCGCCGGAAGCTCCCTTCAAGTCGGGAAGATCATTGCGTTCATCAACTACATGACGCAGATCCTGTTCTCTCTCAACATGATTTCGGGGATCATCACGTCGTTTGTTCGGGCGAAAGCTTCGTGGGACCGCGTGGGTGCCATCCTGGGGACCCCGGGCAGTGAGACGTTCGAAAAAGCGCCGGCCAAAGCGATCCCCTCGCTGGCGAAAAGGCCGTCGGTCCGGTTCAGCGGCGTCTCTTTCGCATACCCCGCCTCTCATGGCCGTCTTGTCCTGGAAGGCGTGGACCTCGAGTGCGCGCCGGGCCGGCTTACCGCGATCATCGGACCAACCGGCTCCGGTAAGAGCAGCCTAGTGTCCCTGGTGCCGCGCTTCTACGAGCCCACGCGCGGAGCGGTTTCCCTCGGGGGACGGAATGTCCGCGATTTCGAGCTTCGCGAGCTGCGTGCGCGCATCGCGCTGGTGCCTCAGAAAACGGTGCTGTTCTCTGGCTCGATCGCGAACAACCTCCGCTGGGGGCGCTTGGAGGCGACCGACAAGGAGCTGGAGGAGGCGGCACGAACCGCACGCGCGCACCAGTTCATCACCGGTTTCCCCGAGGGGTATCAGAGCGTGCTGGGACAGGGAGGGGTGAACCTCTCGGGCGGGCAGAAACAGCGCCTCGCCATTGCGCGCGCGCTTGTGAGGAGGCCTGAAGTGCTCATCCTTGATGACTGCACAAGCTCGGTGGACGCCATCACGGAAGCGGAGATCCTCGGCGCGCTGCGTAGCTCGTCCGCCGCCCACACGTGCGTCCTCATCACGCAGCGCATCTCTGCGGCGGCGGCAGCGGACTGGGTGCTCGTGCTGGACGAAGGAAGACCCGCGGGCCTCGGGAGGCACGAGACGTTGGTGCGGGACTGCGAGGTCTACCGCGACATCTGCATCGCGCAGCTGGGCCGGGAGGCGCTCAATGTCTG
>Ga0326727_10021383_pt1 | contig 12681 bp, 12 predicted proteins | sample MB2enrmetagenome_FD_207643 | JGI IMG/M metagenome (GOLD analysis project Ga0326727, IMG submission 207643) | Lab enriched peat soil microbial communities from McLean, Ithaca, NY, United States - MB29MY | ecosystem: Environmental > Terrestrial > Soil > Wetlands > Peat | place: USA: New York...
GTGAACTTCCGCGGGTGGCGCATACGTTCCGACGTTTTTTGTCGGAATGTATGCGCCCCAGGGACAATATAATTTCAGGGTGTCCAAGCTAACGCACTATTGCGGCTTCAATCGTCTGCATTATTCGACCACCCGTCGGACAGCAGAATCATGATGGCGCGTCTATTATCCGGCTGTCTCAAGCATCGGGACGAAAGCGTGAGCCGACGATCTTCGCAGGGTTTCTCTCTCCTCGAGATGATGATGGTGGTCACGATGATTCTGATCGTGGCCACCATCTCTTCCCCTATATACATTACGAGCAAGGTGCATGCGCGGGAAGCAGTCCTCCACGACGATCTCTTCACCCTGCGCTTCCTGATTGAGCGCTTCACGCTTGACCACAGCCGCGCTCCCGCGTCGCTCGATGAGATCGTGGAGAAGGGTTATCTCGCAAGGCTTCCCACCGATCCTTTCACAGGATCGAACACAACCTGGCGGGTGGATATGGAAGAGACTCTCATCGCGATCGGGGATTCACCTCCGGGAATTGTAGACGTCCACAGCGGCGCGGAAGGCGTCTCGCTCGACGGCACGCCCTACAGCGATTGCTAACGCACCGAACCCTGCCGTCCTTAGAACTCCCGATTGTGGCGAGACGACGAAGGGTCCGCTTTTGGCTTGTCAGGAGGAAATATTCCCAATGAGCGCGATGGCATCGGCTCGCACAGCCTCGCCGCGGCCGATGGCGTCCAGGCCCTCGCCGGTCTTGGCTTTCACACTAATCTGACCGGCATCGAGACCGAGCGCAGCGGCCAGTTTCTTCTGCATTCGGGGGATATGCAGGGCAAGCTTGGGGGCTTCAAGACCGACGGTCGCGTCAATGTTGAGGATCGTATAGCCGGCGTCACGCAATAGTCTGCGGATGCGGCGAAGGAACAGGAGGCTGGACACGCCCCGCCATTGGGGGGAAGTGTCGGGGAAATGCCGTCCAATGTCGCCCAGCGCGGCGGCGCCAAGCAATGCATCGCAGATGGCGTGAGCCAGTGCGTCGCCGTCCGAGTGGCTGACGGGACCCTTTTCGGACGGGATTCGCACTCCGCCCAAAACCAGCTTGCGGCCGCTGGCGAGGCGGTGAACATCGTTCCCGATACCGGCGCGGAAAAAGGTCATCAGTCCAAAATCCAGGGATGTCCACGGTCAGTCGTTACGCCGCGGCACGTCCGTTGCAGAAGCAAGATGAGGCGGTTCCATTATGAATTGCCGCTTTCCGCCCTTGCACCTGGCCCCCGCCACCTACTGCCCTTTATCCACTGCTTCCGGACTCTCACGTTCCTGAGCAATGTACAGGCGGGCCAGAGGGAGGTCAGACGGTTTGGTAATCTTGATATTGCGGTCGGAACCCATAATCACGGTGACGCTGTAACCAAGCCGTTCCGCAAGGCTGGCGTCGTCGGTCCCGTAGAAGTCGTCGGCAGCGGCGCGGCTATAAGCGTCGCGGATGATCTCATAACGGAAAGCCTGGGGCGTCTGCGCAAGCACGATACGTTCGCGCGGGATAGTCCCCAGAATCGCTTGCCGCTCCACCTGTTTCACGGTGTCGACACTTGGAATGCCAAGAATAGCCGCACCGTCCTTGCGCGCGGCCTCGGTGGCGCGCTGAATCATTTCCAGTTCAATAAACGGCCGGACGGCGTCATGCACCAGCACGACCTCGGTGCCCGCCGGAGCCAAGTCCAAGCATCGGGCGACCGTTTCCTGGCGCGTAGGTCCGCCCTCGACCAGCCGCACTTTCCGCGGGAAACGCTCGCGATCGATCTCTTGCTGAACCCGCTCATTGTCTTCCGCCCGCAGACCGAGGAAGATATCGTCAACCCCCGGGCAGGCAACGAACTTCCGCAGCGTGTGGACGAAAATGGGAATGCCCTCGATCGACAGGTATTGCTTGGGCGTTGCGCCGCCCATGCGCACGCCCATCCCCGCCGCCGGAATGATTGCCAATACACTCATAAGGAGCACCTGTCAGGCGCGCCGGGTTTCAGGCGCCCGCACCGGGGACCTCGTCCACTCACACCCCGGAGGGCCGCTGCGCCTGGCATAACCCGTCGCGATCCCCACCCCGAGCAGCCCAAGCTCTGCTTACGTATGGACAGGCTCCGGGACCGACTTCCGTTCGTCGAACTTTCCAAAGATCATCTTTCCCGCCGTGGTCTGCAGAACGCTGGTCACGGAGATGTCAATGGTCTTGGAAATCATCTTCTTGGCATTATCCACAACAACCATCGTGCCATCGTCAAGGTAGGCAACTCCCTGATTGTATTCCTTGCCCTCCTTGAGGATGAACACCCGCATAATCTCGCCCGGAAGGACCACAGGCTTCAAGGCGTTGGCCAGTTCGTTGATGTTCAGCACCGGGACTCCCTGGAGCTGAGCCACCTTGTTGAGGTTGAAATCGTTGGTGACGATTTTTCCCTCGATTTGTTTCGCCAGTTCAATGAGCTTCAGATCCACTTCCCGCAGATGCGGAAAGTCTTCTTCAACAATCTGGATCTGGATCGTGCTCATTTTCTGCATGCGCTGGAGGATATCCAGCCCTCTCCGTCCGCGATTGCGTTTGAGCGGATCAGAAGAATCGGCCACCATCTGCAGTTCGCGAAGGACAAATTGAGGGAGGATCAAAACCCCGTCAATGAAGCTGGTTTCGCAAACATCGGCGACGCGGCCGTCAATGATAACGCTGGTATCCAATATCTTGAAGTTCCTCTTTGGCTTTGCTTCAGCAGTGAACAATCCTCCCAAGGCGGAAAGATTCAACAAGTCACCTTTGTTGGCGCCCAGCACTAATCCCACGTAGGCCATAAGAAGGAGCAGCGTCACCTGAACGAAAGAGAGGTCCGTCTTCTGGAAGGACGTCATGCCCAAGAGGTAGCTGATCATGAGCGCCCCCAGGATTCCCAGAATCGATCCCACGGCAGCCCCGATCAAGCGCTTCAGGCTGGCTCGTTCCAGCCGCATCTCAAAGTAGAGGAAGAAAACTCCCAGCAGAACACCGAGTAGTCCAGCGAGATACTTGGATAATCCGAACGGCTGTAATTGGACGGATGCAGCGATAATGACGATCACGAAGATTGCGCGAACTCCAGTCATTTCCCAGGACATTACACGTATCTCCCTTCCGGGGACTATCTAATTGCGCGAACATGATTCCTCTAGTTCCCATATGATCAAGAGGTAAGATAGTATACCATCCCGGCAAGAACCCTCCAATTCAGACCAGGGATTCACCTGCCAGCCCAATGGGCGGAGAATAGCGCGAACGCTGGTCGAGGTCAACGGCTCTCACGAGGTTTGATAACGATCGGGGTACCCAGGAAACCGAACCTCTCTCGAATGCGGTTTTCGAGAAAGCGTTCGAAAGAAAAGTGCAGCTTGCCCGGGCGGTTGGTAAAGGCGACAAAGATAGGTGGAGCGACCCCGCCCTGAGTCAGGTAATAGATGCGCGCCGGCTTCCCGGCAGGCGTGGGCGCCCGCTCGAAATCCACTTCCTTAAGGAACTGGTTCATTTCTGATGTCGAAACACGCTTGCAGCGGGCTTCCGCAACCTGCGTGATGGTCTGGAGCAAAATGCCCAGCTTCTGGCTGTGCAGGGCGGAGATGAAAATGACCGGCGCATAGGCAAGGAATTTCATCCGCTGCCGCACCGTCCGGAGGTAATCCTGAGTCATGGCCGGGCTTTTCTTGACGGCGTCCCATTTGTTGACCACGATAATGACCGAGCGCCGGCTCTCATGCGCGTAGCCGCCAATGTGAGTGTCGAGCGCTGTAACCCCTTCCACTCCATCCAGCATGAGGAGCGCCACATCGGCGCGCTCCAGGTGTTTTCGCGCCTGAATCACGCTGAGCTTCTCCGCCAGCAGCTTGGTTTTTCCCTTACGCCGAATCCCAGCGGTATCAATGAGGCGCAAGCGAAGGCCGTCGCGCTCGAATTCCGCATCCACGGCATCCCGGGTTGTTCCCGGCAGCGGAGAAACAATGGACCGGTCCTCTTCAAGGAGACTGTTCAGAAGAGTTGACTTGCCCACGTTCGGCCGCCCGATAATGGCAACGTTGATGGGCCGGTCGCGCCCGTACGCAGAGGCTTCCGTCCCTTGCGGTTCACCGCCCTCGGGCTCGGCAACCGGCGCGGAATCAGAGGTGGAGCCAGAATCTTCCGTCACGGGAAAATCTCTGGTCACATGGTCCAGCAGATCGTTCACCCCCAGCGCGTGCTCGGCGGAGAGCGGAAAGATGTGCTCGATCCCCAGCCGATGGAATTCACCGGCGAGGGGCGAAAGCTGATCGGTATCGACCTTGTTCACGGCAAGCGAAATCGGCTTCCCGATGCGGCGGACACGCTGCGCCAGTTCCTCGTCGAGAGGCACGATGCCCTGGCGGGCGTCCACCATCAGGATGAGCTGGTCGGCTTCGTCGATCGCCACCCGCGCCTGCCGGAAGATCTCACTGGCAATCAGTTCCTTATCGGCAGGGATCATTCCTCCCGTATCGACAACCTCAAATCGCTTCCCGAACCACTCGGCAGGCGCATAAAGGCGGTCGCGCGTCATGCCCGGCTCGTTGCCGACAAGGGCCCGCCGGTGCCTGCATATGCGGTTGAATAGAGTGGATTTGCCCACGTTCGGGCGACCGAGAATGACTACGCGTGGAAGTTTTGACATGGATGAGTCTAGAGTCTACCATACTCGCCCCCTCCCACCCCGTGCTCAGTTGAAAGGGGGGGCTTTAGGTCCGAAAACAGATGGCGGCGGCAACCCACGCTGACAGTAACCTTGACACCGTTTTGCAGCGAACCATACAATGATCTTTTGACTGGAACCTGGAACAAGGTGACTCGTGGAGCTCGACGATAATTTCAAACGTTTGATTAAAGAACTGGGCGACGCCATCAATGAGTCGCTATCCGAATCGGATAAGATTTCGGATGTCCTCGCCCGCATCCGTGCTTCCGGATATGACCTTTTCCTCGTCCTGGAAGTGACCATCGGATTCAACAAGAAGGGCGAAGGTAATCTCATCCACCGCCAAAAACTTACTGGCGATTCCAGCCGGGAACCTCTTTTCCGGCTGACCACGCAGGACGCCCAGTTCCTGAAGGCTCTGAAAATCAGCGTCGAGCACGAGGAGTCATAAGGGACATCATCCCCGCAACCGCTGAGCTGCACGGCAGTAGGCTAGTATGATATGGCCGGCTGTCGTGAGGACAGCGAGCTGGACCATCACTTGACATAGGCCGAAACCGGGGCATAGGATTCCCCCATGCCAGCCCTCATGCTCCGGCAGCCCGCGGTTGCGGGCCGGTTCTATCCCGGCAGGGCGGAGCCCCTGGTACGCCAGCTTGACCAGTACCTTGGAGATAATCCGCAAAAACTGGAAGGCGCCTTGGGGTGCATCGTGCCCCACGCGGGTTACATGTATTCAGGGCATGTGGCGGGGGCGGTGTTCAGCAGACTGCCCGGGCGCGCCACCTATATCATCCTCTGCCCAAACCATACAGGCCGGGGCGCGCCCTTAGCCATCATGTCCAGCGGCGAGTGGCTGACCCCCTTAGGAAAAGTCCCGGTTGATTCCGCCACGGCGCGGCTGCTGCGCCAGTCCTGCCACTTGCTCATGGAGGATTCCGAAGCCCACAGAGACGAGCACTCCCTGGAAGTTCAACTTCCCTTCCTGCAGCGCAGTGCCGGAGATTTCCGCTTCGTGCCCATCGCCATCGGGGTCTGCGGGTATCCCGGGTTGGAAGCGCTGGGCCACAGCATTGCCCAAGTGGTCAAGTCCACGGCCAGCTCTGCATTGGTCATCGCCTCGAGTGACATGAATCATTATGAGCCGGACACGCTGACCCGGGAGAAAGACCGCAAGGCCATCGACAAAATCCTGAAGCTCGACGCCGCCGGTCTTTACGAGGTCGTGCGCCGCGAGGACATCTCGATGTGCGGTTACTGTCCCGCCATCGCCATGCTGACGGCTACAAGAGACCTTGGCGCCCGGACCGCCGAACTCATCAAGTACGCCACATCCGCAGACACCAGCGGCGACCGCAGTGCTGTCGTCGGATACGCAGGGATCATCGTGTCGTTGTGATGCCGGTTGCCGTAAAGGCAGGACTCATCGCAAAGCCGGATGGTGAATTCATCAGCGATGACCACCGCCTGAACTCGTCCCGCCGCCATGAGAGCCGCCCGCCATGCCGCCGCCCATGCCTGCCGATGACGATCCGCTCAAGTGCGGCGCGGACGCCCCGGGAATAGGATGAGAGGCAGCATTGTTGGACCACGCTCCGGGACGGTCTTGTGAAGCAGTGCGAGGCGCCGAATTCTTGCCGCGCGATGGGGCTGGGGGAACTCCGCGGATGGGCAGTTCATCCGGCTTGCGCGTCGCGCTGGATGATCCGGGAGCGGGAGAAACAGAAGGAAGAGAACTGTTCACATATCGCCCTTCCGTCGAGTCATAAACGATTCCGAGCTTCGGACCGGGCGCTGTGTAGCGGGCCGAAAATCCGGCAGACGGTGTGCCGCTGATAGGTGCTAGGGTCGTGGCGTTTGAGGTTGTGGTCGCGCTGCCTGCGCGTTGCACAGCCATCTTGTTGGCAAACCCCGCGGGTTGAGACACGGGTCTGCCCGGCAGCATTAAATTCGGGCCCGGCTTAATGCCGGGGTCCGCAGTCATCTTTCCAGACAACACAGCCACTGAGAGAACAGTCCCGGGACGCACGAGCTGGCCACGCTCGAATGCGCCGACGCTTAGAGCTCTCCCACAGGACCGGCCGTACGGACAGGGGTTTATGCCGCCGCCAGAACCAGCCCTTGATCGCGGCATCCAGCCAATCCATCCAGGGCCGACGTACCAAGTGACGAGGGCGGGATACCAGGATGCAAAGCTATCCGGGAACCACGCCCAGCCGAAACCAGGAACGAATTCCCACCCCCCATAGTGGTAGGGCAACCAACCCCAAGAATCCCCGGAAATCCAGGTGTACCCAAAACCCGGATACCAGGACCAGCGGCCAATCGAATAAGGGGCCCAGCCCTCATCGACTGCCGGAGTCCACCCATATCCGAAGCCCGGCATGTAAGACCAGGACCCATAGTACGTTAAGTCGGACCAGCCATATAAAGTGTCGCTATCGTAACCGGCGTACGCTCTTGGCGTTGGGTTGTTACGAGCAACTTCTGTCTGACTTTCCTGGTCCTGCACCCAGCGGTCCCAGTCGTCCTTAGTGATCCCTTCGGCGATTTGCTCAGGCTGGTCAGCGCCAGGCACCAATTTAAGCACTGAATCCTTGGCCAGCGTCCGAGACCCGAGAGAACTTGAGACCTCCAAGAAACCCTTGAAGACCTCAACCCGCTCGTCCGCAGAGTCAAGATCGACTCGGAACATCACCTTGCCGCGCGGGGTGAGTGTTCCGTTGGGCGTCAGGACCTCGTAGATGTCCTGTCCTTCGGGGGCCACGTGGAAAGTCGCATAGCCCCTGTCCATTGAGAGGCGGTTAATCTTGCTCCCGTCGGCAGCCAAGGCAAGCTGGGTAAACTCAAGCAGGGAGGACTGGCCAACCCGCACCGTCGAACCGTTCTCGAACTCAATCGCGGCGAAGCTGCCTTCCGCGGTCGAAAGCTTAAAGCCTTCCTGGATAGGGGTATTCATCGGGGCTTCGGCCCAGCCGGCAACGTCGGGACGTTGCACAGTGACTGTGCCTTCGACAAAACTCAGACGCACGATGCGGACATGGGAATCAGTCTGGCCCCAAGCTGAGGCAATCCCAAGCAAGACTGCCGCACCAAGACCCGCCATAATTCTCACTGCCCGCGGTTTCATGGGCGCCATGGAACACCTCCGCCAGCCCCACACAAAAGCCTGGACTGCATTCATCGTACACCAGTGTAGACGCATAGAGGAGCCGAAAAGTTGCCGTAATTACGTCCTTGGGGAGGGGCCTGAAAGGATAACAGTATCTAGGGCTTGGGCAGAATGCGTTCGATGATCTCCTGCGCTCGAACCTGCGCCAGGTGAAGGAAGCGCGAATTGTTAGCAATCCTTTCAAGCGTCGGGACCATTAGGGCAGGTTCAACCAGGCTCTTGTTGTTGAGTTCAATCTGGATTTGCAAGAGCTCCCGGGAGAGACTCAGCGGGTCGTACTTCATCTGAAATTCAAGACTTGAAACGTGCCTTTCTACCGTGCCGACTTTTTCGAAGATATCCACGAGTTCAGTGGCCACGCGATTCTCCGTGTGGTTAAAGACCACGCGGTTCACCTCACGTCCCTGCTGATACTCAAGGGTCTTTTCCCCCAGGTTTGCCACTTTCCTGTGGCTATCGAGGTCGACGGACTGGAAGTAATGAAGTTCTCCGGCCAGCGCGAAGAGATGCCTGGTTGTGCCTGCGGAAACCTGAAACGCGCGAGGACTGGGTGCTTCATCCAATCTGCGCTCCTCGCAACTCCCCGACCCTCTTGAGTCCACCACGATCAGCAGATACTCGGGGGTGCTGCCCTTGAAGGTTCTTGAATAGGTCAGTTTGGCTGGAACATCATCCGCAGGGGGGGGAGCCGGGAACAAATACCCGGCCGTCACAACGACAAGACCGAGAAGGAGAACAAGAAGCCGGGATATTCCAGAACGCATCTGCATAGGCGAAACAGGCCCCTCACTCGTCCCTGCCCTTACGAGCGGGCAATAGCCGGCCCGGGAAATCATGACATTCGGCGGTGGCGCTTCCAGATGAGGCAGACGCTTTCACCCCCGTCCGACCCCCCGGCATGTGCAGGGGGGCCACACGTTTGGCGACTGAACTCACTTCTGACGCCGACAGGTGGTCCGCTATTTTGCCTGTGTAAAGGCCTGAAGCTCCGATTCTTCAATATCGAAGTTCGCGAAGACGTGCTGGACGTCCTCGTGGTCCTCGAGTTCGTCTACCAGCCGGAGCATCTGGTCCGCCTGCTTGCCTGTCAGCTTCACGTACGTTTGAGGAATCATGGAAACTTCCGCCGCATCCGGCACCACGTTGGCAGCCTTCAGCCGGTCAACCACCTGCTGCAGTTTGGCTGGAGGCGAAAAGATCTCCCAGTTGCTCCCGTCATCGGCCATATCATCCGCGCCCGCCTCGGTGACCAATTCCAGCAGCGTCTCTTCACTGGCTTTTCCTTTTTCTACCACAATGTAGCCTCGTTTGGTAAACATCCAGCCCACGGAGCCATGTTCCCCCAGGTTTCCACCATGCTTAGCGAGAATGTGACGGATTTCCGACAGGGTCCGGTTCTTGTTATCCGTCGTTATCTCGAGCATCAACGCCACACCACCCGGCCCGTAGCCTTCGTAGACCGACTCTTCGTACGCTGCGCCCGGAAGTTCACCGGTGCCTTTCTGGACCGCACGCTTTATATTGTCCGCCGGCATGTTCTCTGCCTTGGCAGCAGCGATCGCTGTACGAAGGCGCGGGTTGGCATCGGCGTCTCCCCCTCCGATCCTCGCCGCGATAGTGATTTCCTTGATGATCTTGGTGAAAGCCTTTCCCCGCTTCGCGTCCAACGCGCCTTTCTTGTGTTTAATTGTCGCCCACTTGGAATGCCCGGACATAACAGAACTTTCCTTTCAGTTCAAACAGTGCACCAACCCCTAGAGGATGATTCCATTGGGGTTGTTCTGACTTGTCACACTTGCCGACACATCGTACCACAACGCTAAATGGGAATCTATTGATTGTACCAGAGGAAAGTCCGTTTGAGGCAGCGGCGGATTCCCGACAAAGAACGTTGGGGCAAATTCCTGACGAAAGGCATCGGGACAAGTCTGCCGTCGCGCGATTGAGATGAGTTCTCACCGCCGGTGTGAAATGCCATTGGAACTCCTCCCGGCCTTTTCGGGAACCCTTGCCGCATCCGCTTTACTGGAGAAGATCGTCTTGCGGCTGCTTTCAACCTGCGGTATACTCGCGTTTCGATGTCCAGCGCTTACGCCAACCCGTTTATCTACCGTTATTGGGGCTTTAGCCCCATTGCGTAGAGTGGCGTTGGCCTGAACCCCTGAACAAATCTAAAAGAGCCAACCCACTCGAAAGAGTGGGTTTTTCTTTTTAGGGAGGTAGGACGTGATTATTTCCATGAAGCCTCATGCCACCAAGGAAGAGATCAAGCACGTACGCGAGCGCATCCGGGAGTTTGGTTACAAGGTTCACTCCATCGAGGGCGAGGAGCGCGTGGTCATTGGCGTCATCGGGGTCGGTGACGTCACCGCCTGCCTTGAATCCCTGGAGGGCACGCCCGGCGTCGAAAGCGCGGTCCGCATATCCGCGCCGTACAAGTTCGTGAGCAGAGAATTCAAGAAGGAACGATCCGTGATCCCCATCAATGGCGTGGATGTGGGAGGCAGCGAATTCGCTATGATGGCCGGGCCGTGTTCGGTGGAGAGCGAGAAACAGATCATGGAGACGGCCGAGGCCGTGGCGGCCACCGGAGCCAGGATTCTCCGCGGAGGCGCCTTCAAACCCCGGACGTCCCCCTACGATTTCCAGGGTCTGGAAGTTGAGGGACTGAAACTCCTGGCCAAAGCGCACCGCGCCACCGGACTGGCCATCGTCACGGAGGTTATGAGCGAGCAGGATGTCGAAGTGGTTGCCGAACACGCGAATATCATCCAGGTCGGGGCGCGTAACATGCAGAATTTTGCCTTGCTTAAGAAGCTGGGGAAATGCTCCCGGCCGGTCCTTCTCAAGCGCGGGATGAGTTCCACCCTCAAGGAACTTCTAATGTCCGCCGAATACATCACCGCCCACGGGAATCCCAACATCATGCTTTGCGAGCGAGGCATCCGGACCTTTGAAACCGCCATGCGCAACACCTTTGACATCGCCGCCGTACCGCTGCTCAACGAGCTTACCCATTTGCCGATCATCCTCGATCCCAGCCACGCGACCGGAAGGCGCAGCCTCGTGCCGGCGCTGGCGCGCGCGGCTGTCGCCGTCGGGGCCGATGGCCTGCTCATCGAGGTGCATCCCTCCCCCGAGAAGGCCGTTAGCGACGGGGCGCAGTCTCTTAACCTCGACCAGTTCCGTACCCTGATGAGCGACCTCAAACCTTACCTTGAACTATGGAAAGAATCACGCGTTGCAGCGACCGTCGCGGCATAGAGGCGTTCATTATCCCAGCCAGACCCAACTTGACGTCCGAAGCGCGCCCGTTTTACAGCCTTCGGACGGTCCAGGCCCTCAGAACCGATTGAAATCGCATGCTTGTCGCGATACCATCTGGAGCGGCGAAGGGCGTGCTCGTGCAGGGCAATGGACCCTTCATCGCGCAAGAGAGAGCTGCCGAAAGCGCCGCGTACCCGGCGAGTCTTCAAAGCCTCCTGATCGGTTCTTGCGTCTCAGTCCGGAACCCGAGCTCAGGCAGGGCGATCTCAACTGGTTCTTGAACGGCTCAGCCGGTGGTTCCTGCTGCACGGAACAATTCGTGGAGACGCGGAATTCGGAGGCGCCGCCGGCGCTGACCTCGCCGGAATGCGGGATCACTGAAGGTCCGATACCTGAGAGGGAAAGTGAAATGAGCACACAAGAGACAAAAGGTGATCTGATCCTTATCGCGGGGGCAGGCGGCTTCATCGGCGGGGCGCTGGCTCGATATTTCCACGATCGCGGCTTCACCAGGATCCGTGCCGTCGACAAGAAACCCGTGCCTGACTGGTACCAGCAGGTGGCGGGCGTGGAAAACCTCTGTTTGGACCTGAGCGAAAGAGAAAACTGCGTGAGGGCGTGCGAGGGTGCGGTCAAGGTATACAATCTGGCTGCCGACATGGGTGGCATGGGATTCATCGAAAGGTTCAGGATCGAATGCCTGCGCAGCATCCTCATCAATACCAACCTCATCGAAGCAGCCTATCAGGCGGGCGCTCAAAAATACTTCTACTCCTCCTCGGCCTGTGTTTATAACACCGACTTGCAGAAAGATCCGCACTGCCGGGCATTGAGGGAGTCGGATGCCTACCCGGCGATGGCGGAGAGAGGCTACGGCTGGGAGAAACTCATCTCCGAGATGTTCTGCCAGGAGTACTGGGCGGAGCGCGGCATGAAGACCTTCATCGCCCGGTTCCACAACGTCTACGGCCCCCATGGCACGTGGGATGGCGGCAGGGAGAAAGCGCCGGCGGCGATTTGCCGGAAGGTCATTGAGGCCAAGGATGCCGGCAGGCACGAAATCGTCATCTGGGGCGATGGCAGCCGGACCCGCAGCTTTATGTTCATCGATGACTGCACCAAGGGCATCGACCTGATTACACAGTCGGAAGACCTGATCGCGACGCCCATCAACCTCGGTTCCAGCGAACTCATTTCCGTCAACGAACTGGTCAGTATTGCGGAAGAAATCGGTGGAGTGAAACTTGAGCGCCACTATGACCTCACTGCGCCCAAAGGGGTTGGCGGCCGGAACAGTGACAACACCATGATTAAGAGAATCCTGGGATGGGAAGCCAGGACCCCGTTCCGCGAGGGACTGGCGAAGACTTATGCCTGGATCGAACAGCAGTATCAGGATCGAAAAGCCGGCAAAGTCACAGTCCGGGAGAATTGCCTGCCCGTGTACACCCATGCACGCACGGCCAACCGCTGAAATCCTTTCCTTCGCTTGCGAAGTCCCCTGCCTGACAGCCTCTCCCGGCCTGC
>Ga0326727_10021384_pt1 | contig 12680 bp, 15 predicted proteins | sample MB2enrmetagenome_FD_207643 | JGI IMG/M metagenome (GOLD analysis project Ga0326727, IMG submission 207643) | Lab enriched peat soil microbial communities from McLean, Ithaca, NY, United States - MB29MY | ecosystem: Environmental > Terrestrial > Soil > Wetlands > Peat | place: USA: New York...
TGTGCATGTAATTTAATTTCTCCTCCACCTTCTTCGCGGTCCAGATGTTCATATCGTAGCCCTTCCGCTGCCACACCCGAAAGTGCGCGTGATGGTGCACCGTGGCAGGCAAAGTGACCCGCGCCAAGATCTTCTGGCACCAGGGAAATCCCAGGTTTTCCCGGAGGTTCTTCAGGATGAATAAGGCCGTGCGGTCTTCCAGCTTTTGCATGATCTGGGATGGATCCGACTCCTGGGTGGGCCAGAGGAGTGCATGAAAATGCTCGGGCATGACCACGTACCCGATAATCTTAAAACCCAACTCTTGCCGCAATTCCGCCAAAGTCGCAACCCAGTGGTCCCTGAAACGCACGGAATCATATACGCGCGCACGTCGGTAGGTGCTTTTGGTCAAATAGTGCAGGTGATTAAAACCGTAATAGTGCCTTGGGTTGGACACGGGGTGATTATACGCTTAGTTAGGGCGCATACATCCCGACAAAGAACGTCGGGACGTATGCGCCACCCGCGGCCTTCCCCCTCAGGTAACAGGGTCGGCATCCCGATTTAAGGTTTTCGCAGCTCCATACCCTGCCCACTGATGCCTCTGTCTACGCTTCGACGGCAGCCTCGCGACTGCCTCCGCAAGTCTCGAGGCCAGGCGGTTCGCTACTCCTTTCCTGTAAGGCTCTTTCATCCTCGACTGCATGCCGGTTTATCCCGGCGCTCTACCTGACACCCTTTCTCCCGGCGGGTAGTGCTGGTTCGATCCAGGGCCCGGATTTCCTGACGGGCCTACGTTAGGAGCAAAAGATGGAGTACTGGGTTGCTCTTTTTACTGGAACCACATGCATTGAATTCCGCAAAGCGGGTTCCTCCGTAAGCGGCTTTCGTGCGTCGCAGAAGGCTATTGCCAAACGTATCAAGCCGGCGGACAGAAGCTGGCACGTGATCCGGTGATGCGGCAGACTCGTCCTGAAGAGTTTTAGTGACAGCAACGGGCGGAAAATGGGACAGCCCGGTGGCTGCCCCTCATTGTCTAGTTGCCGGACGGGGTGTTTGGTGCGCCTAAGTCCAGCCCACCCTACCATTCCGTATGGTTGCAATCTGAATCACTGAATAATACCTTAGCGGCTCACGGCGAACTCACGAGCGTCCCGCAGCAAGAATCGGCGTCCTTGCCGCACAAGCTCACCGTTACAGGTGACGGGAGCCCTCTCCAAATGTGCTACAACAGCCTCTTCATACTGTCTTCCCGCCAGCGGAACGAAGATTTTCTTCAGTCTTCCTTTGAGTCCTCCTTCAACGACCACTGTTCCGGCAGACGCTGAAGGAGACCTGTCGAGAGCCATGACCATTCCTTGCAACCTATAGTTTTTCTGAAGCACTTCCACGTATGGAAGTTGAAATCGGCGGAGGTACTGGCTCGCCGCGTCAAGCCAGCGAGGGAAACTTTGCGGTAGATGTAAGTTGCTGGGCACGTCAGTCTGCATCGGTCGGATGCGAGACCAGGAAAACGACACGTCTATTCCGCCACCGACCGCGTTCCCAGCGATCATTTCGCTTACGGCCTCGCACAAGTTGGCGCTGACTCCTTCTTCGACCGCACCCCGTAGCAGCGTTGCGTCGCTGAGGTCGGGGTCGAGACTAGGAAGCTGTTGAATTCGGGAGAGCGCACGGGCAAGAGTGAGCGTCGCTTTACGGTCGATGGACTCCGCCGAGACGTGAACGCCATTCGAGTCGATCCCCGATACTACGGTGAAAACGAAGCTACCTCTTTCGGTATGGCCCATGCGGACGTTTCGGAGATATGAGGACGCCTCCCGGAATTCCCACTTTGAGAAGTAAGCCTGCGGCTGGACAGCTGCACACGCGGCGGACCACAACATCTCCCGGGCACCGTGGACGAGTGACACTGCCTCATCAATAGGTATGCTTTCAGGTGTTGTGAACATCTCTTCCGAAGGCCCTGCAATCCTGATAACGTCGGCCTCGCATGTCTCTATTTCAAACAAGATGTTGTCCTGTGATCGCCTCTCGACCAATTCCAGCGTGTGAAGCAACTCCCGAACGCGGGTCGCATAGTCGGCGGACGAAATGAGAGGGACGAGAGCTTCAAATTCGCCGTGGTCGTTTTCCAGGGTCCAAAGCGCAAATTTCTCAGGACTTCGCTTCTGCTCCCTCCAGCCATTGGCTTTCAGATAGCATGAGATGTTGGCAGACTTGACGAGGGAAACGCGACGGCGGTCCAGGATTAGTTCGTTCATATCGCTCCCTTTGAACTTATCATTTCCATCATATGCTGCAACACACCTACCGTAAATTGGTTTTGCCTAGGTATGCGAATAATAATGCGCGATTCGTTCGAGGTTGGCTGTGACCCTCTGAGAGAGAACCAGTAGCCGCAACGGCGCATAACGAGTTGTTCCTCACTCTGCGTTAGGCATTCTGCCAGCGACTCTGGAACGAGGACGACGACTAGAATCCGAGGGACAAGTGTGTTTGCCCGGAGGTCATTGTAGTTTTTGATCGGGAGCGAGAAGTTAACGAGATTGTCTTCTATCACTTCCTGCCCGGTACATTTCAGCTGTATCTCCAGGCGAGGCGAACGGACGGTACCTAATCCACCGGTTGCAGCAAGCAGCACGTCCACACTGTCGTCATCCACCTCTGGTTTGTAAACACTGTACCCGGCAACTGAAGCCACAGCTCTCAGATACGCATTACTGAATTGTTCTTTCTGTTGGTTCAGGGTCATGTATCCCATCCAGAGATTTATCAGGCGCGATATTACCACGCTTGATGTACAATTGCGCATCATTCAGTGTCGGCCACGTTACCGCAACGGTACTATTGGCCGGCGCTTGAGGGAAAATCGACATGGCTCATCGCGGGTGGCGCATAGGTCCCGACGTTCTTTGTCGGGATGTATGCGCCCCTCTCGGGGCTAAGGCCCCCGCCCCCTCCTCACGGCACTCTGTCCATCGCCAGCAGTGAAGCGTCCTGCAGAAAATAATACCTCCAACTCGACCACGGCCAATCGCCGGGCTCCTTCACCAACCCTCGCTTCACCGGGTTGTTGTGCATGTAATTTAATTTCTCCTCCACCTTCTTCGCGGTCCAGATGTTCATATCGTAGCCCTTCCGCTGCCACAGCCGAAAGTGCGCGTGATGGTGCACCGTGGCCGGCAAAGTGACCCGCGCCAACATCTTCTGGCACCAGGGAAATCCCAGGTTTTTCCGGAGGTCCTTCAGGATGAATAAGGCCGTGCGGTCTTCCAGTAGGGCGCATACATCCCGACAAAAAACGTCGGGACGTATGCGCCACCCGCGCCTCGCCGCCGGGGCCTCCTGTTGCACCCTCGCCATCCAAAACCATCGCGACTAGTCCGGGCTAGGTGGAGGATTTTTCCAGGTCGCGGATTGTTTTGGCTTTTTGGGCCATTTCCCTTGCCTTTCTCTGTTTCCCCTCGCGCTGATATAGACTAGACATGTTTGCATACACAATGGCCAGAGTGGCAGCGTTCGGTTTCGGCTGCTTGGCAAGAATCGTCAACACGTCGGAAAAAACCTGCTCCGCTTCCGGGAATTGAGCCTCTCCAGCGTATGCAACACCCAGGTCGTTCAAAGAGGCCACTACCTGGCAACTCTCCGGCCCGAAAACTTTCTTCCTAATGGCCAGAGCGCGCAGGTAGAGATTATCCACATTGATTTGATTGGACTTCATGACTAATACTCCGGCAAGATTATCAAGGCTCTGGGCCACATCGGCGTGATCCGGTCCCAACGCCTTCTCGCGGATGGCAAGGGCGCGCTCATATAGGGACTCGGCTTCGGCGTACTTCTTTTCCGAGCGATAAAGCTCTGCCAGATTGCTAAGGCCGGAGGCGACGTCGGGGTGGTCCGGCCCCAGAGATTTTTCCCTAATGGAGAGCGAACGCAAGTACATCGGCTCAGCCTCTGAATACCGGCCCTCCAGACTATACAAAAATGCCAAGTTGTCGAGGGAGTTGCCCACATCAGGGTGCGCGGGTCCAAAGGCCGCTTGCCGGATCGACAATGCCCGCTTCAGGAGCGATTCACCCTCCGGGTATTTCCCTTGACGGACATAGAGAGCGGCAAGGTTGCTAAGGCTGGCGGCAAGTGCTGGATCGTCCGGCCTTGAGGTTTTTTCCTGAATGAAAAGGGCTCGCTGGATGAGCGGTTCGGCTTCGGCGATCTTGCCCTGCTCCCAATAAAGTGCTCCCAGGTTGTTCAGGGTTTTGCCCACGTCGGGGTGCTCCGGCCCCTGAATTTTCTCGCGCAGGGAGAGGCACTGCCTGTAAAGCGGTTCGGCCTCCCTATACCGGCTTTGGTATTGGTACAATGCTGCCAGATTGTTTAGTGCAGTGGCCTGATCAAGGGCTGTCGAGCCATCGCCCTTCTCCCAGATGGCCAGCGCGCGTTTGAAAAGCAACTCCGCCTCCGCATACCTGGCCGCGCGAACGTAAAGTTCGCCTAAGTTGTTCAGCGTTGTGCCCAATCGATGATTAAAGGGTCCGAATGATTCCGCTGCTTTTTCTGCTAGTGCGTACTGCGCCTCTGCTTGGCGGTATTGATGTTGGTCGAATGCCCGCTCAGCGGCATTGAATGCGTTGTTCCACTGGCTCGTCTGCCCAAACGCCATCCAAGGCAATGCAATGATATAGAATGACCACAAGATGAGTTTTCGCATTCGGTCCTCCCGGAGACCGCTTCCTCTGGAGGGTGGTGAGGCGGGGAAATCGGCCGAGATCAATGGGGTAAGGCAAGGGCTTCGGCTGTTCCCCATGATCACTACCCAGATGGCGCAAATCCGGCCAGATGCAGGATTGGTCTTTTGCGCACGCACTGAATTGTTACAGCAGTATTACAATAAAGTCAATCTATTATTAAATGTGTTGTGCACAAAAGAACGAAAATGTTGGAATGTCTTGTCAATACCGCTCGAGGTGCCGCCCTGGAAAGCCTGAGTTCAATCCGTGGAAGTGAACAGAGCAGGGGTTGAGAATACACAGAAGCGTATGACCTGTACTGCATACCGGTAGGCAGATTTGCTCGGAACTTAAAGCCGACGGAGTCCAAGCTATCGGAGGATGTGTAGCTGCCTGTCCAACATTGAGCCGATTGTCCCCGCGCAGGGTGCGAGGACAACAGCCAGCAGGAAACACCAATGGCAGTCACAAGAAGAGATCGCAAGTTCTTCATAGGTGCTCCGAAAAATTGAGTTTGTGAGTTGGCCCTAATTTGTCCGGAGTTCTTCTTTTGCTTCCTCCGGATTAGCCCGTGCTGAATCAAGACCCCTGGATGGCCCTCGACAGGGCAACGATCCGCCGTCGCGTTAGATGGATATGGGTGAGAGGGCACCCAAACCACGCTGACAATCTCCGCTGTGACGATCTGGCGCAGACAGCAGCCCGGCAACCGATCGCCTCCCGAGGGGCGACTGTGACCATGGCGAGGTGTTGACCAGACATAACGATGCAAGTACAAGATTCGCTCGACAATTACGCCGCTTCCCGGGAAGTCAAATCCCACATCGGAAAACGAATGCACACCTTGTTCAACCAAGCGATCCGGTGGGAACTGCTGAAGCGAAACCCCATCAGCCTTGTACGGCAGTCAAGCAAGCGGCTGAAGAGCCCGCGTGTGCTGACCCCAGAGGAATTCAAAAAGTTGATGTGGCATGCGGACATCAGAACAACGCTTGACCTGTACACCCAGGCCGTATCCGAAGAAAAGCGTGTAGCCTCAACCAAGGTGGCCAGTGCGTTGTGGGTGAACTAATAGGTACGAATGGGTACTTGTGAAAACCCGGAATCCTTGCTAAGTCCTTTAGAAGCTGGCGGGGACGACGGGGCTCGAACCCGCGACCTCATGCGTGACAGGCGAGCATAGGATGGCTAACTCGTTGACCGCGCGGCACGGTTGGCAACCCAAAAGCACGCAAAAACACGCTCAGAACGCCCAAGTTGTACCGATCTTGTACTCGTTTCGGTGGTCTGCGGATTGATCGCCTCCAGCAGCAGCGTCACTTCAATCAGCTTTCTGCTCGCCATAGTCAATCACTGAACCTTTTGCGATAGGAGAGGCGATCCTCTTCAATAGCCTCCTTCAGTCGAGGCCATACTCGCTCGTCGTAACCCGACTCGTCCGCGAGCCATTGGTGGAGAAGCCGGATGGCGGCCTCGTTTTGCGCAGCTTGCGCTATCGTTTCCGATCCTGTTCCCTGGATGGGCTCGATGTGCTGTTGTCCTTTTGGCAAGAAGCTAATCTCCTCGGACGTTACCAACTCCGCTGGTCCGCCCAATTGGAATTTCCCCCCTCCACGCCAAACGAGTCACAGGCGCAAGGGGGTTAGTGACCATCCCCATTGTACAATACGATTGCGTTGGAATTGCGCCAAAATAGCGTTCAGATGAAACCGCCAGCCCATTTTGCGCCACGGGTGGCGCATACGTGCCGACGGTAGTTGTCGGCATGTATGTGCCCTTTGGGGTCGTGGGAGTATACCACGCCACGATTTGCATGCCGTGGGCCTTTGTGGTGGCCCTGTGGCACCTCGAGGGCCCGACAACGGGCGCATACATCGCGACAACAGGCGTCGCGACGTATGTGCCACCCGCGTTTCTGCGCAATCCTTCCGGCGCTACTCCGGGGTATGGCCGGAATCCGAGCGGACCGGATTCAGGCACGCGGCGTGCCAACTATTTTTTCACGGGTCGACAAATGTGAGAACCCAACCCACAAAAGGGGATGTTCAGGGGCGTGAATAAGGGCGTTCGACATCCAACCCCGGCACAACCTGAAAGTGCTTGAGATTGAAGGTGTACAGGCGGGCGTTCCGCGTGAGGGCGGTCGCGGCGATAAGACAATCGGGAATGTTGAGACCCGAACCCAGCCGGTGAGTCAGCAGCAATTGGTATGCTGCGGCGAACTCGAAGGCTTCCGGCCAAACCACCTCAAATGTCGCCAAGAACCGTTGAATCCGTTCCAGATCGGCGCGGTCATGGCAACCCATCACCAGTTCCATAGCGGCCACCGCAGGAACCGCGAACGACTGACTGGCACGTTGTTTGAGCCATTCTTGGGCAGGAATTGTTCCGCGCAGACAATCGACGAGAACGTCCGTATCAACAAGGTTCATCTGGCGGGCCTGTTCCACCCTTCTGACCTCAACTTCCGGGCGAACTCCAAGCTATCCTTGATGTCAGCACGGTCCCGCCACATCCCTAAGAATTCAGAGTTCAGCAGGTCGCCAAAAGTGGCGGAGGTCCCGGACCCGGAGGGCGAGACCATAATCACAATCGCGGCGGACCCGGTAGGTACATCCGCAGGCAACGTAATGCGCAGTTCACGGCTGGCTGGAATGTCAGCGTTAAGAGTCACTGTCTTTACCATAAGTGCCTCGCCTCACCTTTCACCTTACCAAAACAAATGCGCGTTTACAACGACCCGTTCTCGCCCCCCCGCCATTTTTTTTCAATCTCGAATCTGCGATCTGTCCGTCCGCTTTCCACTCGTCACCTATCACTCGCCACTGCCCTCTTGTTTCTTGGGGGAACCGCAAACCCGAAGGGTGTCCGTCAGTGAACGGACAAAGCAGAAGCCCGCCGTGCCGCCAGCGCGCAGGCGTCTTCCCCATCTCGCCGTGCCCGCGAGAAAACGGTGTCAGAAAAGGTGATGGGGATATTCGTACGGTAGTCGGAATTCACGGTAGCAGTTTTGGATGGGAATCGGCAGGCGAAACCATAAACGCGTGCGACCGACTGGGAAAACGTTGCCCATCGCCATGTTCGCCATGTTCATGGCTCGACTGCGGTACTTTTCTTGTGATAATCTCGCATCCTGAATGAGGTTGGGGTGTGTGTTGTCCGCCTGAGGGTTGGTCTTTGGCGGGTCAGCCCGAGTCAGCCAACTCTTACCGGGTAACCAAAAGCGAAAGGCCAACAACATCGTGTCCACGCATGTTGAATTAATCCTCGGGTTAGCTTCGATGATACTCACAGGCCTGGGCTTCAGCCTCTATGCTTTGTATACGCGGGCAAGGGATTACACGATTATCGACATTCGCAACGTGCTCGAAGATTGTCGTGCTATGACCTCGTGGGACGATTGCAGAAGCGAGCTTAAACTTGGTTCATGGATTGGTGGAGACGAGCGCGAGCTCCACCGGAAGTCTTTGTGGGCATTGCGGCGGATTCGACACGACATGTGGCGTTATTACCAAATTCACGCCGAGATGCGGGACGGAGTGCCTTACGGCACGTATGAGGACGGTGGAAGAGAGAGGCGTCTGTAACGACGGAGGCCTGCAACGAGGGCATATGGTCGGTTCGCATGTTGTTCCGAGGTTCTACCTGGAACAGTTCGCCCTCAAGAAGAAGAGGTCCGCAAAGACCGGGCATCTGTGGATTTATTCGAAAGATTCGCAACCCCGGCAGGGCACAGCTTGGAGCGAGGGTAGGGAAAACGGGTATTTCGCCTACCCGCTCCCGACCGGAGGAGTAGATGAATCGTTCGAGAACCGCCTCGCTATCTTGGAGAACAGAGCCAATGACCTCCTGGTGATGGCCCCTAGTGAGTGTTTTGTTTGGACCCGCCAGAACCGAAAGATTATGGCTGATTACGTGGGCTTGATGTTCGCGAGAAGTCGGGGCAGGCTTGACGCATCGGGTTGGGTGCACGGGAAGGTCTCCGAGCTACTGCGCCGCCTTCAAGAAGAGGGCTTTTATAGGGAAATTGCATCTGAGTGTAGCAGCAAGCACTCGCAGAATGTTGGCGCGGAGGAGCTGAGGCGGATATGGGAGAGGCTCGCCGAGTCGAGTACGAGCAAAGACGCAGTAAAAAGGGGATTCATCGAACACCTACTTTTGAACGCGGAGCTGGTGACCAACCAAATCCTGCGGAAGCCCTGGCAGGTTTGGTGCGCGAGGGATTCGACCGACTTCGTGACGTCAGACACGCCGGTTGTGACAGCATTACCGTCAAGCGGGTGCCTTACACCGGGATTTGGGTTCGACGTGCCTGGCGTTGTGGCCTTCTTTCCGCTCAATCCCCGGGCTTGTCTTGTGGTAGGCACTCGCGGGCCGGAGCACCAGCACGTAATCCCAGAGAAAGTAAACAAGGTCAACGATCTCGTAATCAAATTCGCGAGAAAACAGGTTTACGCGCAAGCGAGATCCCCGAGGATCGAAGAAGGAGTGAAGCAATACGGCGGTCAGATCCAATTTGGGAAAAACGCCTTCGTGCCGCAAGGCGATGATTTGACGTTATTCAAACGAATCATCAGAATGAGTCTAGGATTACAAACCGCCTAGTGCTCGCCAAGGCGTTTGCAGGCGGGGACGGCGCGCGGCGCAGGAGACCGAGGCAGTGCGGCGGCGCTGCAAGGCACAGGGTCGCCCACAGGCATCAGCAAACGATGTGTAAGTGGCCTATCCAAGCCGCCAACGGTCGAAATTGACCCCTTTTACGGTCGGCGGCGCTCCGTATCGCTACAAAGACGAATGTGGTAGGTTGCAGGCGACAAGGCGGCGTGTGGTCGGTTCGAGCACATCTGGAGCGAACGTCATGAACGTCTACGTCGTCGGAGCGGGAGTTTCGTGTCAGGTTGGCTACCCACCGGGTGCCAACCTCTTCTCGGAAATTGATTTATGCATAAGGGGGCGGCGGGCATCGCTCGACCGCAAGGAGTACTTTGAGGAATGGCCCAACCTCTGTCGGTGGCTGGAACGCAACCGCGATCCGTTGGTCCACGCAGCTTACATTACTGGAGACATTGAGAACATTCTTACCGCACTGGATTTCGCTCGGATACTTCGGGGTCAAGGCCATGAAAGAGTCGTCCGCGCCATGCGTGCTCCCTGCCAAGACGGCGCGAATGACGCGCAAGCAGACTCAATGCTTATCGACCGGCGAACTGACCTACACTTACGTTATTCGTGCATCCTGCGTTGGGCGCTCGTGAGATTTTTCCAGGCGAGACACCACGACGATCTCAAGCGTTTCCAGGCCGGAGAGGAAGGGTGGCCATTGCTCCGCCGCTTCGGTGAGAGGGTCCTGCCGGGGGACGCCGTGGTCACATTCAACTACGACGCCTCCCTTGAACGGGTCCTGCTCGAACAAGGCAAATGGAACCCTTGCGACAGATACGGGCTTGGGACCATAAGGCTAGTTGCGCGGGGAAGTGCGGCTCAGCGTTTGCCGTCAGCGTCCTCAGCCGTCCCCGTCTTCCACCTCCATGGTTCGTTTGGTTGGTATACGAACTTTTCGCCATCCAGCGCAAGTCGCACACGCATCTCGCTGAGTACAGACTTCTTGGATGGCTTGGACATAGGAGCAGAGGATGTCACGTGGAAGAACAATGATGCGAGCTCAAATCCGTCCCATGTAGACCCGATCGTTATTTACCCAAGTTTCTTCAAGGACTACGACGACTGGAAGCAGTACGGAGCCATTCCGGAGCTGTGGAGATTGGCGGCGGATGCTTTGAGAGCGGCGGACCACATTTACGTCGTCGGCTACAGCTTGCCCCCTGGCGATAGCGCAGCTTTGACCTTTCTTGTGACGAACTGCGACAGAAAGAGGGTGACAATTATCAACAACCACAAAAGTACCTGTATCCGACTACGCCAGCTACTTGGCCCGTGGTCCGGCGTTGTGGCGAACTTGGCTCCAGTGGTCGACTTCAAGCAATGGGTCGAGACAGCGCGATGGGATACGGACTGCCAACGCTGAGGAATGTACGAACGTAGACCCCATCCACTGATAGAAGGCACTCGAAGTGTTCCGCAATTGTGGGTTGTGTCGAATGATGTCCTGCACTTCCCAAAAGATGTGCTGATTGATAATCGCTTCTGTCACATTCTCCTTGACAATATCGAGCCGCTTCTTCAGACGGCTCCGCCGTTCCTCCAGCGTCATATCCATTAGAAGGCCATCCCTGGGGCCGACAGAATTACTTCAGCGCTCCACCTCCGCGGTCACAAGAGCCCTGACGGTGGCTACCCGCTGCGGGTGCGTGTTAGACAGCGCGGCCTCTTCGCTGCGCTTTGAACCTTACGGGTGCCCCATGAACCGAGTCAGCGGATTCGCTCCCAAAAGGAACGCCAAGAAAAACAGACAGCCGCCGGCAAACCACGCGATGAACCAAACCAACTCGAGGACAGCCAGCCGCCTCTTATGCGGTGGTGCAGGCTCATCGTACGTGACTCTACCACAGTAGTGCACACCACGAGCCCAACACAGGAACGCGAAGCCGAGCATGGCCCGCCCGTTTGTGGCTGTCGGCGGCCAGTAGCCGAACAAGCCCCACATAAGGAGCGAGAGGCCTGCGAAATAGAGAACGCCTTGCGGCCCATAGTTGACCAGATCCTCGATTCCTGGCCAGTTCGATTTCGGTGGTATCTCGGGCATTGAATCCCGTCCCTAGTACCTGAATTAGCGACCAGCCGGAGGCACGGCCGAGTCCCACGCCTCGGCTTTGTTGACGTGCCCCCCACGTTTCCGATCCTACTGATTGACCTGCTGCAACAGGCGCTCGTATTTTTGCTCATAGGCCGCGTTCTTGGGGTCGAGCAGGTATGCGGTGCGGTATTCCTGCAAAGCACCCTGGCGGTCGCCCTTCCCTTCAAGCCCAACGCCGAGGCTGTAATGGGAAGCGGCGTCGTTCGGGCTCAGGCGCAGGGCCTCACGCGTCTCGGCAATCGCTCCATCAAAATCGCGCTTACTGCCAAGCATCACGCCAAGAAAGTAATGCGCGTCTGCATTCTTCGGGTTAAGGCGCACGGCCTCAACACATTCCGCAATACCCTCATCAAGAAGGTGCTTGCCCGACAGGGCGCGACCGAGGTTCATATGCGCATCGCTGTTACTTGGGTTCAAGCGTAGCGCCTCTCGCTGCTCAGTGATGTCTCCATCCCAATCGCCCTTTTCGCTAAGCGTCACCCCGAGATTGATATGCGCCTGGCAATCATTCGGATTCAGGCGCAGCGCCTCGCGGTATTCTGCGATCTCGCCGTCCGGGTCCCCCTTATTCCCAAGCGCCAACCCGAGGCTCACGTGCGCATCCTCGTTATTCGGGTTCAGACGGAGCGCCTCGTGGTATTCCGCGATTTCGCCGTCCGAGTCCCCCTTGTTGCCAAGCGCTGAGCCGAGGTCCAAGTGTGCATAGTCATTACTCGGATTCAGACGCAGCGCCGCACGCTCTTCCGCGATCTCCCCGTCGTAATCACCCTTGCCCCCGAGGGCCGCGCCGAGGTTGACATGAAACTGGTCGTTATTCGGGTCCAGCCCCAGCGCCTCGCGCTGCTCGGTGATGTCTCCGCCCCAATCGCCCTTGCTGCCAAGCGCCAGACCAAGCTCACTGTGCGCGATGCCGTTAGTGGGGTTCAGACGGAGCGCCTCACGCTCCTCTGCGATCACCCCATCCCAATCGCCCTTTGACGCAAGCGCCGCGCCGAAGGCGGCGTGCGCATTGTCATTGTTCGGGTTGAGGCGTAACGCCTCGCCTTCCTCTGCTCTCATCCCGTCCCAATCGCCCCTGCCCGCGAGTGCCACGCCGAGGCTGACGTGCAGGTCAGCGTTCTGAGGGTCCAGACGAAGCGCCGCGCGATCCTCGGCTTCCGCGTCCGCATACCGTTTCTTCTGGAGCAGTTCCGCCCCGCGCGCGATGTGCTCGC
>Ga0326727_10021385_pt1 | contig 12680 bp, 9 predicted proteins | sample MB2enrmetagenome_FD_207643 | JGI IMG/M metagenome (GOLD analysis project Ga0326727, IMG submission 207643) | Lab enriched peat soil microbial communities from McLean, Ithaca, NY, United States - MB29MY | ecosystem: Environmental > Terrestrial > Soil > Wetlands > Peat | place: USA: New York...
GAACCTCGCCATATCGTGGCGTTTATTGTTCGTCCACCATCTGCCCTGGTTCAACTCGATTGAGCCGTACTTTTTCGCGCTCGCGGAACATGTCAAGGCGCACTGGCCCCACCCCGGTTGGTACCCCTGCTGGTACGCCGGGATGCCCTTTGAGTACACGTACGCGCCGTTGTTGCTCCACTCCACCGCGGCGGCATCGTTCATCGCGCGATGCAGCGTTCCGCACGCGTTTCATATCTGCGTCGCGCTTTTCTACTCGCTGGGTCCGGTCACTTTGTACCTGCTCGTGCTGGAGTTTTCCCGGAAGCTCGACGCAGCCATCTTCGCCGGTGTCTGCTATTCGCTGTGGTCCCCGTCGGCGCTCCTGGTTCACAACATCGCGCTCGACATTGGGGGCGTTTCGCATGCTCGCCGCCTGTACAACGCAGTCTTCTATGGGGACAGCCCCCAGATGGCGGCGTTGACTCTGCTGCCGCTCGCGCTGCTGGCACTTCACTGGGCGGTGCGACGCCCCGGCGCGTGGTCGGTCGTTGTCGCCGCCGTGGCCCTGATGGCCGTACCGCTGACGAACATTCCGGCGGCCATCGGCCTGGCGATGACGCTCGTCGCATGGGTTCTCGCGGTGGACAAAGGTCCCGGCCGATGGCTGCTGGGGCTGGCGGGTTCCGTTCTCCTTGGATACCTGCTGATCTGCCGCTGGTTGCCCCCGTCCAATCTGCTGCTGACGTTTGAAAACATCCGAACCAGAGAGGCGCCGCTCGCGGCGGGCCTTCTTCTGTGGTACGCGGCGCTGGCGGTAGCGGTGCTGGCGGCGCGATGGGGAATGAACCGGCTGGGATTCACCTTCGCCACCCGTTTCGCGCTGTTGTTTTGCCTGATCACCGGCGCCATTGCCCTGAGTGGTCCGTGGTTCGGCGTTCACCTGCTGGAGCAATCCGATCGCTTCCACATGGTTCTCGAAATGGCAGTCGCGATTCTGGCCGGAGTCGCGCTAAGTTGGCTGGCGGCATTGAACCGCATCGTTCGAGTTGCCGTGATTGCCGCCGTCGTTGTGCTCTCCGCCTGGCAATTCCGCAATTACCGCCATTTCGCGCGCCAAATCGTCTACGACGCCGATATCACCAGCCGCAGCGAGTACAAGGTGGCGCGCTGGATGGATCGGAATGCCGACGGCGCACGGGTGCTGGTCCCGGGTTCGACCAGATTCCTTCTGAATTCCGTTACCGGCACGCCGCAAATGACCGGCTGCTGCGAGCAGAACGCGCTTTCTGGCGCGGAAGACCACGCTTACTACCAATACGGCACGGACGAAGGAGCGACACCACAACAGTCGGCGGAGATGAACATCGCGTGGATGAAGGCCCTCGGCGTTGCGTTTGTGGCGACCAACGACGCGAACAGCACCGAGGTGTATCACGACGTCCGGCATCCATACAAGTTCGATGGCCTGCTCCCGCTGCGCTGGCGCGACGCCGGCGACTTCGTCTACGAAGTCCCCATGCCGTCGCATTCCCTCGCACATGCCGTATACGGCGACGAACTCGTGGCGCGAGCGCCCGTCAATGGGCTGGATGTGCAGCCGCTGTCGCGATATGTGCAGGCGCTGGAGGATCCCGCGCGACCCGCGCTGACCAGCGTATGGGTGAACACCACCGAGCTGGACGTAAAGGGCGCGGTTGCGGCAAATCAGCTCATCAGCGTTCAGGTTTCCTATCACCCCGGCTGGCGGGCGACAGCCAACGGTCGCGCCGCGAAAATTACCCGCGATGGCCTCGGTTTCATGGCCATTGATGCAGGCTGCACCGGCCCGTGCGTTGTCCGCCTGGCCTTCACCGGAGGAAGCGAGTGGACGGCCACGGGAGTCATCTCGGTCTGCGCATGGGCGGCCGTGCTGATGGCGCTCGCGTGGAACCTGGCATCCCGCGGGCGAGCTTCTATTACGGAGCGCCGGAGCGCGGCATAGACGAATAGCGGCGGCGCAGGCTCTCGAATTGCCGTTTCCGCAGCACGCCCCGGCGATGCAGCCAGTAACGCGCCAGCAAACGCAGGATGGACAAGCCGTAGACCGTGCTTTGGAGGAAAGAAGCCGAAGAGGCCTGCGGAAAATAGCGCGTCGGCACGGGCACCTCGGCGATTCGCGCGCCTAATTCCACGAATTGTGCCACTATTTCCTGGTCGAAGATGAAATTGTCCGAATTCATCTCCAGATTCACGTTTTCCAGCGCGGCGCGCGTATAGGCGCGATACCCGGTGTGATACTCCGAAAGCCTTAATCTGAAAACCCGGTTCTCCAGAACGGTGAGGAAACGATTGCTGATGTATTTCCACCACGGCATACCCTGCGCCATGGCGTTGCCCGTCAGCAGACGAGATCCGAGAACCACGTCGGCGGCGCCCTCGCGAATGGGCCGGACAATATCCGGCAGCAGGGTCGGATCGTACTGGTAATCCGGGTGAACCATCACCACGATGTCCGCGCCGGCGCGCAACGCCTCGCGATAGCAGGTCTTCTGATTGGCGCCGTAGCCGTAGTTGCGGTTGTGCACGAACAGCTCGAGGCCGAGCGAGCGGGCGATCTCGACGGTCTCGTCGCGGCTCCCGTCGTCCACAAGGATTACCAGATCCACGACGTCGTGCGGCAGCTCGGTGTAGGTCATGTGCAGGGTCTTCGCGGCGTTGAACGCCGGCATGACCACCACGACCTTCGGCTTCTCCACGGGCTGTGCCATCGGTGAGACCTCAATTATCGCCCGCCCGGCTTCTGCGCCGCCACATCGCGACAGTACACTGGTGCCATGACCTGGAGGGCCAGGCATTGACCCGCTATCTGGCGGTGCTGCTGGGCGGCGGGGTGGGCAGTCTGGCGCGGTACGTGGCCGGCTCGGCAATCATGCGCCGCTTTGGCGGGGGATTCCCGCTGGGAACGTTCGTCATCAACGTCACGGGTTCGTTTCTGATCGGTCTGTTGATGACCGTTCTTACCGAGCGTCTGGAATGGAATCCCAACTGGCGCCTGCTGCTGGTGGCCGGGTTCCTCGGCGGATACACCACCTTTTCGAGCTTCGAATACGAGAGTCTCCAGGCGATGCGTCAGGGCGCGGCGGGAATCGCGTTGTTGAATCTCGCCGGCAGCGTGGTGGCCGGCTATATGGCGGTGTGGCTGGGCGCGGCACTGGCCGAACGCATATAGGTCGGCGGCGGAAGCCATCAGCGTGGAAGCGGACTGATCCCCCTCGACTCCGCCGCCATTCACCCGTATAATCACCCTGTTGCCCCTTACAAATCGGAAGGCTGTGGCGGGTTCGGCCGTGGCTACCGCGCTGGCGGCGGTGGCGTGCGTACGCCACGTTGCGACCGTTTCGCTGCATCTGTCGGCGCTCGAGGCCGCGGCCGACGGCGTCACTGAGCTCGACATCGCCACCGTGCCGGGCGACGCCCGCGTGGAAATCGTGGAGGGCCGGCATCTGGCGCAACTGGACGCGAATCGCCGCACTTTGCGTGTCGGCGTGACGCCGGGGAGCATTCGTCTGCGCGCCGAAGCCGAAGGCTACCGGCCCGCCTTCGCCACCATCACCACGTCGCTGGACGACGGCGATCGCCGCAGCGACGGGACGCCCGATTTCCTTCGCCTCGGACCGGCCGATCGGGAACGTTTCCGTCAGTGGTTCACCTTCCTGGCCGAAGCGCAGTATTTCCGCCCGAACCTGCCCGGCGAGATCAACGATTGCGCGGCGCTCATCCGTTATGCCTACCGCGAAGCCCTGCGCACCCACGATTCCGCATGGGCGGCGGGCGCGCATCTGCCGCTGATGCCGGCGCTCCCCGACGTGCGCAAGTACGCGTATCCTTTCACGCCGCTGGAGGCCAATCTGTTTCGGACGCTGCCCGGGCCGTTCCGCGCCTCCGATATTCACGACGGCGCATTCGCGCAGTTCGCCGATGCGCAAACGCTGGAGCGCTTCAACACTCATTTCGTGAGCCGATTGCTCGACGCGGCGCAGCCCGGCGATCTGCTCTTCTTCCGCCTGGCGGCCGGGACGCTGCCGTTTCACAGCATGGTCTGGCTCGGCCCCAGCCATTTTGAGGAAAGCCGGCAGCGCTACGTCGTGTACCACACCGGCCCCGTCGAATCGCACGCCGGAGAAATCCGCCGGCTCACCGTGGAACAACTGCTCCACCATCCCGAGCCGCGCTGGCGGCCGCTGGAAGGCAACACCAACTTTCTGGGCGTATACCGATGGAACATTCTCTAAGCGCAAAGGACGCCAGCCCGCGGCGCGATACAGAGCGGGAACTCAACATTCGGCAGAGCGGGTGGCGGTCCGTTTTGCGCGAACTATCGAGGAAACACGCTGTTTGGGGACTCGCGCTGTTGCTGGCCGCCGCTCCCGGCATCGGCCAGACCGAAGACGAGCCGTACTTCGCATTGTCAAGCGCCAAAACGTTCGGCGCAGGCGAGGAAGTTTCGGTGCAGTTGAATGCCTGGAACGTGAGTGCCCTCGATTTCCGCGTCTACCGCGTTAACGATCCGGTCCGCTTCTTCGAGCAACTCGACGACCCGCACATGTTCGGCGGGCGCGCCCAGCGTCCGCCGCGCGAACAGACCCTGCTGGAGCGCTTCCACGCGTTCAAGCGGGAATGGCGGACCGCGATGTCCGACCTGTTCCGCGATCAGTTCTCCACCGACTCGCGGCACCGCATCCGCGCGGCCTTCAGCGGCAAGCCGGCGCGCAGCAGCAAAGTGGCCAGCTACGCGGAAGCGCCCTTGCTGAACCCGCAGCAACTGGTGGCCACCTGGCACCAGACGGTGGCGTCAACGGAGCGCTGGGAAACGCAGACCGTGCCCGTCGAGATCAAGGGCAAGGGTGTGTACCTGGTGGAGGCGGTGAATCAGCAGCTTCGCGCTTACACCATCGTCATCGTTTCCGATCTGGCCATGATCACCAAGCAGGCGCCGGGGCGCATGGTGGCGCTGGTGGTGAATCGCAAGACCGGTGCGCCAGCTCCCAACGCCGAGGTGACGCTGTGGTCGAACACGAACACGCACGTCGATTCGAAGACCTGGACGGCGAATGCCGAAGGGATGGTGGATCGGCCGGTGGCCGCCAACACCAACAGCGATCTCCGGCTGATGGCGAAGGCCGGCGGCGAGTTCGCGGTGACCAGCCTTTCGTCGTGGGCCGTCGGCGCGCGGCAGGATCGCGATTGGAGCGGCTACATCTACACGGATCGCCCCGTTTATCGGCCGGGCCACACCGTGGATTTCAAGGCCATCCTGCGCACCGCCGCGTCCAATGGCTACGCCATCCCGAAGGTGAACAATCTCGACGTATCCATCGAGGATCCCGATCAGAAGACCGTCTACCACAAACGCGTCGCCGTCTCGCAGATCGGCACGCTGCACGATTCACTGACCCTTGCCGCGGGCGCGTCACTCGGCTATTACGCTATCCAGATCCATCCCGCTGCCGTGGAGAACGTGGACGAAGGCGAGGCCGCGGAAGGCGACAGCTACGGCGTCATGACCGGCGGCTTCCAGGTGGAGGAGTACAAGAAGCCCGAGTACGAAGTGCGCGTGACCCCGGCGAAACCGCGCGTGATTCAGGGAGAGAGCGTGCAGGCGGTGATCGACGCGCGCTACTACTTCGGCGAGCCGGTGAAGAATGCCAAAGTGACGTGGGCGATCTACCGCTCCACTGCATGGCTCAAGCGCTACGACTTTGAAGCCGACGAAGACGCCGGCGCGGAGAATAACGAAGACGAGAACACCGGTGGCGAGCAGGCGCAGCAGAACGAGGGCCGGCTCGACGACGACGGCAAGCTCACCATCGCCATCCCCACCGACGTTTCCGAGCACGGCTCGGATTTCCGCTATCGAATTGAGGCGCGGGTCACCGACGAGGGCAATCGCGAGATCACCGGCACCGGCTGGCTGAGCGCCACGTTCGCCAGTTTCTATGTGTACGCCGAGCCCGATCAGTACGTCTATGGCCCCGGCGACCGCGCGCGCATCAACATCACCGCGCTCGATTACGACGGCAATCCCGTGCAGGTTCGCGTCCAGGCGCGCCTGGGACAGTGGTACTGGAAGAGCAAGCAGGAAGACACGCGCGCAACGGTGAATGCCACTACCGATGCACAGGGGCACGCAGCGGCGGAGTTCACCATCCCCAGCGGCGGCGAGTGGCGCGTCGACGTGACTGCGGCGACGCCGGAGAAACGCGAGGTCAGCGACTACACCTACTTGTGGGTCAGCGGGGGCGGCGCGGCTCTGTACGGAGAAAAACAGGACACCGTGCAGATCATCCCCGACAAGAAGAGCTACAGCCCCGGCGATACGGCGAAAATCCTGGTGGTGACCGGCGTTCCAACGGCGCACGTGCTGGTGAGCGTGGAGGGGCGCGCGATCGACATGGTTCGCGTGGTGGACGCCACGTCGCCGTCATTCACCTTCGAGGTGCCCGTGCGCGCGGACCAGGCGCCCACTTTCTACGTGGGCGCGGCGTTTATCCGCAACGGCGAGTTCTATCAGGGCAGCAAAGCGGTGAAAGTGCCGCCGGTGGCGCAGTCTCTGGCAGTCAACATCACCACGTCGAAGCCACAATACAAGCCCGGCGAGCACGCGCACTACGACATTGAGGCGAAGGACAGCGCGGGCCGTCCGGTGTCCGCCGAGTTCAGCCTCGGTGTGGTGGATGAGGCCATTTACGGCATCCGCAAGGACACCACGCCGGACATCGTCAACTTTTTCTATGGCCGCAACTACAACATCGTAAACACCGACAATTCGCTGTCGTATTACTTCCGCGGCGAGGCCGGGAAACGGCGCATGCGGCTCGCCCTGCTACACCAGCAGCAACGGCTGACGCAGCTCAAACCCGAACGGCTGGTTCAGCCGAAGGTTCGCAAGGCATTCCCGGATACGATTTACTGGGCGGCCGACGTCAACACGGGCGCGAACGGCCACGCCGGCGTCGATTTCGATTTCCCCGATTCGCTCACCACCTGGCGGGCGACGGCGCGCGGCGTGACGGCCGATACTCGCGTCGGTTCGGCCACACAGAAGGTCATCGTCCGCAAGAACGTGATCCTGCGCCTGGCGGTGCCGCGCTTCTTCACCCAGGGCGACGAGATGACGCTCTCGGCCATCGTCCACAACTATCTGCCCAACGCGAAGGCGGCGCGCGTGTCGCTGGAGGCGAAGGGGCTCGAACTGCTGGGCACGACGTCGCAGGATGTCAGCATCCCCAGCAAGGGCGATGTGAAGGTGGATTTCCGCGTGCGCGTGCCCGCGGGCGTGGAAGCGGTGGTCACCGGCAAGGCGCTCACCGACGAGGAATCCGACGCCATGGAGTTGACCCTGCCCGTCTATGCGCAGGGCGTGAAGCTCAGCGATGCGCGAGCGGGTTCACTCGCTGGCGGCAAGACAGATTTCGCGCTCGCATTTCCGCAACAGGTTGCGCCCGGCTCGCGCAATCTCGAAGTCCACTTCTCGCCGTCCATCGCCGGCGCTGTCTTCGGCGCGCTGAATTACCTGACCACGTTCCCCTATGGCTGCACCGAGCAGACCATGTCCAGCTTCCTGCCGAACGTCGTGGTGATGCAGGCCATGAAGGATCTCAACCTGAAGCCGCAGGAAGACCCGGCGATCCTGCAGCAGAAGATCACCGCGGGTCTCGACCGCCTCTACGACTTCCAGCATGAGGACGGCGGATGGGGCTGGTGGAAGACCGACGAAAGCCAGATCTTCCTGACCGCCTACGTGATCTCCGGACTGGCCCAGGCGAAGGCCGCCGGCCAGCCCATCAGGGACGGCGTCCTCGAGAACGCCACCAAATGGCTGCGCGCGGCCTATGACAAGGAACCGCGCATGATCGCCGACATGAAGGCATACGTGAACTACGCGCTCGCCCTGGAGGGCGCTTCCGACAGCGGCCGGCTCGACGGCGCGTGGTCCGAGCGCGCGAAGATGAGCGCGTACGGGCTGGCGCAGATGGGCCTGGCTTTCGACGCGCTGAAAGACCAACGTGCACACGAGACCGCGCGACTCGTGGAATCGATGGCCAGGCAGAACAACGCCGAAGCGTGGTGGCCGATGGAGGAAGACTCGCTGATGGAGCTGTATGTCGACAGCACGCCGGAGGTGACCGCCTTCGCCGTGAAGCTGCTGGCTCGCGAGGATCCGCAAAGTCCCCTGCTGCCGAAGGCCGCGCTCTGGCTGATGGGCCACCGCAATGAAGGCTGGTTCTGGTACTCCACCGAGCAGACCGCCATGGTGGTCTTCGGCCTCACCGATTACCTGAAGATCACGAAGGAGCTGAACGCGGCGTTCACCGCCAGCGTTCTGGTGAACGGGAAACCGGTTGGTTCGAAGGCGTTCACGCAGGCCGATGCGCTGGCGCCCGGCGAGTATGTGGTGACGCTGCACGACGCCGACCTCAATGCTGCGAGCAACGTAATCAGCGTGCGCATGGCCGGCACGGGCCGCCTGTACTGGTCGGTGCGCGAAGAGTATTCTTCCACCGAGCCGAAGCTGGCGCGCACCGGCACGGTCGCGCTGAACATCCTGCGCGACTACTATAAACTCACGCCGGCGAAGGACGGCAATCGTGTGGTCTGGGATCTCAATCCGCTGCAGGGCGCCGTGTCCGTCGGCGACACGCTGGCGGTCCGCCTCACCGTCACCGGCGGCCAGTGGCGCTATCTGATGATCGAGGATCCGATTCCCGCGGGCACCGAGTTCATCGAACGCGACGATCTCTACGAGCTGCACCAGAAGCCCGACTGGTGGGGCTGGTGGTTCACGCGGCGCGAACTGCACGACAACCGCATGGCCATCTTCCAGACGTACTTCAGCGAGGGCCAGCAGCAGTATGTGTACCTGCTGAAAGTGGTGAACCCCGGCGTGTTCCACGTCAACCCGGCCAAGGTGCAGCCCATGTATCAGCCCAACTTCTTTGCGACAACCGAAGCGCGCACTGTGGAAGTGAAATGAGAAAGGACGCCAAATGAGAGCCGCAACCGTAAGACTCTGGGTGTTGCATCTGCTGGCCAACGCCGTCGTGCTCGGCGGCGTCTATCTGTGGCTGGGCATCGGAGATGCCAGCGGGCTGCAATTGACGGCGACCGCCGTATTCGGCCTGCTGCTGATCGCTTTCACAGTGTGGCTGCACGGCATTGTGTTCGCGCATTTCCGCGAGCCGGAGCTGCCGCTGTCGAAGGCCTATCGCGTTGCGCTGCGGCGCCTGCCGCCGCTGATTCTGCTGGCGCTGGTGGTGCTCGCGCTGTACTGGCTGCTGGGATGGCTGTTCGACAAGTACGCGTATTCCCGAGCGGCCGTCACTGCTTCCTGGCTGACCCTCCATCTGCGGCGGCCGGTGCATCCCTCCACCATCCTTTCGATGATTACGTGGAAACTGCGCCTCTGCGAATGGCTGGTGATTCCAGTGGTGTTCCTGCCGCTCGCGGCCGGCGTGACCGAAAACGGCTGGCGCGGCTTCGCCGGAAAATCGTTCGCGATGCTGCGGCGCTGGTGGTTCTGGATCGCGTGCCCGGTTCTGCTGCTGGCGGCTGTCTACGTTCCGTGGAAGCTCATCCACTGGGTGCCGTACCAGGGCAAGCTCGGAGTGGAGATGACCAGCTTTCTGCTGCGCTGGCTCGGCGGCTGGCTGCTGTTTGTGACCGCGTGGTTCGCGGTCGTCGCGCTGGCCTGCGGAAGACGGCTGTGGCCGGCGCCGGCCGCGAAGGAGAGCTAATCCTCGAACAGCGAGGAAACGGGGATTACGAACTCGGGCAGAAGCGCCGTAGACAACGTCTCGCTGGCGCCGAGCCTTCGCGATTCCCGGGTCGCGTAAACGACCACCTGGCGCAGACTCGGAAAAACCTGCCAGACTTCGCGGACGCCATGCCGGGAATAGGTCTCCACCTTGCGCATGCTCTCCGATGTGCGCTCGCTGGGCGAGATCACTTCGACCGCGATATCGGGGCTACCGGGCACGGGAACGCGCGAGCGATCCAGCCTCGCGGCTCGTTCACCAAGAAGGACCAGCACGTCTGGCCGGACCCGGTTCGCATCGCTGAGAGCGAACTCGACGTCGGAAAGTACACAGCCCCCGCCGTGCTGCCGGAAATACAGCACCAGAGAAACCAGAAGCCGCTGGACTACTAACTGATGTGTTGGCGTCGGGCTGCCCACTTCCACCAACTCTCCCTCGACCAGCTCCCAGCGCCGCCCCTCCTCGTACGGCAGGGCGTCGAACTGGACGCCGGACATCGTGGCAGTGGACGCCATTGCGAAACTTCTCTGCCTTTATGCTACTATGCCGCGCGCGAGATCTGCTGGTATTCCTGCTCCGATTGCGCCGGCAGCAGCACCCATAGCGTGTACACGCCCAGAGCCGTTCCGAATGGCATGTCGATCAGCCCAATGCAACCCAGAATGATGGACAGCATGCGCGCCCACGATGCGCGATTCAGCAAGCCCACCCCAGCCACGATCCCCAGGCCCCCACTGACGAACAGGAAGAAGGCCACGCCGAATATGATCTTGTGCACGAACTCCGGCGCACCTGGCGGGAAATCGGGCGAGCTTCCGAGGATCGCCCATAGGACCAGGGCCGGCAGAATCCGGAACGTGGAGAGCGCGATCCAGAAGATGCCGAGCAGCCGGATGTGCCCGGCGATCCGGCTCTGAGTGGGCATCAGGGGAATGTCGCGAACCGGCTTTCCGCAGGCCGAACAAAATGCCTCGGAGGCCGTCATCGTCTTGCCGCAACGCACGCAGTACATGATTCCCTCCGCAGTGTATACGGTGGAGACCGCTATTTTGTTCCGCTGCCGGATTTCCGCGCCCGATTCCGGGGTGTTCCCGAACCCCTGGGGATGGAATCCAGCCGCAGCCAGCCGACGGCCGCGCGCAGACGAACCCCCTGCGCTTTGTCCAGGCACAGCGGATAAATCACATCCTTCAGCGCGGGGTCGTTCCGGAGCGCGATGGAGTGAACCGCAGCCGCACGCACCGACCACGTTTTGTCGCTCAGAGCGTCCTTCAGGGCCTCCAGCGTCTGGTCGTCCTTCTCCCGGCCCAGCAGCAGCGCCGCACCCGCCCGCCCGGAAGTTCCGGGATCCACCAGCAGAGCGTGCATCGACGAGACGCCCTCGCCCAGACCTGGCACGGGAGCAAAAGCGGCGCCCTGCCTGACCACCATATAGAACAGCGGACCCGGCGTGTGCAGCAGCCGCAGCGCATCGCGCTTCTGTTTGGTGAAGAAGCCGGAAGAGGTCTTCGTCTCCTTCTCGAGTACCGCCAGCAGCGCGTCTTTCCCCGCTGGGTCGCCCTGCGCAAAAAGCGCCTTGGCGGCGGCGAAGCTCACCTCGGGAACGTCGTCGTTGAGGGCTTTGTGCAGCGAATCGGTGGTCTTTTTGCTCTTCAGATCGGCGAGGCTCGACACGACAGCGATGCGAACGGGAACGTCGTTGTCGCTCAGCATGCCGTCCAGCACCCCCACCCAGTGGTCGCTGGCATTGGCGAGACTCAGCGCGATGATGGCCTGCTTCCGCGTGTCCGGGTTCTTGTCATGCAGAGCCTCATCGATAATCTGGTTGCACTGTTGCTTCGGTGACAGACTGTCAGAGGATTGCGCCAGCGGGCAGGCTGGAATCGCAAGCAGGGCAAAGGAGAGGGCGAGCGATATTCTCATCACAGCCCATCCAGTATACGAACGCGCCGCGGCTCAGTCGAGGGCTTCCGGATGGAGACCGATGTTCGTCTCCCCCGCGGCCTTGCGCTCCATGTAGTTCCTGACCCAGGTCTCCCAGCTCTTGCCCGCAGCCATATCGCGCCCGCTGAAGGAAAGGCCGGCGATATCGGACCAGGCAACGGAGATCTTCGCCCGTTCGTTCTTCGGGATCAGACGCACGAACGAATCGCCCAGACCGGAGCCCACGTGGCGGTCGAAGATGTAGCCTTCCACAATTGCGCCGTCTTTCTTCGTAATTGTCACGTCGCCGCGATAATCGAAGGCTTTCTCCAGTTCGACGCGCAGTTCCTGTTCCGCCGTCACGCGCCCACCTCGGCCCGAATCTGCACCAGCTCCGTGCGCGGGCGAACCGGTTCCTCCAGCGTCGCGAGAGCGGCCTTGTCGGGATAGAGCGAAAACGTGGCCCGCACCGTCGCCAGAAAGCCTTTCAGCGACCCAAATGTGTGATCCACCGCCGACGCCTCATATCCGCTGTGCACCATGCAATTGGCGCATTTCGGATTGCCCGATTCCGTCCCGTAGCGCTGCCACTCGGTGGCCTCCATCAGCTCCGCGAAAGTGTCCGCGTAGCCATCCTGCAGCAGGTAGCAAGGCTTCTGCCAGCCGAAGATGTTGAACGTAGGCATGCCCCACGGCGTGCATTCGTACTGGCGGCGCCCCATGAGGAACTCCAGGAACAGCATGGACTGGTTGAACCGCCAGTTCTTCTTCCGGTTGGCCAGAATCGCGCGGAACAGTTTGCGCGTGCGCTCCCGGCCGAGGAAGCTGTTCTGATCGGGCGCTTTGTCGTAGGAATAGCCGGGCGAGAGCATCATGCCCTCCACGCCCATCTCCATCATTTCGTCGAAGAACGCCCGGACGCTTTTCGGATCGACGCCGTCGAACAGCGTGGTGTTGGTGGTGACGCGGAATCCGCGGCCG
>Ga0326727_10021386_pt1 | contig 12680 bp, 6 predicted proteins | sample MB2enrmetagenome_FD_207643 | JGI IMG/M metagenome (GOLD analysis project Ga0326727, IMG submission 207643) | Lab enriched peat soil microbial communities from McLean, Ithaca, NY, United States - MB29MY | ecosystem: Environmental > Terrestrial > Soil > Wetlands > Peat | place: USA: New York...
CGGTAAAAGACAAAGTAGCTGGCGGCCTCGCTGATGTCGCGCGCGATCATGGCCGCTTCTTTAGCGAAGCCGTAACGCTTGCAGCCCATGGCGATAATGCCGTTATCGTGGGGCCACACGGACCCGTTCTGGTATGAGTAAGGATTAAATGCAGGATTGTCCTGGGAGAGCGTACGAATCCCCCAGCCGCTCCATAGATCGGGCTGCAGCAGCCGCTGGATTACCCGGGCGGCCCGTTCCGGGCTGACGATGCCGCTCCATAACAAGTGGCCGGGATTGGAAACAATGGTCTTGATCTGATTCTTCTTCCCGTCGAGACCGTAAACGTAAAATCCGGTCTCCTCGCACCAAAATCGCTCTTCAAACAATTGCTGTAACCGCGCAGCTTTCCCGCGCAGTTGGTGAGCCAGATCCGCTTGGCCGAAATGCTCAAACAACTCCGCCATTCTTAGCCAGGCATCGTAGGTATACCCTTGCAATTCGCAGAGTGCCTTCGGACCTTTGACCGGGCTGCCATCGGGATACATGACGGCGTCGCCGGCATCCTTCCATCCCATGTTTTCATAGCCCTGGGGTGAGCGGGTCTGATACTCCTGCAAGCCATCGCCATCGAGATCGCCATAAGCATCGATCCACTCCAGGCAGCGCCTGGCAACTTTTTCATGCTGGAGAAAGATCTCGTCTTTCCCTAGCCACTTCCAGGCTTCGTGCAGGGTGATCAGATACAGGGCGGTGGCGTCGGCCGTGCCGTAGTAGGGGGTGTGCGGAATCAGTTTGCGATAGGCGAGTTCCCCTACCCGCAGCTCGTGCGGGATCTTGCCCGGTTGCGCGTCGCGATAATCATCGATCTCCCTGGCCTGGAGCTTGCCTAAGACCTCGAGGGCGCCACGGGCGAAGTCGGGATAGACGATCATATTCTGCAGGCTCACAATCAGGCTGTCGCGCCCGAAAAGAGCGACGAACCAGGGAACCCCCGCAGCCGGAATAATCTCGTTCTCCTTGCCTTCCGCCCGTGGCAGGCGCAGTGCCGCCATGTCTTCCAGCGACTGCCGGAAAAGACGATAGACATCCTCATTGGAACAGGTAACGGACGTGGTCACCTGCCGCCACCGGGTGAGTTCACGTTCTGCCGCGCTTTCTGCGCTCCGCAGTCCGTCAACACATTCCGTCCGCTCCCGGCGGGAGCTTTGCGGCTCACCCAATTGGTGTTTCGCGCAGGTCTGCCACACCTCCCGGGGTGCAATGTCCACCAGAAAAGAGATCCGCCCGTTGCTGTAAACCGGACAGGAGCCGCTCTCCAGCAAACGCGTAACCAGGGAACGGCGGAAACCATCGTGCTCGTAACGGCTGATCAGTTCCGCCCGGCCCGCGTGCCACTCGGTCGTGACGTTCCCCTTGCGGATCACCTGCTTGGACTTAACCTCAAAAATGTCGGCAAAATCCGTTCTGAGGGAGATTTCCAGCATGAAACGAGCCCGCTTCATGCTGTAGTTCCGGATCAGAAAGTCTTCGTGAATGCCCTCATCGACGGCACGGCTGAAGACCAAACTCAGAGTGCCCGGTTCAATTTCACCATACTCGGTGACGATTTTCGGATTGGTCAGGTAAACCCGCGAAGCGTAATAGGCGATCGCGCCAGAGTTCTGCAGCGTCCAGCGCACCCCATCGGCATAAAGTTCGTAGTTGCTGACGAAGCGGGTATCGCGAGAGTAGATACCCTGATCGGAGTAGGCCGTAATACAGCCGTCCAGTTCCGAAACCACGAACGTATTGCCACGATTGATCGTTATCAGCGGAGGGCCCACTGTAACTTCTATGGCCATGATCTATCTGTTGATCGGAGTTCTTCGGTGGATGCCCGGCTGCCGGCGGCAGCTCCCAGTTCTCAGCTCTCAGAGAAGTCAGAAGCCAGAAGTCAGAATTCAGGAATTAAATATCGGCGTTCTGCCTTCTGACTCCTGAATTCTGACTCCTGAATTCTGTCTTCTGTTGAAATTCCGCCCCGTCCGTACCACACCAGCGCGGCGGCCATCATCCATCTTATTAACTTCTGGGCAAAACGAGAATTGCCGTACTCGCAAATTCGTCAACCGCCAAATCATGAGGAGTTCACGCATGAGCACAAGCGAGCTGCTGCAACAGGCGCATCAGACCGGCAGAAAACTGCAAGGCAAAACCGCCATCATCACCGGCGGCGATCGCGGCATCGGGCGGGCGATTGCCCTTCGCCTGGCAGCCGAAGGGGCGGATGTCGCCTTCTCTTATCGCGCTAACCGCACCGGCGCCGAGGAAGTAACGGGCGAAATTTCCGCCGCGGGCCGCAAGGCGCACGCCTTTCAAGCCGACTTGGGCGATCCCGCCCAGGGACAGCGCTTCATCGACGAAGCGTTCAACGCCTTGAAAAATGTGAATATTCTGGTCAACAACGCCGGCTTGGAAAAGCGCGCCGACTTCTGGGACGTCACGGAAGCCGACTACGACCTGGTGCTGAACGTAAATCTGAAAGGCGTGTTTTTCGTCACGCAGAGCGTGGTTCGCCACTGGATTGCCGCCAAGCAACCGGGCAAGATCATCAACATCAGCTCGGTGCACGAAGAATTGCCCTTTCCTCATTTTGCCTCGTATTGCGCCAGCAAAGGAGGCTTGAAGATGCTGACCCGCGATCTGGCCATCGAACTGGGGCCGCTGGGCATCACCATCAACTCCATTGCCCCTGGGGCAATCGTGACTCCGATCAACGACGCGCTCCTCAAGGATGCCGACAAACTCTCGGCCCTGCTCAAAAACATTCCCTTGAAGCGGCTGGGGTCTGCGGAAGACGTGGCCGGAGTGGCGGCTTTTCTGGCCTCGTCCGACTCCGATTACATTACCGGAACCACGGTGGTTGTGGATGGTGGCCTGCTCCACCACTACGAAGAACAATGAACACTCCCTCTGAACCACTACCGATTCGCCTGGTGATTGCCGACGTAGACGGCACGCTGGTCACGTCGAAGAAGGAATTAACCCGGCGGGCCCTCGAGGCAGTCCGCCATCTCCAGCGGGCGGGAATTGCTTTCACCATCACCAGTGGCCGGCCTCCCCTGGGGATGAAGATGTTGATTGATCCCCTCGCGCTCACCCAGCCCTTCACGGCCTTCAACGGCGGCATGCTGGTCAAACCCGATCTGTCGATCTTGCGGCAGAACTGTCTGCCCGACGAGGTTGCCCGCAAGGCGATGCAGATGATTACCGCTCACGGCCTCGACGTTTGGCTATACCAGGGCGCCGAATGGCTGGTGCGCGACGTAAAGGCGCCGCACGTGGCGCGGGAGCAGTGGACCGTACAGTTCCCGCCTAAGGTCGTGCCCGATCTGGCTTCGCACCTGAACCAGGTAGTGAAAATCGTCGGCATCAGCGATGACTACGACTTGGTCGCCAGGTGTGAGGCCGACATGCAGCAAGCCTTAGGCACCGCCGCCTCCGCCGAGCGCTCCCAGCCCTACTATTTGGATGTGACCCACCCGGACGCCAACAAAGGGCAAGTGGTAAAGACCCTGTCGGAAATGCTGCATGTGCCGCGGCAACAGATTGCGACTATCGGCGACATGCCCAACGACGTGCTCATGTTCAAGGAGAGCGGAATGAGCATAGCCATGGGCAACGCCAAACCCGAGGTGCAGCGGTTCGCAAAATACGTGACCGCCTCCAACGAAGAAGACGGCTTTGCCATAGCCATGGAGGAGTTCGTCCTCCGCTCGCAAAAGGTTCAAAAAGCCTCGTAGCGCTGGCGGTCCTCGCCCAACGTCACTTGCTTTGCGGAAAAGGTGGAAGCGTCGGGCTTCAGCCCGACGAACCCAAAGCTTGCCTAACCTGGGCCTTCAGGCCCGGTGCCGGGTGGAAGCACCGGGCTTTCGGTGGAAGCACCCGGTTTTCGCTGGCAGCACCAGGCTTTAGCCCGGTGACAGATCTTCGCCGCACGCAGGCCTTCAGGCCCGGTGCCGGGTGGAAGCACCGGGCTTTAGCCCGGTGACAAGCTGTCCGCGAATGCGGGCCTTTAGGCCCGGTGTATGCTGTTGGAAGATTGGGAGGCGTCCCGTGCAAGTGGCTTCCCAAGAAGTTCGGACGTTTTTCGTGACCGCCGTGACCTGGGGACGGCGTTCCATTTTTCATGCCGAGCCCCTCGCCCGGCTGTTTCTTGACACCCTGCAACACTATCGTGCGCAGCAGCGCTATCTGCTGCATGAATTCGTGCTCATGCCCGAGCACTTTCACCTTTTGCTCACGCCCATGCCGGCGGTCTCCTTGGAAAAGGCGCTGCAGTTGATCAAAGGGGGCTTCTCCTTTCGTGCGAAGCGGGAACTGCGTCTTAACCTGGAGATTTGGCAGCCCGGCCCTACCAACCATCGCATCCGGGACACGGCCGATTACACCAGGCATGTCGAGTACATTCGGCAGAATCCGGTGAAAAGGCATCTGGTGGCCAGGGCGGAGGAATATCCCTACAGTTCGGCTGGGAGGACGTTGGAAGTCGATCCTGCACCACCGGGTCCCGCTAGGCGGGACCCAGGTTAGGCAAGCTCTGGGTTCACCGGGCTAAAGCCCGGTGCTTCCACCCGGGTACGCCCGACACTGATGCGTCTTGGGAAGCCGTACGTAAATCGCACACTCCCAAGTACTTTCTAGAACTTTCCCCAATTTCCTCCATATCTCCGCACCAATCCCGTAGTAAAATCGAGCAGCTTTCCTTCAGGCTCCGGGTTTCCGTTAATCCAGTGTTCCGTATTGGAACACCTCTAGGTGCGAATGATATGGCCAAAACCATAAGCACAGTGCAAGTCGCCTGGAAAGAATTCATCACCACGGGGTACGTCGATACCGACTCGGTCCGGGAGGTTATTGCCGCCTCCTGGCAGCGCAGCCGGCAAGCCAGGGTCGACCCCATGGGCGGCGCCAGCAGCGTGATCGCCACCGGTAAGGAACTGGAAACTCTGCTGGCGAAGAATCGGGAACTGATTGAGGCGGCCCGGCCATTCATGCAGAATCTCTATCAACTGGTGAAAAGCTCCGGGTTCGTAGTCGTGCTGACCGATAATGACGGCTATTTCCAGGAGGTGCTGGGAGACCGGGAGGTACTGGAATCTATTTGGGGCATGCACTACACCAGGGGGGTGAAGTCTTCGGAGGAACTGGTGGGCACCACCGCCATCAGCCTGGTTCTGCTGGGACATGGGCCAATCCAGGTGGTCGGCAGCGAGCACTACTGCCAGCAATATCACGAATGGGCGTGCTCGGCGGCGCCGATTCACGACGTGCACGGCCAATGCCTGGGCCTGTTGAGCGTAAGCGGGCCGCGCGACCAGGTTCATTGCCATACCCTGGGCATGGTGGTCTCCGCGGCCGCGGCCATCGCGAATCTTCTGAAAGCACAGAAAACCCAACGGGAATTAGAGGCGTCCGCCCGCTTGCATTCCACCATCGTCAATTCCATTTCCGACGGCCTGCTGGTGCTCGACGCGAAAGGCATCGTCACTTACGTGAATCCGGTGGGGGCCCGCATTTTGAATCTCAACCCCGCGGAGGCTGTCGGCAAAGCTCTGGCCAACGTCGTCGAATTCAAGCCGGTGGTGTTGCAGGTATTGGAGACGGGCCGAGGGTACACGGACAAGGAATTCTTCATCGAGCGCAAACGCGGCAGCCTGCACCTGATGAAAACCGCAATTCCTCTGCGCAATAAAGAGGGCGGCCTCGACGGCGTGATCGACATTTTTCGCGAGATCAAGCGGGTTCGCAAGCTGGTGAACCAGATGGTGGGCGCAACGGCGCAATTCACTTTTCAGGACATCATCGGCGATAGCCCGGCCCTTCGCGAATCCATCCGCATCGGCAAAATCGCCGCCAACAGCCTGGCCAACGTCCTGATCCAGGGGGAAAGCGGAACCGGAAAAGAACTGATTGCGCAAGCCATTCATACCTCCAGCAGCCGCCATGAGGGACCTTTCCTGGCGTTAAATTGCGGCGCCATCCCCCGCAACCTGGTGGAGAGCGAACTGTTTGGCTACGAGGAGGGTTCCTTCACCGGCGCGCAGCAGGGTGGCCGTCCCGGCAAATTCGAACTGGCCCATGGGGGAACCATGTTCCTGGATGAGATCGGCGACATGCCGCTCGATATGCAGGTAAAACTCCTGCGCGTGCTCCAGGAAAAGCGCGTCACCCGCCTGGGCGGACACCGCTGTATTGACATCGATGTGCGCGTCATTGCCGCTACCAACCGCGACCTGGCCCGGGAGGTCAAGGATGGTAATTTCCGCGATGACCTGTACTACCGGCTTAACGTGCTCCCCATCCAGGTCCCCCCTCTGCGCGAGCGCCAGGAAGATGTCTTGTGCCTGGTGGAATTCCTGCTGGCCAAGATGTGCCGCCAACTAGGGATGGCGACTAAATGTTTTACGCGCGAAGCGCTCGATGTTCTGGTTGCCTATGAATGGCCCGGCAATGTGCGCGAACTGGAAAATGTGATTGAACGCGCCGTTAACCTCTGCGAAGGCGAAGAAATTTCCGTGGAGTATCTGCCTCGGGCCCTGTTGACTTGCGCCCCGACCCGGGAAGCCCCCCAGGAAATCTCGATCCGCAACATGGAACGCCGCCTGATCGAGGAAACCATGCAGAAGGCCAGCGGGAATATCTCCCACGCCGCCAAATTGCTGGGAATCGGGCGCAATACCCTATACAGCAAACTCAAGCAGTATCGGATACCGCACGCACGCAACGGCGCCCACGCCACAGACTTCGTAAACTAAGTTTCGCCGATCGTATCTGTTTTGCCGACAGCCAACGACCAAAAGCCAAGAGCTGCCTTTTTGGCTTGTTGCTTGTTGCTGCCTTGCCGAGAGCCAATCCCGCAAGGCGGGAAGAGCCGATGATGTCCGCCTGCCCCACGAAGCCGCCACAAAGGAATTCCGCCAGATCGTCGTATGCTAGCCGACGACTTCTCGGTACCGACCTGCCGACCGGGTGGACTTCGCATCGGCGAATCCCCTGGCGATGATCCCATCATGGGATCGCCCCTGTCTGTCGGAAACTTCCTCCCGATGCCATAATTGTCGCATTATGTCTGCCAACTGGCACAAGTTACGCCCGTACAAGAATTCCCAGAATAGTGCCTTCGAGGAACTGTGCTGCCAACTGGCGGAGTATGAGGCAGCACCCCCAGGAGCAAGGTTTATTCGCAAGGGTACGCCAGATGCCGGCGTCGAATGTTTCTGGATATTGCCTACCGGCGGTGAATGGGGATGGCAAGCGAAGTTTCTATTTCCGCCTTTTGGATCAAGGCAATGGGCTCAGCTGGATGAATCCGTCTATACGGCTCTGGAGCATCATCCGAACCTCATTCGCTACACGCTCTGCCTCCCCTTCGATCGCTCGGATCCGAGAGGGCAAAAGGGCAAGAGATCGTTTCTGGATCAATGGAACGCTCGGGTACGGAAGTGGGAAACGCGCACCCAAAAGCTTGAACATACGGTCCAATTCAACTACTGGGGAGACCACGAAATTGCCACCCGCCTCTCAAAAGAAGAACACGCAGGCAGAAATAAATTCTGGTTCGACACTGAATTCCTTGGCCAACACTGGTTCGAGGATCACATTCGGGAGGTTGTCGCCAACGCCGGTGACCGCTACACGCCGGAGGTAAGTGTAGACCTGCCAATTGCACTACTTTTCGACGGCCTCGGGCGCACACCAGCGCTGTTCGCCCAAATCGATTTATTGCACAAAAAGCTTAGGGAGGCCTTTCGATACCTGCCGTCTAAAGAGCTTTCGGAAGTAGCCCCTGATGAAGCAAAAGAACTCGAAGGAAGAATGCTCGCGTTGCTGTCAACATTGACTGAGATGCGCAACACGGTCTGGGATCCTCTACCCTTTGAAGGCCTTGCCGGAGGAGAAATCAAATCAACCGAACGATGTATTGAGATTTTACAGCTAAGAAGGGATACAACCAAAGGGGCAGACGCGATTGCAGGGCCCACTCAAAAACGGGACTTTGAAAATCAACTATTCGGATTGAGACGGCTTCTGCACTCTCTCTACGAACTCGCCCGCTTCGCCGGAGGCCCGTGTGCAACAGGCGCAAACAAACCAGCGCTATTAATCGTCGGAGGCGCAGGATCAGGAAAGACGCACCTGCTCTGTGACGTGGCAGCCCGGCGGGTACGAAACGGGCAACCCACTGTGATGCTCTTGGGAGAGCAGTTCGGTGATGCCGAACCCTGGAAGCAACTTATCAGCCTTTTGAAGCTCAACTGCACGAGAGACGAACTTTTGGGTGCACTAGACGCGGCGGCCCAAGCTGCGGGCACAAGGGCGCTAATACATATCGACGCTCTGAATGAGGGAGCGGGAGAGGCACTCTGGAGCAAACACTTGGCAGGAATGCTAGCCCATCTGGAAAACTACCCTCGCCTAGCGATTGCTTTGAGCGTACGAGACTCATACGAACGGGTTGTTATTCCGCAGCAGCTCATCGCTAACCGGAGGATCATCAGAGAACAGCACCACGGGTTCCGGGAGCATGAGTATGAAGCGGTCAACAGGTTTTTTTCATATTTCGGAATCGAACCTAGCGTGCCAATTCTGTACCCTGAGTTTAGCAACCCTCAATTCTTGCTGTTGTTCTGCAAGGGGCTAAGAAACCAGGGGCTTTCCAGAATCCCCACAGGTCTGCATGGAATCACGAAGATCTTCGATTTTTTCCTAAATTCGATCAACGACAAACTAGCACACCCCTCCCGTTTGAATTTTGACGGTTCCAATAAGCTCGTGCAGAAAGCGACAGAGCAGATTGCCGCCCAAATGGCGCGCAAGGCAACGCGCGCCTTGCCGCTAGACCCCGCTAGGAAGATGATAGACTCTCTCCTTCCGGACCGACAGTATGACCGCTCGTTGTCGCGTCACTTGGTTACCGAGGGTGTTTTCGCAGAAGACGTTAGATATGTCGGCACCGAGAGACGACCAGAACGGATAGTCCGATTTTCTTACGAGAGATTTGCGGATCATCATATTGCAAGGCTCTTGCTGAAGACGCACCTGGACAGAAAACACCCCGAGCACTCCTTTAAGAGGAATCGGCCCCTGGGAGCCTTTGTCAAAGATGATTACTCCTGCTGGCTTAATAGAGGCCTGCTCGAGGCCCTTTGCATACAAGTCCCGGAAGAGATTCGTAAGGAACTTCCACAACTCCTACCCAAATCCACACGAAGTGCGGCGCTGCAAAGGCAGGCGTTCGTTGACAGCCTGCTCTGGCGAGATAGACACGCTTTTAATGACTACACACACAAGTTCATAAACAGCGAGGTGCTAACATATCACGAATCGAAGGATCAGTTCCTAAATGCGCTCTTAACGCTAGCGCCCGTCCCCGGACATCCATTCAACGCTGACTCTCTTCACAGGAATTTGATTCGCCTTCCAATGGCAGATCGCGATGCTTGGTGGTCAACCTTTATTCATTCTCAATACGGGACGCAATCTGCTGTCGACCGTCTCTTGGAATGGCCGTGGTCGCCCCTCAGAGCTCACAAACTGGACAAGGATGCAACCATCCTCTATGCGACCGCCTTGGCGTGGCTTCTCTCAAGCTCTAATCGCTTCCTCAGGGATCATGCAACAAAGAGCTTGGTCAAGCTGATCGGTGCCGAAACTAAAACTCTTCTTCCACTTCTAGAGAGATTCCAGTCGGTAGACGACCCCTACATAGTTGAACGAATATGTGCGGTCGCGTACGGTTGCGCCACCAAGAGCCAGAACGGGGAACAACTGCAGGCGCTGGCCACGGCCGTCTACAACTGGATTTTCGCAAGCGGCAGACCCGACACCCATATCTTGATCCGCGATTACGCCAGGGGGGTAATAGAGGCTGCTCTAAAGGCAGGTGCGCGGTTGCAATTCGATCCAGACCGCACGCGTCCGCCGTACAAGAGCCGGTGGCCGAAGATAATACCCTCAAGGAAGGAATTGGAGACGAAACACGGTTGGCACCGCGATCAGATGCCCGACCGCGAATGGGCGAGGCTTTCGATCTATGACTCCGTCATGGGCTTCGGCGACTTTGCTAGGTATGTCATAGGAACGAACTCGGGATCGTTCGACTGGATCAGCACAAGGTTAGGCAAGCGTCCAGCACTGACAGCGAAAGAACGCCACGATCGTTTTCTGAGCAATCTAAATAAGATGCAGAAAAAAGCGTGGGAGGCGGTACAGCAGATCCGGATGCACAGTCTTATCGCCACGCTCACATTGAAAGCCACACGGACGGAAAAGGCCGCCCGCATTTCATCTGGACTTGTATCTGGGAACGAACTGCGGCATGCGGAGAAGACATTCGAGGCGACCTTGAGCCCACGAGAGCTGCGGGAATACCGGCAGGAAGTTCTGACGTATGTGGCTAACCCTCGTGCCGACAAGCACGACTTCGACCTCTCACTTGCTCAGCGCTGGATTCTGCAGCGGGTCTTCGATTTGGGCTGGTCGGTAGAAAAATTCGGTAGTTTCGACCGCGATGTCAATGCTCATATGTGGAGTCGAGACGCCAAGAAGGCAGAACGAATCGGCAAAAAGTATCAATGGATCGCATACCACCAGTTTCTAGGGCTCGTAGCTGACAATTTTGAGTTCGGGAATCCACTGTTTGATGACTCTGAACGAAGCTTCGAGGGACCTTGGCAAACGTACGTCCGTGACATCGATCCGTCTTGCGCGCTGCGGGATATCCAAGGTGGAGATAAGAACCATGACGCTTGGTGGTCTCCCCGAGGGATATACCGATGGGAAAGCCAGAATCAGGACGGACCGTGGATCAGAATGACGAAGGATCTTCCGTCGGTCCAACCCTTAACCGAAGTGTCAAATCCGAAAGACGGATCGGAGTGGCTCGTGCTCGAGAGCTATCCTGAGTGGCGGGAACCGGTACCCGCATTTGAAGAAGACTTCGAGAGGAAGCGGAGATGGCTTTGGTACCAGGTGAGGAGCTTCCTAGTCGAGCGCAAAAATACCGGGAAGGTGTTTTCGTGGTTGTCGAAACAACACTTTTGGGGTCGATGGATGCCGGAAAATCCGGAGCATCATTCCATATTCATTGGAGAATTCTACTGGGCGCCGGCCCTGTCGCGATACAAGGCAGCAGCTGATCCCCGCGAAACAAGAGAGCCTTGCTTAGCTGGTGTCGGGTCACCTCTTGTTTTCACTTCCGGCAGCTACCATTCGCAGATGAACTCCTTCGACTGCTCCACGGATGTTGGGTTCTCCGTCTTCCTCCCCGGAGGGTGGATAGTGAAAAACATGGGGCTTCAGTGGAACGGAGTTGAAGGATGTTTCTTTGATTCCGCGGGAAACCTTACCGCCTTCGATCCTGCGGTTTCTGGCCACGGGCCGAATGCCCTCCTAATTAAAAGAGCATCATTTCTCAATTTTCTCAAGGAGAGCGGATACGACGTCATTTGGTTCGTGCTTGGGGGCAAGCAAGAGTTGGGCAGAGGCTGGGGTCGTGGTGAGCGAGAGGGAGAACTGCAAATAAGCGGGGTCTTCAGGCTGAGAGGCGGCAGGGTCTCTGGCGAACTGAGGCCGAAGTTTGTTTCGTTTACGCGGTAGCCAAATTCGCCGTCTGGATTGCGCTTTACTCCAGAGGCTGACAGCCCTTTCATCGACTGTGGGGCTATGGAGAAGCGCATGCGAATAGCTAACAGCAGGCCGCCGATCACGATTCGGACACGAAAGCCAAGAGACGGCACCGCTGCCGCGGGGACGACTGGCTTCTAAAGTCTCCAAAATTCGGGAACAGCCGGGATGTTTCCTCGAGCAAGCGTGCAGGCACGGCACTGGAAGAGTGTCCCGAAACCCATAGTTTTGTGGCCAGTCAGAACCGACAAGCCAAGTCCTCGCCGCGCAATGGCTGCGGCGGGCAATTTTCGCAGGGCTTTGTGGACCGTGTTGCCCTCTGGTTGCTGCCCTTAAGGCAGCAACGAGTCGCAAGTAACAAGTAACAGGTTAGAAAGGCGTTTTGAGGCCGCCCTGCTGCTTATTCCTGTTTGGTGTTGCTGACCACTGACCTTCCTGGCGATGGTCCCCATGGCCGCGCCGCATTATCCCCAAGAAGTACCCAGCTCACAAGCCCCAGGCTCAGGCCCAACCCGCGGCCGAGCCGGCCGAGGCCCTTGCTGAATTCATCTACACCTGAGGCTTACTCGGCGTAGATCCGCACTTTCGCTTTGTCGTCATCCACGTCGATCTGCACGTCCTGAAGCTGGTCCACAATCTCCTCCAGGTTCTCTGGACGAATCGACGAAAGATCCATCGGCATTCCCTTCTTGCGCATCGCCTCTTCCACGTGCTCGCGCGCCTGCACCGGGATCAATCCCGCCAAACGCACGCCGGAGCGCAACAGCTGCATGGGGACACGGATATTCACCTTGGTCGGGGTGCGGCCCTCGCCGTTGTCGGCGTCTACCGCCACGCGAATATATTTCGTCTTGGGCGACGACTGGCCATCACCCTCGGGAAATCGGGGACAGAGAGCGCCGGGATAAACCGGCATATTGAGGGGGACGAAAGAGCCCTACAGGAAAGGAATAGCGAGACCATCCTGGCTCCGAGTCTTGCGCCGTTGGTCGTGAGGCCCTCGGCGAAGCGTAGACAGGAGTACTGGCGGG
>Ga0326727_10021387_pt1 | contig 12680 bp, 12 predicted proteins | sample MB2enrmetagenome_FD_207643 | JGI IMG/M metagenome (GOLD analysis project Ga0326727, IMG submission 207643) | Lab enriched peat soil microbial communities from McLean, Ithaca, NY, United States - MB29MY | ecosystem: Environmental > Terrestrial > Soil > Wetlands > Peat | place: USA: New York...
GTGGAGATGCCGTTGATCTTCAGAATCTGATCGCCAGGAAGCAGGCCGGCCTTGAAGCCGGGGGTGTCTTCCATGGGCGCGATGACGACGAGATTGCCATCCTTTGCGGAGACAACGACGCCGAGGCCGCCGAACTGGCTCTTGGTGTCGTCCTGCATCCCCTTGAAATCATCGGGGTCCATGAACTGGCTGTGCGGATCGAGCGTGCCGAGCATGCCGCGCATAGCGCCGTAGGTGAGGTCGTGGAAGGTGATTTTTTTCTCATCGACGTAGTCCTGCCGAATGAGTTCCAAGGCGCGGGTGAATACGGAAATGGAAGTGTAATCCGCGTCGTCCGTCGGCTGGACGGTTTGCGGGCCTGGAGATTGAGGTGGGGCGTCCTCAGCGTTCGCGAGGCTCAAACCGAGCCCAAGCGCCAAGAAGGCCATCGTCGTACCTCGCCGTCCCAATTGCCCTAGTAACCCAATCGTCATGAGCCGGACAGTACCATTCCCAAGACGAAATGCATTCTGATTTTTGCCAATGTCCCCTCCCCGACCGGCGGCATGTGCGCAGCGAGCCGGGAAAAGGCGGGTATTGCAACGGGTATTGCGGTTAGTCTCCATTGAGGGAGCGGAGCAGGCTGCCATTAATCGTGCCCGTTACTGGCAGGCCGTTGTCCCGTTGATAAGCGGCAATGGCGGACTGGGTGCCGGGACCCACGACGCCATCGATGGGGCCATCGTAATAGCCATCGTGAGCCAGGTCCTGCTGGACCTGGACGCTCACCGTGTCGACCCCAGGACCGTAGCCATAATCGTAGCTGGCGACGTATGGGAAGGGATCGATGATGAACCACCCATCATTGAACCAGCGATAGTGGTGACCATGCCAGAAGTACTCCTGGCCGTGGTTCCAGCCGTTGTGTGAGGCGAAGGCATATTGGTAATTGCCGTGGCCGCCGCCATTTCGCGAGTAATTGGAGCTTCCGCCGAAAGCGACAGTGGGCGAACGCCTGTTATTGCCGGCGGCGAAGGTGCGGGAGTTCGCGGATTTGCGTCCGGACGCCATCTTGACGCCACGGCTGCGGGTCGTGGAATAGGAGGCGACGCGAGCCGTGTTTTTGCCGGTGTGACGGGAGGCCAGCATCGCACTGTGGCTGCCTCCACCGCTTTTATGAACGACGGAGACCGTGTGATGGCTGCCGCCTTTGGACCCTTGTTTATCGGAATGTGCAAAAGCCGGTTCGCCGATCAGCAGGGCCGCAGCGATGGCAAGGCCGGTGAGTAATTTCGTTTTCATGATGAGGAATGCCTTTGATAGAGGATTCGAGCGTTGAATGGGCAAAGGACCGCGCGGAGCCGCATGACTCCGCGCTCAGGGAAACGCTGATCAATCGAGGTTCAGGGCGTCGATGAGCGACCGATTGATGGCGCCGGTGACGCGCAACCGGTTGTCGTGCTGAAACGCGGCGATCGCGCCGCGAGTGCCGGGACCGACGATGCCATCGATGGGCCCGCGGTAATAGCCTTCGCGAGCAAGTTCGCGCTGAACGTCGACGCTGATGGAATCGGAAGAGCCGTAATCGGGCGAACCGTAGGCGGGCTCGTCCGGAGCGTAGTCGTAGTCCGGATAGGCGTCGTAATAGCCGTAGTAGGGATAGGAGTAATAGGGATAGGCCCAGCCGCCCCAACCGTACCCGTGACCGTAACGTCCGTGTCCATATCCGTAGCCGCCGTGGGAATGATAGGAATTGCCTCCGAACGCAAAGCTGTGGGAACCGTATGAGCGGCCGCCAGAGAAGCTGCGACCCGCGGAGACATGGCCGGAGGAACCGCCGCCGGAGAACGCAGCATGTCCGCCGCCCCCTCCGCCACCACCGCCGCGACCACCGTCATGGGCAAATGCGGGTCCCGCGATCAGCAGAAGAATCGCTGAGGAGAGCCCGGCAAGGAGTTTCGTCTTCATGTCATTAACCTCGTTAACTATTCGACGATGAAGGGGCAAAAGGATTCAACCGGAGGCAATCTTTTTTTGGGAAGAATCTGCCTCCGCGAGAATACGGCGAAACCCTTGGATTGCGGAGATTCCAATCCGCGGATGGCCTGCCCCCGATCCAACGCGTCCTAAGCCGCGTCCTTGTCCTGCTTCTTGCGGATGATGGGGGTCCGCTTGCCTTCGACCACGGCGCGATTGAGGGTGACATCGGCGATGTCTTCGCGGCTCGGGATATCGTACATGACCTCGAGCATGATCTTCTCGAGCATCGAGCGCAGAGCGCGTGCGCCGGTCTCCTTTTTGACGGCCTGCTGGGCGAGGGCCCGCAAAGCGTCCTTGGTGACGGTGAGATTGACGCCCTCCATGGCGAGCAGCTTCGAGTACTGCTTGATCATGGCGTTCTTGGTGTCGGTGAGGATGAGCATCAACTCGTCCTCGGTGAGCGCATCGAGAGCGGTGACAACGGGAAGACGGCCGATGAATTCCGGGATCATGCCGAAGCTCAACAGATCTTCGGGCTCGGTAAACTTGATGGCGTCGCGGGTCAGGACGTCGACGGACTCGGCATCGGAGGTGCTGAACCCGAGGGTGCGGCGGCCGACGCGGCGCTGAACGATCTTGTCGAGGCCGACAAAGGCGCCGCCGCAGATGAAGAGGATCTTCTCGGTGTTGATCTGGATGTACTCCTGGTGCGGATGCTTGCGGCCACCCTGAGGCGGAACGTTGCAAATACTGCCCTCGAGAATTTTCAGGAGCGCCTGCTGGACGCCCTCGCCGCTGACATCGCGCGTGATGGAGACGTTGTCGGTCTTGCGGCCGATCTTATCGATCTCGTCGATGTAGACGATGCCGATCTCCGCGCGCTTCACGTCGTAATCAGCATTCTGGAGCAGGCGCAGGATGATATTCTCGACATCCTCGCCGACGTAACCGGCCTCGGTCAGGGTGGTGGCATCGGCGATGCAAAAGGGAACGTCGAGAATGCGGGCGAGGGTGCGTGCGAGCAGCGTCTTGCCGGAACCGGTCGGGCCGATGAGGAGGATGTTGCTCTTCTCGATTTCCACATCGCCGTAGGGATCGATGGTCATCGAACCGGAAGAATTGCTGGACTGGAGGACGCGCTTGAAATGGTTGTGAACGGCGACGGAGAGGACTTTCTTGGCCCGATCCTGCCCGATTACGTACTGGTCGAGCTGGCGTCGAATATCGATCGGCTTCGGAACCTGGAGGGTGGCGGACTGGCGACGGGCATCCTCGTTGAGCTCCTTGTCGAGGATTCCTTTGCACACATTGATACAACTGTCACAAATATAGACACCCGGGCCGGCAATGAGCTTCCGGACCTCCGCGTGGCTTTTGCCACAGAAGGAACACATTGTGAGATTGGAAGCTCGGGCCATTTCTTTATTTAGCGGATTATATCAAAATCGATGCACACAGTGCAACGGTCCCCATGAAGCATTTCGAGTGCCCTTGAAGGGCCTAAGATGCCGGGGCAGGCGCCTCCGGCGACTTTGTCTCAGGATCCGCTGCGGCGGGGGCGGGATCAGGTTTGAGCTCTTTCCGCGATTGAACGACCTGGTCGACGAGACCGTACTCCTTGGCCTCGTAGGAACTCATGTAGTAGTCGCGGTCCGAGTCGAGTTTGACCGTCTCCTCGTCCTTGCCGGTATGGTGGGCCAGGATACGAATAAGGCGCTTCTTGAGCTTGAACATGTACTCGACCGTCCGCTCGACGTCACTGGCAGTGCCCTGGGCTCCGCCGGACACCTGGTGGATCATGATGTCGGCATTGGGCAGAGCATAGCGCTTGCCCTTGGTCCCGGCTGCGAGCAACACGGCGCCCATGCTGGCAGCCATGCCCAGGCAATAGGTGGTGATTTCGCACGTCAGGAATTGCATCGTGTCGTAAATGGCGAGGCCGGCGGTGACCGATCCGCCCGGGGAATTGATGTAAAGGCTCACGTCCTTCTTCGGGTCCTCCATCTGCAGGAAGAGCATCTGCGCGATGATGAGGTTGGCGACCATATCGTCGATCGGGGTGCCGAGGAAGATGATCCGGTCCTTGAGCAGCCGTGAGTAAATGTCGTATTGCTGTTCACCACGCCCGGTCTTTTCGATGACAATCGGCATCGGCACGTATGCGTTGTTAACGGCCATTCCAGAGTTGGGTTCTATTAGCATGGGATTTGGTAAAGTTAGCGCATGACCGTAAACCTCGCTTGATTTCCTGCAAGTGAGTTTGTCGGGGGATTTTTGGAAATTATGTTGCGACTGACTCCGGAGCCTTTTCGACAACGCGGACGTCGGCATTCTTGACGAGGTAATCGATGACCTTGCCCGACAGGATCTCCTCGGCGACGCGGTCCATGGCGTCGCGTTTCTCGAGTTCCTTGGTGGCTTTGTCCGGGGTCATGCCGTAGCGCGCGGCCATGGAGGCGATGCGGGCGCGCATTTCCGCGGGGGTAACGGCAACTTTCTCGGCCTCGGCGATGCGCTGGAGGATGAAGGTGCCCTTGAGCTTGTCCTTTGCGCCGCGGGAAGCGACCTCGACGAGTTCCTTTTCGCCTTCCTTCAGGGCCTCGTCGGTTACTCCGCGGGATTGCTCCTGCTGGACGATGTCGGCGAGGATGCGGCGGGTCTCGCTGATCACCAGGCTCTGGGGCAGCTCGCACTCGACCTTGCCGATGAGGAAGTTCATCACCTGCTCGCGCTTCTGGCGCTCGATGGCTTCCTGCTTTTGGCGGGTCAATTCCCCTTTCGCCAGTTCCCGGACCTCGGCGAGAGTCTTGCCTTCAATCACCGTGGCGGCGAAGGCGTCATCCATCGCGGGGAGCTTCTTCGATTTCAATCCCCTGACGGTGACGATGTAGTGAATCTTCGCGCCGGACATTTCCTTAAGGGCGAAATCGGCGGGGACCGTGAGATCGAATTCGCGCATCTCATCGAGAACGGCGCCGAGAAGCGCCTCGCTGAAGCCGGGGAGGAAGGACTCGGGCGTCATTCGCACCCAGAAGCTGCTGTTTGTGGTGAGGGGCTTGCCCGCCTTCGGGAAGACCTCGGAGACCGGCTTGCCGTCGACGGTGCCGTTGTAATCGATGACGGCGAAGTCATCCATCTCGAGGCCGCGTCCGGTGATGTCGTCAAAAGTGGCGGCCTGGTTGCGCAGATTATCGAGAGCGACGTCGATTTCGGGCTCGGAAATTTCTTCGGGAGGGACGGCGATCGGGATGTTGCGGTACTCTGGCAGCTCAAACTCGGGCGCGGTGATGAGCGTGGCGGTAAAGTGGAGGGATTGATCGGGAGCGAACTCGATGTCCTCGACGTTCTGGACCTGGAGGACGCGGAGGTTTTTCTCCGAGATGGCGGCGCGGGTGCTCTCGCTCAGGAGCTTGCGCTCGAGTTCCTCGCGGATCTCTTTCTGGAACTTGCGCTCGATGACGGCGCGGGGGGCCTTGCCGGGGCGGTAGCCGGGGAGCTTGGCATGCGTGGCGTAATCGCGAGTAATATTCTCGCGGGCCTCGTTTACGGCCTCCGGCGGCAGATCGACACGGAGGGTGGCGAGGCAATTTGGAAGGGCTTCGACTTGAACATTCATGGGATAAAGGAGGTTGTAACGCGCTCAAAAACGCAGGATACCAGTCACGCGGGAGCGAGATTTCTAAACTGCCCCGGGAAATTCGCAACCCGCAAATCTTCGCGCGACCCGCTATACGACCCAGCGGCGGATTTCGTCGATGTTCTTGAACGGCCCCACAACGGCGAGACCGAGGCGGGCGCGATTGAGGCAATGGCAGGCGACTTTTCGGACGTCCTCGGGGGTGACGGCCATGAGACGGTGCTCGATGTCGACGGGGTCGAGAATCTTGCGGTAACCGAGGATTGACTCGCCCATGAACATCATCTGGTTGGTGGTGCTCTCAAGGCCGAGCAGGGTCTGGCCGATCGTGTAATCCTGGGCCTTTTTCAGCTCGAGACGGCTCGGGGCTTTTTTGCAAATGCTCTCAATTTCGCGAAAGATCATTTTCACGGCCTTCTGGAGCTTGGCAGTGTCAAGACCGGCGTAAATATTGATGAGGCCGGCATCGGCAAGGGCTACCATGCCAGTCTGGACGGAATAACAGAAACCATGCTGCTCGCGGAGCCGCTGAAAAAGGCGGGAGCTCATGTTTTCCCCGAGAATGACGGAGAGGAGCTTGAGGGCGAATCGGCGGTCGTCCGAGCGGCCGAACGCATAGAAGCCCATGGCGAGATGGGTCTGCTCGGTGGGCTGGTTGACGAGGGAGACCTTTGGCCGGCCTCGCGAGAAGCGGCCCCGGACGTAGGTGGGGGTGCGGCCCGCGGGAAGGCGCTGCAGGCGGGGTGTCATTTCCTTGAGCAAATCCTCGTGGCGAACATTGCCCGCGGCGGTGACGATGGTGGTGTGGCCGTTGTAATTCTGGCCGAGGAAATGTTTGAGCTTCGAGCGGGTGAACTTCGAGATGGTCTCGACGGTGCCGGTGAGGGGCTGGCCGAGGGGCTGCCTGGGCCACATGGTCTCCGAGAGCACCTCCTGGGCATGCTGAGCGGGATTGTCCCGGTACATCATGATCTCCTCGCGGATGACCTCGCGCTCGCGCTCGATCTCCTGCTCATCGAAGGTGGAGTTTAGGTACATGTCGGCGAGGACGTCGCAGAGGGTGGGGAAGTGCTGACTGGCGGCTTTCGCGTAGTAGCAGGTGTGGTCCTCGGTGGTAAAGGCGTTCAAATAGCCGCCCAATCCCTCGACTTCCTCGGTGATTGCCTTTGCGGTGCGATCCTCGGTTCCCTTGAACATGAGGTGCTCGATGAAGTGGGAGATGCCGCTCATCGCCTTGGTCTCGAACCGCCCGCCGACGCCAGCCCAGATGCCGAGGGCGACGCTGTGCATATGCGGCATTTCGAATGTCGCGAGGCGGGTTCCGTTGGTGAGTTTTGAAAGTTGGTACTGCATTAATGGTTGCGGCTGGAGGCAAGCACATGCTCTGCCAGCGCCAGGTCTCGCGGGATGGTTACCTTAAAGTTCCATTCGTCATTGCGCAACAGGGCGATATTTACGCCCAGCCGCTGGACGGCCGAGACCTCGTCAGTGACCATCTCGCCCGCGCCGATGATTGCGGCATAGGCCTGGAGGATGATGGGGGTGGAAAAAATCTGCGGGGTCTGCATGGCCCACAAGCCGGCGCGCTCGACGCTTTCGGTTACAACCCCATCGTCGGTGGCACGTTTCACGGTATCGGGGATCGGGGAGGCAACACAGGCCGCGCCGGTCTGGCGGGCGAGTTCGAGGCATTGCCGAATGACCGCGGGCGAAGTGAGAGGACGGGCGCCATCGTGGATGGCGACGTAGCTGGCCTGAGCGCTGACGGCGTGAAGGCCGCGCCACACGGAGAGGTGCCGCTCGGCGCCGCCCTCGATGATGTGGGTGACCTTTGAAAAGCCTTCGGAGGCGACCAATTGCTCGAACGTGGCCTTTAGGTCCGGGCGGATCACGAGAATGATTTCCGCGATCTCCTCCGTCCGCTCAAAGGCGGCGATGGAATGGGCGATGACCGGTTTGCCGCAGAGATCGGCGAAGAGTTTGTCAAAACCCATGCGCCGGCTGCTCCCAGCCGCGACGATGACTGCCGAAACCATGGGAAAATCAGGGCAACTGACGCTGGACTTCCTGGCTGAGGGCCTTGCCATCGGCCCGACCGGCGGCTTTGACCTGGAGGACCTTCATTACGGCGCCCATCTGGGCCTTGGAAGTGGCGCCGGCCTCGGCAATAGCTTCGGTAACCAGTTTTGCGATTTCCTCGGGGGACAACTGTTTCGGGAGATAATGGTTAAGGATTTCGAGTTCCGCCTTTTCCTTCGCAGCAAGCTCGGGCCGGTTGCCTTTTTCGAAGCTGTCAATGGAGTCCTGGCGCTGTTTGGCCTGCTTGCGCAGGACGGCCATGGCTTCGGCGTCGTCGAGCTGGCCGGTGACGCCGTGTTTTTCGATGGCGGCGTTCTTGAGGGCGGACTTGAGCATGCGGAGAACGCCGAGGCGTTCGGCCTCCCGAGCCTTCATGGCCTCTTTGAGATCGGAATCGATACGCTCCTGGAAAGTCATGGGAGCGACTGTAGGTCAGGGCCGGGTCTCGGCAATCCCGTTTTTTGCGTGTCCGGGTTGACAGAGGTCCGATATGTATCTACTTATTGTAGATATGCCCACAGCAAAACTTTTCAGACATGGCGGCAGCCAGGCTGTCCGATTGCCAAAGATGTTCCGCTTTGAAGGAAGCGAAGTTGAGATCGAGAAGCGTGGGGATGAAATCATTTTAAAGGCGATCCAGAAGCCCAGATTCAAGACGCTGGGGGACGTGGCGAAGTACATGCGTGAGAAATATCCACACGGGGCCGACTTTCCGGAGATCGAGCGTCCGACCCAGCAACAAGAGCGGGATCTGAACCTGGAGTGATTCCCGTGCTCCACATGCTCGATACTTCAGTCTGCGTATCGCTCATTCGCGGGCGTGCTCCGTCGGGCCAACTGCCCCCGAGCGATGCGTGCGCCATATCCGTCATCACGGCGGCGGAACTGGAGGTGGGCATCCGGCGCTCAACGCGTCCCGCGGAGCAACGCCTCATTGTGGCAGCGTTTCTTGCCTGCTTTTCGATTCGGGCGTTTGAGATTTCCGCGGTAGCGGATTATGGGGAAATCCGCGCTGATCTGGAAAAAAGAGGAACGCCGATCGGACCGCTGGATCTGCTGATTGCCGCCCATGCGCGACATCTGAACGCGACACTGGTGACGGCAAATGTCGGCGAATTCAAGCGAGTCAAAGGATTGCGGGTGCTCCCGTGGGGAAGAGCATAACGTCCTAGTCCCTGAAGACGACGGTCTTGTTATCCTTGATCAAGACGCGGTCGTGCAGGTGATAACGAACGCCGCGGGCCAGGGCCATGCGCTCGCAATCGCGCCCGAGGCGGAGGAGATCCTCGGGAGAATGGAAGTGCTCCACGCGGACAACTTCCTGGTCGATGATGGGACCTTCGTCGAGGGAGGGCGTGACGTAGTGGCAGGTGGCGCCGATCAATTTCACGCCGCGATCATAGGCGCGGCGGTAGGGATTCGCCCCGACGAAAGAGGGCAGGAAGGAGTGATGGATATTGATGATGCGGCCCTGCCATTCTTCGCAGACCTCGGGAGGGATGATCTGCATGTAGCGGGCGAGAACGACGAGGTCGATGGCATGCTCCCGCAGCAGGTCGGCGGTGCGGCGCAGGCCGGCGGCCTTGTTCGCGGAGTCGACCGGGACGTGCTGGAAATTGAGGCCCTCGCGCTCGACCCTTTCGCGGAAGTCTTCGTGGTTGGAAATCACGAGCGGGATTTCCATCGGCAGTTCGCCGACGCGCCAGCGCCAGAGGAGGTCGGCGAGGCAGTGGCCGAGCTTGCTGACGAGGATGGCGGTGCGGAGGCGCGTCTTTTCCTCGCGGATACTCCATGCGGCCTCGAGATCGTTCGCAAGGGGCGTGAAAGCTTTCTTGAGACCGGCGGCGTCGAGGGCAAGGGTAGAGGTGTCAATGGCCATGCGGGTGAAGAACCAGCCATTGATGGGATCAGTGAATTGATGGACCTCGAGGAGGTTGCCGCCATGGTATGCTACGAAGGAGGTAAGGCGCGCCAGAAGCCCGACACGGTCGGGGCAGGCGAGCTTAAGGAGGGTTACGGCCATGCGTCGTCTGTATCGTCCGCCGGTTCCGCATTCAAGCGTGGTCGATTCTGCGTCTCGAATATGGGAGGGGGGAGTTCTCTCGAATTTCCGTACTTCATACTTCATCCTCCATCCTTCATACTCACTCCCATGGCTCTCTCCTCTTCCATGCTGCCGCTCGGCACGGTGGCTCCTTCTTTCAGTCTGCCGGATGTCACGGCGGGACGCCGGGTTTCGATCGATGAGTTTTCGGGAAAGGAGGCGCTGCTCGTGATGTTCATCTGCAAGCATTGCCCGTACGTCGTCCATGTTTGCGGGGAGCTGGAGCGGCTGGGACTGGATTATATGAACTCGGCGTTGGGGATCGTCGCGATCTCTTCGAATGACGCGGTTGCCTACCCGGAAGACTCGCCCTCGGGGTTGAAACAGATGGCGGAGGAATGGGGCTTTAAGTTTCCACTACTCTACGACGAGACACAGGAGGTCGCGCGAGCTTACGACGCGGTCTGCACGCCAGATTTTTTCCTGTTCGACCGGCAGCGGCGGCTGGTGTACCGGGGGCAGCTCGACGATTCCCGACCGAGCCGCGGGACACCGGACGGCGGGGATCTGCGGGCAGCGATCGACGCGGTACTGGAGGGGAAGCCGGTGGACCGGTACCAAAAACCCAGCAGCGGGTGCGGGATCAAATGGAAGAAGTAGGGAATTGCTGATTGCCAAAGTCTGATTGCTGATTGGGGAAGAGACACTGAGACCCTGATCGGGCCGCAGAGGAAGAGATGAATTGATCCGCAGATTACGCAGATGGCCGCAGATTAAGGAGAGGAAAGAGAGAAGAGGTAAGGGACTGGAAGGTTGACTGAAGGACCGGGCTGGATATTGTGTTCTTATGAACATCTCTTCGCTTCGGCGCAAATCTGGCCGTGGCGCGGAGTCGAACCCGAAGAACCGGTTCGAAGGGCTGGAATATGTGCGTGAGCCGCAGGAAGGGGATGAGGAGGAGCCGCTGCCCCGCACGGAATTCCTCCAGGACGGGACGCAGTCGATCATCACCCGGAACAACAGCCCGGATGTCCCGTTCACGTACTCCATTAATCCGTACCGGGGCTGCGAACATGGGTGCGCGTATTGTTTCGCCCGGCCAACCCACGAGTACCTGGGCTTCTCGGCAGGGCTGGACTTCGAGACGAAGATCATGGTGAAGGTCCGCGCGCCGGAATTGCTGCGCAAGGAGCTGTCGTCACCGAAGTGGACACCGGAGACGCTGGCGCTCAGCGGGGTGACGGATTGCTATCAGCCAATCGAGCGGAAGCTGGAATTGACCCGGCGATGCGTGGCGGTGCTGGCGGAATTTCGGAATCCGGTGTCGGTGACCACGAAGAACCACCTCGTTACGCGGGACGTAGATCTTTACCGGGAGCTGGCGGAGTACGACGCGGTCCGGATCAATATCTCGATCACGACGCTCAACGCCAGGCTGGCAAAGAAGCTCGAACCGCGCGCCTCGCCGCCGCTGCGGCGCCTGAAGGCGGTAGAAGAACTTTCGGAGGCGGGCATCCCGGTGTGCGTGATCATGGGGCCGTGCATCCCGGGCCTCAACGATCACGAGATGCTGAATATCTTCGCGGCGTCGGCGAATGCCGGGGCGCGGGACGCGTGCTATAGCCCGTTGCGACTGCCGGGGGCGGTGGCGGGCATCTTTTCCCAATGGCTGGAGACGCACTATCCGGACAAGAAGGAGAAAATCCTCAACCGGGTGCGCGAAATGCGCGGGGGGAAGCTGAACGATCCGCGCTTCGGGAACCGGATGGCCGGGGCGGGATTTTATGCGGAGCAAATGGCGGCGATGTACCAGGTGGCGTGGAAGGCTGCGGGGTTTTCGGAAAGGGCGAAGATCGTGTTATCGGCGGCGAGTTTCCGGGCGCCGGTGGAGCAGTTGAAACTGTTCTGAACATCAGAGCACGCGCGCGAAGTTCTGTTGGATTTTTCGCGCAGGTGTGGCAGCAATCCCGGCTCCCAATGAAAACGACAGTCTCGCTGAACGCTCAAACAGTAGAGGCAGGTTTGCGGAATCCTGCTTCCCGATGTACCGGCCGTCCCCGGCCAGGTTTTCGCCTTTGCCTCCGGCAATCAGGATTCGCGCGATACGCGTTTATGGTATGAATTACCACTCCTGAGCTTTCCCTTGCATACCACAGCCCATCCGCAGCCCCAGCCCGCCACCCGACCCCGCCGCCGGAATCGGGGAAGGTTTCTCCTGTTCCTCTTGATTATCGCGGCGCTGGCGGGAGGGATTGCCTACCCGCCCACGTTCCTCTTCGCGGTGCGGCAGGTACTGGCATTCGAGGCGGCTTCCACCTTTCGGTAGGGGAGATGGAGGGAAGCGTGACCGAGCCGATCTGGTTCCACCACACGCAGTTCAGCCACAATTCGGAGGCGGGAACGTCGACCATGCTGGAGATCGACCAGGCCCACACGACGCTTCATTGGGAGCATCTTGTATGGAAACGTGATGCGCGGGTCTGGCAGGACCTGGCGCTCGACGGGGTGCGCGGGACCATCGATTTGCCATCGGACGGTTATGCGAGGCAGAAGGACGAGAATCCCCTGCTACACCCGAGCGTGCTGGGCAAGGTACCGCGGCTGGTGATGCCTTCGTCCCTGACGCTCAGCCACGCAAGCATCGTGATCCGGCATCGCGAGGGATCGGTACGGATGGACGACATCGACCTGCAGGCAAACAGCATGGTCGCGGGGCATGTCGTGATCGGGGCGCTCTCGGTGCAGGAGCCATGGATGACGGGCGTGTTCTCAAACTGCCGCGGCACGCTGTTGCTCGAAGACTCGAAGCTCCTGCTCTCGGACATGAAGCTGACGGACTCGCTGACAATCGCCTCGGCTTCCGCGGATCTGCCGGAGCTGCTTCGCGGGCAGGTGCAGATGGAATTCCGGCTCAATGCCTTCAGCGGGAACATCGAGGGCGACCTCAAGAGCGGCGAGCAC
>Ga0326727_10021388_pt1 | contig 12679 bp, 9 predicted proteins | sample MB2enrmetagenome_FD_207643 | JGI IMG/M metagenome (GOLD analysis project Ga0326727, IMG submission 207643) | Lab enriched peat soil microbial communities from McLean, Ithaca, NY, United States - MB29MY | ecosystem: Environmental > Terrestrial > Soil > Wetlands > Peat | place: USA: New York...
GCAATCCATCTCTCCAGAAGTCTTGAAGGTATTGGTCAACTACAGGTGGCCTGGGAACGTCAGGGAGCTTATCAACGTGCTTGAGCAGTCCACTCTGAACGCCTATCCTTCCGATGAGATCCATATCGAGCACTTGCCCCCATTTGTCCTGGAAGCAACGCACGGTCACGCGGAAGACGATAACGCGATAAGGGGGGCGACGCGGAACACGGAGCGCAGGACCATCTCCCACGCTCTCGAAAGGAATAAGGGGAACAAAAGGAAAGCCGCGCAGGATCTGGGCATCTCGCGAGCGACTCTCTACATGAAGCTTCATCGCCTGAAGATGATATAACCTCCCAGGCGCATGGGCCGGCGCCTGCAGCGCAACATGCAGAATTTTAGGAAGGTTTTCCAGTTGTCAATATTACCAGACATGTCTATGAATTTTTACATTATACGCATTGCGGGCCGGTTCAGCGGATAAGCCTGTTGTTTCAAAAATCCATGTGTCAACTAGACAAGACATCATTCCAAGACGGTCGATAAGCCCGCGCGGAACACACCTGTCTTCTCTTATTGCGGAAAACCTGCTCATTGAGGCAAAAAGCTGCCGGAGGCATTCAGGTTGCGCGGCGCCGGAAAAGGTTGGCACAGCCATTGCACATTATTCAAGACAGCAGACAATGCAGCCGACATTGAATGGGGAGGTATGGGGTCCGGCAGCCTCTTGCTGTCATCGAAAATCTCACTATCAGAGCGAAAACACACTAAAAAGGGGTTATCCATATGGAAGAACGGCCCGGGACATTGATCGATAATGAGGACCTTTTCCTGATACTGAAGCTGATGGAAGAATCCGGCTGGGACGAGATCGAGCTTTCGGGAAAAGGCTTCAAGTTCGTAGTGGGAAAGAACCTGCCGCGCGATTGCGGCGGTCCCTCTGCTGCTCCTTCTATGCCGTCTTACCCGAGGGAAGAGAAAGGACCTGCCGCTGCGCCTGTTGCTGGGAGCAAGCCTAAAGCCGAAGCGGCCGATGCCTCCGAAACTAATCTTCCGCTTGACGGTACCCCGGTCAACGCCCCCATGATGGGTATTTTCTACAGGTCTCCCAGTCCCGGGGCGCCCCCTTTTATCAAGGTAGGCGACATCGTCACGCCCCGGAGCATCATAGGCATAATCGAGGTGATGAAGGTTATGAGCTCCGTAGAGGCAGGACTTGCAGGCCGGGTGTCCTCTATCCTCGTGGAGAACGGACAACTGGTCCAATATAATCAGCCCCTCTTACTGATTGATTGCGAAGAGCAGTCTGCCGAAGCCGCCCATGAATAAGATATCCAGGGTGCTAGTCGGTAATCGCGGTGAAATCGCGGTAAGGATTATCAAGGCCTGCAAGGAGTTGGGCATCTCTACCGTGCTGGCCGCTTCCGAAGCCGATAGGGAGAGCTTGCCTGCAACTATGGCGGATAAAGTCGTCTGCATAGGCCCGCCGCTGTCAAAAGATAGTTACCTGCGTCCGGAATACCTGGTCGTGGCCGCACGGGGGACCTCCTGCGACGCTATACATCCGGGGTATGGGTTCTTGTCCGAGCGGGCAGAGCTGGTGGAGCTGTGCGAAAAATCGGGCATCATCTTTATCGGCCCCACATCAAAGAACATTAGAGATATGGGAGACAAGCTCGCCGCGAGGGAGATGGCCCGAAAATCAGGAGTCCCCACAATTCCCGGATCGCATAAAGTAGAGACCGTCAAGGAAGCCGTCGAGGTCAGCAAGCAGTTGGGATTTCCCCTTATCTTAAAGGCCGCCGCAGGCGGAGGCGGTAGGGGGATGGCAATCATAGAGACGGTAAGCCAGCTTGAGCAGGTTTTCGCGTCTCTTGCCCTGGAGGTTTACTCTGCGTTCGGGGATGCCAGCCTGTTCCTCGAAAGGTATTTCTCTAATTCACGTCACGTCGAGGTACAGATCCTCGGTGATCGCTTCGGCAATGCAATCCACCTTTTCGAAAGGGATTGCTCGATCCAGAGGAGGCACCAGAAAGTCATCGAAGAAGCGCCCTGTCCCATTTTGACGGACGAGCAAAGGAAGGGCATCTGTAAAGCGGCGTTGGACCTGGCCGTCGCCATCGGGTACGTATCTTGCGGGACAGTGGAATTCCTGGTCGATCAGAATAGCCGTCAATTCTTCTTCCTTGAGATGAATACCCGAATTCAGGTCGAGCACCCCATTACGGAAGAGGTTACTGGTATCGACCTGGTGAAGGAGCAGATCAAGGTTGCCGACGGTCAGCCGCTTGGGTTGTCGCAATCAAGCATCACTTTGAAAGGGCACGCGATCGAGTGCAGGATCAACGCCGAATCGCCTGAACGTAATTTTGCCCCCTGTCCCGGCATAGTCAAAACATGGAATCCCCCTGTCCGCAAAGGAGTAAGGCTGGAGACACATTGTTATCCGGGATACCTGATCCCCCCCTTCTACGATTCCCTGATAGCGAAGCTGATTGTCAAGGAGAAAGGCAGGAGAGAAGCAGTCCTCGCAATGCAATCGGCCCTGCAGGACTTTCAGGTGGAAGGTATTCAGACAACGCTGCCTTTCTTAAGGGCAGTCACGACGCATTCCGATTTTACGGAATCAAACGTGAGCACGAATTGGCTTGAGAAGGTCTTTATGAAACAGTTCGAGGAGCCGGCGGCATGATGGATAAGATCAACTTTCTGGATACGACGCTGCGGGACGGCAACCAGAGCTTGTGGGGCCTGAAGATGACTTCGGCAATGGCCTACGACATCCTGCCGAGCATCAACCGGGCCGGCTTCTATGTTGTGGACTTCTCGGGCCCGGCCCATTTCGTCTATTATGTAAAAACGTTTCAGGAAGATCCGTGGGAAAGGCTGCGAATTTTTGCAGGCAAGATAGACAGATCGCCGCTTTCCATGATAATGCTGGGCAGCACCTTCACCACTTTCACGCCGATGCTTGGCCCGATACTCGGCCTCTTCATGGAGGGCCTGCACGCGAACGGGCTGAAACGCCTGATGCCGATGGATGCCTCGAACAACATGGCCACCATAGCGGAAACCGTCAATTATGCGAAGGAGGCCGGCCTGGAGGTGGTAATACCGCTGATTTACTCGCACAGCCCGGTCCACACGGACAATTATTTCGCTCAGAAGTCGCGTGAGATAGCCGATATGCACCCTGACCGCGTCTATCTTAAAGACCCCGGCGGGCTTCTCACTCCCGAGAGGACCATGGCGCTGATACCGCTGATTCAGGAAAACATCGGCGACCTCCCGCTTGAGATACACTCCCACTGCACCACGGGCCTCGCTCCCCTCTGCTACCTAGAGGCCATCAAACTGGGAGTGAGAACCATACACACGGCCATTCCGCCCCTTGCTAACGGGTCGAGCCAGCCGTCCGTTTTCAATATGATCAAGAACATTGAAGCCCTGGGATATGAATCGGGATTGGACACAGAAGCCATCCAGGAAGTCTCCGACCATTTTTATCATGTCGCCCGCAGGGAAGGCTTGCCGGTCGGCACGGTGCTTGAGTATGACGCGGGTCAATACGAGCACCAGATCCCCGGAGGCGTTATATCAAACTTGAGACGCCAGTTGGCCGAGATCGGTCTGGAGCACCGGCTCGGTGAAGTGATCGACGAGGTGGGAGCGGTAAGAAGGGAGCTCGGTTACCCCATCATGGTGACACCCCTTTCGCAATACGTCGTTACCCAGGCGACGCTGAACATCACCCTAGGCGAGAGGTATAAGGAAGTGCTCGACGAGGTGATAAAGATCGTCCTTGGGTGCTATGGGCCTCAAGCCGGCACGGTGGATCAGAACGTCCTAGACAGGGTGAGGAGCCTCCCTGTAGCGAAAAACTACATCAATTGGGAGATCCCCCGTCCGTCCATAAAGGAGCTAAGGGAGCAGTTCGGAGCGGATGTTTCGGATGACGAGCTTGTATTGCGCGTTTTATGTCAAGACCAAAAGGCTATGGAGGCGATGCACGCAGCCGGTAACATAAAAACTTACTATCCTCCGCCGCGCAAGCCCCTGATCGAGCTCGTCAGGGAACTCATGAACCACAAGAAGCATGCGTATATATACATGGAGAATGACGATTTTTCCGTAAGACTTTCAAGAGGGTCCTCCTGACGGACGACCCTACGTGGAAGGCTTTGGATCGGTGGTCTTCGTGTTTGATGAGAGCAGTCAGGGGGGGTTGAGGATGCGATAAGGACCAGCGTTTCTTCCTTCTGGTTCTGTCTGTGAAGAAAAGGGGGATCATATGCGGACAGGAACAAACAAACACATCTTTGTGGCTTTCGCAATAACATGGTTCGGCTGGCTGTTCGACGCACTTGATTCTATGATATTCGGCATGACCATTCCGGCGATGATAAAGGAATGGCATATAACTCCGTCCACGATAGGCTTTATCGGCACTTGCTTCCTTCTGGCTTATGCGTTTGGCGACCTTTTGTTCGCGACCGCTGCCGACAGACGCGGCAGGAAACCCATGCTGATGCTTTCGGTTGCCGTCTACGGCGTATTTACCGGACTGTGTGGTCTTGCGGGAAGCTGGAAGCAGATGTTGATCGCCAGGGCGGTGACGGGGATCGGAACAGGCGGGGAGCTCCCCGTAGGCGCGCTGATAGTCGCGGAAGAAACCCCTGCAAAGTGGAGAGGCTTTGCGCTGGGGGCGCTGATAAGCGCCTACCCCATAGGCTACTTGCTCGCGGCCCTGTTCAACATCCTCTTCTCGCCTCTCTACGGCTGGCGGTCGCTCTACTTTGCGGGCGCAATACCCGCGCTTGTCCTGATAGCATTCGCGGCGGTTTTTCTTAAAGAAACTCAAAGGTTCACGCAAAGCCGGATCGAGGCTGCGCAAAAGGCAGTGCGCAAGCATGTCAACATCCTGGAGCCTATACGTTACAGCCTGAGGAATTACGTCGTCGGGATCGTCATAATGTTCGCCTTCCTGTTCATGTGGTGGGGATGGGCGACCTGGGTGCCGCAGTTCCTGATTACGGAAAAGCACCTTGGGGTGTTGAAGGGCTCCTACTTCATAATCTATTACAGTATCTTCGGTCTGCCCGCCTACTTCATCTGCGGCTATATAAGCGAGAAATTGGGTAGAAAGAAAGCCCTGGCACTCTTCATGGTCCCCGCTGCAGTCCTGTTGTGGGTCTATGTCAATTTGTCGTCGGTAAGTGCACTGCTCGTCGTAGGATGCATCACGTCATTCTTTATTTACGGCGGGTATGCAATCGGCATCACTTATCCCTCCGAGTTCTTCCCAACAAGGATGCGGGGTACGGGTTATGGAGGCTCGATGTTCATCGCACGCGTATTGGCATCGATCTCCCCTTTCCTGATCGGATATATTGCGACGAAGACATCGATCGCCGCCGGATTGCCGATACTATCGGTCGTATTCCTCATATCGGTCCTGATTATGTATCTTTATGCACCTGAGACTTCTCAAAAGGAGCTGGAAGATATCGTTCGCGAGAAACCGGTAACCGGCATGGAGTAACTGAGTTTACAGACGCTGTCTGCAAGCGGGTTGCCCGGGAGAGGTGGGGAGACAATTGAATAGATAAGCCGCGAAACGGCTTTCGTGAAGCGTGCACTTCACGGTCGCCTGCGACGAATACTTATTGCCGCCGCATGACGGAGCAACAAGCGACCGGGCGTTTTATCTCGCAGGCGGCCAGGAACCTCGAAGGACTTCGTCCTCAAGTTCGTAATGGTCCACACGTTCCCTGACATGTTCTACGTCGCAAATGTGATGAAGGAACGGGCCTTAAAATGAATTGCTCTCGCTTTCATGTGTTATTCTTCACCCGCCGTAAAAGCCCGTGTGCGAGGAGCAGCAGGTGTTGTCGATGTTCCCTATCCGTCCTGATGGACTCCTCATAAAGACGACCCGCGCAGGTGTAGCCCGATTCAAAAAGAACCGGCTTCTTTCCGTCGAGCAGATAACAGGCCGACCATGGGTGGCCGGTCACGTAAAAGTCCTGTGCTGCGGGACCTGTGGTGGCAAAGGGCAAGGCTGCCTCCTCTCTTCTTGTTCTCTCTCGTCACTCGAACCGGATATCAGGAAAAAATCCCCGGGGTTCAATTGCTCTGTGCGCCACCCTCCTGCCGCGTGGCCCCGCTTACGCCTGGGGCGTCGGCAGGACCGGCATCGATGCGGGACAATGGTCGAGAGAGAGCGTCGGCATCTTCCCCCGGCAGCTCAGACACGAATTCTTCAGCCACCGGTCGTTGTCTTCATTGGGATAGTCGCTGCGGCTGAAGCAGCCCCTGCTCTCCGTCCTCGCCAGACTCGCGGTCAGTATCGCCCTCAGGACGAAACAGGCGCTCAAGAGGTCTTCTCGCGTCAGCCTTTGTCTGAGGTCGGTGGGACGGACTTCGCGGATGCGTTCGCCGAGATGCGCTGCCTCATCGAGGGCCTGCCGCAGGGAGGCACCGTCCCTCACTACCCCCGCCTTTTCCCAGGCGAGCTTCTTGAGGGAGGCACGCAGTTCTCTCAGTCGCCCCAAAGAGGAGGGACCGGGAGAGTCGGCCCGGGCCGGGCGCTCCTCGACCGCAAGGCGGTTTTCCCCCTCACAGGCGGCCGCGGCGTAGCCGGCTGCTTGCCCGAAGACGACGCACTCAGTCAGCGCGTTTCCGGCGCGTCTGTTGGCCCCATGGAGGCCCCAGACGATCTCTCCGCATGCGAAGAGGCCGGGCAGCGCCGTCTGGCCGCGGCCGGTCACGCGGATGCCCCCGTTGGAGAAGTGCGCCCCCGGCAGGATGCGGGCGGGCCTGTTCCTGAAGTCGAACTTGACGCCGGAGAGCAGAACCAGGGGATGAACGGCCCAAGCCGAAGCGGGCACCTTCCGGTAGTCGATGTAGGTCGGGCCGCTCTTACTCTCTTTGAAGAGGCATAAAGAGAGATAGTCTCTCCTCTTCCTCACCGTATCGTTGAGCGGGGCCATATCATACTTATCGACCAGGTCCTCTCCTGCCCCGTTGATGAGCGTCGTGCCGGGGGGGAAGGGTGAGAAAAGGAGCATACGAGGCGTGTTAGGCTCCGCCAACACGACCGGGATAAACTGGACGAATTCCATGTCCCAGAGCTGGAGTCCCGCCGCGGCCGCCAGCTGGTACCCCTGACCCAACATGTTCCTCTGGTTGTCGTGGATCTCGTAGAGAGCGCCGGCTCCCCCGGCGGCCAGTATGACGGCGGAGGCGTATATCGATACCTCTCTCCCGCTGATGACCAAACCCCTCACGCCGCACACCCGCTGGTCATCGCGCAAGAGCTCGGTTGCGTAAAGCCCCCCGAAGAAGCGGACCCGCGGCAGGCGCCTCACCGCATCCGCCACCTTCTTCACGAGGGCGAGGCCGGGGATCATCTCCGGCCTGGGCGGCTTGACGGTGTGATAAGAAGGTCCCGTCTCCTCCAGGACGACCCCTAGAGATCTGAGCAGATCGAAAGCAGCCGGGGCCTCCTTCGCCACCATGCGCACCATGGGCTCGTAGTTGAGCATCCTGCCGCTCTCGAAAGTATCCCGCATATATTCTTCCGCGCCGTAGCCCGAAGAGGGGCCCGAGAAAACCCCGTTGGCGAGGGCAGAATTGGTTCCCGTGCCCATGGAGCCCCTGTCGAGAAGAATCACCTCGGCCCCCTTTTCATGGGCAGCGATCGCGGCCGTCATGCCCGCGAGGCCTCCTCCTATGACGATTATCGATTTCCTCATAGATGCCTCCAAAGGGCGAAAGGTGAAGAAGACTTACGAGGACTTTCTCCTTTCGCCGATAACGGTATTTCCGCTTCCGGACAGCGCGGCACTGTCATCGTCCTTTATCTTCTGGAGAAGCGGCACGATGAGGCTCGCCCCCACGATGACCATGATTTTCCCGTAGAGGATGGAGACGATTACTGCAAGAGGGCCGAAGTGGCGCAGCGCGAGCACGAGCGTGACCGCCGCGTTGGTTGTGCCGATCTCGAAGCACGCTGCCTTCCGCTGCTTCACGTTGAACCGCAGGTATTTTGGGATAAACCAACCTACGGCATAGCCCACCACCACGAAGAGGATGACTCCCGCGGCAAGATAGGGAAGAATATAGAACTGCTTTATCAGAGTGGCCGCGCCCTTCGACATGGTTCCCATCATGATGAACCCGAGGGCTATCACCGCCATGGGACTAAGGGCCGGCTTGACACGGTCGAGGGGGCGGTGAAATATCGAGCCGAGCACGGAGCCCAGCGCGACGGGCAGGACGACGATCTTCAGGAGGTCGATCACGACCGCCCCCATATCCATGTGGGCCATGCTGCCGACGAGGAGCAGCGTCAAAAAAGGAAGCACGAAAGGGGTGAGCAGGGTGTTGAGCCCGGTGACGGTGACCGACATGGCGAGGTCCCCGCGGGATATCATCGTGAGCGCATTCGACGTCGTGCCGGTGGGCCCCGCCCCCACGATAATCAAGCCGATGGCGAGGTTTCTCGCCGTGGCGGCGTCAGGGAGGAGCTTGATGAACATGAAGTAGGCAATGACATAGGCGGCGAGCGGCAGGCATATCCATCGTATGAGCATGGTAAGGCCGATCACCCTCGGGCTCTTCGCGATCCGCTTCCAGTCGGGGCCGTCGATGGCCAGACCCATGACGAAGAGCGAGACCATCAGGAAGTAGGCGTTCCCCTTCGCGATAAAGCTCTTTTCTATGGTCGGGTAGAAGAGGTAGCCGAAGAGCACCGCCAGTGTGAGAAGAAGCGATGAGTATCCCCCGATAAAGGCGCAGACCTTTATCCATGAAGCCGGCGTGCCCGTCGGGGCCTTCTTGCTCCTCACAAAGGCCAGGTAAGCGAAAAGGATGCCGATGAGCCAGAATGCCATGGTGAGAACGCTCACGTGAGGCACTGCACCGAGTGACATGCCGACGAATCGCGAGCTGAGGAATGCGACTAAGAAACCTGCGATGACAAACAGATTGGAGACATATTTCATCCGTCTTTCCGTGGACGAGGTGCGGCGACCACCGTTCGTAAGACCTTCCATAAGACCCCCCCTGCCTTTTTGAAAACGTCCTCCCCGCGCCCCCGCCTGGATGCCCCTGGGGGTTACGGCGCGGCCCGCCTCTCCCGCAAAGGACCCGTTGCACCTGGCGCCGAGAGTTCCGCGCACACGGGTTCCCTGAGGGTGAGACGATGGCGATACCGCTCACATTGAATCGCACCTGTCCTTAAAGAGCAGGGCATTTTTCTAAAAAGAAGTCCCGATTGGATACCCTATTTTGCGAAATGCTCCAGACCCCCCCTATCTTCCTCAAACCGGCGCCTGTTTTGGTGCTCCGGACATAGCGCCCACCCGCGCATATCCTTTCCCGGCGTGATTACTTCTTTCTCAGGTCCATGATGCGCTTATACTTCGTGCGTGTCTCCGTTCCGACGAGAGCCTTGACACCGCCCTTCGACAGTGCCTCGACCTCGCTACGCAGGCCCAGGACCCCGTGGAGGTCTTTCGCGAGCTCTTCGCAACATTTCGCGCGGTCGTCGTCTTCGCCCAGGAACTCGACGAGCACCTTGACGAGCTCCCGGTGTCCTTCCTTCCACACTTTGATCAAGTACTCGCCCCCGAAGACGCCGAACTTCTTGATGGACGGCTCGAAATCGGTCGGGTAGATGGCGACGCCCTTCACTTTAATCATGTCATCGACGCGACCGTGGACTGCCGTCATGCGATTGAGTGTCCTGCCGCAGGCACAACGCTCCTTCATGAGGGCCGTAATGTCTCCGATCCGGTACCGTATGAGCGGCGCCGCCTCCTTGAGCAGGGTGGTCACGACCAGTTCCCCCTCCTCTCCGTCGGGAACAGGTTTTCCCGTCTCGTGATCGATCACCTCGAATATATAGGCGTCTTCGTTCAGGTGGAGCCCCTCCTGCTCACGACACTCCCAGGTGGGCGCTCCCGTCTCGACGCTGCCCCAGTTGTTGTAGGCCTTGCAACCCCACACGCCCTCTATCTCGGTGCGCATCTCTTCCGTGAGCGGCTCCGCCGTGTGGAAGGAGACACGAAACTTGAAGTCCTTACGCGGGTCGAACCCCATCTCTCTAGCCACTTCGCCCAGGTGAAGCATGTACGAGCCCGTACAGCCAATGACGGTCGTGCCCCAGTCGTGGGCTATCTGCAGCTGTCGCTCCGAAGGGGTCACCGCGCCGCTGCCCGTGGGCACGGCCAATGAGCCGAGCTTCATCACGCCCTCGGTCGACGTGAACCCCACGATAAAGAGCGTGTAGGCAAAGGAGATCTGGACCACGTCCGTCGGTCCCACGCCCTGTGCGCGCAGGCGCCTCGCCCAGAGGTCTCCTATGTTCTCCCAATCGTTGCGCGTGTGGAAGATCGCCTTCGGTTTTCCCGTGCTGCCCGTCGAGGACTGCACCCTGATGGCGTGAAAGTCACCCTGGTAGTCACCGAAGGGCGGGAACTTTTCGATGCTCTCCGCGATGTCCTGTTTTGTGGTAAAGGGGATCCTGCCGATGTCCCCGACGCCCTTCGCGTCGTTGATTGAAAAGCCGTGCTTCTTCCATATCCTCCGGTAGAAAGGGATCTTCTCCCATGCCCGTTTCAAGAGGGCCTTCAGCCGTTCCTCCTGTACCGCCAAAAGCTCGTCGCGGCTCATCGTCTCCCACTTCGGATCCATCGGGCTATAGCCTTGCATGATAGGCCTCCTAAATGAAGTACTCTTTCCAGTTTTCCCGTATGGTTTTCAAGGTCTCGAGGTCGGGCAGCACGCGGTCGGGGGTGGCACGTCTCATCTCATCCTCCATTTTCCTTGTCGCGTCGATGCCGATCTTCGAACACCAGGCGAACTCGGTAAATCCCTGCGCGTGACCCAGGTCCTTTGCCTCGTATCTCTTCCTGGCGGACGGGCTGAGAGGATAGACGCCCTGCCCGGGGAAGACGATCACGTCGAGCTCGGGGTCGACACGGGTCGCCTCCGCGAAAAAGACCTCGTCGGCGTTGAAGATGTCGATGTCTCCGTCGACCACCGTTACCCAGTTTACGCTCGAACAACCGTAACCGGCCGAGAACGTCGCATATATCGCTTGTTTTGCCCATCCCGGATAGCGCTTCTGGATCTGGACGACCGCCTTGTAGCCCCTTCCCTGCAGCGGGAGGTAGCAGTCCCTGAAGCCTATGACGCTCGTGCGCAGCACGTTGTAGAGGTTGCTTTGTATGGGCAGGTAGCGGAAGACCTCTCCCTCTCCGTACTGGTGGCCCATGGAGCCCGTCACGTAGAGGGGGTCCTTCCTGTGGGTGATGCAGGTGACGTGGAACGTGGGGGTGACCATCGATTCTTCATAATAACCCATCCACTCGCCGTATGGCCCCTCCTGGAGGAGTTCGTCATGGTGGAGGCGTCCTTCGATGACGAGCTCCGCGTCGGCGGGCACGTCGACGTCGATGGTCTCGCACCGCACGAGCTTGTCGGGCTCACCCGCGAGGGCTCCGGACAGGTCGTACTCGTCGTCCGTGACCGCGCCCATCTTCGTGGTGGACGCGCAGTACTGGCTGGGCGACATGCCGATCACGACCGCCACTTCCAGGTAGCGCTCGCCCCTGGCCCGCGCGCGGGCCAGGTGGATGCCGATGTCCTGCATGGACAGGGCCATGATGCCCGTCGTGTTCTTGTTGATCACGTGCACCCGGTACATGCCGATGTTTCTCCCCAGTTCCGGGTCCTTGCTAATCGTCCCGTTCAGGGTGATGTACGGCCCGCCGTCGTGGGGCGCCCACTTGATAATGGGGAACTTCGTCAGGTCTACCTTATCGCCTTTGAGTATCACCTCCTTGCAGGGGCCCGTGTCCACCATCACCGGCTTTATCCACTTTTCTTTGTGTCTCAACGTCTTCGCGTAATAGTCCCTGATCATCCTCGGGGTAGCGTCTTCCGGCAGACCCAGGGCAAGGGCCATCCGCGAGAATTCGCCGAAGAGGTTGGCCACCATGGGGACCTTGGATCCGTCAACGCTCTTGAACCAGACGGCGGGCCCCCTGCGCTCGTTCAACTCCCAGACGATAGCCGCTGCTTCCTGCCCGTTCACGGGCCGGTTCACCCTGAGAATCTGTCCCTTGCTCTCAAGAATTTCTATAAAACTTCTGATCGATGCCATCTAAAAACCTCCTCCATGGGTAGTGAGAGACATGACTCTGACCGCTATCTCTGCCGCACAAGATAAGCAAATGTCGTGCCTACCGGTTTAACCCCGGAAAACGGATATTTTGGGAGATTACGGGGTTTTCGCACATGGGGGTGAGTGTCTTTTGTGATTGACATTATTATCAAAAAAAGCATAGAATTGCGTTGCCATTCATACAAATGAAGAATTAATGTAAATCATATGGACATGTCTACGATAGATGACAAGTGGGCGTATCTCGTCGGGAGGCTGCAGCAGGGATTGGGCAACTATGGTCCCGATCCCCTCATCGCCGAAGTGCTCAAGATCCTTCTGAGGAACCGATACGAAGGCATGATTATCATTGACAATGAGGGGCGGGTGGCGTTCATGGACAAACCGACGGAAAAACTTTTCGGCCTGGAGCCGGGCGGGGCGAAGGGAAGACCTTTTTCCGATTTCTTCCCGGACTTGGGCATCCTGCAGGTGCTGGAAACCGGAATTCCCCAAATAGGG
>Ga0326727_10021389_pt1 | contig 12679 bp, 10 predicted proteins | sample MB2enrmetagenome_FD_207643 | JGI IMG/M metagenome (GOLD analysis project Ga0326727, IMG submission 207643) | Lab enriched peat soil microbial communities from McLean, Ithaca, NY, United States - MB29MY | ecosystem: Environmental > Terrestrial > Soil > Wetlands > Peat | place: USA: New York...
GATGGCGGCGTGGTAGCGGCTCTCGTCTACCGAGCGGTCCATGAAATTCGCCGTCGACATGTAAAACTGCCACAGGTTCTCGGCCTTCCACGGAGTGAGCGCGTCGGGATTCACGGCCTTGATGTCAGCGAAGGTCATGATGGTAAGCATCTTCAACAACTGCGGGCTGCCGATTTTCTCGGCAAAGCCGCGCACATTCTCGTGGTCGAAGATGTCGCGGCGCATGGCCGACGACATTTCAAGATGCAGCCGGATCAGCCTCAGAATGGACTCGCGCTCTTCGGCGTCGAAGTCGAGCCGGGCCAGAAAGCTGTCGGCCAGCTCCACCGATTGGCCGGCGTGCTCGCCGGTGCGGCGCGCCTTGCCCGTATCGTGCAGCAGCAGCGCCAGCAGAAACAGGTCGAGCCGGTCGATCTCAGGCAGCAACTGCGCCAGCCGCTGCTCGTACTCGTGCGTGGGCTGCCGAAGGCCATGCACGTTGTCGATACAGAGGAAGGTGTGCTCGTCGACGGTGTAGCGGTGATAGCTGTCGCGAATCACCAGGGCGTCGATGCCGTGGAACTCGGGGATCAGCATCTCAAGCACTCCCAGCGCGTGCATGGTGCGCAGCGCGTGCGCGGCATGCGGGCCCAGCAGCACCTCGCGCAGCGAATTCCACAGGTAGGGCCCTTCGGGAATGTGAATGGCAAGCACCGGCAGCGCGTCGGTGATGCGGTCCTCGGCGGCCTGCGAGAGCGCGTAGCCGTGCGTGGCCATCAGCGAGAAGACGCGCAGAATCGCCGCCGTGTCATTGAACTGCGCCCCCGGCTGCACATCGATGCGGCCCTGGTCGAGCAGGAAATCGGTTCCCGCGATGGGTGATCTGCGCCGCCTGAACTGCCGGTAAAAGCTCACCGGAGCGGGTAGATGTTCCATCAACAGCGCGGCGCGGCGATAGATGACCCGAGCATGCCGGTAGTAAGTGCGCATCCAATAGCTGGGATCGGCGGTCCCGCGCGTCTCAAGCCCAATCGATCGTGCCGCCGCCTCATCCTGCGATTGCCAGTCGAGCGTGTTGTCGTCGCGTCCGTGGCGGAAGTGCAGAAAACATCGCGCCGCCGCCAGAAAATCGAAGGCCGCCTCGGCGTCGCCGCGCGCGCTCTGGAAGACGCCGCCCCGCTGCCGCGGCCACTCCCGGGTCTCCTTGAGATGAAAGAGAACGGCGAACCAGACGGCCAGGTGGTAGTCGCGCAGGCCGCCCGGACACTCCTTGAGGTTGGGCTCGAGGTGAAAGATGGTGTTCCCGTATTTTGCGTGACGGCTGCGGGCAATCTCGCCCAGCTTCTGCGTGATGCTGTTCCACTCGCTCAGCACCAGGCCGGGAAACGTCACGTCGTGAAGTTGCTTGTAAAGCGGAAACTGCCCGGCCAGGAAGCGGCGGTCGAGCGTGGCCAGTGTGAACTCCAGGTTGTCGGGGTCGAAGCGGCCGGCCTCTTTCACGGTCCGCGAACTGGGGCTGGCCCGCAAACCGATATCCCACATCCCCTGGATGACGGCCCTCACCGCTTCACGCGAATGCTCCTCGGTCTTCTCGTCGGCGAAGGCGAACAGCACGTCGATGTCCGAATAGGGGAAGAGATCCTTGCGTCCGTAGCCGCCCAAAGCCAGCAGAGTGACGTTCTGCGTGGGCAGGTCGGTAAAGGCCCGGCGCCACATTTCAATCAGGATACGGTCCACTACCGCCGATCGCCGCCGGATTGCCGCGGTGCCGTCTCCGGTGCGCTCGCAGGTCTGGCGTACAAGCGCCATCTCCTTGAGATACTGCTCCCGTAGATCGTTAACCGCAAAAACGACTGGAGTCATAGGGTTGTCTGTGTGGCCTGCCGGAGCAAGAAAGGAATTGTTAACAGCATAAGACATATTGGTCGCGAGCGACACCCCGCAGTCACGCGTTGTGGGAGGGAACGGGGCTCAAGGTGGCGCTGAACTCAAGGCAGAGTTCGCCTTGTGGCGGTCAGAAGGGGCGGTAATAGCGAAATACCGGGGATCGTGGGAACAGCCGGGCCTGCGCCCCATAATACTGCTCACTCATCAGCAGCCATTGCTTGTTCATTCTGAGAACGTAACCAATGCGATGACCTCGCCTTGCTCCGGTCAGCTCAATGGTTTCAGCGATCACTTTCCTGCCTTGGGCAATAGCGTTGACCACTTGAAACGATGAAGTCTTCGGGGGAATCGATGCGACTCCCGAATTGTTAAAGGTGATCGATTGCGGGGTAACGACGAGGCGGCTTTCGCGGCCTATTGCGGTCAGGACTTTATATCTTTCCGCGAGTTCGGGGTCTGTGGCCAGGTATTCGGTCAGATCCGCCATCGAACCGAAAGCCCAAAGTTTTGCCAGGCCATCGGGTCCAAGCCTGCCTTTCGCAACCTTATTGCGGGACACCGAAATAGGGTCGCGAATCCACTCGCCCAGGAATGGCGATAGCGGCGATTGCGGAAAGCCGATCAACTTGGCCATCAGTCAGCCTCGCTCGGATTGACCCTGCCAGCGGGCAGCGGGCAGAGATCGAAAGACGGGCAATGCACCCGTCCCCGGCTGCCTTTGCTCTGCGCGACGGGATGCCTGCTTCCCGATACCGGACGAGCCACTGCTACAGCGCGTTCTCGCCGCGCTCGTCGTTGCGGATGCGGATGGCTTCGTCGACCTTGCTGATAAAGATCTTTCCGTCGCCGATGCGCCCGGTTCGCGCCGCGCCCACAATGGCCCCGATCGCCTTTTCCTTCAGGTCGTCGTGAACCACCATCTCGATCTTCACCTTGGGCAAAAGGTCCACGGTGTATTCGCGGCCGCGATAGAACTCGGTATGGCCCTTCTGGCGGCCGTGGCCGCGGGCCTCGAGAATCGTCATTCCCTCAATGCCTGCCTCGAGCAGCGCATCCTTCACGGCGTCCAGCTTTGAGGGCTGGAGAACAGCTTCAATCTTGAGCATATTAAGAACGCCTCGTTGGCTAGCGTAACAGGCGGGACGGTGGGTTTGTCTCCGCCCGCCAATATTTCAGTCTGACATCTCCGGTAAATAATGGACGAAGACCTTTCCTCGGGATACCGGATTCCACCCAGCGGCCAGAGCTTTCCGGATTCCCGATTCGATTGTTTTCTCTGAGAACTTTGGGCGCTGAGGAAAGGGCAGTGGTTTGCCCAGACTCGTTTTGGGAAAGGGGTATGCAAGAATAAGCTCCCGGTGGCTCTGGTCTTCCGTCCGGACTGAGAATTGCATACCCTGATACCCGTGCTCCCTGGACCGTTGCGGTTCGCTAACAAGCTCCCATGAAAGGTTCATTCCTTCCATTTCGATGATTCCGCTGAGATGGCGCTTGCGCCGCTTCTTTTGACCATGCATTGCTCAGCCGCTCCTTTCCTTCGAAGCTGCGTACTTTCGAACCCTAAGATAAAAACGCGGCATCAGGAGTTGAAATCGTAACCCTCTTCGCCGTGCTGCGACAGATCCAGACCGGCAGCCTCCTGCTCCGGACTGAGGCGCAGGCCCATCGCCTTATCCACCACAAACAGCAGAATCAGCGTGCCCGCAATCGACATTCCCCATGAGATGCCGACTGCCGCAAGCTGGTTGAGGATTTGTCCCCAGTGGCCGTCGATGGCGCCCGTCGCCACTCCCTTGCCATAAATCGGGTTGATGACAGAGGCCGCAAGGATGCCGGTCAGAATCGCGCCCAGGGTTCCGCCCGCGCCGTGCACGCCGAAGGCGTCGAGCGAGTCGTCGTAACCAAACATGCTCTTCACCTTGAACACCATGAACGAGCAGACGAACCCGGCCGCCAGACCAATGACCAACGCTGACATGGGTTGAACGAATCCCGAAGCCGGCGTGATGGCCACCAGGCCGGCCACGGCTCCCGAGATTGCGCCCAGGGCCGTCGGCTTTCCGTTATGAAACCACTCAAAGATGGTCCAGCCCAGAGCCGCGGTCGCCGTGGCGAAGTGGGTGTTGATAAAGGCGCTGGTGGCCAGCGAGCTTGCCCCCAGCGCGCTGCCGGCGTTGAATCCGAACCAGCCCACCCACAAGAGGCACGCGCCGATGAAGCTCAGCACCAGCGAGTGCGGAGACATTTTCGTTGCCGGGTAGCCCAGGCGCTTGCCCAGGTAGAGCGCGCAGACCAGCGCCGAGACGCCCGACGTAATGTGCACCACCGTGCCGCCGGCAAAATCGAGCGACGGAATGCTGCCGCCATTCGCGTTGAGCAGACCGCCCACACCCCACACCATGTGCGCCATGGGACTGTAGACGAAGATCGACCACAGCGAAAGAAAGACAGCCATCGAGCTGAACTTGATGCGCTCGGCAAAGGCGCCGCAGATGAGCGCAGGCGTGATGATGGCGAACATGAGCTGGTAGATCATGTAGGTCTGCTCGGGAATGGTCGGCGAGTAGAAGTTATTGGGATCGACGACGTTCGGCACTCCCCTGAGGAAGAGATGCTCAAAGCCGCCGATAAAAGCGTTTCCGTGCCCGAAGGCCAGCGAGTAGCCGCAGATGGCCCAGATGATGGTAACCATGCACATCATGGCGAAACTCTGCATCATAGTGCCCAGAATGTTCTTCCTGCGCACCAGGCCGCCATAAAACAGCGCCAGGCCGGGTCCGGTCATCAGCAGAACCAGCGCGGAAGAGGTCAGCATCCACGCGTTGTCGCCCGCCGACTGCGCACTTTGAACCGCCTGCTGAAGGGCGGCAATCTGCGCCTGGGTGGCGGGCCCTGAGGCTGGAGCCGTTTGAGCCGCAGGAGCCGTTTGGGCCCCGGGGGCCGTTTGAGAACTGATTGGAAGCGGAATTGCGATCACTGCAAACATGAGCAGCAGGCAAGTACACAATCGGGACATCGTTATTCGCTCCGAGATGAAGGCGTCCGCGCTAACGCGGACTGGATCAGATTCGAGGACTGCCCAAGGCGGTCCGGATTTCGAGCGGCCCGAGTCCCGCCACCTTGTTCGCCGGGTGATCCTGCCAATGGCTGCAGGCAGACCTCAGGAGGCCTGCTACCGGAGCCACCCATGAAACCAGCGAAATTCGAGTGCGCTTTAAACACATTTTCATGGCCAGCCAGCCGGAACGCAAGCTTCAAAGGGAATCTTGATTGCTTCCTTATGACTTTGTTGACCCAGAGCGGCCTGCGGCAATGAGGTTTCGAATGCCGTGGCGGCTGTACCTGCCGTTCAGAGCCTGCGTATCCCAGCCTGGGTTATAGTGAATGTATGGCGGCGGCACTGGAGCGTGATCGTTACCTCTTCGGAGCGCTGGAGAGCAGCGCGAAAAACCGCGCCAAATTGCAGGAAGCGAGCTACGGCTTCGAGCAGCCCGAGGGGGTCTTCCTCACCACGCTCGACTTCGCGGTCAACTGGATCAGAAAAAGCTCCATCTGGCCCGTGACCTTCGGCCTGGCCTGCTGTGCCATTGAGATGATGTCGATGGGCGCCTCGCGGTTCGACATCGCCCGCTTCGGAGCCGAGGTCTTCCGTCCCTCGCCGCGCCAGGCCGACCTCATGATCGTTGCCGGCCGCGTTTCGCAGAAGATGGCCCCGGTCGTCCGCCGGCTTTATGACCAGATGCCCGAACCCAAATGGGTTATCTCCATGGGCGCCTGCGCCACATCGGGCGGCGTGTTCAATAATTACGCGCTGGTCCAGGGGGTCAATCAGGTGATTCCGGTCGATGTCTACGTTCCCGGATGCCCGCCCCGGCCCGAGCAGTTGATCTACGCCATCACCCTCCTCCAGGAAAAGATCCAGCGCGAACCCCGCAGCCTGCTCAAAACCCTCAACGTCGAATAAGGCCGCCCGATCAGGATTGCGGGGCGAATCACGATTGCGGAACTGGGGAACGCATCACCAGTTCCACGCCGGCTTCGCGGAAAAGCTCCTCTGTGCAGCGGAAGCTTTCAGCCCAGCGTTCGCTCTCGCTTGGCACGGTAACCACGCGCCGTATGCCGGACTGGATGATGATGGAGGCGCACTGCGAACAGGGCATGAAAGGCCAGACGTAGAGCGTGCACCCCTGTAACGGCTTTCCCGCAGACAGGATGGCGTTAATTTCGGCGTGGATGATGGTGCGGTACTTGACCTCGCGGATTTCCAGGCGCTCGGCCGAGTCCGTCACCCCGGCCGGATGGCCGTTGAAGCCGAGCGAAACCACGAACTTGCCCTTCGCGATGACCGCCCCTACCTTGGTGCTGGGGTCCTTGCTCCACTTCGATACCAGAACTGCCATTTCAAGAAAGCGCGCATCCCAATCCGCCATCGAAACTCCTCCTGTGCCACGAGCTCGCGCGGTCGCATGGCATGAGACAGCGTCCCGGAGCATCTCGATATGCCCCGGTCGACTGGATATGCCCTGCTCGAGCGCCGCCGACCTCCCGATAAGCTCTGAACAGTCCATCATTGCACCTCGCAAAGAGCGGTGTCTCGCATCGCCCCGGAAGAGCGCTTTCCCGGTCGCGGATTATCATCGACCTGTGCGAACCGAAGCTAAACTGGGCGACATTCTTGCCAACGCAATCACGCATGGGATCGGAGCTGTTCTTGCCGTGGCGGGCGCGGTGTACCTCATCGCCGCATCGACGCGGGGAACTGCCTGGCAAATCATCGGTTGCGCCGTTTTCGCCATTACCCTGGTCCTGGTTTACCTGTGCTCCACGCTCTACCACTCGCTGGTGCGAACGCGGGCAAGGCATGTCTTTCAGGTTCTCGACCATTCCGCAATTTACCTGCTGATTGCCGGCACCTACACGCCTTTTACGCTGGTCTCGCTGCGTGGACCTGTGGGCTGGGCGCTTTTTGGCATTGTCTGGGCGCTGGCCGTCGCCGGAGTGATCTTCAAGAGCCTGGCTATTGGCCGGTTTGCCGTGGCGTCGGTGCTGGTCTACCTGTTTCAGGGCTGGGTCGTGGTCTTCGCGGCCGTTCCGCTGCTCCGGGCCATCGGCTGGCACGGGGTGATGTGGCTGGGCGCGGGGGGATTGGCTTACACGCTGGGCATCGCTTTCTTTGCCTTGGACCGCTTGCGCTACTTCCACGCCACCTGGCATCTCTTCGTCCTGGCTGGCAGCGTATCCCACTACTTTGCCATTCTCTTCTACGTCGTTCCGCAGCGTCCCTGAAAGAAAGCGCGCCTTGCCGAAAAAACGTTTGCCACTACGCAGGCCCCAGCCTCGCACCAACATCAGGGCGCGTGGATCCCGGTCCCGTGGAACTCCCTCATCGATTCCATGGGCCTCGTCAATGTGTCTCCTCCTGCTCACCGGGCAAGATTCAATCCTTTGTATACTTGAACTAATGAGCTTCGGAGCGTTCTTTCCCTCATGAGTTTTGCTCGAAAGTGCGATCGTACCCGCCGTTTTCTCAAACGACTCGCGCTGACCCCCATCTTGTTTTTCCTGGTTTTAGCGGCTCTGCCGTCGCCGGCACAGTCTGCATGGAGGGTTGCAGGCCCTGACGGCGGCGACGCGCGGGCCTTTGCCGCCGATCCGGCGAACCCGGGCCATCTCTACCTGGGCACCACAAACAGCTGGCTTTACGAGTCGCAGGATGCGGGCGCAACCTGGCATCGGCTGGCCAAGCTCGACCCGGCCGACGGCTACGTACTCGACAGCCTGGTGGTCGACTCCGCCAACCCCTTCAACATTTTCGTCGGCGCCTGGAAAGACAGCGACAGCGGCGGCCTTTGGATGAGCCGCGACGGCGGCCACACATGGACAGAGCCCCCCAGCCTGAAGGGGCAGCCGGTCCACGCACTGGTCCAGGCCCCCTCCGATCCGCACATTCTCTTCGCCGGCACCCTCGAAGGCGTTTATCGCACCGAGGACAGCGGTCAGACATGGACCCGCATCAGCCCCGAGGACAGCAAAGAGATTCACGAGATCGAGTCTCTTGCCGTCGATCCGCGCAACCCCGACATTCTCTATGCTGGCACCTGGCACCTGCCCTGGAAGACCACGGACGGCGGCAAGAACTGGAGCAACATCAAGAAGGGCGTGATTGTCGACTCCGACATCTTCTCGATCCTCGTCGATCCCGACAAGCCGCGCGTGGTTTACATGAGCGCGTGCAGCGGCATCTACAAGAGTGAAAACGGCGGCGACCTTTTCCGCAAGATCGAGGGCATTCCCAATGAGGCGCGCAGAACCCGCGTCATCATGCAGGATCCCGGGAACCGCGAGACCGTCTACGCCGGAACCACCGAAGGACTCTACAAGACCGAGGATGCGGGCAAGACCTTCCGGCGCATGACCGGGCCTGAGGTGGTGGTGAACGACGTCTTCGTCGATCCCCACGACTCAAAGCATGTGCTGCTGGCCACCGACCGCGGCGGCGTGCTGGCAAGCACCGATGGCGGCGAGAACTTCACCGAATCGAACCAGGGCATCTCGGAGCGCAAGGTGGCCGCTCTGCTCGTCGACCGGGACGACCCGTCGCATCTCTTCGTGGGCGTGGTCAACGACAAAGCTTTCGGCGGCGTTTTTCAATCGACCAATGGCGGCGCGAGCTGGCAGCAACTGGGCGCAGGTCTCGAAGGCCGCGACGTGTTTGCCCTGGCCGGGACCAAGGACGGCATCGTGGTGGCCGGAACCAACGACGGCATCTTCGTTCTCGACCCCCCGGCCGACGCCGCCAACGCGTCGAGTTCCGGAGGCGCGACGGGAGCCGCGCTCACATGGGAACCGCGCAACACCATCGCCAACACCATTGTGAAGACCTTCTCTGAGACGCACCACCATACCAAAGTCAACATTGAAAAAGAGGTGAACGCTCCCAAAACTGAGCTGAGCGGCCGCGTGAATGCCATCGATGTTTCGGGCGACACCTGGGCCGCTGCCACCGACATCGGCGTTTTAACCAGCCGCGACAACGGCCAGACCTGGCAGGGCGGCCCGGTGATGGGCGGTGCCCAATACCGCAGCATCACGGTCCATGGCGAGACCATCGTGGCTGCCCGCACTGCCGGCGCGGCTATCTCCACCGATAGCGGCCAGACCTGGCTTCCGCTGGGCGTGCCCACCATGATCACGCAGATTCACCGCGCCGTGTTTTCGCCCGACGGCACGCTCTGGCTGGCCGCGCGCGAGGGCGTCTACTACAGCTACGACCTGGGCAAAACCTGGCTCTGGTTTGAGCGGCTGCCCTTCCGCGACGTGGACGACCTGAGCTACGACCCGTCATTGAAAAAGATGCTGGCCAGCTCTGAAACCAGCGACCAGGTGTACGCCATCGACGCCAAAACCATGAGCTGGTCGTGGTGGAAGGCCGGCTACGAGATCACCTTGATTCGCGCGGCGGGCAATCACCTGGTGGCAGCCTCGCTGAACGACGGCGTGCTCACCGGCCCCGAGACCACCGGCGCCGAAGCCACCGCAAAGTGACCCGCGACACACTTCCGGTATCATCTAATCATGGAGACCACCGCAGCCAACCGGCGCGCAAGTCACCCTTTTCGCACCTACGACCCGGGGCTTGAGCCTGTCGCAGCCCGTGTGCTGGCAGGCGAGCGCCTCAGCGCCGAAGAAGGCCTGGCCCTCTATGCCTCGAACGATGTTCTGGCTGTAGGCTGGCTCGCAAACCACGTCCGCGAGCGCATGCACGGCGACCTGACCTACTTCAACGTCAATCGCCACATCAACCCAACCAATGTGTGCGTAGCCGCCTGCAAGCTGTGCGCATTCGGCCGCAAAAAGGGCGACCCGGCCGGCTACACCATGGCCCTCGACGAGGCGTTTGAAACAGCCGCCTCGGGCTACTCCGAAGCGGTCACCGAGTTCCACATTGTCGGCGGCCTGCATCCCGATCTGCCCCTCGAGTTCTTCCTCGACCTGGTGCGCGGCCTCAAAGAGCGCTTTCCCAAGGTCCACATCAAAGCCTTCACCATGGTCGAGATCGCGTTCTTCGCGCGCCGCGCCAAGCTCAGCATCCAGCAGACCCTTGAGAAGCTGCGCGATGCCGGCGTCGACTCCATGCCCGGCGGCGGCGCTGAGATCTTTGCACCGCGTGTGCGCTCCATCATCTGCGATCACAAGATTGACGGCGATGAATGGCTCGAGACCGCGCGGCTGGCCCACAAGATGGGTTTCCGATCGAATGCGACGATGTTGTACGGCCACATTGAGAACGACGAAGACCGCGTGGATCACCTGATGAAGCTGCGCGCGCTTCAGGACGAGACCGGCGGCTTCCAGACCTTCATCCCGCTGGCCTTCCATCCTGAGAACACGCCGCTCGACCACTTGCCGGTGACCACCGGCCTCACCGATATTCGCCAGGTCGCCGTGGGCCGCCTGCTGCTCGACAACTTCGCCCACATCAAGGCCTACTGGCAGATGATGACGCCCAAGATCGCGCAGATCGCGTTGCGTTTCGGCGCCGACGACCTCGACGGCACGGTGATCGAAGAAAAGATTTACCACGATGCCGGGGCAACCACGCCGCAGGGGCTCACCCGCAAGGAACTCTGCCGCCTGATTACCGAGGCCGGCCGCGTCCCCGTTGAGCGCGACACGCTGTACCACGCCGTGACGCGGACCGAAGACAGCTTTGTTGTCACCGTGTAAGGAAACCGGCTTCGAGCAGGCGATTGACAGCGCTTACGCGCAGGCGATACAAGTACGGGAGTTCCCTTCCTGTTTTTCCCTCAATGTTGTTGACGACCTTTGATTTCCCCCAAAGGAGAATGCATGGCAATCGCTGTTGTTACCGGGTCCAGCACCGGTATCGGTCTGGCTACCGCAGCCACCTTGGCCCGCGCGGGCCACACGGTCTATGCAACCATGCGCAATCCGGCAACGGGCGGGGAAGAGCTGCGCGAGATCGCCAGGCAGGAGGATCTGCCGCTTCGCTTTCGCGCGCTCGATGTCGATTCGGACGAGTCAGTCCGCGCCGCGTTCGCTGACATCGCCTCCGAATCAGGCCGCATTGATGTGCTTGTGAACAACGCGGGCGTGGGCGGAGGCGGTGCAATTGAAGAGACTCCCATTGCCGCATTTCGCGCCACCATGGAAACCAATTTCTTCGGCGCATTACGCTGCATTCAAGCCGTTGTGCCCGGCATGAGAGAGAGACGTTCCGGCTGCATCGTGAACGTTACTTCGGTTGCAGGCCGGTTCTCCTCCGCGCCCCAGGCAGCCTACGCATCGTCAAAATTCGCGCTTGAAGCGTTGAGCGAGTGCCTTGCCCAGGAGATGAAAAGCTTCGGCGTCCACGTCGCCATCGTAGAACCGGGCGTGATTGCGACTCCGATCTTTGACAAAGCGGAACGGGGGCCGGCCGACTCGAAATACCCGCACAGCCGCCGCATCACCGAGCTCTTCCGGGCTTCGCTGGAGAATCCGGCTTCTCCTTACCTCGTGGGAGAGAAAATCCGCGAGATTGTCGATAGCGGCACGTGGCAATTGAGGCATCCCGTCGGCCCGGATGCTGCGGGGCTCCTCGCTTGGCGCACATCCATGACCGACGAGCAGTGGGTAGAATGGGGCGCCATTTCCGATGACCAATGGGTGGCCTACATCAGGGAAAACTTCCACCTGAATGTCAGCCTCTGAGGTAAGTTCGGCTTTATTTCGCCGGGTGCCCCAGGTCTCGATTTTGAGACCTGGGAAAGCACGATGACAAAATCCCAACTCACACCGTGTGAATCCTATTTCTGTGCGGTCTGTGCCGGCGCCTTCCCATCCGCAGTAAACGTCGTCCACGGCCCGGCGATCATGTCGTGCAGAACCGGTTTCTGCCACGCAAACTCAGGATGCGCCTTCAGGAACGGCCCGGCCAGAAAATCCTCGCCGCAGGGATGGCCGGCCCGGCCGATGAAGCTCATCTTCGCCGTGAGTTCTGAGCTCGTTACTTTGCCGGTCACCGCGCCGCCAGGAGAAAACGGCGGATCGTCCCACACTTTTTCTCCCACCGGCGATGTATCCTCGTGCCCGCATAAGCTGCGCTTGCCCGCATCCTGCTTATGCTCGTAGATGTCGAAATGGTCAGAGAGATACGCCTCGGCCAGCGCGGTGTCGAGCTTGCCGTAGTGTTCCTGCATGAACTCCTCGGCGCGGATGTGACGCGCATTCGGGCTGCTCTCTGAGTTGGTCGGGTCGAAGCCCGGCGTGTCGTCGTGGATCACCTCCGGATCCCAGGTAAAGTTCGACGAAACAAAATAGCCGTCCTTCTTTTTCTTGAGCGGAGTGTTGTGCAGCCCAAGCTCAAGGTAGCCGATCTCGCCGGTTTTGCGATCGCCCACCAGCCACGAGTTCGCATAGCCGCCGTTGTTGCCCTTGCGCATGATGGCCGCATATTTATCGATCGAGGTGGCGTATTGCATGGCCTTCCGCGAGCGGTCGAACTCGGGAATCCCGTTCACGTCGAACCCCTTTGCCTTGGGCAGCGTGGTCTCGGTAATCATCAACCCGGCGGCGTTGATGCCAAAATCGTCCTCGCTGGTGATCACGCCCGGCAGTCCGTCCATGAGAATGTGCTGGCCCTTCGCCGGAACAATGTCGAAGACGTAGTCCCAGCGCTCGCCCTCGGCGTACGACGACCAGTTGCTGTGCGCAATCACGATGCCGCCGTCTTTGGTCGCCGACCCGGTGGCGACAAACGCGCTGCACTTGCCCGGCGCAACCGCCGCCGGCGGATTGGGCTTGTGCTTGT
>Ga0326727_10021390_pt1 | contig 12679 bp, 9 predicted proteins | sample MB2enrmetagenome_FD_207643 | JGI IMG/M metagenome (GOLD analysis project Ga0326727, IMG submission 207643) | Lab enriched peat soil microbial communities from McLean, Ithaca, NY, United States - MB29MY | ecosystem: Environmental > Terrestrial > Soil > Wetlands > Peat | place: USA: New York...
GCCGCCGCGGCGTTGGCGGCCCGCGCCGTCAGCGTGAACGCGCGGCGCCAGGTGCTGGAGGCCCAGATCGCGCGCGTGGCGACGGAAGCCGGCCAGGCCGAGACGGACTTCGCCGCCCTGCAGCAAGCGCTCGACGAGCTTGCCGACCCCGCCCTCGCGCGCGTTGCCATGGACGAGGCGCGGGCCGCGCTCGCCGCCGCCCGGTCCGCCGAGACTGCAACCCGCGCGGTGCGCGACGCCATGGCCCAGGCCGCCGCCGGCCGTGCCGAACGGCGCCGCGTGCTGGCGGGCGAGCGCGAGGACTGGCAGGCACGCGCCACCGACAGCGCCGGCCGGCTCGCCGACCTCACCCGCCGCATCGGCGAGGCGCGCGCGGAACAGGCGGGGGCGGCGGGCGTGCCGCAGGCCGTGGCGGCACGCCGCATCGCCGTGCTGGACGCTCTGGAAGCGGCGGAAGCCGCGCATCGCCAGGCAGCCGATGCCCTGGCCGCTGCGGAGGCGACGGCGGGGGCGGCGGATCGCACGGCCCGGGCGGCCGAGGCAAGCCTGGCTGCCGCGCGCGAACGGGCGGTGCGCCAGCAGGGCGAGGTGGCGCAGGCCGAACACGACTGGAACGCCATGGCCGAGCGCATTCTCGAGCGCCTTGGCCCCAATCCGCCGATGCCCGATTCGCCGGCCGAGATCGGCCCGGAGGTGGAGGACAAGGCTCGCCGCAAGCTGGAGCGGCTGCAGCGCGAGCGCGAGGAGATGGGGCCGGTCAACCTGCGCGCCGAGATGGAAGCCGAGGAGATCACCCGGCGGATCGACGCCATCGTGCGCGAGCACGCCGAGCTGACCGCGGCCATCGCCAAGCTGCGCGGCTCGATCGGCCACCTGAACCACGAGGGCCGCGAGCGGCTGTCGGCGGTGTTCGAGACGGTGGACAGGAACTTCCAGACGCTGTTCGTACGGATGTTCGGCGGTGGACGGGCGCACCTGGCACTGGTCGGCTCGGACGACCCGCTCGCCGCCGGGCTGGAGATCTACGCCCAGCCGCTCGGCAAGAAGCTGGCCACGCTGTCGCTGCTGTCGGGCGGCGAGCAGGCGCTCACCGCGCTGTCGCTGATTTTCGCCGTATTCCGCAGCAACCCCGCGCCGGTGTGCGTGCTCGACGAGGTCGACGCGCCGCTCGACGACGTTAATGTCGAGCGATTCTGCCTGCTGCTGGAGGACATGGTGCGCGACACCGGCACCCGCTTCATGGTGGTGACGCACCACCCGCTGACCATGGCACGGATGGACCGGCTGTACGGCGTGACCATGCAGGAACACGGGGTGTCGCGACTGCTGTCGGTGGACCTGCGCCGCGCGACGGAGATGGTGGACCCGCCACGGATGGCGGCGGAGTGAAAGAAGGCCAGGGGCAGAGCCCTGGCCTTCCTTCAGCCGCGCCGCGCCTCCCGCTCCGCCCACAGCGCCAGCCCGTCGAGTGCGCAGGCGCGGTACGCTTCGACCACCGGGAGTGGCTGCGGCGGCCCGGCGCGCCGCGGGCAGGCGGCGAGCAGCTCGTCGGCGAAGCTCCGGCAGGCCGCCTCCCAGTCGAACCGCCGCGCAGTCGCCTGTGCCGCCCGGCGCAGGCCCGCGAGCCGGACGGGCTCGGCCATCAGCCCGAGGAGTGCCGCCCGCGCCGCCCGCTCCGCGTGGTCCTGCTCGACGAGCAGCGCATTCACGCCATCCTCGATGAACTGTTCTGAGCCCGCGAACCGAGCCACGATCGCTGTGCCGCCGGCGGCGAACTGCTCCAGCACGGGCAGCGGAAATGCCTCCTGCGTGCTTAGCTTCACCAGCAGGTCGCAGGCGGCATAGACGCCGGCGACCTCGCCGTGCGGCACCGCGCCCAGGGCATGATCCACCGGCAGCGCGGGGCGCGACCCGTCGGCCGCCATGTGCACGATCTCCACCCCCGGCACCGAGCGCAACATTTCGATGGTGGCGTTGACCCGCTTGTGCGGCGCGCCCGCCGAGCCCTCGACCAGCACCCGCAGCGTCCCGTGGCAAGGCGGCAGCGCCGGGGCGGCGGCGGCGAAGCGTGCCACCTCCACGCCGTTCGGCACCAGCACGGGCGCCTGCCCTTCCGCGCGCAGCGCCTCCATCAGCGGCGGCGAGACGGCGAACCACACGAAGCGCTCGCGCAGCAGCATGTCGATCGCCGCGTCGAGCACCCGGTTGGCGAACAGCGGCTTCTCCTCGCCGTGCCGGAAGAACGCGTACTGCCGCGCCGGCAGCGCCGGGAACGCATAGGCCGAGACCCACCAGTTGGTGATGGCGATGTCCACCACCTCGCCCGCCGGCCAGTCGGCCAGGAGCCGGGTCGGCAGCGCCGTGTGGCCGGGCAGGAAGCCGAGGTCGGTGCCGTGCCAGTCCTCCTGGAACACCACCTCGACCGCGTGCCCCAGGCCGGCCAGGTAAAGTGCGTGGCGCAGCATCGCCAGGTTGCCGCCGGAGCGGTAATTGGAATGCAGCAACAGCGCGATGCGGGCCGGCGGCACGGCTCAGGCGGGGGTGCGCAGGGTGTCGATCGCCACCAGCGTGCCGTCCTGCTCGAGGTGCCAGAACATCCAGCCGTTGCACGAGGGCGCGTTCTGCACCGCGGCGCCAACCTGATGGATCGAGCCGTGGAACTCGCCGCAGCGCAGCGTGCCGTCAGCGACCACCACTGCGTGCACCCGGCGCAGCCGGTCGGTCAGCACCGTTCCCGCCGGCACGATGCCGCGCTCGACCAGCGAGCCGAACGGCACCCTCACCGCCTCACGCTTGGTCGGCGTGGCCGCCAGTGCCTCGCTGGCGGCCGGGCGGACGCGGCGCACCCGCCCGAGCGCGGCCTCGACGTAGGCGGGATGGCGCTCGATGCCGATGTAATGGCGCGACAGCCGGCGCGCGACCACGGCGGTGGTGCCGGTGCCGAGGAACGGGTCCAGCACGATGTCGCCGGGGCTGGTCGAGGCCAGCAGCACCCGGTGCAGCAGCGCCTCCGGCTTCTGCGTCGGATGCAGCTTCAGCCCGTGCTTGTTGCGCAGGCGCTCGGGTCCGGTGCACAGCGGCAGGAACCAGTCGCTGCGCATCTGCACGTCGTCGTTCAGCGCCTTCATGGCCTGGTAGTTGAAGCGGTAGCGGGCCTCCCGCGACGGCGCCGCCCAGATCAGCGTCTCATGGGCGTTGGTGAACCGCCGGCCGCGGAAGTTCGGCATCGGGTTGGCCTTGCGCCAGATCACGTCGTTCAGGATCCAGAAGCCGAGTTCCTGCAGGATGGCGCCGATGCGGTGGATGTTGTGGTAGGTGCCGATCACCCACAGCGTGCCGTCCTTGCGCAGCAGGCGGCGGCATTCGCCGAGCCATTCGCGCGTGAAGTGGTCGTAGGCGGCGAAATCGGTGAACTGGTCCCACTCGTCGTCCACCCCGTCGACCAGGCTGTCGTCGGGCCGGCGGAGTTCGCCGCGGAGCTGCAGGTTGTACGGCGGGTCGGCGAACACGCAATGAATCGAGCCCGACGGCAGCATGCGCATGATGCGCACGGCATCGCCCAGGATCACCTGGTCCAGCGGCAGTTCGTGGACGATCTCCACGGGCAGGGGGCGTCTCCGGTCGCAGGGCGTGGAATGGTGGCGGAACGCGATGAGCTCGCGCAACAAGAATCCCGCCGCCGTGACCGCGTCAAGCAAGCCGCCTTGCCAAGCGGGGAGGAGAGGGTGTGGAATATTCGGGAAGGTCCGAAGAAAGCGTGCCCGTGATGCCGCAGGCTGACGTTCTGGCGAGCCCGGCGTCCACACCGATCCCCCGCTGGCTGGTTCTGGCCGACACGCTTTGTGTCGTGGTGCTGAACCTCGGCCTGGTGGCGGAGGTCGCCATCGTGTTCCTGAACACCGTGGCCCGCAGCTTTCATTGGACCCTGATGCCGGGCGTGGACGAGACGGCGCGGCTGCTGCTGATCTGGCTGGCCTTCCTCGGGGGCGCGGTCGCCTACCAGCGCGGGCAGTTCATGGCCATCAACTACTTCGTGGACCGGCTGCCACCCCCGCTCAGGAGCGCGCTCGCGGCCGCGGTGAACTGGATGGTGATCCTGGTCGCGGCGATCATCGGCGGGGCCACGATCCCGCTGCAGATCACCAACAGCGGCGAGGCGACCACGCTGCTCGGCATCGGCTACCTGTGGCTGACCATGCCGATGACGCTCGGCTGCGGCCTGCTCATCCTGCACGCCGCGTTCGCGCTCTCGCGCCGGGGGGCGAGCGCCGTCGTCGCCTCCGGGCTGCCGCTGGCGGCGCTGGTGGCGGCGTTCATCCTTGGCCGTGAGGGCGCCTGGGTGGACACCGACGCGCTCTACTGGGTGCTGGCCGCGGTGTTCGTGGGCCAGATCGTGATGGGCGTGCCGGTCGGCTTCGTGCTGGCCTCGGTCGGCATCCTCTATGTCTACTCGACCGGCGCGGCGCCGATGATCGCCGTCGCCACCAACGCCCAGCGCGGCACCGGCGGCTTCATCTTCCTGGCCCTGCCGTTCTTCATCCTGGCCGGCTTTGTGATGGACCGCGGCGGCATCGGCACCCGCATCGTCGAGTTCCTCACCGCGCTGATCGGCCACCTCCGGGGCGGCCTGCTGCAGGTGACCATCGTCGCCATGTACATCGCCTCCGGGATCTCCGGGTCCAAGGCGGCCGACATGGCCGCGGTCGGCATCCCGCTGAACGAGAGTTGCCGCCGCCAGGGCTACGACCCGGGGGAAGCCGCGGCCGTGCTCGCCGCCTCGGCCGCCATGGGCGAATCGATTCCCCCCAGCATCGCCATCCTGGCGCTGGGCTCGGTCACCTCGATTTCCACCGGTGCGCTGTTCCTGGCCGGCCTGCTGCCGGCCGCCTTCATCGCCGCCTGCCTGATGGCGATGGTCTATGTCCGGGCTCGGCGCTCCGGCCGCCAGCCCGGCACGCGTGCCAGCGCCGCCGCCTCGCTGGCCGCCGGACGCCGCGCGGTGCTGCCCCTGCTGATGCCCGTGGTGTTGATCGGCGGCATCGTCGGGGGCATCGGCACGCCGACCGAGATCTCCTCGTTCGCCGTGGTCTACGGGCTGGTGCTCGGCGTGGTGCTCTACCGCGAGATGGGCTGGCGCGCGCTGTGGGCGGTGGCAACCGACACCTCCCTGCTGTCGGGCATGATCTTCTTCACCTTCAGCGGCGCCACGCTGTTCTCCTGGGCGCTCTCGCTGGAAGGCGTGCCCGACGTCGTGGCCTCGGCGTTGGGCGCGCTCGGGGCCAACCTGTTCCTCCCCGCGGTGATCCTGATTACGATCGTGCTCGGCGCGGTGCTGGAGAGCATCGTCACCGTCATCATCCTCGGGCCGCTGCTGCTGCCGGTGGCGCTCATTCTCGGCGTGCATCCGCTGCAGTTCGGCATCGTGCTGATCGAGGCGTTCGGGGTCGGCTCGATCGTTCCCCCGGTCGGGCTCGCGCTGTACATCGCCTGCGCGATCTGCCGGACCGACGTGGAACGCACGATCCGGCCACTGATCGCGAACTTCGTGGTACTGTGCATCGGCCTCCTGTGCGTGGCAGCGGTGCCCTGGATCACGCTGGTGCTGCCGCAGGCGTTCCATTTCGCAGGGTGACGGGGAAGGAGAACAGGGTGAAACACTTGGGGCGGCTTGGACGGCGGATGGTGTTGGGGGCCGCGGGCGCTCTGGCACTGCCGGCGATGGCGAAGGCACAGGCGTCGCGGCGTGGGGTCACCCGCATCCGCTACGCCCATTCCACGCCCACCACGCATGGCTGGCATCTCTGGGGCGTGCAGTTCAAGGAAGTGGTCGAGAAAACCACCGACGGCCGGATCCAGGTGACCCTCATCCCCAACGCGCAGATGGGCACCGAGCGCGACATCGCCCAGGCGGTGCGGCTGAACTCGCTGGAAATGGGCGCGGTCGGCGTGGCGCTGATGAACTGGCTGCCCGACGTCTCGATCACCGATGCGCCGTTCCTGTTCCGCGACCGCGCGCAGGCCTACGCGGCGCTCGACGGCGCGCTCGGGGCGGAACTGAAGAAGCGGGCGCTGACCAAGGGGTTCCGCATCGTCGGCTGGCACGACCTCGGCATGCGCGCGATGACCAACAGCAAGCACCCGATCAATGCCGCCAAGGACCTGGGCGACCTCAAGATGCGGGTGCCCGATTCCAAGTCGTACATCGCCATGATGAAGGCGATGGGCGCACAGGTGGTGACGGTCGACCTCAGCGAGCTCTACCTCGCGCTCAGCCAGGGCGTGGCGGACGGCCAGGAGACGCCCTCGCCGGTGATCCGCTCGAACAAGCTCTACGAAGTGCAGAAATACGTCTCCAAGACCGACCACGCGCTCACCAACGCCTATGCCATCATCAACCCGGACTTCTTCAACGGCCTGGCGCCTGAGCAGCAGCAGGCCGTGCTGGCCGCCTCCGACGCGGCGACGAAGTGGCTGCGCGGCAATACCCAGAAGGAGGAGTCCGAGCTTTACGTGTTCCTGACATCCGTCGGCATGCAGGCGAACCAGACGCCGGACATCGAGTCGTTCCGCCAGGCGACCAGCGGCGTGATCGCCGCCTTCCCCGACCTGTTCATGCCGGAGCTGGTCAAGCTCGCCCGCTCCGCGGAGGCCTGAACATGATCGAACGCGAAGTTTCCGTTGTCACCAAGTACGGCACCATGACGGCGTTCGCCGCCTGCCCCGAGGGCGGGCCGCCGGTCGCGCCGGTGATCCTCTACATGGACGCGCCGGGCTACCGCGAGGAGCTCTGCAATATGGCGCGGCGGATCGCCAAGATGGGCTATTTCTGCCTGCTGCCCGACCTCTACTACCGGCTCGGCCGATTGCGCTTCGACATCGCGCGCCGCAACGATGCAATGTCGGTCGTGATCGGAGGCGCAATGCGGAGCCTGACCAACGCCTCCGTCACCGACGACACCGGCGGCATGCTGGCGTTCCTGGATGCACAGGAACGGGTGAAACCGGGGCCGGTGGGCTGCGTCGGCCATTGCATGAGCGGCTGCTTCGTCGTCACGGTGGCTGCACGGTTCGCCAGCCGGTTCGCCGCCGCCGCGGCGCTGTACGGCATCGGCATCGTCACCCAGGAGCCCGACAGCCCGCATCTGCTGCTGGGGCAGGTGAAGGGCGAACTCTATTTCGCCTTCGCCGAAGTGGACCCGGCGGTGCCGGCCTCGGCAATCAGCACGCTGGGCGCGGAACTGGCGCGGCTCGGCATCCGCCACACCTGCAAGGTGATCCCCGGCACACACCACGGCTACCAGTTCTCGGCGCGGCCGGATTTCGAGCCCAACGCGGCCGAGGCGACCTGGGATGAGCTGTTCGACCTGTGGGGGCGGACGCTAAGGTAAGGCCAGGGGCAGAGTCCCTGGCCTTCAGCGACGAGCCGACTCGACCACCGGCAGATCGAGGCTCATCTGGCGCACCAGGCCGAAGGTCGGCCGGTGGTGGCGGGTCGGGCCGAGCAGCAGGAGCGCCGCCTGGTGCGCTGGCGTGGCGTAGCCCACATTGGTGTGCCAGGCGTAGCCCGGGTAGCGGGCGGCGAGGCGGAGCATGGCGCGGTCGCGCAGCACCTTGGCCACGATCGAGGCAGCGGCGATGGACAGGCACAGCCCGTCGCCGCCGACCACGCAGCGCACCGCGCACCCCAGCCTCGGCGGGGTGTTGCCGTCGATCAGCGCGAGGTCGGGAGGCGTCGGCAGGCGTGCGACCGCCCGGCACATGGCGAGCATGGCGGCCTGCAGGATGTTGATGCGGCCGATTTCGGCCACCGAGGCGGCGCCGACGCCGATTTCGACGCGTCCGGCGGCGCAGGCGCCTCTGAGCGCGGCGAACGCGGCCTCGCGGCTCTCCGCGGTCAGTTTCTTGGAGTCGTCAAGCAGCGCGGCCAACGCCCGCGGCACCCGGCGGGGCAGCACCACCGCGGCGGCGAACACCGGACCCGCCAGCGGTCCGCGGCCAGCCTCGTCGACCCCGGCCACGCGACCGCCAGCGGCCGACTCGAGCGCGTAATCGGGCATGGACGCAAGCTAGCAGCCGCGCCTCGGCGAATGCCAGCGCCGCGGCTCAGCGCAGGCCGGTGGCCAGCCCCTGCAGCGCGCCGCGATCGCGGAGGACGATTTCCGAGGCGTTCGGAATGTCGATCAGGCGTTCGCTCTTGAAGCGGGTGAGCGTGCGGCTGACCGTCTCGATGGTCAGGCCCAGATAGTCGGCGATGTCGCTGCGCGTCATCGGCAGCGTCATCCGCACGCCGTTGCGCAGCGCCCCGCCGGTGCCGTTGGGCAGGCTGGCTGCGCGGTTGACCAGGAACGACGCCAGCCGCTCGCGCGCGGTCTTGCGGCCGAGCAGCAGCATCTGCTCCTGCGCCGCCACCAGTTCGTTGGAGGCGACCTCCAGCAAGCGCTTCTCCATCGCCGGGAAGTCGTCGAGCAGGGCGCGCAGCTTGGGTCGCGAGAACCGGCAGATGTGCATCGGGTCGAGTGCTTCGGCACCGAACGCATAGGTGGAGGAGACAGCCAGGCCGAGGAACGTGCCGGTAGAGGCGAATCCGGTGATCTGCCGCCGTCCATCCGGCAGCAGCTTGAACAATTTCGCGGTACCGGCGGTGACGTTGAAGAAGCACTCGGCCGGGTCGCCCTCCTCGATGAAGGTGCGGCCGGCCTCGACCGTAAGCGACGTGGCCAGCGCGGCCAGCCGGTCGAGGTCGCGAGCATCGATCGCATTGCACACGCTGAAGGAGCGTGCATCGCAGGCGACGCATGGCTCGGTCGGCCGAACCGTCTCGACGACCAGCGGGTGGGCATGGACTTGCGTCATCGGCGATCCACACGAATTTTGCCACCTTCCGGCAGCATTCGCGCGATCTTAGCCGAGCCATTCCCGACCGTGAACCACTTTCGCGCGGGTCTGCTCCGCTTCGCCTTGATCTGCATCAAGGCGGGAACAACCCCTCGGCGGCAGACTCTCCGGGGTGAGCGGAACCGTGACGAAGATGTCGGGCTTTACCTACAGGAACTTGTCTCCGGACCAGGTGCACACGGTGTACCCGCTGGTCAGGGAAGTGATTCCGCTGCTTGATCTCAAGACCTGGACGCGTATTGCCCGGCGGATCGCCAACCCGAAGCGCGCGGAGCATGCCGGCATCCGCGTGGTGTTGCGCAGCCCCCGCCCGCTGCCGTGCGGCCTGTTCCTGTACCGGCGCGAGGATGACCTGGCGCATGGCCCGATCCTGGTCGCCGAACACATGGTCGCGATCGACGTGCTCGATCCGCAGCCGGTGATGTCCGCTCTGGTGCGGGACCTGGAGGCGCTGGCCGAGCAGCTGGGCTGCTCCGCGATCCGAACGATGGTGCTAGGGCAATCCTCGTTGGCGGCCTCCGGCCTCTATGCCGCCGGCCATCGCCCCGAGGGGGCGACGCTGTGGAAGCCGGTCGAGGACATGCCAGCCCGGCACAAGGCGCACGCGTAGGCGAGGCGCTGCCTCGCGCTCCGCCACGCCCGGCGCGCGCCTTCGCGCGACGGCTCCGCCCTGGACCCAATTATTGGGGCGCTTCGCGCCGAACGGTGAGCCGGCGAGGATGGCGCGAAGCGCCCAAAAAGATTGGGATCAAAGGGCCTCTCGGCCCTTTGCGGGGTCCAGGGGCAGAGCCCCTGGCCTACACCGCCCGGGCGTGCCTGACCTGGCCGGGCTCCAGGTAGGCGTCGAACACCGCCCCAACCGTGCGCACGAACAGCCGCGCCGCGGGACGGACCGCCAGCGTATCGCCATCGAAATCGATCAGCCCGTCCCGCGCCATTTCCTCCAGTCGCGGCGCCGCGGCCAGCAGGATGGCGGGATCGGCCGCATGCCGCGCGGCGACGGTCCTCAGCGTCACCCGGCCCTGGCACATCAGGCTTTCGATCACGTCGCGCCGCAGCCGGTCCTCGGCAGTCAGCGCGACGCCGCGGCTGATCGGCAGCACCCCGGCGCGCACGCTCGCGCGCCAATCCGGCAGCACCGCGGCGTTCTGCACGTAGCCCTCCGGCAGCGAGCCGATCGAGGAGGTGCCGAGGCCGAGCAGCACCGGCGCGGTGTCGGTGGTGTAGCCCTGGAAATTGCGCCGGAGCGTGCCGGCCTCCAGCGCCCGGGCGAGTTCGTCCTCCCCGCTTGCATAGTGGTCGAGCCCGATCGCCCGCCAGCCGGCCCTGGTGATCACCCGCTCGGCCGCCTGCGCCTGCTCCCAGCGTGCGAGCGGGCCGGGCAGCGCCTGCTCGGGCAGCAGCGACTGGTGCTTCTTCATCCACGGTACGTGTGCGTAGCCGAACACCGCCAGCCGGTCGGGGGCCAGCTCGAGCGTGCGGCCGACCGTCTCCGCCATGCCGGCCGCGCTCTGGTAGGGCAGCCCGTACATCAGGTCGACGTTGATCGAGCGGATCCCTCGCCGGCGCAGTGCCTCGGCGCAGGCCCGGGTGGTCTCGAAGGACTGGATGCGGTTGACCGCCTGCTGCACGCGCGGATCGAAATCCTGCACGCCGAGGCTGGCGCGGGTGCAGCCCATCCCCGCCAGCCCATCGACGACCTGTGCATCGGCGACGCACGGGTCGATCTCGACCGCGACTTCGGCCCCCGGGTGGAACGCGAAACGCGCCCGGAGCCGCTGCATGACCGCCGCCATCCGCTCGGGGCCCATCACCGTCGGCGTGCCGCCGCCCCAGTGGACGTGCCGCACCTCCAGCCGCCGCCCGATCGCGGCACTGAGCAGGTCGATCTCGGCCAGCAGCGTCCCGGCGTAGGCGGCGACCGGCGCCGGGCGGTTCACCACCGTGGTGTGGCAGCCGCAGTACCAGCACAGTCGCGTGCAAAACGGCACGTGCAGATAGAGCGAGAGCGCGGCGCCGTCCGGCAGCGCGGCCAGCCATCCCCGATAGCGGGCGGCATCGATCGCGGGCGAGAAATGCGGTGCCGTCGGATAGCTGGTGTAACGTGGCACGCGCGCGTCGTATTTTTCGATCAGCGATGCGACGTCCATGGCGCGAGCATATGACGGCAGGTCGCGGGGGCGGCCTTGATCTGCGTCAAGCGCGGCGCGGCTGGCCGTGGCAGGTTCGTTTCCGTATAAGGCGCGCATGACCGATTGCCCCTCCGACGGCGCGCTCGCCGCCTGGTTGCCGCGCTTTGCCGGCCGCACCGTGCTGGTGCTCGGCGACCTCATGCTCGACCGCTACGTTGAAGGGGTGGTGCGGCGCATCTCCCCGGAGGCGCCGATCCCGGTGCTGCTCGCCGAGAACCGCCGCAGCGTGCTCGGCGGCGCGGGCAACGTGGCCGCCAACGTCGCGAGCCTGGGCGCGCGGGCGATCCTGATCGGCATCGCCGGCGCCGATGCGGCGGCCGACGAGATCGAGGCGATCCTGCGCCGCGCGCCGGGCGTCGAGGCCAGGGTGGTGCGCCTCGGCGATCGGCCCACCACGGTGAAGACCCGGTTCGTCAGCGGCAGCCACCAGTTGCTGCGGCTGGACGAGGAAGTGAGCCGACCGATCGGGACAACGGCTGAACGCGACGTGCTGGAGGCCTTCCGCGCCGCGCTGTCGGATGCGGATGCGGTGGTGATCTCGGACTATGCCAAGGGGCTGCTGACCGATGCCGTGCTCACCGAGGCGATCCGGCTCGCCCACGGCGCCCGGCGGCTGGTGGTGGTCGACCCCAAGCGCACTCGCCTCGCCGCCTACGCCGAGGCCGATGTGCTGACGCCGAACGCGGCCGAGCTGGCGCGGGCGACCGGGTTCGCGGTGGCAGGCGACGCACAGGCCGCCGCGGCCGGCGCGCGTGCGCTCGCCGAGGCCGAGGTCGCCGCCGTGCTGGTGAAGCGCTCGGAGCGCGGGCTGACCCTGGTGCGCGGCGGCGCCCCGGCACTGCATCTGCCGACCCGGGCGCGCGAGGTCGCCGATGTGTCCGGCGCCGGCGATACGGTGAGCGCGGTGCTCGGCATCATGCTGGCCGCGGGCGCAGCCCTGGAAGAGGCGGCGGTCATGGCCAACGTCGCCGCCGGCATCGCGGTCGGCAAGCCGGGCACCGCCACGGTGGGGCAGGCCGAGCTGGCGGAGGCGTTGCAGCAGCGCGAACTGCTGGCGGTGGGCGGCAAGATCGCCGACTGGGCGAGTGCGCTGGCGCGGGTCGCGGCCTGGCGGAGCCAGGGCCTCTCCATCGGCTTCACCAATGGCTGCTTCGACCTGATCCATCCCGGCCACGTGCACCTGCTCGCCCGCGCCCGCGCCGAATGCGACCGGCTGGTGGTGGCGCTGAACAGCGACGCCTCGGTGCGCCGGCTCAAGGGTCCGACGCGGCCGGTGCAGGGGGAGATGGCTCGGGCGACGGTCATGGCCTCGATGGCCTCGGCGGATCTGGTGGTGCTGTTCGAGGAGGACACACCCGAGCGGCTGCTCCGTGCCATGCAGCCGGACGTGCTGGTGAAGGGCGCGGACTATCGGCTGGACCAAGTGGTGGGGGCCGACATCGTCGAGGCGCATGGCGGCCGGGTGATCCTGGTCGAGCTGGCGGCCGGACACAGCACGACGGAGACGATCCGCCGGATAGGAAGGCCAGGGGCGCTGCCCCTGGACCCCGCCAGGGGTCGAGCGACCCCTGGACCCGACTATCTGGAGGGGA
>Ga0326727_10021392_pt1 | contig 12677 bp, 6 predicted proteins | sample MB2enrmetagenome_FD_207643 | JGI IMG/M metagenome (GOLD analysis project Ga0326727, IMG submission 207643) | Lab enriched peat soil microbial communities from McLean, Ithaca, NY, United States - MB29MY | ecosystem: Environmental > Terrestrial > Soil > Wetlands > Peat | place: USA: New York...
GTAAACGTCATCCCTTTTTTCCCTGCTACCACTATGCCTGACCTGATTCCGGAGACCGAATATCTCCAGGAAGCGAGAAAATTTGCCGAGCGGCATCTGGAGAAGTGCCATGCTGCCCTTGCTTCCAGAGGAATCAAGGCGAGTTCCAGCGTCGAAGTTGGCAATGACATTGCGGGAAACATCATGGAAGTGGTTGATCGCGAGCATGTCGACCTGGTGGTGATCTCGACACACGGAATCTCCGGATGGCATCCACTGCTCTTCGGATCGATTGCCGAGAAGGTCGTCAAGCTTGTGCAATGCCCTCTTTTGCTGCTTCGCTCAGCCAAGCCCGACAGTGGCGCGAAGAATCCATCGGGGCGTGCTTCGGAATGGTGGTAGTGAAGGTAACGGGACAGGTCGCCAATCATGAGTGATCATGACGTTGCCGCCTCCGCAGCGCCGAATCAGGAGATCGCCTCGACAGGTCTAACCAGCGATGAGGCGCGCGCCCGTCTTGAAAAGGACGGCCCCAATGCAATGCCGGATACGTCGGCGCATCCGCTGCGCAATGCGTTGGCCAAATTCTGGGCGCCTGTTCCATGGTTGCTTGAAGCTTCGATTGTGCTTGAGCTTGTGCTGCATAAGTATTACGAGGCTGCTGTCATCGCGGCTTTGCTGGTTTTCAATGCGGCGCTTGCCTACTTTCAGGAGAGTCGAGCACAGGCAACGCTAGCGGCTCTGAAGTCGCGTCTCGCCCTCAACGCCTCAGTCCACCGCGATGGCGCCTGGAAGACTGTGCCGACGGCGGAACTGGTATGTGGCGATCAAGTGAAGTTGTCGCTGGGCGGCGTGGTCGCTGCCGACGTGCATCTGACCGGCGGTTCGGTCGAACTCGATCAATCCATGCTCACCGGCGAATCCCTGCCTATTGAAGCCGGTCCCGGCGCAGACACCTATGCCGGCGCTCTTGTCCGGCGGGGCGAAGCGACAGCGGCGGTGACGGCCACCGGCGTCCGCACGAAATTCGGCCGCACGGCGGAACTCGTCCGCACCGCGCATGCGGTCAGCACCCAGCAGACGGCTGTGCTGAAGATCGTGCGCAACCTGGCGATCTTCAATAGTCTTGTAATCCTTGCGATAGGCGCGTATGCCTATACCCACGCGATGCCGTGGAGCGAGATCGTTCCCCTCTTGCTGACGTCGGTTCTTGCTATCATCCCCGTGGCATTGCCCGCAACCTTCACCCTTGCCGCGGCAGTTGGAGCTCGTGCTCTGGCGAAGCAGGGCGTATTGCCAACACGGCTTTCCGCCGTGGATGAAGCTGCATCGATTGATGTACTGTGTTCAGACAAAACAGGAACTCTCACACGCAACGCGCTTTCGGTAACCAGCGTTCGCCCCATCTCCGGCTTCGACGAAGCCCGCGTTCTCGGATTGGCGGCTCTGGCAAGCTCCGAAGGCGGTCAGGACCCTGTCGATGCAGCGATACGCGCTGCCGCTTCGCACAAGCCCGCATCGCTGCTGCCAAAGCTGGCCGCGTTTGTGCCGTTCGACTCGGTCAAGAAAACCTCAGAGGCCACAGCGACAGATGAAAAGGGTAGGGCAGTACGGATCGTCAAGGGCGCGTTCACCGCGGTCGTAGCCCTCACGGCTCCGTCGCCCGCCGCTGCTGCGATCGTTGACGAGCTTGAGAAGCAAGGATTCAGGGTACTGGCGGTAGCAGCGGGCCCCTCGGCTTCCATGCAGATTATTGGCATGATCGCCCTCAGCGACCCGCCGCGATCGGATTCGAGTTCTCTCGTCTCCGAGTTGCATACTCTCGGCGTAGCCACGGTCATGGTGACGGGAGATGCTCCGATTACAGCGTCAACCGTCGCTCGCGCAGTTGGATTGAACGGCGCCGTTTGCCCGCCCGGAAAACTTCCCGGCGCAATCAAGCCTGAGGATTTCGCGGTCTTCGCGGGCATTCTTCCGGAAGGCAAATATGACCTCGTCAAAGCCTTCCAAAAGAGCGGACACACAGTAGGCATGTGCGGCGACGGCGCCAATGACGCGCCTGCGCTTCGCCAGGCGCAGATCGGAATTGCTGTCTCAACAGCGACCGATGTAGCCAAATCGGCAGCCGGCGTTGTCCTGACAGAAGCTGGACTAGGCGGCATTGTGGCTGCTGTAAAAGAAGGCAGAATTACATTTCAACGCATTCTCACCTACACGCTCAACTCAGTTCAGAAGAAAATATTTCAGGTGCTTCTGCTCGCGGTTGGTCTGGTCATGACGGGGCACGCGGTCCTGACACCCATGCTCATCGTCATTGTGATGATCACCGGCGACTTTCTTGCCATGTCGCTCACTACGGACAGAGTGCGGCCATCAACGATGCCGAACTCGTGGCAGATCGGCCGAATAACGAGCGCAGGCGTTGTCCTTGGAATCTGCTTTCTTGCGTTCTCCACAGCAGTCCTTGCGGTGGGCAAATTTCAGTTGCATCTCGGCATCGAAGCTCTGCAAACCCTCTCCGTGGTCGGCATTGTGTTTGGCAGCCAGGTTACAACGTATGTCATTCGCGGACGCCAGCATCTCTGGGGATTACGCCCGAGTATTTGGCTCGTCCTCTCTTCTGTTGCCGACATACTTATTATCTCAACACTCGCGGCGTTGGGAATTGCCATGGCGCCATTGCCCATCACGATCATCGCCGGTGAGTTCGCCGCTGCAATCGTATTCGGCGCAATCCTGGACGTAGTGAAGATTCCCGTCTTTGCCCGTCTCAAAATCGCCTGAGTATTCATGAGAGTCGGCGGAAGTTGGTGCTCCTGCCGCCATGGAACAGGGGCCTTCGCAAACTATTGCTGAATCGCGGTATCTGCCTTTGAAGGCTTCTCCGTTATCTGTTGAGGCGCAGGCAACTGCGACCGGTCCCAGCCGCCACCCAATGCTTCAATCAGTTGCACCGAAGCTGCCATCTCCTGTACCTCCAGAGTAGTCAGGGACTGCTGATTGGCGAGCAAGGTGGTTTGCGCTATGACCACATCGATGTAAGGATCAATGCCGTTTTTGTAACGCCCCAGCTCCAGCCGCAGAAACGTTTGCGAGGAGTCGACAGCTTCTTGTTGTTGCCGGATCTGCTGCGACAGAATGCGAACCTCGGCGAGCGCGTCTTCCACCTGCTGGAATGCGGTAAGCACGGATTGGCGATAAGCGGCAACGTTCGCATTGTACGTGGCGATGTATTGATTTACGGTGGCGCGGCGCAAACCGCCATCATAGACGGTCTCAGAAATCGATGGGCCGACAGACCAGAAGCGGCTGGGCCAATCCAGGAGATTCTTGAGGGCTGAGCTTTCCATGCCGCCGCTGAACGAGAGCGTCAGATCAGGGTAATAAGCTGCATAAGCAACCCCGATATGCGCATTGGCCGCAGCCATATTCCGCTCCGCGGCGGCGATGTCCGGGCGCCGTTCAAGCAGTTGGGACGGCACGCCTACAGGTATTGCCGGAGGGGCGCTCGTAGTGGCTTCCACCGGAATAGAGAACGTTGACGCAGGCTTGCCGACCAGCATGGCAATCGCATGTTCATACTGCGCTCGAGCTATCCCGATGTTGATTGCCGCTGATTGCGCGCTCTCCAGCGTTGACTGCGCTTCAACGAGGGATATCTGGTCGTCAACGCCGGTGTCATAGCGAGTCTTGGCAATTTCAAGAGCCTTCTTGTCGGCATCCACCGTGTCATTGAGGATTTTTTGCAGCGCATCCTGGCCGCGAATCTGAAAAAAGTATTCGGCGAGGCTCGCTTGTTCAGTGAGGCGTTCATTCTCCAGGTCGGCCGCGCTCAGTTGTGCTTCGTATTGGCTGGCGCGCACCGCATTGCGGACTTTATCCCAAAGATCGGGTTCCCATGAAACACCGGCCGGAATCGAAAACACCTGCGATTGCTTACCGGTTGTTGTGCCGCTGCCGGCCGCGGACCCAACGTTGGATGATGACCGCGATCGGGTATAGGAGCCGCCAACGCTCACGGTCGGGAAATACTGCGAGCGGGCTTCGCGCACCAGGGCGCGCGCCTCCATAAAGTTCTCGAAGGCCTGGCGGATATTCTGGTTGTCGATATTCAGTTGATCTTCGAGCTCATTCAACTCCGGCTCATTGTAGATCTCCCACCACTTGCCGCGAAGAGCCGCGTCCTCTGGCTGCGCGACCGTCCATCCACCGGATTCCTTGAATTGAGTTGGAGACTCCTTGAAGGCCGAAGGCGCAGTAATCGCCGGCGGAAGATACCTGGGTCCTACGTTGCATCCAGCCAGCATCGCGCAGAACACCGCGACAGAAAGTACATCATAGGCAGTGGATACTTGCCGGGATCGCACGGTCGACTTTTTCATCGTGAACACTCCATAAGCTAGGATGCCTCCGCGGTTCTGTTGGGGAGGGTCGCCGATTGTTTGCCGCGGAACCAAAGGCGCGCCCAGTCGAAGAGAATATAAACAACGGGCGTCGTGTAGAGAGTCAGCATCTGGCTGACGATCAGTCCGCCTACGATGGTGATGCCGAGCGGGCGTCTCAGCTCGGAGCCGGTCCCGGTGCCGAAGGCTAGCGGCAGCGCTCCAAACAACGCGGCCATGGTTGTCATCAGGATAGGGCGAAAGCGAAGCTGGCACGCTTCAAAGATGGCTTCGGTCGTGGTTTTGCCGTGTTCGCGCTCCGCCACCAGCGCAAAGTCGATCATCATGATCGCGTTCTTCTTTACAATGCCTATGAGCAGGATGATGCCGATGATCGAGATTACGTTGAGGTCAACCTTGAAGAGCATGAGCGCGAGCATGGCCCCCACGCTTGCTGACGGTAAGGTGGAAATGATGGTGAGAGGATGCACCAGGCTCTCATACAAAATGCCGAGAACAATGTAGACCGCGAGCAGCGCCGTGCCAATGAGAAGAGGCTCGCTGGCCAGAGAGGTCTGATACGCCGCTGCCGTTCCGGCAAAAAAGCCGCGAACCGTTTGCGGCATATTCAGTCGTTGCTCCATTTGGGAAACCAGGCGGGTGGCATCACTCAACGACATATCCGTCGCTAGATTGAACGACACCGTTACGGAAGGAAAGGAACTGGTGTGATTGATGACCAGCGGCGTGGTGCTGGCCTGCGCAGAGGTGACGGTGGAGAGCGGAACGATGCCGCTGCCCGTGGTGTTGAGGTAGATGTTCTTCAAGCCATCGGGGCTCTGCCAGTACTGCGGCGCTACCTCCAGCACCACGTAATACTGATTCAACTGTGTGTAAATGATGGAGACTTGCGACTGGCCGAAGGCGCTGTAGAGGGATTGGTCCAAAGATTGCGGAGTGATGCCAAGTCGCGCGGCAGTGGCGCGATCGTAGTTGAGTGACTCTTGCAGACCGCTATTCTGCGCATCGCTGCTCACATCCTGGAAGCCGGGGATCTTCTGCATCCCTGTTAGCAAAACGGGCCCCCAGTGCGCCAGATCTGCCACGTTGTCCGACTGAATGGTGTATTGATACATAGCATTGCTCGATCGCCCTCCAATACGCAGATCCTGCGCAGCCTGGAGGAAGGCCGAAGCAACCGGAAGCCGGTTGAGTTTGGGCCGCAGGCGATTGATCACATCCGCCGCGGAGATTTTCCGCTCATTCAGCGGCTTCAGCGCTATATAAACGAAGCCCCCGTTCGTTGAGCCACCGCCGCCCGTGTACGCAATCACGTTGGCGACGGCCGGATCGGCCTTGATCACATTCTCCAGTTGCAAAACTGAGTTGTTCATCACCGCAAACGAAGCGTCCTGCGGCCCGCGCACGCTGCCGGTGATGGCTCCCGTATCCTGCTGCGGGAAAAAACCTTTCGGGATAATTTCGATGAGATAAAAATTTAACGCAATGGTAAGGACCAGGAGAGCGAATATCGGCCAGGGGTGCTTCAGCACCCATGTCAGAGAGCGGCTGTATGTGGAGAGCATCCAGGTAAATCCACGCTCCGTGTACCGATACGCGCTGCCGTGCTTGATGGTTCTCTCGTCCTTCAGCAGATAGGCGCACATCATGGGAGTGGTGGTCAGCGAGATCACCATCGAAACAACGATGGCCGTCGACAGCGTGATCGCAAACTCGCGGAAGAGCCGGCCGACGATGCCGGCCATGAACAGGAGGGGAATAAACACCGCAATCAACGACATGCTGATGGTAAGAATGGTAAATCCTATCTCTTTGGAACCTTGAAATGCGGCCTTCATGGGCGTCATGCCCGCTTCACGCAGGCGTGAAATGTTTTCCATCACCACGATGGCATCATCGACGACAAAACCCGTCGAGATGGTCAGTGCCATCAGCGAGAGGTTGTCGATGCTGAAGCCGAACAGGTACATGGCGGCGAAGGTGCCGATGAGCGATGCGGGAACGGCTACGGTGGGAATGAGTGTGGCGCGCCAGTTGCGCAGGAAGATGAAGACGACAAGAATCACCAGGATGACCGAGAGGATGAGCGTGCTCTCCACATCGCTGACAGAAGCGCGGATGGTGGTGGTGCGGTCGAGAACAACCGTGGTCTTGATGCCTTGCGGAATAGACGCTTCAATCGATGGCAATTCAGCTTTGACGCGATCGACGGTGTCGATGATGTTGGCGCCCGGCTGGCGGAAGATCATGATGGTGATGGACGGTGTGCCGTTCAGGTATCCCGCTGCGCGAATGTTCTGCGCCCCGTTGGATACATCGGCCACATCGGCGAGCCTGACCGCGGCTCCTTTGTTGTAGCCGACAATGAGCGTCTTGTATTGGTCGGCGAGGGAGATCTGGTCGTTGGTGATGATGTCAGCGGTCGTGGTCCCGTCGGAGAGTTGGCCGGCGGGCTCGTGAGCATTCTGTTGGCTCAGTACGGACTGAATATTCGGGATGGTAAGGCCGTGGCTGTTGAGTAGTGTAGGATTCACTTCCACGCGCACCGAAGGACCGGCGCCTCCCCCGACCGACACCTGTCCAACCCCCGCGATCTGCGAGAGTTTCTGCGCAATGACCGACGACGCCTCGTCATAGAGCGTCGGCTTGTCGTATTTATCTGAAGTCAGCCCCAAAATAATAATCGGCGCATCCGCGGGATTCACCTTGCGATACGTCGGGTTGGCGGGCAGGTTTGCCGGCAGGTAAGTGCGCGCCGCGTTGATGGCCGCCTCCACATCTCGTGCCGCTCCGTCGATGTCGCGGCTCAGATCGAACTGGAGTGTGATCGAGGTGCTGCCAAGCGAACTCGATGAGGTCATCTCAGTCACGCCGGCGATGTGGCTGAACTGGCGTTCCAGCGGAGTTGCAATTGACGAGGCGGTAATCTCAGGGCTTGCGCCGGGCAAGCCGGCGGAAACCGAGATCGTCGGAAAATCCACTTGCGGTAATGGGGAAACAGGAAGAACGTTGAAGGCGATGGCCCCCACAAGCGTGATGCCCGCTGTCAGAAGCGTGGTGGCTACGGGCCGGCGGATGAAGGGGGCGGAGATATTCATCTTCCCTCCGCCGGGAGCGGTTCATCGTCGCCTTCGACACTCTTCGGCGCGCGCGAGAAGCGATGGCCGAGATTATCGAAAAAGATGTAAATGACAGGAGTTGTGTAGAGCGTGAGCACCTGGCTCAGCAGCAGTCCGCCCACCATGGCAATGCCCAGAGGACGCCGCAGCTCCGAGCCCATCCCTTGACCGAGAGCCAGCGGAAGGCCCGCCAGCAGCGCAGCCATGGTGGTCATCATGATGGGGCGGAAGCGCAGCAGGCAAGCGTCGTAAATCGCGTCGGTTGCGCTCTTGCCGTGCTCGCGTTCTCCTTCCATCGCGAAGTCGACCATCATGATTCCGTTCTTCTTGACAATGCCGATCAGCAGAATGATGCCGATGATCGCGACGACGCTAAGGTCCTGCTTGAACAGAATGAGAGCCAGTAGTGCGCCCACGCCCGCGGAGGGCAGCGTGGAGAGAATGGTGATGGGATGAATGAAGCTCTCGTACAAAACCCCGAGCACAATATAAACCGCTGCCAGCGCGGCCAGAATCAGCAAGCCCTCATTGGAGAGCGAACCCTGAAATGAGGCTGCGGTCCCCTGAAATCCATACTGGACGCTGGCCGGCATGTTCAGATCCTTTTGCGCCTTTTCGATGGCCGTGATTGCGCCTCCCAGCGCGGCGTTGGGAGCAAGGTTGAACGACACGGTCACGGCTGGGAACTGTCCCTGGTGATTGATCGAGAGCGGCTCTGCGACTCTCTCAATGTGAGTGAACGCGCTCAGCGGTACCGCATTGGGAGCCGCGGTCGTGGTGACTGCATTCGCCGTTGCGGTGCCGCTCGCGCCCACTCCGGACCGAATGGCATTCGAGGGCGCGCTGAGAGCTGCCGACGAAGGAGTGTAGGCAACAGCGGTTGTCGTTGCATTCGAACCGGCGGACGATGATCCTGAGGAAGCATAAGAGGACGAAGCGCCCGGACCGCTGCCGCCCGCGGATGTGTTGGTCTGGATATACAGGTCCTGAAGTTTGCCGGGGCTTTGCTGATCGCTTGGAGAAGTTTCAAGAATCACGTGATACTGGTTCAACTGCGTATACATGGTGCTGATCTGCCGCTGTCCATACGCGTCATAGAGAGTGCTGTCGATGGTGGAGGGCGCAATGCCGAGCCGCGATGCGCTGACACGATCGATAACCAGCGATACCGCCAGCCCCCCAGTTTGCTGGTCCGTCGCCACATCGGCAAGCTGAGGCATTTGCTTCATCTTGTCGACAAGCCGGCCGGTCCACAAGTTCAACTCGTTCGCGTCGGGATCTTCCAGCGTGTATTGATACTGGGTGCGGCTCACTCGGTCGTCCACGGTAATGTCCTGCACCGGCTCCATGAAGAGCTCAATGCCCTCGACCGGCTTGAGGCTCGATTGCAGCCTGCGAATCACGTCGGAGGCGCTCAGTTTGCGCACGCCGATCGGCTTCAGGTTGATCGACATTCGTCCGCTATTCAGCGTGGTATTGGTCCCATCCGCGCCGATAAAGGAAGACAAACTCTCGACCGCCGGGTCTTGAAGGATGATGGCTGCCAGTTGCTGCTGCTTCTGCTCCATGGCCGCAAAGGAAATCGTCGCCGGCGCCTGCGAGATGCCCTGAATCTCGCCTGTATCCTGCACAGGAAAGAATCCCTTGGGGATGAAGATGTAGAGCACAATCGTCAGCACCAGCGTGGCTGCGGCCACCAGCAGCGTGATGGTCTGGTAGCCCAGAACAAACTTGAGCGTGCGGCCGTAAAACGCAATGACGTTTTCGAAGACACGCTCGGAAGCCCTGTAAAAGCGCCCCTGCTGTTCTTTGGGAGTCCGGCGCAGAATCCGCGAGCACATCATGGGCGTGAGCGTCAACGACACGACGGCGGACAGAATGATGGTGACAGCCAGGGTGACCGCGAATTCGCGAAAGAGGCGGCCCACAACATCGCCCATGAAGAGCAGCGGAATCAGCACGGCGATTAGCGAGACGGTGAGAGAGATGATGGTAAAGCCAATCTGCTCAGCGCCCTTCATGGCCGCCTGCATGGGTGTGTCTCCAGCCTCGAGAAAGCGCGTAATATTCTCGATCATCACGATCGCGTCATCGACCACAAAGCCCGTGGAGATGGTGAGCGCCATCAGGGAAAGATTGTCCAGACTATAACCCAGCGCATACATGGCGCCGAAGGTGCCCACCAATGAAACCGGCACGGCAATGCTGGGGATGATGGTGGCGTACAGGTTGCGCAGAAAGAGAAAGATCACCATCACCACCAGCGCAACGGTCAGCATCAACTCGAACTCGACGTCGGAGACGGATGCATTGATAGCCGTGGTCAGATCGGTGAGCGGAGTAACCTTGATGGATGCCGGCAGGTTTACCTCAAGCTGGGGCAGAATCGCCTTGATGGCCTTCACCACGCTGATGGTATTTGCGCCGGGCTGCCTTTGAATGTTGACGATGACCGCCGGCGTCTCGTTCATCCACGCTGCCTGCTTGTTGTTCTCGATGCCGTCCACCACCTGCGCAACACTGCTGAGCATGATGGGCGCGCCGTTGCGGTAGGCAACCACGACCTTGCGATAATCGTCGCTGGTCACCAGCTGATCGTTGGCGTTGATCTGATAATCCTGATGAGGTCCGTCGAAGTTTCCCTTGGCGGCATTGACGCTGGTCTGCGTGAGCGCCGTGCGCAGGTCTTCAAGGTTGAGTCCGTAAGACGACAGCGCAGTCGGATTGGCTTGAATGCGCACGGCCGGTTTTTGCCCGCCGCTGATGCTCACCAGGCCCACCCCGCTCAACTGCGAGAGCTTGGGAGCAAGCCGCGTATCCACCATATCCTCAACCTGCGAGAGCGGAATTGAGTCGGACGTGATGGCTAACGTCAGCACGGGAGCATCCGCCGGATTGGTCTTGCTATAAACCGGCGGCGAGGGAAGGCTCGACGGAAGAAAGCTCTGCGCCGCGTTAATCGAGGACTGAACCTCTTCTTCGGCAATGTCGATGTTGAGGCTGAGAGCGAACTGCAACACAATCACGGACGATCCGCCGGAACTGGTCGACGTCATCTGGCTCAGCCCCTGGAGTTGGCCGAACTGGCGTTCAAGGGGAGCAGTAACCGTTGTGGCCATCACGTCCGGGCTGGCGCCGGGATAGAAAGTCAGTACCTGGATGGTCGGGTAATCAACCTGAGGCAATGCAGAAACCGGCAGCTGGGTATAGGCAACAATACCCACCAGCAGGATCGCTGCCATCAGCAGCGACGTGGCTACGGGGCGCTGGATGAAAGGCCCGGATGGATTCACGGAGTATTGCCCTCAGCCGCGTTTGCCGGAACAGCTTGCTTGGATACGATGACTTTACTTCCGGCCCGCAACTTATCGAAGCTGCTGGTGGCCACGATCTCGCCGGGGTTGATTCCCGTAACCGCGGTCATGCCGCCGTCGGCAACGCCCGTAGTGATATTGCGCACGCTCGCTACACCATTCGCAATCACATAGAGGAAAGCAACTTGTCCGTTGTGCTGAACGGCGCCGCTGGGAACCAGTGTGACTCCATCGAGCGAATTCACCAGCAGCCTTGTGTTCACAAACTGGTACGGGAAAGCGCCGTTCTTGTTCTCGAAGAGCGCGCAGTTTCACCGTTCCTGTCGTGGTGCCGATCTGATGCTTGTTGATGCTGTTTCGTGACCACGCTGTCCTGTATCGATCCATATCCATCTGAGCCTGATCCAGAATGTTCGCGTCGCGCTCCAGCGATCCCTCGGCTTGCATCAGTTGCGTTTGGTAGGGCCGCGGATCGATGTCGATCAGCGCATCCCCTTTCGCAACGAATTGCCCCTCGTTGTAATACATCGCGGTTAAGACTCCGCTAGCCTGCATTTCTCACGGACAGATTGACGCTCTGTAGCGCCGACCTCCTGGTCGGCTATTCTGGCGGCGTCCTCGCCGCCAGAGAAAAGCCTCGTTCATCTATACCGCTTGCACATACCGTGACGGCGCAAACGGTGTTCGGCGTGGGTCGGGAGATCCACGCTACAGCCGGCCAGGAGGCCGGCGCTACAAATTCGTTGACGCGCCTTGTGAGAAATGCAGGTTCGGGTTTCCAAGGTAGGGGCGAAGCTCGACCGCATACCGCTCGCGGAGTACGGCCAGATCGAATGGAACAACCTCTGCCAGGTAGCGAATATCATTACGGTCGCGTTCGATATTGCGCTCCAGCTTGGTAAGAGCAAGGTCGTAAGGATCAAGCGCCATAAGATGCAGCTTCCGAAAGACTCCCGGAAACATCTCCACCAAGCGGCTTTCGTATTCATAGGGTGCTTGCGTCACGCTAACTCGATCCAGGTAGAGACCGTATTTCTTATATAACTCTCCGCCCAGCATAGCTACCCGGCTGAAGGCTTCCGCCGCTGCCAGCGGGGCGATTTCCAGCACATCAATGTCGGCCGTGGCTCGGCTCAAGCCATAAAGCATCGTTACAACGAAGCCGCCAATGCAATCCATGCGCACCGTTGATGCCGCGAGCGCGTCCAACTCCTGCAGAAACGAAAGCCAGGGTTCCGGAGGTGCATCACGCAGGGGCATAGGCCAAGTGTCTCACCTCCAGATCAGTCAGCAGATGCCAACGCCGCGCCTGGGCCGGGCGATTCTTCCTCAGCCATCGCCGCTCGGCCTGGGTCATCGATTCGTGGCAGAGCGTGTCTTCCCGCGCCAGCCGGGAGCGGTCCAGCAGTGCGCGATAATGGACGAGTCGCGCGGCATGAGCCGTTTTGCCGGCCTTTTGCGCCAACTCCGCGGCCAGCGCAACCACGAAGCCAAGCCTGTTTTGCCGGTCGCTGAGCTTGGCGTTGCGCGCCAGCCAATCCCAATCCATCTCCGCAAAGGTCGAGGCCAGCCAGGGAAGAGCTTCCACCACACGCGCATCTAGATCCGCCTGGTCGAGCGCTTCAAAGAGCAGTTGCGCGGGATTGCACCGTGGCTTGCGGCGCAAATATCCAAACCCCGGATAACCCAGCGCCCCCAATTGAGACTTGAATTCGTCTTCCGTCCAGGCCCGCGCTCCCGGCGGCTCAAGCGGCAATACCGTGGGCGGAAGATGGAAGACCCCGCGCGCCTCGACGGCTAGACCGGAACTCACGGGACGGCGTCCTCGCTCGACCATCGAAAGATAGGCCTGCGTCAGCCCC
>Ga0326727_10021393_pt1 | contig 12677 bp, 12 predicted proteins | sample MB2enrmetagenome_FD_207643 | JGI IMG/M metagenome (GOLD analysis project Ga0326727, IMG submission 207643) | Lab enriched peat soil microbial communities from McLean, Ithaca, NY, United States - MB29MY | ecosystem: Environmental > Terrestrial > Soil > Wetlands > Peat | place: USA: New York...
CTTTATGAGGTCATCGAGTTTGCCCAGATCAACGTTACCCTTAAAAGGGTGCTCGTTTTCAGGATCGTGCGCTTCGTCTACGATCACATCCGCGAAAGTTCCCCCCGCAAGCTCCTGGTGAACCCTAGTGGTCGTGAAGTACATATTGCCCGGTATGTAATCTCCTTTTTTTATATAGATTTTGGAAACCAGATGCTCGGCGCCGCGCCCCTGGTGGGTGGGAACAATATATTGATATCCATAATACTTCCGGATGTTTGCCTCCAGGTGGTAGAAGTTCCGGCTCCCGGCGTAAGCTTCGTCGCCGAGCATCAGGCCGGCCCACTGGTAGTCGCTCATCGCCGATGTGCCCGAGTCGGTGAGCAGATCGATGTAGACGTCATCGGATTTAAGCAGAAAAGTATTGTACCCGGCCTCTTCCAGACACTCCTGGCGGTTTTGACGTGTAGTCCAGCGAACGGGTTCCACCATCTTGACCTTCCAGGGTTCGGCCCAGGATTTTTTGGATGGGTCTCGTTTTCGTTCAGTTGCCATTAAGGTTCCTCCCGTACTGAGACTATCTCACATCATAAGCGTTCACTGCATACGCAGACAACGCGGAGATATAAAAATAAAAAGCGTGGGGAGTTCCGCCCCACATATTTCCATCGCAACTACGCGGTTCAATTTGGCGCTGCGCTGCGCCTCAGCGGTTAAGGTTCACCGAATTTTATTCCCTGGGCGAGGGGCATTTGTCCGGACCAGTTGATCGTGCAGGTTTGGCGCCGCATGTAGGCTTTCCAGGAATCCGACCCGGACTCCCGGCCGCCGCCGCTTTCCTTCTCACCTCCAAAGGCGCCGCCGATTTCGGCCCCTGAGGTGCTGACGTTGACGTTGGCAATACCGCAATCGCTCCCCCGGCTGCTGATGAAGAGTTCAGATTCGCGCAGGTCGTTCGTAAAAATTGCCGAAGTAAGCCCCTGGGGAACATCGTTATGAAACTCTATCGCCTGTTCCAGGGTGTCATAGCGGATCATGTACAAAATGGGGACAAAAGTTTCCTTCTTTACGATGGAATAGCTGTTTTCCACCTCGCAGATGCAGGGTGTAACGTACGTACCCGCATCATATATACCACCTGAGAGGACTTTACCTCCGCAGATGACCTTTCCGCCCTCTTTTCTGATTTCTTCGAGCGCCTTACTCATCTCTTCGACGGCTTTTGTGTCAATGAGAGGCCCCATGAGAACTCCGTCTTCCAGTGGGTTCCCGATCTTGACCTGGCTGTAGGCTGAAATGAGCAGTTCCTTGAGCCGGTCGAAGATAGAGTTTTGCACGATCAGCCGCCTGATGGTGGTGCACCTTTGCCCGGCGGTCCCAACGGCGCCGAACAGGATGGCCCGCAGGGCGAGGTTAAGGTCGGCGCCTGGAGTAACTATTACGGCGTTGTTGCCTCCAAGCTCCAGCAGAGGCTTTCCCAGTCGAGCCAAAACAGTCCGGCCGACACGCCTCCCCATCGGCACGCTGCCGGTGGCGGAGATCAGCGGCAGCCTCCCGTCCGAAACCAATCGCTCGCCAATTTGCTCTCCCGCACCGATCACGACGTTCAAAATCCCTTCCGGAAAGCCGCAATCCCTTATCACGCGGCTGGCTATCGTGTTTGCAGCAATGGCACAGAGCGGGACTTTGCTGGAGGGCTTCCAGACGACGGTGTCGCCAGCAATCAGCGCGATCATGGCGTTCCAGGCCCATACGGCAACCGGAAAGTTGAACGCCGTGATAACACCTACAGGGCCGAGCGGATGATATTGTTCCAACATGCGATGCCCGGGCCTTTCGCTGTGCATGGAAAAACCGTAGAGCATCCGCGACTGGCCGACTGCAAAGTCGCAGAGATCTATTAATTCCTGGACCTCGCCTTCGCCCTCCGCAAGGATTTTCCCCATCTCCAGAGAGATCAGCGCGCCAAGGTCTTTTTTGCGCTCGCGGAAGGCGTCCCCGATCCTGCGGACCACCTCCCCGCGCTTCGGGGCCGGGATATCCCGCCACTGCCTGAAAGCTGCTTGCGCTGCTTGCGCGACCTTATCATAGGCAGTGGGATCAGCCTGCCGGATTTTGGCGAGGATTCTCCCATCAATGGGAGATATGGATTCGAGAATCTCTCCCTTGCAGTCCAGGCGGTTCAGTCCACTGAGAGCACCCTGGTTCAGTTCCTCAATACCGAGCTTTTCCGGCAGACTCTTCATTGATTCACTTTCCAGTAAGGGTTCACCGCAGAGACGCAGAGAACGCGGAGAAAAGAAAATAGAAATGCAGGAAGACCGGAAGCAAACATGGACTTGGCTTTTGATTTTGTCTGTTCGTTCAATTTGTTTTTCTCTCTGCGCTCTCTGCGTCTCTGCGGTTAAATTTGAGTTATCTTAGCCGACGATCTTCCTTAGAATTTCCTCGAAAATAGAAAGCCCGGTATCCATTTCCTCGGCGCTGATGATAAGAGCCGGGCAAAAACGGACCGTGCTTTCACCGCAGCCGAGCAGGAGCAAACCCCTGTGGAATGCGCTCCGAATGACGAGGTCACGCAAATCAGGGGCACTTTCTTTGGTGATGCGGTCTTTCACGAGCTCAACACCCACCATCAATCCCTTTCCACGCACGTCTCCCATACACTCAAAGCTTTTCTGCATCCGGCTCAGCCCTGCCATAAGCTGTTCCCCCCTGGTTTTTGCATTTTCGATCAGACCTCTTTGGAGAAGGTCGATGGTTGCCAGGGCAGCCCGGCAGGAAACGGGGTTCCCTCCGAAAGTCGATGCGTGCGATCCGGCATGCCAGTCCATAAGTTCACCATTTGCGATCATAGCACCGAGCGGCATACCGGAAGCAATTCCCTTGGCAAGGGCGATTATGTCCGGTTTAACGCCGAAGTGTTCCATAGCAAACATTTTGCCCGTTCTTCCCATCCCGGATTGAATCTCGTCGGCAACGAGGAGAATGCCGTATTTTTTTGCCAGCTTGCTCAGTTCCACATGGAATTCCGGCGGTGGTACGATATACCCGCCCTCTCCCTGAATCGGTTCGACGAATATGGCAGCGACCTCCTCCGGAGGGATGCAGGTGCGGAAAAGCGGGTCTTCTATCCACCGCACGCAGGCCGAGCCGCAGGTCGGATAGCATGCCCCCTGAGGGCAGCGGTAGCAGTTCGGGTATGGCACGTGGGTAACTCCCGGCACGAACGGGTGGTAGTATTTTTTCTGATAGGCTTTGCTTGCGGTAAGCGAAAGGGCCCCCATCGTCCTGCCGTGAAATGAGCCGAAAAAAGAGATCGTTTGTTCGCGGCGGGTATGATAGCGGGCGAGCTTGAACGAGGCTTCCACAGCCTCTGCACCGGAATTGCCGAAGAAGACTTTGGCTCTCCCCGTCACATTCGCAATTTCTGCCAACTTTCGGGCAAGAACTATCTGGGGAGAATAGTAAAAATCCGTTCCTGACATGTGAATCAATTTTGCGGCCTGGTCCCTGATTGCCTCCACGACCTCCGGATGACAATGACCGGTCGAGTTTACGGCAATGCCGGCCGTGAAATCCAGGAACTGATTACCGTCAACATCCCGGACCCACAGTCCCTGCGCTTCCTCAACAACCAGCGGGTAAACCCTTGTATAGGATGGAGAAACAAACTCGGCGTCCTCTCGGATGAATTCCGAAGCTTTGGGTCCGGGCAGATGCGTTTTTACCAGCGGAATTTTCATATTTCCCTCTGAATTCCGTACGAGAGGACTCACCTGCCCGGCTCTTAATCAACATCACTTTTGTGAGATTGCGGGCAGACATATTAGAGTCAATAGGACTGCAACCTTTGCAGTTCGGATAATAATAAGGATAGTTACTAAAATAGTTACTCGCGTTTGGAATTCCAGTTCTAAACCAAATTTTGCATCTATCCGCAACAGGCAAGCTTTTGCCCTCTGGCAAAAAAAAGGCTTGTACTTATATTGTTTGCTCAATACTCGGGATATGTAAGTTCACATTTTTTCTGTTCATTATTCACCCCCGTTTTCAGCCAATTTCGAGGTGAGATAAAGAGTCATGCCGACCAGAGAAATCGATCTCCCATACCGGGTCGAATACCTTTCAATCCTGGACCAAAACGGGCAGGTTGACAAATCACTCGAACCGCAGCTCTCAGACGAGATGCTGCTCAAACTCTATCGGGCAATGCTGCTCGGGCGGAGATTCGACGAACGCATGTTGATTCTTCAAAGGCAGGGCAAGATCGGAACTTTTGCGCCCGTCAAGGGGCAGGAGGCGCAAGTCGGAGTCGGAGCCGCATTGAATCCTGAGGACTGGGTCGTCCCATCCTTCCGGGAAACTCCTGTCGAAATCTGGCTCGGAAAGCCGATGGAGCTCATTCTTCTCTATTACAGCGGCTATAACGAGGGCGGGAACATACCGGAAGGGCTGAACCTGCTTCCCATTTCGGTTCCCGTCGGCTCGCAAATGCTCCATGCAGTGGGACTCGGGTACGCGATGAAATACCGAGGGCAAAATTCAGTCGTAGCGACATTTTTCGGCGATGGGGCGACCTCCCAGGGCGATTTCCACGAAGCTATGAATTATGCCTCGGTCTATCAGACCCCGGTCATTTTCGTATGCCAGAACAACCACTGGGCGATATCACTACCCAGGAACCAGCAAACCCGTTCGAGAACTCTGGCTCAAAAAGCGCTTGCCTACGACATGCCGGGTCTTCAGGTGGACGGAAACGATGTTCTTGCCGTCTACAAGGCGGCCAAAGACGCGGCGGAGCGCGCCAGAAGGGGCGAAGGACCGACTCTTATTGAAATGGTAACTTACCGCCTCTCCATGCACACCACCGCAGATGATCCGAAAAAGTACCGCACGCAGGAAGAAGTTGCTGAATGGGAGAAACGCGATCCCCTCACCCGGTTTGAAAAATACCTGAGGGACAAGCAAATTCTGGACGACCAGAAAGTCCAGTCGGCCGCTGAGGAGGTCAAAAACGAAATCGGCTCAGCCGAGCGCAGGTGGTCGGAGGTTGTGGAAAATGGGGTCAACCCGTTGGCCATGTTCGATCATGCCTATGCGGAACTCTCCCCGACGCTGCTCGATCAGAAGAAAATGCTCAAAAGAGAACTGGAAGAAAAGCGCGCCTCAGCCGAGAAGCCAGCCGTTGCCAGGGACTAAATCCCGACAGGTTTTGAGGACCTTTCTTTGATTGGAAAGCTGCTAACGATAGATTGCTCTTTTCCGGGCCGGGGAGATTTCACAGATGCCTAAAATGAATATGGTCGAAGCCATAAACATGGCGCTGCGTCAGGAGATGGAAAAAGACGACAGGGTTATACTGATGGGTGAAGATATCGGGAAAGACGGCGGAGTGTTCCGTGTAACGGACGGGCTGCTTGACAAATTCGGGCCCCAACGAGTTATGGACACGCCGCTGGCCGAATCCGCAATTGCCGGAATCTCAATTGGAATGGCGGTATACGGGCTTCGACCAGTATGCGAGATGCAGTTTTCCGGCTTCAGCTACTTCGCTTTCCACCAGATGGAAGCTCATGCGGCCAGGATGAGGCAACGATCACAGGGCCGATACACAGTTCCAATGGTGCTGAGAGCGCCCTATGGCGGAGGAGTAAGAGCGCTAGAACACCATTCCGAAAGCCGGGAAATCTATTGGGCCCATACGCCCGGGCTGAAGATGATAATCCCGTCAACTCCGCGCACGGCCCGCGCACTTCTGATAAGCGCCATACGGGACCCTGACCCGGTCATTTTCTATGAGCCAAAAGCACTCTATCGCGCCTTCAGAGAAGAAGTGCCCGAGGAAGAGGAAACTCTTCCCGTCGGCAAGTCCAGGATAGCCCTGGAGGGGAGCGACATAACCCTCATATCCTACGGGGCAAGCCTGAGGCCGACCCTGGAAGCCGCGTCGGAACTGAATGAGAAAGATGGGATAAAGTGTGAAGTTGTCGATCTGCTCTCAATTTCTCCTCTCGACGACCAACTCTTCGTTGAATCCGTAAAAAAGACCGGGCGAGCCGTTGTGGTGCATGAGGCCCACCGCACATATGGAGCGGGGGCCGAAATCGTAGCCAGAATAGTGGAGAAGGCCTTGCTCTACCTTGAAGCGCCCATCCGCAGAGAAACCGGGTTCGACATTGTTATACCGTTTTATCAGCGCGAGCAGGATTATTTACCCGGTGTGCTCAGGATCAAAAACGCCGTTCGCGAAACCTTGGCATTCTAGCTCTGGAGGATCGTATGCCGGTCGAGTTCAAGCTGCCCGATCTGGGAGAAGGCATCCACGAAGGTGAGATAATCGAAGTTCTCGTTCACATCGGGGACAGAGTCGAAGACGGACAAACGGTACTGATCGTCGAGACAGACAAAGCGACCGCAGAGGTCCCCTCGCCGGTTACCGGAATCGTTAAGGAAATAAGGGTAAAATCCGGGCAAACGGTCCGCGTCGGAGAAGTGCTCATTGTCTTCATAAAGGAGGGTGAAGGCGAGGAGGGAGCAAAAGCACCGCTGCATATAACGCCCCAAGAGAAGCGCGAAACGCCGCCGCTTGAGGAAAAGGGGAAAAAGGCAGAATCCCTTGCCGGGAAAACCGAGGAAGCAAGCATCAAAACTGAGGCGGCAAAGGCCCCTGCAAGGCCCCTCGAAGGGCCGGTTCCCGCCGCGCCTTCCACCCGCCGCCTGGCTCGCGAGTTTGGTATAGATATTAACCAGGTAAAACCAAGCGGCCCAGGTGGACGGGTTACCCCCGAGGACGTGCGAGCGTACGCCGAAGGCGCCAGGCGACCCGAGGCCAAAGAGGCGCTCCCCGAAGCCGAAGCTAAAAAGCCTCCCGCGCCCCCCGAGGCCGCAGCTCTCCCCCAATTCGACCAGATCGGCCCGGTCGAGCGAATCCCGCTCCGTTCGGTGCGGCGCACCATTGCAAAACATCTCGCTGTTGCCTGGTCGCAAATTCCTCACGTCACGCACGCGGACGTGGCCGACCTGACCGAACTCGAAGCGTTCCGGCGCAAACACAAACAGCAGGTCGCGGCCCGGGGCGGGGCTTTGACCCTTACGGTTTTCGCAATGAAAGCAGCGGCCGCAGCGCTGAAAAAATTCCCGCGATTCAATTCCAGCCTCGATATGGAATCTGAAGAAATCATTATTAAACATTACCATAACATCGGGTTTGCTGTTGACACCGAACGCGGCCTGCTCGTTTCAGTTGTGCGGGATGTGGACTGCAAGAGCATCTTCGATCTGGCGATCGAACTCAAAGCCCTTGCTGAAAAGACCCGCCAGGGGAAGGCAACCAAGGATGACATGTCCGGGGGGACCTTCACAATAACCAACATCGGTTCGATAGGCGGAACGGGATTTTCTCCGATCATCAACTACCCGGAAGTGGCCATCATGGGAATGGCCCAGGCAAGATTTCAGCCTGTCGTAGTGGGAGATGAAAAAAAACATGAAATCGTCCCCCGCCTGATGATGCCTCTCAACATCACTATCGATCATCGCGTTCTCGACGGCGCTGAAGCGGCCAGGTTCCTCAACATGATCATAGAGGGACTGGAAAACCCGGAAAATCTGCTTATGATGAGCTAGTTTCCATGTCAAATTCCACCGCAGAGCTTCCGGCTAATTCCGTTAAGCGGACTGAACAGATTATGCATAGAGCTTTAAATTGCTGATTGGAGTTTTCGTCAAATGGTAATGGGCGAGTTTACCCAGGAAACCGACCTCCTTGTAATAGGTGGAGGTCCGGGAGGTTATGCCGCGGCTTTTCGGGCGGCTGATCTGGGCATGGACGTAACGATGGTCGAAATGGACCCCAGGCCGGGCGGAGTATGCCTGTTCAGAGGCTGCATCCCATCAAAGACCCTGCTCTACGTTACGGAACTCATGCACGACGCCCGGCGCTCCAGTGAGATGGGCCTCACCTTCGCCGAGCCGAAAATAGACATCGATCGCCTGCGCGCATGGAAGGACACGGTTATTGACAAACTGGCCAACGGGCTGGTTGAGCTTACACGGAAACGCGGCGTTCTGTTCATTCAGGGAAAAGCGGTATTGGAGGACTCAAGCCACGCGCGAGTCCAGAACACCGGGTCCAGCCATATCAGGTTCAAACACGCTATCATCGCCACCGGTTCTTCCACGCGAGCCCCGGACGGGGTGCAGTTCAAACCTGGCGGGCGAATCATGGATTCAACCGGCGCCCTGGAACTCGCAGATATCCCGAAACGGCTGCTCGTTGTCGGTGGCGGCTTTGTCGGACTTGAAACCGGGTCCGTTTACGCGTCATTGGGGAGCAAGACGGTCCTTGTCGAATATAACGGGCGAATCATGAGCGGTATAGATCAGGATCTGACGCGGCCGCTTTTGACCCGGCTCGAAGCGCTCTTCGAATCCATCCACCTGAACACGAACGTTACCTCGCTCGTGGAGGATGAGAGCGGCGTTAACGTCACCTTCAGCGGAGAAATCGAGGAGAAGAACCAGCGATTCGACCGCGTGCTCATAGCCGTCGGGAGAGTCCCTAATTCAGAGGGAATTGGCCTCGAGAACACAAAAGTGAAGTTAAACGAGCGCGGGTTCATAATAGTTGACCAACAGAGACGCACAACCGATGAAAAAATCTTTGCCGTAGGTGACGTAGCGGGCGGGGCTATGCTCGCCCACAAGTCCATGCACGAAGGCAAAGTAGCCGCCGAAGTGATCTCGGGAATGCCCTCGGCCTTCGATTTTCAAGCCATACCGGCGGTCGTTTACACCGATCCTCAGATTGCGGTCTGCGGGCTGAGCGAAGAGGCCGCACGAAAGCGCGGGCGCAACGTCAAGGTAACCCGGTTTCCCTGGTCGGCATCCGGGCGGGCCGTATCCATGGGAGTCGGAGGAATGACCAAGATGATAATAGACCCCGATTCTCAACGGGTGCTGGGCCTTGGCATTGTCGGACGGGATGCCGGAGAAATGATATCCGAGGGCGTCATGGCAATCGAGATGGGTGCGCTCGCGGAAGACCTGGCCCTTTCGATTCACCCCCATCCGACCCTTTCTGAAGCCGAGGAGGAGGCGGCGGAAGCCTTTCTCGGCAGCTCAACGCACATACTTCCGCAGAAAAAATGAATTTTTTGCGGCCGACTGATAACTCACACAAAAAAGGAGTACGAAATGAAGGGCAACGAGAAAATCATTGCGAAGTTGAATGACCTGCTTTCAGACGAACTGACGGCTATCAACCAGTACTTCGTTCACGCGGAAATGTGCGAGAATTGGGGCTATGAGCGGCTTCATAAAAAGATCAGGGAGCGATCGATCGACGAGATGAAACATGCCGAGAAGCTGATTGCCCGCATATTGTACCTGGAGGGCAAGCCGATTGTCAGTAACTTGAAAGCGATTCACATCGGCGCGGAAGTCCCGGCTCATCATAAGAACGACTGGGAAGCCGAAAAGGGAGCCATCGCAAGCTACAATGATGGAATCAAGCTCGCTTATGAACTCGGCGACAACGGCTCGCGGGAACTCATGGATTCCATACTGAAGGATGAGGAAGAGCATATCGACTGGATCGAAGCGCAACTCGACCAGATCAAGCAGATGGGCGTCCCGAATTACCTGGTGGAACAGATCGATTAAGCGGCGGGGCCGCAGCCATGATGGCCTATTATCCCCGCGAGGTGAATCCACGTGGGGCACGACTTGAAAAGGACACCTGCGAGGCCAACATGCTCGCTTCCCGAGAGTCCATGGTTCGGCAAGGGACGGCCGTAATCAACGTTGACCGGGGCGTCGACATTACGTTCCATGGCCCCGGCCAACTCGTTGGCTGTCCTATCCGGAACCTGGCGAAGCTGGGGGGGGCGGAATCCGCAATTATCTGCGTTCACTCGAAGATGTCCTCATTCTCACGCTTGAATCCTTCGGGGTATCAACCGAAAGGACCGAGGGGTATGCCGGTGTCTGGGTCAAGGGCGAAAAGGTCGCGGCTATCGGCGAAAAAGTTACCTCAAAGAGAATCACACAACACGGCTTCGCCTTGAACGTAAATACAGATCTCAGCTACTTCAACCGGGTAGTGCCCTGCGGCATAAAGGACAAGGCAGTGACCACACTTGCCGGAATCATCTGCAGGGCAGTAGATCCAGCCGACCCGCTCCCATTTTCCGGTATTATGCGCCTGATGAATTTGAGGAACTGAAAAGGACCTGAGTCAGGCTCGGCTTCAAATGGGTGGAAGCCGGGCCGCTCGTGAGAAGCTCCTACAATGCAGATGAGCAGGCGAGACGGACCAAAAGCATTACAAGGATCGGCTAACGCGGAACTCATTTGGCAAGGCGCTCGGTGGCACCGTCTTATGCCGCTCTTTTGCAGTTTGTTGCAGGACCTGACGCGTTTCAGGCATAACATCAAGACGCTCGGATTTTGAGGCACCCGTCCTCATAGCCGTTTTCCTTTCCTGTTAGGCGCTTATAATAAACAGACATTGTACAGACAATAAAACCCCTTTTGACATCCTATCGCCGCGCTCGGATTCCTGATTCTCTTTCCTTTGGGCTTCCATAATATGAAAATATTCTTGCTTTCAACACAGTTGCGAACTATGGTTCGCTGCGATATAATATAGGGAGCAGGGGTAGTGACGAACACAGCAAAACCCAAGAGCGTTATTGTATATGCAGATGAAAAAGGGAAAGAGCCTTTTACAGACTGGCTTTATGGACTACGGGACATTATGGGGCGCAAACGCATCCTTGCCCGGATTGCCCGTCTTGAACAAGGTAATTTTGGGGATTGTGAGCATATCGGCGAAGGCGTAAGCGAGTTGAGAATGTTTTTTGGCCCTGGTTATCGGGTCTATTTCGGGGAGGACGAAAACAGTATAGTTGTCCTGCTGTGCGGAGGTGACAAGGGAAGCCAAAACCAAGACATCAGAGAGGCAAAAACCTGTTGGAAGGAGTATTTGAGCCATGAGAAACTATAGAACCTTTACTGATGTTGAGGAATCCTACTTCCGTGATCATCCGGAAGAGATTGACGATTATATCACCATTCTCTTTGAAGAATACGCCAAGGACGGCGATACTGGCGCGCTGCTGTCTTCCCTGCGGGTTCTTGGCCGCGTTAAGGGCTTGACTAAAATTGCCGAAGAAGCAGGCATGAGCCGCAAGGGGGTTCAAAAAGCGCTTTCCGAAGAGGGAAACCCGGAGTTTGCCAGTATCAATTCCATTCTGCACGCGATGGGATACAGGCTGGTCCCGAAAAAACTTGAGCCTTGCAATCCGTGAAACCGCTCTGCCATCTTGTTAATGTTCGCCCTTTACTTGTCCCACAAACCCGCGCCAGCCTTCAATAGTATTTTCACAATATGGACAAGAGCGAGGCGGACAGTGAAGGAGACGTAAGGGTGAAGGCTTCAATTATTTTGTTTAATGTTTGCCCTATGGGCCCTGCCGGTCTGCTTAAGGGAGATCTGAGAGCGGCTTACCCTAAAGTGGATTTTACTCGATTTGCAATAACCGGTATGCCCCGAGACGGGGACCGGCGGGCCGCGTGCCTCTCTACCCCAGCCCTCGCACCCGTGACCAGTAGCGGCCGTTAGTGGCACCGCATTCAATCGGGATGTCAAAAGCCTGCGTCAGGAGATCGGGCTTCAATACCTGCTCCTTTTCGCCTTTTGCAGCGCAGCCCCCCGACTTCAGCAAAAAGACATGGGTGAAGGCAGGCATAATTTCTTCGAGATAATGGGTGACCAGGATCATGGTTGGGCCGCCGGGCATCCTGCCCAGGCTTTCAAGGGTGGACAGCAGATGCTCTCTCGAGACCAGGTCCAGTCCACCGCAGGGTTCATCCAGGATCAGAAGGCGAGGTTTATGGATCAGCGCCCTTGCGATCAGCAGGCGCTGCTTCTCTCCTTGCGAGAGCACCGCGTAAGGAAGATCGAGTATGTTACCGCAGTCGAGTCTTGCGGCAAGCCTGGCGGCCTCCTCGAAATCCTCCGCCTCAGGCTTGTCGAATATCCCGATCGAGGCATACTTTCCACTCACAATGAAGTCGAGAGGCTTCTGTGAGGGAGGAACCTGAGCTTGAAGAAAAGACCCGACCCAGCCGATACTCTTTCGCAAAGCGCGAAGGTCAACTTCACCGAAGCGCTCTCCCAATACGGTGACTTCGCCCGAGGTCGGCCAGAGATAGCCGGCAAGGATCTGTAGCATGGTCGTCTTGCCCGACCCATTGGCGCCAAGGACGACCCAGTGCTCACCGGGCTTGATATCCCAGGAAACATCTTCCAGAATAAGCCTCCGGTTCCTTACGAACCGGACGCCTTTGATGCTGATCCAGCTATTTTCCATTTCACGCCAAACAGGTGCTCTCCATCTGTAAACTATTCCGATGGAGACTAACTGAACGATTCCCACGTAAGCACGATTTTTCCGAAATGCTCTCCTTTACTGAGATACAGGTGAGCATCCTCCACTTCGCGCATTGAAAATATCCGATCTATTACAGGCTTTACTCGGCCCGATTTGAGCAACGGGAGCACAATATCGATGAACCCGCGAGTGATCGCGGCCTTCTCCTCCCTGGACTGGCTGCGCAAAACGGAGCCGATAATTTTTAGCCTTTTGGAGACAACCGGAGCAAGGTTTATTTCTCCCCCGCTCCCTCCC
>Ga0326727_10021394_pt1 | contig 12676 bp, 11 predicted proteins | sample MB2enrmetagenome_FD_207643 | JGI IMG/M metagenome (GOLD analysis project Ga0326727, IMG submission 207643) | Lab enriched peat soil microbial communities from McLean, Ithaca, NY, United States - MB29MY | ecosystem: Environmental > Terrestrial > Soil > Wetlands > Peat | place: USA: New York...
TGCAAGGATCAAGAAAGAGCTGTGGGTATTGCGCGGGAAAACGATCGCGGTTTGGGGCCTGGCGTTTAAGCCCAACACCGACGACGTTAGGTTTGCGCCATCCCTGGCCATCATTCGCCGGCTGATGGCCGAAGGCGCCAAGGTGCAGGCCTACGATCCCCAGGCTGTGGAGAAAACAAAGAAAGAAATTCCCGAGATGATCTATGCTGAAAATCCATACAATGCCGCCAAGGGTGCGGACGCGATCCTGATATTGACGGAGTGGGATGAGTTCCGAGGGCTCGATTGGCAGCGTCTCTTGGAAGCTGTCGAACGTCCGCTGATGATCGACGGCCGGAACATGCTTTCAGCAGACGAGGTAACGTCGCATGGGTTTGATTACGTTTCGATTGGCAGAGTTTCTCAACCCTCTTCGAAGTTGGCGGCGGAACAACTGGCAGCGTTGGTGGCCGTCAAGTGTGAGTGAAGCAAGGAAATGACCGCAAAGTTCCGGATGTTTTACGTAGCATTTCTCCAGGTGGGCTTGTGAAAGAGGGCTTCATTACCAAATTCGGAGGGGGTGGCGAGACACACCTTACTGGAATCGGCATCGCGTTGCTCGCGCTTGGAGTGATCCTGATTCTTGTTCTGCGGCGGAGATACACAGTCGTTCCGCTCCTCCTCGTTGGATTGCTGCTACCGGGCGGGGAAGAATTTGTCATCGGAATATTCCACTTCCCAGTTCTGCGCATTTTGCTGGCTTTTGCTTGGCTCCGTGTTCTATTCGGGCGCCGTTCGAGCGACGCGCCATTCCGGATGAGCCCGATTGATAAATCGTTCTTGTACTACGCGCTTTCGGCTGCGGTGATCTACTGTCTGCTGTGGAGGCAATCGGAAGCTTTAGTCAATCGGTTCGGTTTCTTATACAACGCACTCGGCGTGTATTTCTTCTTCCGCTGGGCATTGGGGGACCAACGGGATGTCGTTAGAGCGATCAAGGCCCTTGCGCTCATCTGTCTCCTGTTTGCTGTTGCCATGGAGATCGAGCAGCACACGGGACGCAATTTCTTTTCCGCCTTTGGCGGGGTGCCGGCTATTACTTACCTTCGCGAAGGTAAACCTCGCTCCCAAGCCTCATTCGAAAGTTACATTTCCGCGGGCATTTTTGCGGCGACCCTGGTGCCCGCTTTTGTCGGCTTGTTGCGGCAAAATGGTAAGGCGAAGTTGTTCGCTATCGTAGGAATCGTTGGAGCCACGTTGATGACCCTCACTTCTTCTTCAGCGACGCCAATTTCGGCCTACGGGGCTGGGATTCTTGCTCTCTGCTTTTGGCCCATGCGCAATCAGATGAAGTGGGTCCGCCGGGGATTCGTTGCCTTGGTGGTGGGTCTCCACCTGGTGATGAAGGCGCCGGTCTGGGGTTTGATTGGGCGAGTCACCATTGTGGGAGGTAACTCCGGTTACCACCGTGAAATGCTTGTAGATGGCTTCATTCGGCATTTTTTCGATTGGTGCTTGATCGGGGTGCGGTCCACGTATAGCTGGGGCTACTTTACCTTCGACACTGCGGATCAATATGTCTACGTAGGAGCGAACGGCGGGCTCCTGACCTTTGTATTCTTTATTGCAATTCTCGTCTACTGTTTCAAGGGCTTGGGAAAGGCCAGGAAGGCGCTTGAAGGCGACCGCCAAGCGCGATGGTTGATGTGGGCTCTCGGTTCATGTCTGTTCGCGCACATGGTAGCCTTTATCGGACTTTCGTATTTCGATCAAACGCTAACCCAGTTGTACGTCCTCTTTGCCATGATCGCGACGGCCACTGCACCATTTTGGAAGGCAACTCCCGAGTTGCAGCCGGCGAGAGAAGCGAGATTGGCTCCTGCGAAGGCGCAGCGGCCCCAGGTGGGTGGTTTATCCGCCCGCTCGCTCTCAGGACAGCGATGGCCGCCGAGCAACGGGGCACGCGGCCAAGAGAAATAATAGAAGGAATGTCGAAATGTGCGGAATCTGCGGGAAACTGACGTTTCGGCGAGAGTCGGAAGGCGACGGCGTCGCGGTGAGGAGGATGCTCGATCCCATCCGGCATCGTGGCCCCGACGACGAAGGCATTTATTGCAGCCGCCAAGTCGGGCTGGGCCATCGGCGTCTGTCGATTATTGACCTTAGCACAGGACATCAGCCGCTCTCCAACGAAGACGGCTCCGTCTGGATCGTGTTCAACGGGGAGATCTACAATTACCGCGAACTGCGCCCCTATCTCCTGGGCCGCGGTCACACATTCAGGACAGAGTCCGATACCGAGGTCATCATCCATCTTTACGAGGAGCTGGGCTCTCGCTGCGTCGAGAAACTCCGCGGAATGTTTGCGTTTGCCATTTGGGATGAGAAGCAGCGTTCTCTGCTGCTTGCCAGGGATCGCCTAGGCATCAAACCGCTTTACTACTATAGCGACGACGAATTCCTCGCTTTCGGTTCAGAAATCAAGAGCATCCTTGCTCTTCCGGAGGTCTCACGCGAGATTCTGCCTCAGACTATTGATCGCTTCCTGACCTTCTACTACGTGCCGGGCGAAGAGACGCTGCTCAAGAACGTGTACAAGATCCCGCCCGGACACTATCTGCTGGCGAAAAATGGCAAGCCTAGGATTCAGAAATACTGGGATCTCGACTTTGCCAAGACTGATAAGGCAGCCTCACAAGAGCAACTCGAGAAGCGCTTATTGGAACTGCTGACCGAATCGGTTGAGCTCCACATGATCAGCGACGTGCCAGTCGGGTTTCTCCTGAGCGGTGGGGTAGACTCGACGGCAATGCTCAGCCTGGCTAGTGAAAGAGCGCAGCAGCCGCTGAGCAGTTTTACGGTCGGTTTCAATGCGGATGGGGTAGTGGATGAAAGGCCCTATGCCCGTCTCGCCGCCGAATCCTTCGGAAGCGAGCATCATGAAATAACGATCTCGCCCCGCGATTTTGTCGACTTCATGCCGAAGTACGTTTGGCACATGGAAGAACCTGTGTGCGAACCGCCAGCGATCGCGCTTTTCTATGTTTCAAAACTGGCAAGCCAATTCGTCAAGGTGCTTCTCTCGGGAGAAGGAGGCGATGAAGCCTTCGCGGGGTACAGCAACTATCGGAACTACTCCTGGTTTGAGAGGGCGAAGCCGCTTCTGAGAGCGCTGAACACGCCATGGATCCCCGCACTTTCAGCGATGAACTCCGTGATTCGATCCAAGAGGGTAGGAAGATACCTGGTGCTATTAAATTCGACTTTCGAGGATTATTATTACAGCCGAACTTCTGGCCCGTTCCAATATTTTAACCGGGAGTTTGAAACCCTGTACTCGAGTGACTTTGCCCGTAGTACCGACAAAGCCCGTTCGCTGGAGCCCATTCGGCGATATCAGAACGCCTCAAAGAATTACGGTCTCATCGACCAAATGTTGTACATCGACACAAAAAGCTGGCTGCCCGATGATCTACTGGTCAAAGCGGACAAGATGACCATGGCAAACTCGGTCGAACTCCGCGTGCCGCTCCTGGACCACGTTGTCCTTGAGTTTGCTGCTTCCCTTCCCGTTTCTCAAAAGGTAAATTGGACCACTACCAAGTATATCGCCAAGAAAGTACTATCATCGCGAGTTCCTAAGAAGATCCTCAACCGTAGAAAGGCGGGATTCCCCGTTCCCTATGAATCCTGGCTGGCCAACGGCATGCGACCGTGGGTTCACGAAATTCTATTCGACCAGAGAACAGTCAATCGCGGCTACTTCAAGCCGGCTGAAGTGGAGAAACTCGTAACCCAGAACGAGCGCTCCGGAGGTTACGGAAAAGAGATCTTTAGCCTGATTACACTGGAATTGTGGCACCGCGCGTTCTTTGAGAATCAGCCTGTCGAGTCGAATGCAGCTGGGGCCGATCAGATTCGGCCGTCCATTTCCGTTTAAAGGAAGGGATGCGCACACTGAGAGGATCCGTGAACACGTATGTAAGCACCCATCTTTGTCAGGTCAACCGATTCACGGAGTTGCCAGCACTTCATTCCAAGGAAAACCTAGAGGCAGACGTCAGGTAGGAGTTGAAGCCGACTCGTCATTTCGAAGCTAGACTGGAACAGGCCCCTGGAAGTTCGCTCAAAGACGAAGCCATGCTGAGAATCGGCACCGGCCAGGGGCTAATCCAACTGCCCTATGTCACAGCCCGTGCCGCTCTGCCGTTGGCATCAACACAGACGTGGTGCTCTCCACAGGTGAAATTGGGGCTGCGCCCAAGTGTTGCGTCAAGAGGGGACTTTGCGCACGTCCAAAACTATTGCTCGGAAGGCACGGGGGATCGATGCCAGAGCCCGTCGTGAGTAGAGGAGACAGCTGGCGGTTCGGCAGTTGTGTAAACCGTTCCGCAGGGCGCGAATATGGGCGGGTGAACGCCGACGTGGGACCAAGCAACTTCCCGAGGCGAGAAAAACACCACAAGAGATCCTGTCCCCACTTTGGATGCCGAGAAATACACCTGTCTGGAGACTCTTTCCGAAGGATGCTAATGAATGGGCACGAGTCGCTGTACCTCGGTACAGGATTGCAGACTGGACATCGTTTGGCCCTCAGGCCAGTAGACTTTTGCTGTCGCCTTGATTAGCCTGCTCTCGGGACGCTCTATCCAGGGGAAAAAGGGTCTTGACCATGCGAAACAACGTTGGATTTCCGGCAAAGGTTTCCTCGCCCTCCGCTGCGTTATGTCATTCTGCACTCGGATGGACGAGGAGTCTTTTCGCCGCTCAAAAACCTACGCTGAAAAAATATTCTGTGCTTCTCTCGCTCGTGTTCGCGCTATCCGCCCTACCGGCCTATGCCAGCATCTCTAATGTTTATGTCGCCGCCTCTGCCTCCGGTGCGGCAAATGGGGCGGATTGCGCTGATGCGTATGCGATAAGTTTTTATTACACATCTGCGAATTGGGGCACCGGCTCGGGCCAAATTGGTCCCGGCACAACCGTGCATCTTTGCGGGACTTTCAGCGCTGCCGCGGGCGCGAGCAATTATCTGACGACACAAAAAAACGGGACGAGCGGGAACCCGATCACGATTCTGTTTGAGCCGAACGCCGTGCTGACAGCACCTTACTGGGGCGGTCCCGCAATCTCCACTAGCAACAATTACATCACGATCAATGGCGGTACGAACGGAACGATTCAGGCAACGGCAAACGGAACAAATCTTGCCAATCAGAATTGGACCGGGATGTGCTTTAGTTCGAGCGGTGCAAACAACCTAATCGTAGAGAATCTAACGTGTTCAGATATATATGTTCACGTTTGCAATCCTCCTATAACCTCCTGCACGGACACAAGTGGAGCGAATGGGATACAGGTAAGTGGTGGGAATAACATCTCCATCCACAACAACACCGTGCATGATGCTGCCTGGGCTATTGTATATACTATCCCGGGGAGCAACACAGAATCGAACGTAGCCATATACAGCAACTCGATTTACAATTGTGACCACGGCCCTACCATTGGTGATGGCAATACGAATGCCATTCTTAACGGGGGGCTCATCTACAACAACGCCGTACATGATGGCGGGAACTGGGATGACAACTCCGACCAGTGGCACCATGACGGCATCCATGTGTTCCTCACCCACTCTGGCAGTTCTGTTACCGGACTCGCGATTTATAATAATTATATTTACGGTTATTGGGGATACCACTGGACAGCGGCCATCTATGTAGAGCCGATTCCGCCGTCCAACACGACGAGTTTTTACATCTTCAACAATGTGAGCATAAACAGCCAAACGGTGGGTGGCCCTGCCGATGGTTACTGGTACTTCTTCGGGAACAATTGCGGAGTTTACAACAACACGGCGGTCCAAGGCACCGCCTCCCCTCAAAATGGGCTACGATATTCGACCAACTCTTCTGCAAGCTCCGGTTGCACGGTGGAAAATAACATCTTCACATATCCTCTGCGTGGTATCGTCATTGATGGATCTTCCACGCTCACCAATAGCGATTACAACGACTTCTACGGCCTCCCCGCCAACAACGCAATGTACTATAACGCTTGGTATGGCACTCTTGCGGCGTGGATTGCGGGAACAGGCTTCGACGCTCACAGCATTACGTCGAATCCGAAATTGAACGCAAACGGGCAACCCCCGGCAGGTTCGCCCGTGCTTGGCGCGGGAGCGAATCTATATTCCATTTGCAACGGTCAAGCGAATCCAGGCCTAGGTGCGCTGTGTTACGACAAGGTCGGCACAGCTCGGTCATCGAGCAGTGCATGGGACATGGGGGCGTACCAGTTTTCGTCGAGTGCTGAAGACCCACCGGTGGCACCGGCGAACCTTACCGCCACGGTTCAGTAGTCTTTGGCGCACCGCAAGCCGTTTCCAATCCGCGCTGCACTGGCGCAAGAGCCATGCAATCCCAGTTTCTGTCATAATCCCCGTACTTAATCTCTGATACGCGATCTCAGAAGCTCTGCAAGGCGCGTTCGCCCGGACGCTTAGGGATTTCGAGGTGGTTGCGGTGGACGACGAATCGAATGATAACACCGCCAAAATCGTCTGGCAATTCGCGGACCCCAGCTTGACATATATCCGGCACGAGAAGAAAAAAAAGGTTGTTGCAGCGCATAATACCAGCCTTAACAGCTCCCGGCGCGAACTGGTACGCTTCATCTGTTCGGTCGATCTTTGGAAGCAAGAGATGCTTGATTCTGAGGTTCTACTTGCTAAGAAAGTCTATAAATCACGCCCGTTCATTCGATAGGTGGCGACGCTCGGCGGGTTTATGCGCGGCAATCCGTTGGGAATTTTTGACACTCGGAAAGAAGCTAGGTTTGCGTGAACATGAAACTTGGCGCGTGCATCCGCAGCAAGTACGCCATGCCCTGACAGCGCGATTGCGCGGAAGCAGCGACTTGTCGGCATTTAGTCAGATATTCATTTCTCAAGAGTATTCGTGTCTACGGGATTTGAAGGAGCCTTTGCTCGTGCTGGATCTGGGTGCGAACGTAGGGTTTAGTTCGGCATATTTCCTGAGCGTTTTCCCGAAGGCGCAGGTCGTGGCGGTTGAACCAGATGACCGAAACCTATTGGTGTGCAAAGTTAATCTGTCACCCTACGGAGATAGAGCGATCGTCGTACATGGTGCTGTTTGGTCAAAACCGTGCAAACTTCGACTGCTCAGGGGCAAATATGGGGACGGGCGTGAATGGGCAACGCAAGTTCACGAATCGATTGAGGGAGAGGGATCACCCACGGAGATTGAGGCATGGGACGTCGGAAGACTCATTGACTTGGCAGGGGGTGGGCCGGTGGATCTCCTAAAGGTTGACATCGAGGGAGCGGAAATGTCTGTGTTCGGGAACTCCACTGGCTCCTGGCTGCACAAGGTCCGAAATATTTGTATCGAGCTCCACGGGGCAGACTGCCAGGAAGTGTTTTTCGCTGCGCTTGAGGATTTTGATTACGAATTGGGCCATTCGGGTGAGCTAACGATCTGCCGGAACTTGAGTCCCAGAATGGGGGCACGATGACGGGACCGACAGGGCGGCTGACGGCGCCTGACCACGGGGCCCATAAGAATGGGTACATCGTCGCTGGGCCGAACTCCAATCTAGCGACAACTGCGCTTCTGGAGGAGGCGCGCGCCTGAGGGACGGTTCGCAGACACTTATGAATCCACCTGGGGGAAAAAGTCCTGGACTTGATTTGGGGCCTGGAAAACTACGTTCCGACAAGAAGTCTTTGAGTTTCAGGGTCGTTCGAGGTGTGGTTTTTTCTCTCGTGCGGAAGCTGGTAATTGGTCCCCTCTTCTTGTTGCTGGTGCCCTTCATTCTGCATAGGGTAGGCAACGTCGGCTATGGAACATGGTCCATCCTGGGAACCATTATTGGCCTGGGCTGGTTTCTGGACTTAGGAGTCAGTGCCAGCGTTACGAGACACATCGCGGAGTCCAGAGGCAGGGGGGATGTCCCTGAGCTGCGCCGACTGGTGGATGCGAGTTGCGCTATGTACCTGGTGATTGCGACAGTGTTCTACTGCGTTCTCTATTTTTTCTCCAGCGCGGTCATTAGGGAGCTTTTTCGCGGGCCCGAAGTCCCAAAACTTGCCGAGATTCTTTCTCTCTGGTCCTTGCTTTTACCGACGATCGCAGTGGATCTATTGACGAAGCCCTTTATCGCTGTGATCACTGGCTTTCAGCGCATAGATCTGACCAATGTGCTTCTGTTTTGCGGAAACGCCTGCAATGCGATTCTCACCGTCATTTTCCTTTTGTCCGGTGCGAAGCTCCAGGGGTTGCTTTTGGCTGCATTCCTTAGCGCGCTCTTGGTTTTCATTGCGAGTATCATAATGGCCGTTCGTCTACTGCCCTCGTTCGTTCCGAATCCTTTTGGCTGTGATTTTCATACAGTGAAGAGAATCTGTTCCTTTAGCCTCGGCCTCTACGCCGGGAGCATCATGACTACCATCCAGGGCCAGGTAGAGAAACTGTATTTAGCTAGGTTCGTTGGGGTTGTTCCGGTGGGCTGGTATGACATGGCGAACCAAGCCGCTTCGAAAGTCCGTAGGATGCCGGACTTGCTGCTTGGTCCCGTGATGGCGGCCGCTTCGGAGTTGGATGCCGCCGGTGAGCGGGACAAGATGGCTCAGCTTTATTTCCGCGCTCACAAGTATCTTGCCGTGACGATAATTCCACTTGTGGTCTATGCGCTCTTTGCCGCCAAGCCGCTGGTAACCGTCTGGCTGGGGGCCAAATACAGCTTCATTGCATTGCCGTTCGCACTTCTCGTGGTTGGGAACCTATTCCCCCAAATGGGGGCGCCTATTTACTTCGTTCTCGTAGGGCGGGGGATTTTGCGGCCCAGCATCTATGCTGCACTGATTGCCAGCGTGTTAAATGTTGTCCTCAGCTTCATCTTTATCTTGCGCTGGGGCTTCGTAGGGGCGGTGTGGGGTACAGTCATACCGATGTTCGTCAGCAGTGTATATTTCTTTATTGCGTGCGAACGATATTCTGACATTCCCTTCATCGACATTATGCGCCGCGCTTATCTTAAACCGTTACTTTGCTCCTTGGTTGCGGGCGGCTCAATGTTTGCAACGAATGCCCTTGGGATGCATTTGTGGCTGCGGCTTCTGGTGGGTACCGCAGTCTATGCGGTTGTATACCTTTTCGGCTTAGGATTGGCGCGCTTCTTCGACGAGTTCGACTTTATCAAGGCCGAGGGGCACTTGCCCTTCGTGCGCCTAGCCCGCCGAGTGATCCCTGTATCGTATAGCACACAAAATTATTGATGAGGTGGCAGGCCCAATATGCCCAAGCGTATTAGCGTAGTCATCCCCACGCGTAATCGCGCCACAACGCTTCGGAGGACTCTGGAGGGCTATGCGCGACAGACTGGAGATCATCAATTGCTTGAGGTATTTGTGGTTGATGACGGCTCGCAAGACGACACCGAAGCGGTTGTGCGTCAGTTTACCCGCGAGTCGGACCTGCCGCTTCGATATCTGAAGCAAGCGAGCCTTGGCATTTCGACTGCGCGCAACCACGCAATTCGTGAAGCAAAAGGTGAATTGATCCTATTTGGTGACGATGACATTATTCCCAGTCTCGGCATGGTGGCCGAGCACGTCGCTTGGCATTGCCGACATCCTGAGCCCGAGGTCGGTGTTTTAGGTCATGTGGCTTGGGCTCAGGAGCTTCACCCCACGCCATTCATGGTCTGGTCTGGTTTGTACGGCCCCCAATTTAAGTTTGGGTATTGCAAGCCCGGAATGGAAGTTGATGTCGAGTACGCATACTTCTGTAACACCAGTGTTAAGTCACGTTTTCTCCGCCAGAATGGCATCTTTAGCGAGACCTTTCGTCAATATGGCTGGGAAGATATTGAGCTGAGCTATCGCTTGTCTCGAAAGGGATACAGACTACTTTATAATCCGGATGCACTCGGATATCACTACAAATACGAAAAATTCGACAACACTGTGCGCCGCATAAGAGTACTTTTCTCATCATACTCGGCCTTTGAGAAGACCGATGCTGGAAAGTTTTTCGTCGAACGACGCCGCAAGCAAACGCCTGAGAGGACGCCTCGCATGAAGGCCCTTGCGAAGCCATTGCTGAGAGCATTCAAGGGACTCATAATGTCGCTTTTCCGGCAACTGGTTGATACTCACGTTCCTCTACCAGCCTGGGTGTATGAGCGTGTGTTTAATTACTACGCATTCGAGCGCGGACAGTGACAACCGCACCGTCACAATGGTTTCCGGCTTGCTTTCGGGAAGGAGATTAAGTGATGGAAGGGTCGCTGGTGAGCGCGATCGTCGCGCCGTACAATAGGCTGGATATTGTCGGTCAAGCCATTGAGGGCATTCTCGGGAAGACATATAAGAATGTTGAGGCCCTCGTAGTCGATGACGGTCGCCCGATGACGCCTGCGATGTTGTGTGGCGGTTTGGTGTCCTGATCCGAGTTGCGCGGCAGGAAAATGCTGGACCTGGAGCTGCCTGGGATCGCGGGATCGAAGTTGCCAGCGGAGAACTCATCGCATTTCAGAATTCAGACGATATCTGGATGCCCACCAAGGTAGAGCGGCAGGTAAGACTCTTTGAAAAGGCCGGCCCCACGGCCCCCTAAATCATAATGAAAATCTCAGCTCTGATCCCCACATATAACCGACGCAAGTACGTCCTGCGCGCCATCGAGAGTGTGCTGTCGCAGACGGTTTCGGTCGATGAGGTAATTGTCGTGGATGATGGTTCAACCGACGGTACGGCCGAAGAAATCGAGCGTCGGTTTGGCGACAGAATACGTGTCATTCGTCAAGCAAATCAGGGGGTATCGGGCGCACGGCTGAGGGCGATTCAGGAAGCCCATGGAGAATGGATTGCTTTCCTAGATAGCGACGACGAGTGGCTTCCTGACCGGAACAGGCAATTGGCGATGGCGGCCGAACAATTGCCCTCCGAGGTGGCCTGGCTCTTTGGGGATATGCGAATCGTAAACGACGAAGGCGAGGGTGTATCGCTCTTCGAAAAGTATAGGTTGACTGTAACAGGCCACCCACAGATCTTTGAGAACTCACTTAGGGTCGTCTATCCCTTCCAGTTCGCTATGCTTCAAAGTAGCCTGATACGTAGAGATGTGCTTCTCGAAACAGGTTGCTTCGTAGCCAATCTCCGCACCCACGAGGATCTCCTTGTCGGCTTTCAAGTGGCATGCAACTTCAAGTTTGCAGGAATTGCTTCAGTGGTTACGAAGTTCTATCGAACATCCGATCTCCTCAAAACATCGTTGGAATACAATGGACTGAATACTCCGGACCATTATCGCGCGCTGATGTTGGCCTTCCCTCTCGTGATGAAGAAGATGGGGAAAAGAGACCCATGGGCACAGTACTATGCGAAGGCAGTGCGCGGTCTATGTAAACTGCGCGCTGCTCAGGGCGGAGTTCGGCGGCTTGCGCTGGAGCAGTTTCGTTACGAAATCTCGCTGGTATCGATCCTGTTCTTCTGTGCTGCGATGCTGGGCCGCAAAGGGATTCAAGCTTGGAATGCCGCGCGACCGGTTCTGGCGCGAAGCGCACCTGGGTTCACAACGCAGGCGCAAAGGGGGACAAACTCTTCATGAAGCCTCCCTTGGTCGGCGTCGTCGTTCGAACATATAACCGAGCCGGAACGGTCTGTCGCGCGACAGACAGTGTCCTAGAGCAAACTTACAAGAATCTCGAGGTCATTATCATTGTTAATGATTCAATGGGTGGCTCGCAAGGTAACACTGAAGCGATTGTACGTCAGATTAGCCGCGAGTCCGTCCTGCCACTTCGGTATCCGAAGCAAGAAAACCTTGCCATTTCGGCTGCGCGCAACCATGCAATTCGTGAGGCAAAAGCTGAATTAATACTGTTTTGTGACGATGACATCATTCCGAGTCCTGGCGTGGCAGCCAAACACGTCACTTGGCACAACAGATATCCTGACCCCGGAGTCGGCGTTCTCGTAAAGCCCATCTCCAACGCCCTAGATTGCCAGCCGAGGGATTCCCAGTGAAGGGGACGAAGTGATGGAACGCCCAATAGTGAGCGTGATAATTCCTACGTACAATCGCGCGGGGATCATTGGAGAGACGATTGAAAATATCTTCCAACAGACATACCCGAATATAGAGGTTATCGTTGTTGATGATGGTTCCACGGATGACACGATATCGATATTAGAATCATATGGCAGCCGGATCCGATGGGCCGTTCAAGAAAACACTGGCCCATCGGCGGCTCGAAACCACGGCATCGCCATTGCAAAGGGCGAGATAATCGCCTTTCAGGATTCAGATGATGCGTGGCATCCGACCAAAATTGAGCGTCAGGTTTCTCTGTTGCGAAAGGCTGGCGAGTCCGTTCCCTGCTGCTTATGCAACAGCACTGTGCACCTCCCTGATGGACGGGTGGTGCGTTCGTTCGAGAACGCGCCCGTGAATCCGCCGATTGGCGAGGGAATTTGGCTAAACGTATCGGAGGTTCTCTCATCACGATTTATTCTTTTCAACCAAGCGGTGGCTATTCGTAAAAATGTCCTAGAGAGGGTCGGCGGGTTCGACGAATCCTTCCGACTCTTGGAGGACAAGGAGCTGCAGCTTCGCCTTTCTCTGGAGGGTCCCTGGGCTTTCATTCGAGACCCACTCGTGACCCGGCG
>Ga0326727_10021395_pt1 | contig 12676 bp, 10 predicted proteins | sample MB2enrmetagenome_FD_207643 | JGI IMG/M metagenome (GOLD analysis project Ga0326727, IMG submission 207643) | Lab enriched peat soil microbial communities from McLean, Ithaca, NY, United States - MB29MY | ecosystem: Environmental > Terrestrial > Soil > Wetlands > Peat | place: USA: New York...
CCCGCGCTGGGGATAGACGAGTCTTACACGTTGGATGTCTCGGCGGAAGACGCCCGCATCCAGTCCGTAACCTTGTGGGGAACGCTGCACGCTCTCGCGACCTTCGCGCAACTGATCGGTCCCGGTCCCCAGGGGTGGGAGGTCCCGGTCATTCACGTCGACGACCGGCCGCGCTTCGCATGGCGCGGTCTCATGCTGGACGTTTCGCGGCACTGGATGCCGGTGGAAGTTATCGAGCGAAACCTGAATGCCATGGCCGCGGTGAAGCTCAACGTGTTTCACTGGCACCTCTCGGACGATCAGGCTTTCCGCGTGGAAAGCCTCCGCTATCCGCGGCTGCACGAAATGGGCTCGGACGGCCGCTATTATACGCAGGAGGAGATCCGCCGAATAGTAAGTTACGCGCGCGACAGGGGCATCCGCGTGGTGCCGGAGTTCGACATCCCCGGCCATACGACGAGTTGGTTCGCGGCGTATCCGGAGCTGGCGAGCGCGCCGGGTATTTATTCCATCGCACGTAACTTCGGGGTCTTCGACCCGGCGATGGACCCGAGCCGCGAAGAGACTTATACGTTTCTGGACGGCTTTTTCGAGGAGATGACCGCGCTGTTTCCGGATCCGTATTTTCACATAGGCGGCGACGAAGTAAGTGGCAGCCAGTGGAGTAACTCGCCGGGTATTCAGGCCTTCGCCAGGGAACACGGGCTGCCGGATAACGGCGCATTGCAGGCTTACTTCAACCAGCGGGTCTCAAAGCTGCTTCAGAAGCGCGGCAAGATCATGATCGGGTGGGATGAGGTGCTGAATCCCGCGCTTCCGAAATCGACGGTGATACAGTCGTGGCGCAGGCAGGCGGCGCTGGCCGAAGCGGCGGCCCAGGGATATTCGGGGATTCTCTCATCGGGGTACTATCTGGACCACTTGAGCCCGGCGAGTTACCACTACTCTGTAGATCCCCTGGCGGGCGCGGGCGCCCAACTCAATTCCGAGGCGGCGGCGCGCATATTGGGCGGCGAGGCCTGCATGTGGGCCGAGCTGGTGGATGCCGAGACCGTGGATTCGCGCATCTGGCCGAGAGCAGCGGCCATCGCGGAGCGGCTCTGGTCGCCGCGCGAGACAGCCGACGGGGCATCGATGTACGACCGCTTGGAGGCGATCAGCCGCGCGCTGGAATGGACCGGCGTGCGGCACCGCGACAATTACGCGGCGATGCTGGACCGGCTGGCGGGCGGCCGGCCGGCCGGACCGCTGCGCCGGCTGGCCGATGTCTGCGAGGCGCTGGGGTTGGGCCCGCGGCGGGCGGCGGCAGACTACACGACCCAGACGCCGCTGAACCGGCTGGTGGACGCGGCCCGTCCCGAGAGCGAGCGGGTGCGCTCCCTGGAGCGGGGGGCCCGGGTGGTGGCCGCCGCTGGAGCCGGCAGCGCGCCCGATAGTGTCCGGCTGCGCGAGGAGTTCCGCCAATGGATGGCAAACGACGCGGCGTTTCAGGAGCTGGCCGAAGGCAACAGCCTGCTGGACGAGGCCCGGCCGCTCTCGAAAGACTTGTCGCGCCTGGGCTCCATGGGAACGGCGACTCTGAACTACCTGCAATCGGGCAAACCGGCTCCGGCCGAGTGGCTGGCGCGCCAGGCACGGGAGTTGGCGCGTATTTCGAAGCCCTCGGCGGAGATTAACCTGGCCGCCGCGCGGCCGGTGAAGGTGCTGCTGGACGCGCTCGCCAAGCGCAGCCGGACGGCAGCCCGCGGGAACCCTTAGGCTTAAGTTAAGTTCGCCTTCTCAGAGCTTGAACAACTCACGCAATCGCCGGGTCTGGACCCGGCTCACCGGGATTTCGGTGTGCTTGCGGTCGTCCATGCGGAGCTGGTAGCTCGATTTGAACCAGGGCACCACTTCCTTGATGCGATTGATATTCACCAGGTACGAGCGATGCACGCGCCAGAACAGTTCGCGGTCCAGATTGGCTTGCAGATCCTCGAGGGTGCGGTAGTTGGACTGGCCTTCCATGGTGGTGGCCACCAGAGTGATCAAGCCATCGTCGATGGTCGCGTAGATCACCTCGCCGGCGTCCACGATGAAGTTGCGGTTGTTGGCGCGAACCAGCAGCTTGGTGCGGGGCGCGGAGGCGGGCGCGCGGGGAGCGGCGGCTTCCGGGGGACGGAACTCGAGGACCGCGCGGCGGGCCCGCTCCAGGGTCTCGGCGAGGCGGCCCTTTTCCACAGGCTTGAGCAGGTAATCCATGGCTTCGAGACGGAAAGCTTCGACGGCGTACTGGTCGTAGGCGGTGACGAAGATGACGTGGGGAAGATCGACGCCTTTCTCGCGCAGGCGCCGGACTACCGCCATACCGTCCAGACCGGGCATATGTACGTCCAGGAACACCACGTCGGGCTGCAAGCGGAGGATCAGGTCGAGGGCTTCGATACCGTTGGAACCTCTTGCAATTACTTCAACTTCAGGGAAATCCTGGAGGAGAAAAGCGAGCTCGTCGCAGGCTAGCTGCTCGTCGTCGACCACAATTGCGGTCAGGGTGGCCGTCGCACGGTCGCGCATTGAAACTGGTATTATATCATTTCGAATTCCACGGGACCGCTGCTCCCGCCCAGGAGGAAGTTTAAATGCGCCCGCGAGGGGGCTGTGCCTCTGGGGCTGGAATCCGGCCGGAAATCGCTGTATCTTTTAATGACGCGGGGCCCGCGGGGCGAAATGCTTCGCGCCGTCGCCGCGTCTTAGTGTCTAGGAGCCTATGAAGGTATTGGTAATCGGGGGTACCCTGTTCATCGGCCGGCAGTTGGTGGAAGAGCTGGTGAAGAAAGGGCACGACATCGCGGTCTTGCACCGTAAGCCGAAACACGATTTCGGGCGGCGCGTGGAGAATATCATGGCGGACCGCAACGACCCGGATGCTATGCGGGAGGCACTGGCGGGGCGGCGGTTCGAAGCGGTTTTCGACAACGTCTACGACTGGGAACGGGGCACCACCGCGGCGCAGGTCGAGGCCACCGTGCGGGCGTGCGGCGACCGGCTGAGCCGGTACATCTTTCTCTCGAGCGTGGCGGCATACGGCGACGGGCTGAACCACAAGGAAAGTGACCCGCTGGCGCCCGATTACCACGCGGATCCTTACACCCGCCACAAGGCCACTACCGAGCGGCTGCTGTTCCGGATGCACGTGCGAACCGGGCTGCCGCTGGTGACGTTCCGGCCGCCCTTCGTGTACGGCCCGGGCAACCCGTTTTACCGCGAACAGTTCTTTTGGGATCGCATGCGTGCCGGGCGGCCCATCGTGATTCCGGGAGACGGCCACCGGCTGATGCAGTTCGTGTATATCGGCGACCTGGTGCAGGCCATGGCGCGCTCCATAGAGGAGCCGCGCGCCGAGGGCGAGGCGTTCAACATCGGAGAATCGAAGCCGCTGACGCAGGTGGAAGTGGTGGAGCGCCTGGCCAAGGCCGCGGGCGCCGATCCGGTACTGGTGCGGATCCCGCGGGACGCGATCGCCCAAGCGGGCGGAAACGCGATGACCGAACCCTATTATTTCGGCGAGTACTTCGACCTGCCGCCCATCACCGAGAACATGGGCAAGGTGGCGCGCATCCTGAAGGTCAAGACTACCCCGTTCGACGCCGGGCTGAAAGAGACTTACCGCTGGTACCTGCGGAATCATAAGCCGCGCACGGCGGGGTTCGAGTTCGACGACCGGCTGCTGGCCATGTCGCGCACTGGTTCGACGGCCAGTGTCTAGAACGCGACCAGGGGCGCTCCCGAACTGTCTGCAATTAGCACAAGTGGCTTAGATATCACACTGTTTCCGGCGCGCCACGTACTCGGACGTTGGTATAATTGGGCGTTCGGCTCCCGCTTCTGATCCTATGCCACTAAAGCCTTTTGCCCCCAACCACGGCCCGGGAAAAAAGATCTTTCTGCTCAAGCCGCGGGGATTTTGTGCGGGTGTGGTGAGAGCCATCGACGTGGTGAAGATCGCCCTCGATCTCTATGGGCCACCCGTCTATGTGCGCAAGGAAATCGTCCACAACATGCACGTGGTGGATGAGTTGCGGCGGGCCGGAGCGGTGTTTGTCGAGGAGCTCGAGGAAGTGCCCGAGGGGGCCCGCACGATCTTCAGCGCCCACGGGGTGGCGCCGTCTGTGAGGCGGCAAGCCAGGCAGCGGAAATTGCACGTGATCGACGCCACATGCCCGCTGGTCACCAAAGTGCATCTCGAGGCGGTCCGGTTCGCGCGCGACAACTACAGTATCGTGCTGATCGGGCACAAGGACCACGATGAGGTGATCGGCACGTTGGGGGAAGTCCCGGAGCGCACGTTCCTGGTGGAGACGGTGGAGGATGTGGACCGGCTGGAGCTGCCGGATCCCTCGCGTGTCCGATACCTGACTCAGACCACCCTGAGCCTGGACGAGACCAGGGGGATCATCGAGCGGTTGAAGCAGCGCTTTCCCCTCATGCAGGGGCCGCCCGCGCAGGATATCTGCTACGCCACCGAGAACCGGCAGATGGCGGTTAAGGCCGTTTCACAGGCGTGCGACCTGCTGCTGGTGGTGGGCTCGCAGAACAGCTCGAACTCCAAGCGGCTGGTGGAAGTGGGCGGCAATTTTAGAATGCGCTCGTTCCTGGTCAACGACAGCCGCGAGGTGGACCCGGCTTGGCTGGAGGGCGTCAAGAACGTGTCTGTCACGGCGGGGGCGTCGGCGCCGGAACACCTGGTACAGGAGCTGATCGAGTTTCTGCGCGAACACGAGTTTGAACAGTTGGAGGAAATCGACCTGGTGGACGAAGACGTGCGGTTCTCGCTGCCGGTCGAGCTCACCGCGGCGAGACGATGAGCGCTTCGGCACAAGCACGGAGAAACCTGGCGGCGGGCGCCGAACAAGCCATGCAGAGGGCGGCCGAGTCTCTGGCGGCGTCGCAGCGGCGGGATGGACACTGGTGCGCGCGGCTGACCGCGGACAGTACCTTGGAATCAGACTATATCTTGTTCCAGCTGTGGCTCCATCCGCCCCAAGACGGCCGCTGGGAACCGCCTACCGCGCGGATGGTGGAGAAAGCGGCGCAGTCCATTCGGGAGCGGCAGCTCGCGGATGGCGGGTTCAACATCTATGCGGGCGGCCCTTCCGAAGTCAGCGCTTCGGTGAAGGCCTACGTGGCGTTGAAGCTGGCCGGTCTGACGCCGGAAGACCGGCGCATGGAGCGGCTGCGCCGGCGCATCCTGGAAATGGGCGGCCTACAGGCGGCCAACAGCTACGTCAAAATCAACCTGAGCCTGTTCGGACTGTATCCGCGGGAGCATTGTCCCAGCATTCCCCCCGAAGTGGTTCTGCTGCCGTTCGACTTTTTGTACCAGATGTCGTCCTGGACGCGTGCCATCATCGTGTCGCTGGGAATCGTCCACGCGGCCGATCCGCGGCGGCCGGTGCCGGAGGGTTTCACGCTGGACGAGATCTGGCGGCCAGGCGTGAGCGCGGCGTTCGCCAGGGACGCGCGGCTGCTCACGTGGCGCAATATCTTCCTGGCGATCGACAGGCTGATCAAGTGGTGGGAGCGCAGCGGTTCGGAGAAGATCCGCCGGCGGGCCGTCGAGGCCGCCCGCGCGTGGATGGTCGAGCGTCTGGACCATTCCGACGGCCTGGGAGCGATTTATCCGCCGATGATGTACTCGGTGATGGCGCTGGACGTTCTGGGTTATGCCAAGGACGATCCGGTACGGGTGGAGGCGCTGCGGCGGTTCGAAAACCTGATGGTGGATGAAGACGAGCGCTTCTACTTCCAGCCGTGCTTCTCGCCGGTGTGGGACACGGCTCTGGCGGCCTACGCGCTGGCTCGCGCGGATCGGGACCACCCGGCGCCGGGACGCGCGGCGGAATGGCTGCTCGAGCGGGAGGTGCGGCGCAAGGGCGATTGGGCGGTCAGGCGGCCCAACGTGGAGCCCTCCGGATGGGCGTTCGAGTATAGCAACGAGTTCTACCCGGATATCGACGATACCGCCATGGCGATGCTGGCGCTGAGCGAGGCGCGGGCGCCCGGCGGTCCGGCGCGGAAAGCCTGCCAGGATCGCGCGCTGGCATGGCTGCTGGCCATGCAATCGCGCGACGGCGGCTGGGCGGCCTTCGACGCGGACAACGATTGGGCCTTTCTGAGCTACGTGCCGTTTGCCGATCACAACGCCATGCTGGACCCGGCCTGCGCCGATATCACCGGGCGCGTGCTGGAAGCGCTGGCGGCGCACGGCGTGCCGGGCGATCACCCGGCGGTGCGGCGCGGCGTCGCCTGGCTGGTGCGCCACCAGGAGGCCGATGGAAGCTGGTATGGCCGTTGGGGCGTGGCTTACATCTACGGGACCTGCTTCGCCCTGCGCGGTCTGGCCGCGGCGGGAGAGAGCGATCGCGAGGCCCACATCCTGCGCGCGGGCGAATGGCTGCGCTCCATCCAGAACGCGGATGGCGGCTGGGGTGAGAGCTGCGCCAGTTACGACAACGGCGCCTTCACGCCCGGACCGAGCACGCCGTCGCAAACGGCTTGGGCGATTCTGGGGCTGATTGCGGGTGGCGACACGGACAGCCTCAGCGTGAAGAGTGGCATCGAATACCTGGTCGAGACGCAGCGCGCCGATGGAAGCTGGGAGGAAGACCTGACCACCGGCACGGGCTTTCCCAGGGTCTTCTATCTGCAATATCACCTGTATCGGAACTACTTCCCGCTGATGGCCCTGGCGGCTTACGCAAAGGCACGGAGAGAAATCGAGGAATAACCGGTAACCCATGAAATTTCATTTCGCGATGACCGCCGGGATGGCGGGATACATTCTTAAGAACAAGATGCGGCCGAGACCGGAGTGGCAGAAGAACGCCGCGCCGGGCGACGCCTCCAACCCCTTCCGCATCCTGCCGCCCAAGACCGGGGCCCCCCGCCAGCCGCATCCCATGATCGGAAAGCGCTTTCCGATCGTCCTGATGCTCGAACCCCTGCACGCCTGCAACCTGACGTGCACGGGCTGCGGGCGCATTCGCGAGTACGAATCCACGATCGCCGAGCGCGTGCCGCTCGAAGAGTGCCTGGCCGCGGTTGATGAATGCGGCGCGCCGGTGGTCTCGATCTGCGGCGGCGAGCCTCTGATGTATCCGCCGATCGGCGATCTGACCGCGGGAATTCTGGCGCGCAACCGCTACATCTACCTGTGCACCAACGGCATGTACATCAAGCGGCGCCTGGCGGAATTCCGCCCCGATAAGCGCCTCTACTTCAACGTGCACCTGGACGGCATGGAGAAAACCCACGACCTGTGCGTGGAGCGGGAGGGCGTTTTCCGCGAGGCTATCGAGGGAATTCGCGCAGCCAAGGCCGCCGGTTTCCAGGTGTGCACCAACACCACGGTCTACAAAGAGAGCGACATGCGCGAGATCGAGGAACTTTTCGAGTATCTGAAGCAATTCAATGTGGATGGCCATCAGATCGCTCCGGGATATGGATACTCGGCGGTGGACGACCGCGAGATCTTCATGACGCGCGAGGACATTCACGAAAAGTTCAAAGAGTTCGACCGCATCGCGGCTAAGTATCCGGTTCGCCAGACGCCCATGTATATGGAGTTTCTGAGAGGCGAGCGGGACCTGCCCTGTACCGCCTGGGGGAATCCCACTTACAACGTTAAGGGCTGGAAAGGTCCCTGCTATCTCATCACCGATGGGCATTACCGGACCTTCGCGGAACTGATGACGGAGACGCCCTGGGAGAGCTACGGGCCGGGGAACGATCCGCGCTGCGAGCACTGCATGATGCATTGCGGCTTCGAGCCATCGGCGGCCCTGGGGATCAACGCGGGGCTGGCCGGCAATTTGAAGATGCTGGCATGGACGCTGCGGTAAGCGCATGAAACGGGTGCTGGTTACCGGGGCCTCGGGCTTCCTGGGCTGGCACGTGGGCCGGCTCCTGGTGGAGCGGGGGTATCCCGTCCGCGCGCTGGTGCGGCCGGGCAGCCGTATTGCCGAACTGGAGTGTGAGCGCGTCACCGGGGACCTCCGGGACGCTGAATCGCTGGCGCGCGCGGCGGCCGGATGCGGGCTGGTTTTCCATGTTGCGGCGGATTACCGGCTGTGGGCGCGGCACCCCGAGGAGTTGTACCGCTCCAACGTGGAGGGCACGCGCAATATGCTGGAAGCGGCACGGCAAGCCGGCGTGGAGCGGGTGGTCTACACCAGCACGGTGGGCTGCATCGGGATTCCACCGGGCGGTATCGGCGAAGAAAATACGCCCGTGACGCTCGAGGACATGGCGGGCGATTACAAGCGGTCGAAGTTCCTGGCCGAGCGGGCGGCCCTGGAATCGGCGCGGGACGGGCTGCCGGTGGTGATCGTCAACCCGACGGCGCCGGTGGGGGATCACGACGTCAAGCCCACCCCGACGGGACAGATCGTGCTCGATTTTCTGAATGGGGACATGCCGGCGTTCATCGACACGGGGCTGAACGTGGTGGATGCGCGCGACGCGGCGCGTGGCCATCTGCTGGCGTGCGAACGCGGGCGGACGGGCGAGCGGTATATCCTGGGGGCGGAGAATCTGACGCTCGCCCAGATCCTGGGTAAGCTGGCGGCGATCACGGGACGCAAGGCGCCCGCGGTGCGGCTGCCTTACGCGGTGGCGTACTGCGCGGGGGCGTGCAGCACCGCATGGGCCGGGCTGACCGGGCGGCCGCCGCGCGTGCCCATGGATGCGGTGCGGATGGCGCGCAAGAAGATGTGGGTGACGCACGAAAAGGCGCGGCGGGAGTTGGGCTTCGAGCCCGGTCCCGCGGATGTCGCGCTGGCCCGCGCAGTCGCGTGGTTTCAAGGCGCCTGGAAGCCGGGCCGCACTACGGCGGCATGAAGATCCTGATGGTGGCGGCCGAGCCTCGCGAGTTCGCGGGCGTCTTGTCGCGCGCGCGCGAGGTTGCGCCGGTCCAGGCGGCGGTGGATTGGGCGCGCCGGGCACGGCTGGGCGAGCACCAACTGTGGCTGGTGGCGAACGGGGCCGGGTGCCGGCGCGCGGCCGCGGCGGTGGAAGCCGGTTGCCGGGTTCGCGAGCCGGAAGCCGTGGTGAGCACCGGCTTCTGCGGAGCCCTCGAAGAGCGCCTGGAGGTGGCCTCGGTGGTAGTGGCGACGGAGGTGGCGAGCGACCGGGAAAAGTGGCCCGCGCGGGCCATATCTGCAGGCATTCATTCGACTTGCGGCACGATCTGGTGTGCGGAGCGGTTGGTTGGGACGGCCGCCGAAAAGAAGGCGCTGGCGGAGACAGGGGCTTGCGCGGTGGAAATGGAAGCGGCGGGCGTGGCCGAAGCCGCAAACGCGCGGGCTTTGCCGTTCTATTGTGTGCGCGCTGTAACGGATTTGGCGCACGAAAACCTGGCCAATGATTTCCAGGCGGCTCTGCGCCCGGACGGACACTTCGGTACAATGATTATTTTAAGGTCTTCATTGCGCCATCCCTCGGCCCGGATCCCGGAGTTGATCCGGCTGAGAAGACGTTGCGCCCTGGCTGCGCGCGCGCTGGGAGATTTTTTTGCCGACTGCCGATTCTGAGTTGAGTTCCATACCGGAGACGATGCACGCAGCGGTCTATCGCGGGGACAGCCGGATTGCGGTGGAAGAGGTCCCCACTCCGGCCATTCAGCCCGGGGAGATCCTGGTGCGAGTGGAGGCCTGCGGGATCTGCCACACGGATCTGAAGAAGATCGAGCACAACCTGCTCGAGCCGCCGCGGATTTTCGGACACGAAACTGCCGGTGTGGTGGCGGCGGTGGGCGCGTGCGTGACGCGTTTCCAGCCGGGCGACCGGGTGGTGGCTTTCCATCATATTCCGTGCATGGAATGCTTCTACTGCAGGCGCAAAGCTTATGCGCAGTGCCCGGTGTACAAGCGCGTCGGAATCACGGCGGGTTTCGAGCCGGCGGGCGGGGGGTTCGCCCAGTACGTGCGGGTGATGGATTGGATTGTGGAGCGGGGTGTGCTGAAAATCCCCGACGGAGTCCCGTTCGAACTCGCCTCATTGGTGGAGCCTTTTAACACGGTCCACAAAGCAGTGGTGCAGTGCGATCCCCAAGCGGATGAATTTGTCGCTATTCTAGGACAGGGCCCGATTGGCCTGATGTTCACTATGCTGGTGAAACGATCGGGCGCGCGCATCGCCGCCAGCGACGTCATCGCCGAGCGGTTGCGGCTGGCCACGCGGTGCGGAGCCGAATTCGCATGGGATGCGCGCACGGTGGATGTGGCCGCAGAGATCAAGCGGCTCACCGAAGGGCGCGGAGCGGACCTGGTGATCGTGGCTGCGTCGGTCGCCGGAATCGTGGGACAGGCGATTGCGTGTTCCCGGCCCGGCGCGCGGATTTTGTTGTTTGCCCAGACCTCGACGGCGGAGAGAATCGAGGCTACGGGCGCGGACCTGGTGGTAGGCGAGCGAACCCTGATGGGATGCTATAGCGCTTCCATAGACCTGCAAAAAGAGTCCGCAAATCTTGTGTTTAGCGGCGAGTTGCCGCTGGATGTGTTGATTTCGCATTGTCTGCCTTTGGTTAAAATCCGTTCAGGATTTGATTTGGCGTTGCATCCAGGACCTAATTCGTTGAAAATAATCGTTCAGCCACAGAGGTGGTCATAAGTGAACAGCCACATGATGGCGGCCGTGCTTTACGGCAAGGAGCACTTGCAGGTAGAGCCGGTCGCCGTTCCCACAATCGATCGCGGTGACATTCTCGTACGAGTGAAAGTGGCGCTGACCTGCGGGACGGACGTGAAGGTCTTCCGCCGCGGATATCATGCTCGGATGATCGTTCCCCCTGCTGTGTTCGGGCACGAGCTGGCCGGCGATGTAGTCGCGGCAGGCGAGGATGTCAAAAACTTCTCCAGTGGGCAGCGCGTGGTAGCGGCTAACTCCGCGCCCTGCCAGCAATGCTTTTTCTGCCGCCGGGGACTCGAGAACCTCTGCGAAGACCTGCTCTTCAACAACGGCGCTTACGCAGAGTACATCCGTATCCCGGCGCGGATCGTGGAACGTAACACGTACCTGATACCGCAGCATGTGGATTATCGCGACGCGGCTCTCGTGGAACCGCTCGCCTGCGTGGTACGAGCCTGGGACGAGACATCGCCGCGAGAAGGCGATTCGGTGGCGATCATCGGACTGGGACCGATCGGCCTGATGTTCGTGAAGCTGGCCAAGCTGTCGGGTTGCCGGGTCTTGGCCATCGGCCAACGGCATACGCAACTGGAGCGCGCGGCGGCACTGGGAGCCGACGATCTGGTTCTGACCAACGAGACGCACGATGCCGTGAAAGCCACGCGCAACCTGACGCACGGGCGCGGCGTGGATATCGCCATCGAGGCGGTGGGCAAGCCGCAGACCTGGGAATGGGCCGTCAACATGGTGCGGCGCGGGGGAACCGTCAACTTTTTCGGCGGCTGCCCCAACGACAGCAAGGTGCTGCTGGATACTTCGCTGCTGCACTATTCGGAAATCACCTGCAAAGCCAGTTTCCATCACACGCCGGCTTACATCCGGAAGGCGCTGGATTTGGTATGCGCGGGCCACATCGCGGCCTCGTTCTTTGTCAATCGCGAGGAGCCGCTTTCCAACCTGCTGGAAGTGATGCGGCACCTGATGAGCCACAACGGCCACCTGAAGACGGCGATTCTTCCGTAACGGGCGGGGGACGCATGTTCCTGGCCCCGGTGGAGTTCGTTCGATCGCCTGAAGCGCGGGCGAAGACGTACTCCCCGGCCGAGGCCGAAGCTTACACCCGCTGGCTGGCCACTCACCACTACGAGAATTTCCACGTGGTGAGCTTCCTGCTTCCCAAGCGGCTGCACCAGGATTTCTACAACGTCTACGCCTACTGCCGGTGGGCCGACGATTTGGGGGATGAAACCGGCGACCGCCACGAGAGCCTGCGCCTGCTGGACTGGTGGCGGGGCGAACTGGAAGCTCTGTACGAAGGGCGCGCCACCCATCCGGTGTTCGTGGCGCTGGAAACCACGGTGCGGCGCCACGCCATTCCGCGCGATCCCTTCGCGGATCTCATCCGGGCCTTCGTGCAGGACCAGACGGTGACGCGCTATCGCGATTGGGAGGAGCTGATGGCCTACTGCCGCTATTCGGCGAATCCGGTGGGGCGGCTGGTGCTGTACCTCGGCGGCTACCGCGACACGGAGCGGCACAAACTCTCCGACGCCACCTGCACGGCTTTGCAGCTCGCCAATTTCTGGCAGGACGTGACCGTGGACCTGGCCAAAGACCGGGTCTACATTCCGCTAGAGATCATGCAGCGGCACGGTTGCGGCATCGAAGATCTGCGGGCGCCGAGCGCCACACCGGCCTTACGCGAGACCATGCGCGAGGCCGTGGCCAAGGCGCGCGCGCTGTTCCGCGAAGGTTTGCCGCTGGCGGGGATGGTGGACCGGCGGCTGGCCCTCGATATCGACCTGTTCAGCCGCGGCGGGATGCGCGTGCTCGACAAGATCGAGCGGCAGGGATATGACGTGCTGGCGCGCCGGCCGGCGATTTCGAAGGCCGAGCGCGCCGGACTGCTGGCGCGGTCGCTGGCGCGCATGGCACTGGGGCGGGCCGGCCGATGAACGCCATCGAGCAATCCTACCGGTACTGCCGGAGCGTGGCGCGCTCGCGAGCGCGG
>Ga0326727_10021397_pt1 | contig 12674 bp, 11 predicted proteins | sample MB2enrmetagenome_FD_207643 | JGI IMG/M metagenome (GOLD analysis project Ga0326727, IMG submission 207643) | Lab enriched peat soil microbial communities from McLean, Ithaca, NY, United States - MB29MY | ecosystem: Environmental > Terrestrial > Soil > Wetlands > Peat | place: USA: New York...
CAACGCCGCCCTGATCAAGGTCAACCAGATCGGCACGCTCAGCCAGGCCAAGGCCGCGCTCGAGGCCGCCCGGGCCGCCGGCTGGGGCGCCATCGTCTCGGCCCGCTCCGGCGAAAGCGAAGACGTGACCATCGCCCATCTGGCGGTCGGCTGGGACGCCGGCCAGATCAAGGTCGGCGCCTTCGCGCGGTCCGAGCGGATGGCCAAGTGGAACGAGCTGATCCGCATCGAGGCGGCGATGGGCGATGCGGCCGTCTTCGCCGGTCCCTCCGCCTTCGGCTTCCACGCGCCGGCGGATCGGCGCTGACCCCCGCGCCGACGGCCGAGCTTTCCTGAGAACGGTGTTCGAAAAACTGCGATCTTCGAACGCCCGGTCATCTTGACGATGATCAGATCGATCCTATCTGAGCGATGTCCAGATCGGACCAACCCGAAACCGGCCGGCTCCCCCCGGCCCTCGGGCCAGACTTAGAATAGGACTAACCCTCATGTCTCTCGCACATTTCGGCCGCTATCAGCGCGCCCTCGACCAATTCGCCGGCGTGCTCCTGACCGGCATGGGCCTGATCGTCAGCGCCTCCATCGCCTTCATGGGCGTCTAATCACCACCGTGCCGAGCGGCGTCGGAGGCGCAAGCGTCTCCGTCGCCGCCTCGTCCATCCGCCTGTGGGCATGCAGACTGCAGAAATAACGCCGCCTTTAACCGGACGCACACCCTGACCGCCGATACTGCGCCGAATCTGGCGGAGAAGACGGCCCATGCGCGGCGCGTCCGAACAACACAAGCAAGCGGAAACGGCCGTCAAGCCGGCCGCTGGACTGCGTCGGATGGCGCGCCTGGCGCGGGACTTCGTCCGCAACCGCGCCGCCAACGTCTACATCACCTTCGCCATCGTCGCGCCATTGCTGTTAGTGCTGGTCGGCGCCGGGATCGACTACTCCTACGCCGAGAACTCCAAGCGCATGCTGCAGGACGCGACGGACGCGGCCACGCTCGCCGTCAGCGCCGCGGTGGCCAGCAATCCCAACGCGACCACCACCACCCTCAAGACGGTCGCCCAGACCGTGCTGGACGCCGACTATTCGGGCACGGCGCCCACGGTCGTCGACTTCCACGTCTGCGCGCCGGTGCAGAACGACTGCACCACCAAGAGCGGCGGCAAGATGACCATGAACACGGTCCTGCTCTCCACCCAGGCCATGGCGCCCTGCACGCTCGGCGCGCTCTTGCCGGTGGTCTGCACCGCCAGCAACGGCACCGCCCAGCCTCTCAGCACGAGCACCACGACGGTGATCGGCTTCGGCGCCAACATCCAGCTGAACATCGTAATGGACAGCTCGGCCTCGATGATCGTCGGCGCCACCACCAACGACGTCAATCTGATCGCCGCCTGGATGGACACCACCACGACCACCCCGGTCTACACCGACGAGTGCACCGGAAGCGGCCGTCACCGGACCTGCCAGGAGGTGCAGACCGGCACGACCACCAACTATCCGAACTGGAACGCCATGGAGCCGAACGACCCCGGCCCGGCGTTCAGCGGCGACAATCCGCAGTGCGCCTTCGCCTGCCACGACGAAGGCGGCTCGACCACCGCCGCCGACATCGCCACCGGCCTCACCAACGCCCACACGGCCGGCGCCACCACCCGCTTCGACGTCATGGTCGCGGCCGCCGAGGCGTTGATCAACCACGTCCAGACCGAGGCGACCAGCAGTTCGACGCTGGCCAAGAACACCTATTATTTCAACGTCTATTCCTTCGACACCACGCTCCACACCTGGGGCACGAGCAACATGAGCTACTCGGCCGCCCTGACCGCGGTCGGCGACGTCACGCCCGGGCTCGACACCTACCTCAACAACGCCATGAGTTCGCTGGCCACCTCGATCGGCGCCAACGGCAACGGCACGTCGGAGTCCAGCCCCGAAAAGTTCGTGATCCTGGTGACCGACGGGCTGCAGTCGGACCGCGACAACAACTGGAGCTGCACCTGGGTGAACAGCACGGCCTGGGGCACGCTCACCAACGATCAGAGCCAGTCCGAGCAGCAGTGCAGCCCGGACACGGGCTTCGACGGGCCGATCAATACGGCCAACTGCACCACCATGAAGAACAACGGCGTCGTCGTCGGCGTGCTGGAGACGCCCTATGTGTCGCTGGCGGGCGAGGACCAGAACGTGATGCCGTACGAGAAGACCGTGCAGCCGACCATCTATCCGAGCGGTCCGAACACCACGAGCGCGATCTCCACGGCGCTGCAGAGCTGCGCGACCACCGGCTACTACTTCCAGGCCACCAGTTCGAGCGACATCGCCACCGGGTTCATCACCCTGACCGACAAGTTCCTGTCGCAGATGTCCTACATCACCAAATAGGCTCGCCCGCCAGCACCGTCGAGCGATGGTCAAGGGCGGCGGCCAGCGGCAGGCTGCTCCAGGCCTGCAGCAGCGACCCGCGCCCGAACGGCGGCGAGAAGTGCTCGACCGCGCCGATCCAGCCGTTGGCCAGGCACGTCTCCCACCAGCGCAGCAGCGGATAGCGCCAGCCGGGCAGGTTCCGGCGCAGCAGCTCGCCCGCGAACAGGCCGTCGAGCCACGGCCAGTCGCCGCCGTTGTGATAACGGTAGACGAAGGCCGATTTGGCGCGCAGGTCGCCGCGCCGCGCGAACGGCGGCCAGGCGCACATGACACCCCAGTCGCCGTAGGGCTGGCCCGGATTGGCGCGGGTCTCCAGCCTCTCCCGGGCCGCGCCGAGCACCGACGCCGCGCGCTCGGGCGAAGCGGCGTCGAACCGGAGCAGGGTCAGGCTGTCGAGGGCCAGATGGTCCTCGGTGAAACCGTCCGGCGCGACATAGTCGGCGTACCAGCCGCTGGGCCGCCACAGCGCCGCCTCGATGGCCGCCCGGCCCGCCGCCGCCGCGGCCGCCGCTTCTGCCGACACCGCTGGATCGTGGCGGCGGCCGAGCTCGGCGACGGCGCCCAGGGCCCCGATCCAGAGGCCGAGGTCATAGCTGACCAGCCCCTCGCGGAAGACGTTGTCGGCCCAGTCCCGGTCGTTGCGCGGCTTGCGTGGCAGGCCGGCGCCCGCCTGCGCCAGCTGCTGGTAGCGGGCGAACACCGCCTTCACCGCCGGCCAATGCCGATGCGCCATCGCCGTCTCGCCGGTGACGCGCACATAGTCGGCCAGCATCAGCACGAACAGCAGCGGACTGTCGAAATGGTCGCTCCACCAGTCGCGCGGGCGAAGGTGGGCGCGGGTGAGGCCGGTGTTCGAACGGCGCGCCGCCTCCCATGCGTCGGACTGGCCGGGGCCGGGCAGGACCAGGCCGCTGGGCGCCTCGCCGTCGCTCTGGACCCCGAGGGCCAGGAGGTCGATCTCCTCGGCGACCGCATCGGGCGCCAGATGCAGCAGGGTCTGGGCGGTCCAGTAGCCGTCGCGGTAGTAGGTCCGGGCCGGCGCGCTGTAGGCCTCGCCGGCGGTCAGGCCGGCGAAGCGGCCGCGGTGGTCCAGACGGATGCTCGACAGCGCCGCGTGGGCGGCCTGGATCGCCATGCCGCGCAGCAGCGGATCGGCCGTCGCCAGGACATCACAGCGCGCGGCGTAGGCGTGGGCCTGGCGCGCAATCTCCTCGGCCGACAAGGCCAGGCCGCGTTCGCTCTCGTGCGGATCGACGCCGGCGGCGATGACCAGGTCTTCGCCGCGCTGTTCGACCATGAGCGCGCCCCAGGCCAGCACGACGGTCCGCCTCGCGCCCTTTCGCGTCACAGGCGCGCGCGATGAGCCCGGCAGATCCCACCAGGCCGCGCGGTTGGCCGGATGCAGGCCGGCGAAGCGCGCGCCGCGGACCAGGACGGCCGGCGCCGACTGAGCGACGAAGACCCCGCCCCGCGGCGTGACGATCCGGTTCGGCGCATGAACGAAGGGGCCGTCGAGGGGTGAAAACCGGACCTGCCCGATCCGCCCCGAGCCCCAGACCGACAGGTCGATGCTGCGGGCGCCGGACACCTCGCCCTGCAGCCGCGGCGCCATGAACGGCGTGCGCACCGGCCGCGGGCTCTCGACCAGGCCGTCCGGGCGGGGGACCAGCGGCGCGGCCAAGCCTTCTGACGCGGCCAATCCGCTTCGCCCCCGGCCTGCCCCGCCCTCGTCCCGCGCCTATTCCGCCGCCGCCATCGCCGAACGGGCGCGATCCTTGAAGTTGATCGCCTGCAGATAGCGGATGCCTTCCTCGGCGATGTCGTCGCCGACCATCCGCTCGCCCTCGGCCCGCAGCTCGTCCATGTCGACATAGGCCGCGTAGAAGCTCCGCGTGCGTTCGGTGATCAGGCCGGCGTTGAGCAGGGTCTTGATCAGGACCCGGAAGATGTTGGTCTCGCCGCGGAAGCGGCGGGCCGGATCGCGCGACTTGCGGCGCTCGACGATGTCGGCGACCACCCGCTCGGGATCCAGCCCGAACTCGCCGAAGATAACCTGCTGCTGGGCCGGGTCGCCCTGGTTGAACAGCAGCGACTGAGCGCAGTGGGCGGCCCAGTCCTCGACGAGGTCGCGCTCGGCCTGACTGAGCTCCGGCACCGTGCGGTCGGCCCAGATCTTACCGAACTTGTGGTGGAAGGCCTCGTCGGTCATCACCAGCTGGAACAGCTTGCGCGCCAAGGGGTCGCGGTTGTGCTTGAAGCCGTTGGCGAAGGCGCCCATGGCCAGACCCTCGACCAGCATCTGCATGCCGACGATCTTCTTGTAGACTTCGCTGGCCTCGATGATCTCGACCAGCAAGGCCTTCAGCGCCGCGCCGCACGGCACGGGCCGGCCCCAGCGGGCCTTGATGTATTTGGCGAAGGCGGTGACGTGGCGGGCCTCTTCCCGGGTCTGGTTGGCCGCGTATTCCTGCGCGCCCTGATCGTAGAGCACGTGGCACAGCGAGGCCGACAGGTTCAGCGCCCCCTGCTCGCCGTGCAGGATCGAGGAGAAGTTCCACAGCTGCATGTGGTTGATGAACCGGACCCGCTCCCTCGGGTCGGTCAATACGCCGGCCACATAGGGCAGCTTCAGCATCGGCTGCATCTCTTCCGGCATCATCGCCTCGTTCTCGAGGTCGAACGGCTCGGAGAAGTCTATGTACTTGGGATCCAGCGGATCCCAGAAGTGGTCGTGGGTGGCCGAGATGATCTTGTCGAACGCCGTAGAGCGCTGGCCATAGCGGTCCAAGGTCAGCATCGACTCGAAATTGTCCGGCGCCACCGCGCCGTACATGACGTCCTTGGTGATGTTGCCGTCAGCCACGATCGCCCCCTCCCGTCGGCGCTTCTGGTCTTGTCGCCGAAAGCCAGTCTACGCCCGAAACGGACGGTCGGGCTAGATTGCCGCCATCCGATCCTGCGCCGGCTCAGCGCCAGCGGATCAGCGCCTCCTGGGCCGCCGAGGCGACCAGCCGGCCGTCGCGGGTGAACACCTGGCCGCGGTTGAAGCCGCGCGCGCCCGAGCCGCTCGGGCTCTCCTGGACGTAGAGGTGCCATTCGGTCAGATCGCTGGGCCGGTGGAACCACAGGGCGTGGTCCAGGCTGGCGGCCTGCAGCCGGCCCGAGTCCCAGTCCACGCCGTGCGGGCGCAGCGAGGCGTCCATCAGCGACATGTCCGAGGCGTAGGCCAGGACGCACTGATGCGCCGACTGATCGCCCACGAACGGGGCGGCGGCCCTGAACCAGGTGATGTAGACCGGTTCGGCCGGCTCGGTGCGTCCGCGCGGCAGAGGATTGACCGGCCGCACCTCGATCGGCCAGCGCCAGTTCTGATCGACCGGCTCGCCGGCCGCCTCGCGCAGTTCGCGCTCGTTCATCAGCCCCTCGGGCGGCGGCGCGTCGGGCATGTCGACCTGGTGCTCGAAACCCTCCTCCGGCGTCTGGAACGAGGCGGCCAGGTTGAAGATCTGATGGCCGTGCTGGATGGCGATCACCCGGCGGATCGAGAAGCTACCGCCGTCGCGCGCGCGCTCGACCTTGTAGAGGATCGGAACCTTGGGATCGCCGGGCCGGATGAAATAGGCGTGCAGCGAATTGCACGTGCGCCCCTCGATGGTGCGGTAGGCGGCGTTCAGCGCCTGGCCGACCACCTGGCCGCCATAGATGCGGTGGGTCCGGGCCGGGTCGGTGTAGCCGCGGAACATGTCGAGCTCGATCGCCTCGAGATCGAGGACGCGGCGGAGCTCGTCGGAGTCTGACATGGTAGGCCTTCGCATGGGGAGGGAAGCGAAGGGGCTGCTGCTACGTCAAGCCCGCCGCGCCCGCAAGGCCCCCCGTGCGCCCGCTACAGGGTGCGCGCGATCAACACCTTCATGATCTCGTTGGTCCCGCCGTAGATCCGCTGGACCCGCGAGTCGCGGAACATCTGGCCGATCGGATACTCGTTCATATAGCCGTAGCCGCCGAACAGCTGCAGGCACTCGTCGACGATCTTGCACTGCAAATCCGATACCCAGTACTTGGCCATCGAGGCGGTCGCCGCGTCCAGCCGGTTCTGGATCAGAAGCCCTGTGCAGTGGTTGACGAACACCTTGGCCACCGTCGCCTCGGTCTTGCATTCGGCCAGCTTGAACTGGGTGTTCTGGAAGTCGATCAGCTTCTTGCCGAAGGCCTGGCGCTGCTTGACGTAATCGATGGTCACCTCGAGCGCGCGCTCGATCATGGCCATGCCCTGCAGGGCGATGATCTGCCGTTCCTGCGGCAGCTTCTGCATCAATTGGTAGAAGCCCTGGCCCTCGTCGCCGCCCAGGAGGTTCGCGGCGGGAACCCTCACCTCGTCGAAGAACAGCTCGGAGGTGTCGCCGGCGTCCTGGCCGACCTTGTCGAGGTTGCGCCCGCGGCGGAAGCCCGGCGCCTCGTCGGTCTCGACGAACACCAGCGAGGTGCCGCGCGAGCCCTGGCTCGGGTCGGTCTTGCACACCACGCAGATCAGGTTGGCGGTCTGGCCGTTGGTGATGAAGGTCTTGGCCCCGTTGACGACATAGCTGTCGCCATCGCGCCTAGCCGTCGTGCGCACGCCCTGCAGGTCCGAGCCGGCGCCGGGCTCGGTCATGGCGATGGCGGTGACCAGCTCGCCCCTGCAGATCCGCGGCAGCCAGCGCTGCTTCTGCTCTTCGCTGCCGTAGGCCAGGATGTACGGGGCGACGATGGCGTTGTGCAGGGTGATGCCGAAGCCCTCGACGCCGCGCCGGCCCATGGCCTCGATGATCACCGCCTCGTGGCGGAAGTCGCCGCCGGCCCCGCCGTATTCTTCCGGAATGGAAACGCCCAGAAGCCCCGCCTCGCCGGCCTTGGTCCACATCTCGCGGTCGACGACGCCGTTGGCCCGCCAGCGCGCCAGGGTGTCCGGATCGGCGTTGCGGTCGAAAAAGCGGCCAGCCGCCTCGGCGAACAGGGTCAGCTCCTCCTCGTCCATCCAGGCCGGCTTGTCGACGTTGAGCGCTTCCATGGCCAAAAGATCCTCGTCTTCGATCCGGCGCGACCCTAGCGGACGCGCCGGCGCGCGCAATCCTGACCCAAGGGCGCCCCGTCGGCACTATCGCGGGCCGCGATTTGGCTGTCTCCTGGGTGGAATTGGGAGGGACCCATGGCCGACGAGATCATCCTGCATCACTACGACACCTCGCCGTTCTCGGAGAAGGTGAGGCTCGCCTTCGGGCTGAAAGGCCTGGCCTGGCGCTCGGTGATCCAGCCCAGCATCATGCCCAAGCCGGACCTGATCCCGCTGACCGGCGGCTATCGGCGCATTCCAGTGATGCAGGTCGGCGCCGACGTCTTCTGCGACACGCAAGCGATCCTGGCCGAGATCGAACGGCGCGCGCCGACGCCCGCCCTCGGCGGGGGCCTCGACTTCGCGGTCAACCTCTGGGCCGACCGGCTGTTCTTCCAGCCGACCGTCGCGGTGGTGTTCGGCGCGCTCGGCGACAGCGTGCCCGAAGCCTTCATCAAGGACCGCGAGGCGCTGTCCGGGCAGAGGTTCAACGTCGCGGCGATGAAGGCCGCGGCCCAGCCGATGAAGGGCCAATGGCGGGCCCAGGCCAGCTGGATCGAGGCCGAGCTGGCGCGCACCGGCGCGGACTGGCTGGGCGGCGCCACGCCCTCGCTGGCCGATGCCGCGGCCTATATGAACGTCTGGTTCGTCGAGACCTTCGTCCCGCCGCTGTTTCCCGAGCTGACGGCGGGGCTGGACCGGACCCTGGCCTGGCGCGAGCGGGTCAGGGCGATCGGCCACGGCGAGCGCGCCGAGCTTTCGCCGCAGGCGGCGCTGGAGATCGCGCGGGCGGCCGAACCGGCCGTCCCGGTCGACAACGACAAGGCCGATCCCCTCGGTCTCGAGCCTGGCGCGAAGGTCTTCGTCATGGCCGACGACTACGGCCGCGACCGCATCGAGGGCCGGCTGGTCGGCGCCAACGCCAGCCGGATCGCCCTCGACCGCGAAGACCCGGCCGTCGGCGCCGTGCGCCTGCATTTCCCCCGCGCCGGCTATGTCGCCGGGCCGGCCTGAACCGCTTCAGCGGCCTTCCCAGCTGGGCGGCCGCTTTTCGAGGAAGGCGCCGATTCCCTCCTCGGCGTCGCGGGCCAGCATGTTGTCGGTCATCACGCCGATGGCCAGGGCATAGGCCTCGTCCAGCGAAAGCTCGGACTGGGCGTAGAAGGCGCGCTTGCCGACGGCGACCGTCGGCGCGGACTTGGCCGCGATCGACCCCGCCAACGCCAAAGCCGCCGCGCGCGCCTCCCCGGCCGGGACGACGCGGTTGACCAGGCCGAAATCGAGGGCCGTCCGCGCATCGATCATCTCGCCCAGGAGCAGCATCTCCATCGCCCGCTTGGGCGCGAGGTTGCGGCTGAGCGCCACCATGGGGGTGGAGCAGAAAAGGCCGATGTTGACGCCGGGCGTGCAGAACCGCGACGCCTCGCCGGCCACCGCCAGGTCGCAGCTGGCGACCAGTTGGCAGCCGGCCGCCGTCGCCACCCCCTCGACCGCGGCGATCACCGGCTGGGGCAGGCGCACGATCGCGGTCATCACCGCCGCGCAGCGGGCCAGCAAGTCCGCGAAGTAGGCGCGGCCGCGGTCGGGATCGTTGCGGTGGGCCTGAATCGCCTTCAGGTCGTGGCCGGCGGAGAACGCCGGGCCCTCGGCGGCGATCACCACCGCGCGCACGCCGCGGTCCGCCGCGATGGCCGACAGCTCATCGGTCAGCGCCGCCAGCATCTCGTCGGACAGGCTGTTGCGGCTGGCCGCGCGGTCGAGCGTCAGCACCGCGACCGCGTCCGCATCCTCGCGCCTCAGGGGTGGGCCGGTTGCGTCCATGGCGACAGCCTACGCTGATCGACTGCGGTTCAAAACCGTCCAGGCGGTCTCGGCCAGCTGGCGCGTGCCGGCGTTGGAAGCCTGGGCCGCATCGCCCGTGCCGATGCCGTCGAGATTGCGTTTGAACACGCCCTGGCTGATCGAGGCCAGACGGAACATCGAGAACGCCAGATAGAAGTCCCAGTCCTCGATGCCCGCCCGACCGGTGCGGCGGCAATAGGCGGCGACGTAGGCCTCCTCGCTGGGAATGCCGGAGGTCTCGAAGTCGACCCCGATCAGGCTGCCGAAGGTGATTGAGTGGGAATGGTAGAGGATGCAGTTGAAGGCCAGGTCCGCCAGCGGATGGCCGATGGTCGAAAGCTCCCAGTCCAGGACGGCGACGATCCTGGGCTCGGTCGGATGGAACATCACGTTCTCGGGCCGGTAGTCGCCGTGGGCGATGGAGACCGAGGCGTCGGCCGGAATGCGCGCCGGCAGGGCCTTGATCAGCGCCTCCATCTCGGCGATCGGTTCGGTCTCGGCGCCCCGGTACTGCTTGATCCAGCGGCCGATCTGGCGCTCGAAATAGTTGCCCGGCCGGCCGAAGTCGGCGAGCCCCACGGCCTCGATGTCGATGGCGTGCAGCCTGGCCAGGGTGGCGTTGAGCTCGTCGTACAGCGCCGCCCGCTCGGCTGGCTCCAGCCCGGGCAGGCGCGCGTCGCGGAAGATCCGCCCCTCCAGGAAATCCATCACATAGAAGGCCGTGCCAATGACCTCGGGGTCTTCGCAGAGCGCGCGCATACGGGGAACCGGAAAGCCTGCGCCGCCCAGCGCCTTCATCACCCGGTACTCGCGCTCGACCTGGTGGGCGCTGGCCAGCAGCTGACCCGGCGGCTTCTTGCGCATGACGTAGCGCCCGGCGTCGGTGGTCAAGAGGAAGGTCGGGTTGGACGCCCCGCCCTTGAACTGGCGCACCTTAAGCCCGCCGCCGAAGCCCGAGATCGCGCTCCGGCACCAGGCGTCCAGCGCGGCGAGGTCGAAGCGGTGATTGGCGCGGATTTCGCCCACGGCGGCTTCGTCCGGCGCTTGGTTCTCAGCCATGTTCGCCTCAATAGTGGCGCCAGACCCAACGATAACAGCCTGACCTAGGGTCGGCGCAAACGGGAGGATGGGCTCATGCCAAGGCCAGCGATCGACCCCAAGGATTTCAGCTGCGTGCTCTACGCGGTGTCCGACCACGTCGCGACCATCACCCTGAACCGGCCGGAGCGACGCAATGCGCTCAATCCCCGGGCCTACGCCGAGATCGAGGCGGCCTTCCGCGCCGCCGCCGAGGACAACGAGGCGCGCTGCGTGGTGGTGACCGGCGCGGGCGCGGCCTTCTGCTCGGGCGAGGACGTCAAGGAGATGATGACCGGCGAAGGCGGCCCAAGGCCCACCCGGGTCAACTACGAACCGACGCCGGCGGCGATGGCGGCGATCGAATGCGACAAGCCGGTGATCGCCGCGGTCAACGGCCCGGCGGTCGGTTGGGGCATGGAGCTGGCCCTCTACGCCGACATCCGCCTCGCCGCGGAGAGCGCCAAGTTCGCCGAACTGTTCGTCAAGCGGGGCCTGGTTTGCGACGTCGGCGGATTCTGGAAGCTGCCGGCCCTGGTCGGCCCGGCCAAGGCGGCGGAGCTGCTCTTCACCGGCGACGTGATCGACGCCCGCGAGGCCGAGCGCATCGGCCTGGTCAGCGAGGTGACCGCCGAGGCCGAGCTGATGCCGCGCGCCCTGGCCCTGGCGGGGCGCATCGCCGCCAATCCGCCGCTGGCGCTGCGCTATCTGAAGGTGGGGCTGAACCGCTCTGCGAACGGCGACCCGCGCGAGATCGGCGCCTGGGCGATCGAGGTGATCTACCGCCTGTTCCAGACCGAGGACCACCGCGAGGGGGTGCGCAGCTTCCTGGAGAAACGCGCGCCGGTCTTCCACGGCCGATAGGGCCCACACAGTTCAAGGCCCCCCTAAATTCCGCTCGTCCTCGCGAAGGCGAGGATCCAGATCACAAGGCGCAGAAGCTGGGGATAAGCCGCTCTGCGGACGGATGACCGAGCCCCGTGTTCTACGATCTGGATCCTCGCCTTCGCGAGGATGAGCGGTAGTTTGAGACCGCCAGGAAATCGGAACAAAAAAAGAACACATTGCCGAAGAGGCGTCAACCCGCCCTTCCCAACCCGCGCGCGATCTGACACACGCGGCCTCATGCATCCGACCTCCGACAAACGCGCCCTCGCCGTCCTGATCTTCGGCGCCTGCATGATCGGCTTCGGCCCGGTCCTGGTGCGGCTGGCCCAGGCCGAGCACGTGGATCCGGCGGGCTCCGGGTTCTGGCGGGTCACCCTGGCCCTGCCGATCCTGGCGGCGATGAGCTTCGCGCCCCGCCGCGGCCCGGAGATCGGGCGCGGGCCGAGCTGGATCGCCGTCCTGGCCGGCTTCCTGTTCGCCGGCGACCTCTTGTGCTGGCACTACGGCATCCGCTTCACCTCGGTGGCCAACGCCACCGTGCTCTCCAACATGACCCCGATCCTGGTCACCGCCGCGGCCTGGCTCATGTTCCGCGAGGCGCCGCGGCCGGTGTTCCTCGTGGGCATGGCGCTGGCCATCGGCGGATCGGCGATGATGGGCCTGGCCAAGGGCGGCGGCGGCCTGGCGCCCCACCTCGGCGACGGGCTGTCGGCCTTCACCGCGGTCTGGTACGCCGCCTACATCCTGGTGGTGCGCGAGGCCCGCCAGAGCATGGGCGCGAGCGTCCTGATCTTCTGGTCGAGTCTGGTCGCCTCGCCGCTGCTGCTGGCCAGCGCGCTGTTCCTCGGCGAGCGCATCTGGCCGACCGGCCCGCTCGGCTGGGCCGCGCTGGTCGGGCTTGGGGTCATGCACGTGGCCGGCCAGGGCTCGATCGCCTGGGCGCTGGGACGCCTGCCCGCGCCGCTGGCGGCGGTGGTGGTGCTGGTCCAGCCGGTCGTCGCCGCCCTGGCCGCCTGGGCGGCGTTCGGCGAGCGCCTGACCTGGATGCAGGCCCTGGGCGGCGCGATCGCGCTTGGCGGCGTCGTGCTGGCCCAGGCGGCTGGCCGGGCGGCGGCCCGGCGCGAGGCGGCGGCCGTCGCCATCGCCGGCGGCGACGCTTCATGACTGACCCGGGTTCAGTTATGGTCGCCGCGTTGAGGCGGCCGCCAGCGCGCGCGTTGCGGCGAAAGCTCCCCGAAAGCCGGGAGCGGAAAGCAAAATGGGAGGACGCGAGGTGGCCAAGGACATCGCGATCATCGACGAGGCGCTAGCCGACGCGCATCTGCCCGCGCTGATGATGTCGCTGGTGCACATG
>Ga0326727_10021398_pt1 | contig 12673 bp, 9 predicted proteins | sample MB2enrmetagenome_FD_207643 | JGI IMG/M metagenome (GOLD analysis project Ga0326727, IMG submission 207643) | Lab enriched peat soil microbial communities from McLean, Ithaca, NY, United States - MB29MY | ecosystem: Environmental > Terrestrial > Soil > Wetlands > Peat | place: USA: New York...
TCTGATCGAGCAGTCCGACGAGGTCTACATCGTGTCAACCCCTGACGTGGCGGCGTTACGCGACCTGGCCCGCATGGTGGAACACCTGTCGCTCAGCGACTCATCCACCAATAAGCTGCGCTTGGTGGTGAACCGCTCCACTGCCTCCGACTCGGTCACCCCTGAGCAGATCGAGAAGACGGTGCGTTTTCCCATATCGGTTGCCGTCCCGAACAACTACTTCGAGTTGCTGCGCGCGATCAACGACGGCGAACCCATCTCGCCCCAACGCCGCTCCGAGTTCAACCAGGCGCTCTCCCACTGGGCCAACCAGATCGTCAATGGAATCAATGCATCGGAGCCTTCCGCGGCCAAGAAGGGGCTCTTCTCATTCCTGCGCTCCTAGCGGAAAGGGCAAAGGCCCTCCGATGCTACGAGGTGATAGCAATGGCTGAAGTATCGATGTACATGACTCCTCCGGTGCTTCCCATGGCTGTCTCCGAGGTCCGCGCCCCCTCGGTGCTGGGCGAGGACGCGCGCCACGCGCTGAAGACCGCGGTCCATCACGAACTGATCCGCCGCATGGACCTGGAGAAGCTCTCCGCGATGCAATCCGACGAGATCGGCGGGCGGCAGCGCCTGCTTGCCGTCATTCTGCAGCTAATTGGCGAACAGAGCACACCGCTGAGCACCCTGGACCGCGACCGGTTGGCACAGGACATTCTGGACGAAGTCTTCGGCCTCGGCCCGCTGGAGCCGCTGCTGCACGACCCTTCGGTGAGCGACATCCTAGTGAACACCTACAAGACGGTCTACGTGGAACGGCGCGGTGTGATCGAGAAGACCGACATCGTCTTTAAGGACGAGGCCCACCTGATGCACATCATCGACAAGATTGTCTCCGCGGTTGGCCGGCGCATCGATGAGTCGTCGCCCATGGTGGACGCGCGCCTGCTGGACGGCTCGCGTGTCAACATCGTGATTCCGCCGCTTGCGGTGGATGGCCCGCTGCTCTCCATACGCCGCTTCGGCTCGGTGCCGCTGGCCGCCGACGACCTGTTGCGCTACCGCTCGCTGACTCCGCAGATGTTGGAGACCCTGCGCAGCGCAGTGCGGGCGCGGCTGAACATTGTGGTCTCCGGCGGCACCGGCTCGGGAAAGACCACGCTGCTCAATGTTCTCTCCGGCTACATCTCGAACGCCGAGCGCATCGTCACCATCGAGGACTCAGCGGAACTGCAGATCAAGCAGGAGCATGTGGCGCGGCTGGAGTGCCGTCCGCCCAACCTGGAGGGCAAGGGCGCCATCCGCCAGCGCGAGCTGGTGATCAACGCGCTGCGCATGCGCCCCGACCGCATCATTCTGGGCGAGGTGCGCGGGGAAGAGGCGCTGGACATGCTGCAGGCCATGAACACCGGCCACGATGGCTCCATCACCACCATCCACGCCAACAATCCGCGCGATGCCATCGCGCGCATCGAGACCATGGCGATGATGGGGTCCATCACCCTGCCGGCAGCCGCCATCCGCGCGCAGATTGCCTCCGCCATCGACCTCATCGTGCAAGTATCGCGCATGAGCGACGGCTCGCGCCGCGTCACCCATATCAGCGAGATCACTGGCACCAGCGGAGACGTGATCAGCCTGCAGGACATCTACCTGTTCGAGAAGCTGGGACTGGGACCCAGCGGCAACGTCAAAGGCCGCTTCCACTCCACAGGTATCGTGCCCAAGTTCGGCGAACGCCTGAAGGCCGCCGGGATTCCGCTTGGCCTAAACCTTCTCGACCATTCGGTCGAGGTATAGAGCAGAGAGAGAGGGGGCCATGGGTCTGCTGATAATCACGTTTCTGCTTGCCCTGGCGCTCAGCACTACCATTCTCATGCTGGGCACGCGCACAGCGGCGACGAGCAAGTCCGCGCAGGTGCGCCTGACGACCATTCGCCATTCCATCCAGGCCCAGAAGTCCGGCACGAACGGAGCGGAGTTGGAGGCGGAAGGGGAACGGAACTACGTGGTACGACTGGGCGAGTTCCTTCAGCGATACTCGTTCGCAAAGAAGCTACAGGTATTGCTGATCCACGCCGACAGCAGCATGAGCATCGGGGGAATTGTCCTAGCCAGCGCGGGTTCGGCGACCGGTTGCGGTTTGCTATGTTTTCTGGTGCTGCACACGAATTTGCTTACAGGCGGCGCTGCTCTGGTTGGCGCAGCGATTCCTTATGTGTTGCTGCGGATGAAACGCGGCCGTCGTCTGAAGGCGTTCAACACCGCTCTGCCTGACGCCATCGATCTAATGGCGCGCTCGCTGAGGGCCGGGCACTCGATGAACTCATCGATAGAGCTCATTGCCGAGCAATCGCCCGAGCCGCTCTCCTCCGAATTTGTGCAGGTGTACAAACAGCAGCGGCTGGGACTGCACTTTCGCGACGCCCTGCTGCAGATGGGCGGACGTATACCATCGCGCGACCTGCAATTCCTGATCACCGCCATTCTGGTGCAGAAGGAGACGGGAGGCGACCTCACGGAGATACTGGACCGCGCCGCCCATGTCATCCGCGACCGCATACGTATCGAAGGCGAGGTCCGAACTCACACCGCGCAGGGTCGCCTGACTGGCTGGATACTGGGTTTGCTTCCAGTCATCATGCTGGCGCTGCTGAATATTGTCAGCCCCGGCTACTCGTCCGTCCTCTTCCACGATCCGACCGGGCAGAAGCTGCTCTATGCCGGTGGAATCCTTATTGTTCTCGGCGGTCTTATCATCCGCAAGATCGTCGATGTCCAGGTCTGAAGGTATGCCATGAATCCTCTCGTTTACGTCACCTTCGGGGCAACGATTTTTTTCACACTCGCGCTGGCTATCTTTTTCTTCTTTACCCGGACTTCGCGCGCCGCTCTACAGCGCATCCGCGAGATCACCTACCACGGCAGGCGCTTTCGACGAAGCGTTCCGATGGCAAACAACGCAGGCCGCCGGTTCATGGCGATGGTCCACTGGGTGCGGGCCCGCCTTGGGCTGGCCGCGGACGTTGTACTGCCCGAACGCCTGGCCAACGCCGGATATAAAGGCACGCTGTCCAGCGAACTCTATACCACCTCGCGCATTGTTCTTCCCCTGCTTGCGCTGGTGGCCGGGTCTTTCATTGCTCCTGACCGCGGGTTTTGGATGATCGCGCTTCCCGCAGCCGCCTTCATTGCGCCCAACATCGCACTGACGCGCCTGATCAAACTCCGCCGCGGGAAGATCCGCAGAAGTATACCGGACGCCGTCGATCTGCTGGTGATTTGCGTGGATGCAGGGTTGGGCATCGACCAGGCCCTGCTGCGCGTGGGGCAGGAGCTGGGCAACAGTCATCCCCAGATCACCGAAGAGCTGCTGCAGATCAACCGCGAGCAGCGCGCCGGAAAACCACGCATCCAGGCCTGGACCGACATGGCCAAGCGCAGCCAACTGCCGGAGATCGACGCCTTCGCCGGCATGCTGGTGCAGACTGAACGCTTTGGCACGCCCATCGCGCGGGCGTTGAGCGCCTTCGGCGACAACATCCGCCTCAAACGGCGTCAACTGGCCGAAGAGAAGGCCGCAAAGACCACGGTCAAGATCATCTTCCCGCTGGTGTTGTTTATCTTCCCCAGCATGTTCCTGGTTCTGCTGGGGCCTGCCGTGCTCAGCATTATGCGCGGCATGGCAAGCATGGGCCAGTGATCAAAGCGGGTTTCGGGCCTGGATGCAGGCTCATGCGAAGCTGAAGCCGCTGCGGGCGATGGGGAGGGTGCGGATTCGCTTGCCTGTGGCGGCGAAGACAGCATTGGCGATGGCGGGCAGGACGGGAGGCAGGGCTGGTTCGCCCAGGCCGGTGGGGCCAAATTCGCTCAGGCGCCAGGAGAGTTCCATGGGCGGGACCTGCTTGAAGCGCAGCACAGGGTGATCGGCGAAGTTGGACTGCTGCACGCGGCCATCGACGAGGGTGATCTCGTGCATCATCTGGCTCATGCCATCGACGATGGAGCTGATGACCTGCGCCTCCGCGCCCGAAGGATTGATGATCTGATTGCCAATGTCTCCGGCGGCCCAGACGCGGTTGACCGTGATTTTGTTGGCGGAGTCGACGGTAACCTCGGCCACCTCGGCGAAGTAGCCGGCGTGGCAGTAATGGCAGGCGAGGCCGTAGCCGTGACCTTTGGTCGATTTGAGTTTGGCCCAGCCGGATTTTTCAGCGACCAGTTGCAGCACTCCCTTGAGGCGGTCGGCGTTGAGCGAGTCTGCGCCTCCGCGGCGGCCTCCATCGGCTGACATGGGGACAGGGGTAGCGTTGAGTATCTCCATGCGGAGATCGAGCGGGTCGCGGCCGGCGGCGGTGGCCACCTCGTCGAGGAAGGATTCGATGACCCATGCGTAGGCGTTGTGGCCGGGGGCGCGCAGCGCTCCGGTGCGAAGAATAAGCGGCTGAGCGGAGGTATACAGTCCGTAGCTGGGGACCCGGCCGGAGGGAAATTCGGTGGCGTCCATGCCCGCGGAAGAGGCGAGACGTGACCCCTCGCCGTAGGTGGCGAGATGTTGACGCCAGGCGATCAGATGTCCCTGCGCGTCGAGCCCGGCGCGGAGCAGATGAGTGCCTCCTGGGCGGTAGGCGTCGTGGGTGACGTCGTCTTCGCGCGCCCAGAGCAGCTTGACGGTGCCGTTGATCTGCTTGGCCAGCCATGCGGCCTCTACCAGGTAGTCGTTCTGCAGGCGCCGTCCAAAGCCGCCGCCGGTGCGGCAGAGGTGAACCGTGATGTCGCTGGGCTGGATGTTCACGGCGCGGGCCGCCTGACTGCGGCCTCCGCCGGGTGACTGACTGGTGGTCCAGAGCTCGAGCTTGCCGTCCTTAAAGGAGGCGGTGGTATCCATCGGCTCCATGGTCATGTGGGCGATGAAGGGATAGGCGTAGGTGGCCTCGACGACCTTGGCCGCGGAACTCAGCGCGGCGTCCACGTTGCCGTAAGTGCGCAGCGTGTCGGTGGGAGGGGCTTTGAGCAGTTCGGCGGCGCGCGCGGCAAACTTATCGCTGCTCTGGGCGGCTCCGGCGCCGAAGTCCCAATCGACCTTGAGGGCGCCGCGAGCGGACTGGGCCTGCCACCAGGTGTCTGCGACGATGGCGACACCGGGCTCCATGCCTTCAGCCACAATGGCGACGCCGGGCTCGGTGGTTGTATCGACGGTTCCGCCCGTAGTGGACGGGGAGGGAGCAAGGATGATGACGTGGCGGACGCCGGGCATCTTCTTGATCTGGTCGAGATTGGCGGTCTTCACTTTGCCGCCGTAGACCGGACACTTGTCGATGACGGCGTAGAGCATTCCAGGGACACTGGCATCGATTCCGAAGAGCGGTTTGCCGGTGACGATGGCGTGGTTATCGACGTTTGCCTGGGGCTTTCCGATGATGCGGAAGTCCTTGGGGTCTTTGAGCTTGATGGAATCGAGGCTGGGCGGGGGCAGGGTGGCTGCGGCAGCAGCCAGCTCACCGTAGCCGAAGGAGCGGCCCGTGGCGGCATGGAGGACGCGGCCAAGCGAGGTGGTGCACTCGGCTGCGGGGACGGCCCAGCGCGTGGCGGCGACCGAAACCAGCATCTGACGGCATGCGGCCCCCACACGGCGCATGGGCAGGTAATTGCTCTGCGTAGAGGTGCTTCCGCCAGCCGATTGTCCACCGAAGCGGGAGTCGTCGAGGTCGGCCTGTTCGACGCGCACGCGGCTCCAGTCGGCGTCGAGTTCCTCGGCGATCATCATGGGGAGCATGGTCTTGACGCCCTGGCCGATCTCGGGGGACTTGGCCATGATGGTGACGGCGCCGTCGGAGGCGATATGGATGAAGGCGTTGGGCAAGAGGTCGGCCCGCGGTGCGCCGAATTGTGCGGGGGCGAGCGGGAGATCGAAGAAGCCGAGTGCAAGGCCTCCGCCGGTCAGCGCGCTGATCTGCAGGAAACTTCGCCGAGAGAGAGGCTTGGGAGCGAGATTCATGAGTGTGACTCCGTTACTTCTTGTGGGCGGCTGTGGCGGGCACAGCTGCGGCGGCCTGGTGGATAGCCTGACGGATGCGCGTGTAGGTCCCGCAACGGCATATGTTGCCGTTCATCGCAGTGTCGATCTGGGCATCCGTGGGATGGGGCGTGTGGGCCAGCAGACCGACGGCAGACATGATCTGGCCGGCCTGGCAGTAGCCGCAGGAGGGTACGTCGAGCTGTTCCCAGGCTACCTGGATCGGGTGAGTACCGTCGGGCGAGAGGCCCTCGATGGTGGTGACGGACCCGCTGCCGACGGAGCCGACAGAGGTGAGGCAGGAGCGCACCGGGCTGCCATCCAGCAGGACCGTACATGCTCCGCAGGCGCCGATTCCGCAGCCGTACTTGGCGCCCTTCAGGTCGAGTGTGTCGCGCAGCGCCCACAGCAGCGGCGTGTCGGACGGTAGATCGACGGAGGTTACGACGTTGTTGATCTTCAGCTTGAGAGGCATCCGGCTTCCCCTTTTCACGCGGAGCTGTGCTGGCTCCGGCGACCCTTACGGGAGATAGTCTACACGCATTAGATGACGAAAAGTGATGCTAGTCACATTTTGTATGGGGGACGAATTGGGACGTAGCGGGAACCCTGCCTTGGTTCGTTTGGCAGGCCGGCGTGAGGGAGTTGTTACAATCTGATTCTGGACAGAAATAGTTTGCGTAGAACGAGTTTGGGCTGCTTGAGTTTAGAACGAGTGAGAACAATGCTGCGATTTGCGACTGCGGGAGAGAGCCACGGGGAGGCATTGGTAGCGCTGGTAAGCGGGCTGCCGGCCGGCGTGCCGGTGAACCAGGCGCTGATGGATCGCGAGCTATGGCGACGGCAGAAGGGATATGGGCGCGGCGGAAGGATGCGCATCGAGCAGGACCGCGCCCACATCCTGAGCGGGGTGCGGCAGGGCAAGACCATCGGGTCGCCGGTGGCGATGACGATTGCCAATGCGGACTGGAAGAACTGGGAGGAGATTCTTCCGGTGGAGGAGGGCGATCCAGCAAAGCATAAGGCTGTCGCGTCGCCCCGTCCGGGGCACGCCGACCTGGCGGGGAGCCTGAAGTACAACTTCCCGGATGCGCGCTACGTGCTGGAGCGGTCGAGCGCGCGGGAGACGGCGGCGCGCGTAGCGTGCGGAGCGTTGGCTAAAATGTTGCTGCGCGAGCTGGGCGTCGGGGTGGCAAGCCACGTTATTCGGGTGGGCAAGGTGGAACTGCGGCGGGCGGCGAGCTGGGAGGAAATTGTCGCACTGCAGGCGAAGGATGATGTGCTGCTGAACTGTGTCGACGCGGAAGACGAGCAGCGCATGAAGGCCGAAGTGGATACGGTGCTGAAGACGGGCGATACCATTGGCGGCGTCTTCGAGGTGGTGGTGCATGGACTGCCACCTGGCATAGGCACGCATGTGAACTGGGACGAGCGGCTGGACGGGCTGCTGGCGCAGGCGGTAATGAGCCTGCAGGCAGTGAAGGCGGTGGAGATCGGGCGCGGAGTGATGGCGGCCGAGTCGCTGGGCAGCAGTGTGCACGATGCGATTGGCTATGCGGAACAGGAAACAGGGAACAGGGAACAGGGAACAGGGGTGGCGTTTACGAAATTTACTCGAGAGCAGAACAATGCGGGCGGAATCGAGGGCGGGATATCCAATGGCGAGGATGTAGTGGTGCGCGGCTATCTGAAGCCGATCTCGACCCTGCGCCGGCCGCTGGCGAGTGTGAGCTTTGCCACGCGCGAGCCGGTGAAGGCCGCGTATGAGCGCAGCGATGTGTGCGTGGTGCCGGCGGCGGGGGTTGCGGCGGAGGCGATGGTTGCGTTGACCGTAGCGCGGCTGGCAATGGAGAAATTTGGAGGAGATACGCTGGGCGAGATGCTGCGGAATTACAAGGGCTACTGCGAGCAGATTCGGGCGTATTAAAGACAGTGAGTAGTGGGTAGTGAGTAGTGAGTAAAGGCAAAGTCGGAAGCAGTTTCCTCCGCTAAGCTACGGAATGACAAACGATAGCTGCGCTGCGGAATGACAAGCGAAATTGCAACTGCGGGATGACAATCGAAGTTGCGACAGAGAAGAAGATGGCGACGAAGGAAGCGTTGAAGATTCACCAGATCGTGAAGTACCCAGACCCGGTGCTGGCGAAGATGTGCGAGCCGGTGACGGTCTTCGATGCGGCGCTGCAGACGCTGGTGGAGGAGATGTTCGAGAGCATGTATGTGGCGCAGGGGATCGGGCTGGCCGGGCCGCAGATCGCCATCCCGAAGCGGCTTACGGTAATCGATATCAGCTACAAGAAGAACGCGCAGGACAAGCTGCTGCTGATCAATCCCGAGGTGGTAGAGACCGCGGGCAAGCAGGTGGAGGAGGAGGGATGCCTGAGCCTGCCCGAGATCCGCGAGAAGGTGGTGCGGGCGGCATGGGTGAAGGTGAAGGCGCAGAACGAGCGCGGCGAATGGTTCGAGGTGGAGGGCGAGGAGCTGCTGGCGCGCGCGATCCTGCATGAGATCGACCACCTGAACGGCGTGCTGTTCATCGACCGCATCAGCCGGCTGAAGCGCGAACTGGTGCTGCGCAAGATCAAGAAGATGCAGAAGAACGGGGAATGGTGATGGGGACAGCCGTTAGCCATTAGCTGTTAGCTCCTAGCTAACGGCTAAAAGCTAAGAGCTAACAGCTAATAGCTGCTCTCCGAGAGGTAGAGAATTGAGGCTGGTGTTTTGTGGGACGCCTGAGTTTGCGGTGGGGACACTGGAGGCGGTGATCGCCGCGGGGCACGAGGTTGAGCTGGCGGTGACGCAGCCGGACCGCGCGGCGGGGCGCGGGATGGAGATGCAGTTTCCGCCGGTGAAGCGAATGGCGGCGGCGCATGGGATTGCGGTGCTGCAGCCGGAGAAGATCAGGGAGAATGCGGAACTGCGCGAGCGTCTGGAGCAGGCGAGGCCGGATGCGATTGTGGTGGTGGCATACGGGCGCATCGTTCCGCCGTGGATGCTGGAGCTGCCGCGGCTGGGGTGTATCAATCTGCATGGGTCGCTGCTGCCGAAGTACAGAGGTGCCGCGCCGGTGCAGTGGGCTGTGGCTAATGGCGACGCGGTGACGGGTGTGACCACGATGCGTCTCGACGAGGGACTGGATACGGGCGAGATACTTCTGGCGCGAGAGGTCCCGATTGGCGCGGACGAGACGGCGGTCGATGTGTTCCGGTCGCTTGCAGCGATGGGCGCGGAGCTGATGGTGGAGACGCTGGCTGGGTTGGCGGCTGGGACGCTGGTGGGGCGAAAGCAGGACGAGACGCAGGCGACGCTGGCCCCGATCCTGACGCGCGAGGATGGAGCGATCGACTTTGCGCGAACAGCGCGGCAGATCTACGATCGCTGGCGCGGATTTCAACCCTGGCCGGGAGCGCATACGCGGCTGCGCGGGAAGAACCTGATCGTGCATCGCATGCGCGTGGGTGCGGAGATTGGGATCGAGGCTGGAGTCCTGCGAGTGGTGGGCGATGAGATGATGGTGGATTGCAGCGACGGCAGTTCAGTGCTCTTCGACGAGGTGCAACTGGAAGGCAAGCGGCGGATGACCGCGGCGGAGTTTCTGCGCGGGTTTCAGGTAAAGAGCGGCGAGAGGCTTGGGCTTTGAGCGAAGCGCGGCGCGACGGCGTGCGTTCGCGAGCGAAGCGCCGTGTGCGGGCGCGGCCTGTGTCGGCGGGGCCGACCGCTTCGCAGGCGCAGGCGATAGCGAAGATTGCTCCGGCGCGGTCTGCGGCGTTCGAGATTCTCACCTTGCTGGGTGAGGGCAAGGGGCACAGCGATGAGCTGCTGCACTCGCAGCGGATGGAGGCGCTGGGGCCGGAGGACCGCAACTTGGCGACGGCGCTGGTGATGGGCGCGCTGCGCTGGCAGATTGCGTTGGACGCGCGCGTGGCAAAGCTGCTGGCGCGGCCCGAACAGAGGCTCGCCGAGCCGGTGTCGGTGGCTCTGCGCATGGGGGCGTTTCAGTTACTGTATTTGGACCGGATTCCAGCCCACGCGGTGCTGAACGAAAGCGTGGAGATGTGCCGCGCGGCGGGGCAGCCTCATGCGGCGGGAATGGTGAATGCGGTTCTGCGCAAGCTGGCAGCAGAACCATCCACAGTTCAAGATCGAGATGCGGCTAAACCCACATCTCAAAATCGAAATGCGGGGCACCCGCTGCCTGAATCGACGGCGATGTTTGCCGAGAGGCTGGGGCATCCACTGTGGCTGGTGCAGCGCTGGGTGGCGGCGTATGGGCGCGAGGCCGCACAGGCGATCTGCGAGTATGACCAGCACGAGCCGCCGGGGCGCGGCGCGATCTTTGCCGAGGCGGATGGCGCGGCTGCGGGATTGGCTGGCGAAGATTTGCCGCAGATGGACGATGGATCGCGGTTGGTGGCGGAGCTTGCGGCGGTCGCGAACCCGGCTTCGACGCCAGCGGCGCGCGTATGGGACTGCTGCGCTGCACCGGGCGGCAAGACACTGATACTCGCTCGGCGATTGAACCCAAATCTCAAAGACGAGACCCCTTCGACAAGCTCAGGGCAGGCCCTTCGACAGGCTCAGGGCAGGTTGTGGGGCACCCAAGGCGCGCAGATTCTGGCGACTGACATAAGCGCGAAACGGATGGCGCAGATGGCGGCGCGGTTTCGCCACTTTGCGTATGCGCAGCGCGTGCGTTGCGCGGTAGACGATGCACAGAATACGGTCGTGGCAACAGCGGAGGATGCAAAGTTCGATCTGATCCTGTGCGATGTGCCGTGCAGCGGTACGGGGACGCTGGCGCGCAATCCGGAGATACGTCTGCGATTGCAGGCGGATGATCTGGCGCGGCAATCTGCCCGGCAGAGGGCGATCCTCGGCGGCGCACTGCGGCGGCTGGCGCCGGGCGGGAGGCTGGTGTACTCCACCTGCTCGCTGGAGCCAGAGGAGAATGAGCAAGTGGTGGAGGCGGTGGCGCCGGGGGCAGGAGTGCGTCGGATTTCGATGGAGCCGCTGATTGCCAGCTTGGCGGAGATGGGTGTGTTGCGGCAGGAGGTCAGTGCGTGGCTGATTGGCACGGCGGTGAAGGATGGCGCGCTGCGCACGCTGCCCGGCGTGCATGGATGCAACGGTTTTTTCGCGGTGGTGCTGGAGCGGGGATAACAGGCTGCGGAGGACTGCGAACCCAACCCACCCTTCGCAAAGCACGCGAAGGATGGGGCACCCGGCACCCGGTGGTTGTACTTACTTTTTCTTCTTCTCGGCAGGGACGAAGACTTCCATGACGGCCTGGCGCAGCAGATCAGGCGGTAGCAGTCCCTGCGCCAGCAGGAAGTCGTGGAATCGCTTGGCATTAAACTTCGGCCCCAGCGCCGCCTCCGTGTCCTTGCGCAGTTGGAGCATCGTTGTGTAACCGAAGAAGTAGCTATTGGCCTGGCCTGGCGAGCGGGAGGAGAACTGCCTGACCTCTTGTCTGGCGTACGCAGGGCTGAGGACGACATCGTTCTCCAGCAACTTGGTTGCGTCCTCCGGGGAGGTCTTGCCGGAGTGCAGCTCGGAGTCGAGGAAGGCACGCGCGGCGCGTAGCAAGCGCAGTTGCAATGTGAGCAACTGGCCATCGGCCGGCTCGTAGGGCTGCAGGATCCACTCCGAGTAGAGTCCCCAACTGTCCAGGTTGGTCGAGTTGAAGGCATACATCATGCGCGCCAGACTGACACCATGCTCCACCATCGAGTTGAACGCGAGATCGTTGCCCGGACGCGCCTCATGCGCGGTCATCGGCCAAGCCACAGCGTCGAAGGTATAGTCGTCGAAGTTGTCCGCCTTGTTACCGTAGACGATGGAGGTATTGGTCGGCAGGACAAACTCTCCCTTCTGTCCAGTGTTGTGCATTAACGGAGGGGGGACGAAGTGCGGGGCGGGCACCTGCGCGGACTCAGTCTCGGCCGCGGTCTGAAGACGAACAATCGCCCGACGGGCCGGCAGCGTCAGCAGGTTTTTGGTTGCAATGATCTGTTCGACGGTCTTGAGCCGCGCCTGATAGAGCGGCAGGATAGCGGCTCCGGTGATCTGTGTCTTCTTCAATGAGCGGATCACATCGCGGTAGTCGGTCGCGCTCCATCCATGCTGCTTTGCCACCTCGGCGGCGAGCGGCGCCATCTCTGCCTGAATCCCGGTGAAGGCTGCGTGGGCCTTGGCCGCAAGCTGCTCCGGCGGAAGATCGATGCCGTAGCTTTGCAGACTGAAGGCGTACTCCTCGGGCGTCAACCGGGAGTCGGTCCGTCCCTTGGGCAGCACACTCCCGCGGATCCAAGTGTCGAAGTCTGCCAACTGTTGTTGCAACTTGAAGAAGGGGTCCTGCCAGCCTGTCAGTTTGTACTTATCGAACAACGTCCGCATGGTGTCGATGAAGTACTTGTTTCGTTGGAGTTGGCCCTCCATCTCGCCGGCCGAAGGATAGACCACGCCCGGCTTGGCCATCTGCTCCATCATGCGCTGCTTCAGAACGTCGGTGAATGGCTTAAACCCCGGTTCCTCGCCGGCATACTTGCGCAGCCGGATGAGTGCCGCAGGCCTGCGCTCCGCCGAGACCTGGTCGTTGAGCAGCGTGCTCAGCCCGGCAAACACCGCCGCGGTGGGGTCGAGGAAGGTCACCTCATGGTCAAGCCGATAGTC
>Ga0326727_10021399_pt1 | contig 12673 bp, 9 predicted proteins | sample MB2enrmetagenome_FD_207643 | JGI IMG/M metagenome (GOLD analysis project Ga0326727, IMG submission 207643) | Lab enriched peat soil microbial communities from McLean, Ithaca, NY, United States - MB29MY | ecosystem: Environmental > Terrestrial > Soil > Wetlands > Peat | place: USA: New York...
GCCCACTCTGACCCTCGTCATTCCCGCGAAAGCGGGAATCCACGGGCATCGCCAGGGGAGTGTCGCCTGGCGACTTTGACGCGACCCTCCATTACGAGCGGAGCGAGGAATCTCGCTCTGAGTGTTTTCAAGGCAATGCGAGATTCCTTGTCGCCTGCGGCTCCTCGGAATGACAGTCCTCCGGGGTTTTTCCGCAGCCTGCTGGAGCATAAAGTCCATGCCGCCGCTCCGCCATCTTCGAGAGAACGGCCTTCGCCAGGCACGCTTGTTGCGCGCATCTGTAGTATTGGGGATCGTGTGGGCTGCGTGCTTGAGCGCGCAAACGCCGGTGGTCGTCAATCCCGAGAGCGGCCTCCATTTGCAGGTCGATGATGGGAGTACGCTGCCGGCGCTGAGACTCGTCCTCCCCGGCCAACCGGTCTCGCAGGGAATCCTGATTATTCTTCCAGAACACGTTACGGTTCGAGCTCGAGGCAGAAACGAGGCTGTGCACCTCTACCTTTGGCGGCCGGGGGAACACGGCGCCCGGCCTCCATGGCATCAGGTTGAGAATTCCCTTGAATACGAGATGGAACTCAAGAGCCAAGTCCACATGCTGGCGCGAGCCACGCTCGAGTCCGATGGCGTGCGTTACCGCTACGAATTCGTAAACCGGTCTGGTGTGGATTACGACATGATACATTCTATTTCCGATCCGAGGCTCTTCCCATCGATATTCCGTGACGTGCGGCTCGAGCGAACCTACGTTCATCGCCAGGGAGGCTTTGAGCTATTGGCGTCGGACTTGCCCGCGCGCCTTACCATGCCGCTCAATCAGTGGCTGCCCTCCCGCTATCTGGATTCCTACAGTTGGCCGGTGCCGCCCCCCGAGAAGCGAGTTGTCAAAGATGACGGCATTACTTATTACAATGCGTCGCGGCCCGTGGATAAGCCCTTCATTGCGACCGTCTCTGAGGACGGAAAGTGGATCGCCGCCACGTGGAATCCTGCCACGGGAAATGTTTGGACGAATCCGGAGCTTACTTGCCACCATGCCGATTCTGACACTTCCCTGAAGGCTGGAGGGACAGCCAGCTTGGAGGTGAAGACCTTCGTGTTCAGAGGCACACTCCAAGAGCTCCTGGCTAAAGTAGCCTCGTCGGGCCGCAAATGACCCGCTGGCCGGGCTCACGACGCGAAAAGTAGTGGTTGTTTATCCATTCCCTTAACCTGACCTCGGCCGCCTCGCACCCGACCTTTTGTCTGGTCCGAAATTTTTCGCTTGACACGCCGACCAACTTATGGTAGCCTATGTTAGTTGCCGAAAGAGCGCGCCGGCACGCGGTGGCGGCAGGCCTTTATGTCCGATTCGAGCACAGCGCCGCCCTTACGAGCTTGCCCTGGGGAGCAATCCCGGCAAGCCCCCGGCAAGGGACGAGAGAGCGCAAATGGGGAAGAGATGTTAAATCGTGGGAACGAACTCAACCATCTGTGGCAAACAAACGACTTAACTGTTTTCGAGTGTGCAAAACGAACTGGTTTTTCATGCAAAACGAACTGGTTTTTGCTGCTTTTGAATTCAAAACGAACGCTAAAATGGGGCCAAAAACGTGCCATTTGTGCTGTTTCGAACTGCATTTCGCGAGTCGCAAGCGGCCGGAAACCGGGCAGGCACGAAGGGGGCTACACGAACTTCCGATCTGAGGCGCGAGGGAATTGGAAACCCACCCCCAGCAGGGTCCCGAGGTGAAACTGGATGAGAAACCTCACACGCAGACAGTTTGGACAAACGGGCGCATCCGGGATTAGCGCACTCTCAGTTCCTTTGAACCTCGGCGTCTCTGCCCAACAAGCCAATCCCGCTCCCCCTGCCGCTCACGGCGGCGGAAGGCGTGCGGGTAGGGGTGATCTCGAATCAGGATTGGAACGCGGTGACGGTGGGTTTTGCCGCCCAGCGCCCGGCGGGGGTGGAAGTGGGTGATGGCGAGCAGGAGGAAGTGAGCAGTCTGGAGCGTTTGCGGGCCGCGCCCGCCGGCTGGTTCTGGGACCATTCGACCAGGCTCTGGCACGTGAAGGCGGCCTTCGCCGGAGCGGCCGGCATGGAACCCCGGGTTGGTAACATACATGCATAGGCTAGATTGTGCAGGGCGGCCGCGGAGCCTGCGGATCGGCCGCCGCACTCCAAGCTCTCAGATGATCCGCAGGAAATTTAGGCCGGACTCCAGCGCCAGCATAGGACTGTTCGTAAACGCGCTGACTTCATAAGAGCAGCCGATCTTGCAGCCGTTGCAGAAGTCCCACAGCGTGGTCTCCTGGGCGATGATCTGCTTGGCGGCGTCAGAAGCGAAGATTTCCTTCAGAGGGGCTTGCGATTGGTGCAGCGTCTTGAACGCGCACGGGAGATGGATGGAACCGTCCGGCTTCATGGAGATCAATTTGGAGGGATGGCGGCAGGGGAAGCGGGGACCGAAGCCGCCGTTGCGATAGAAGGCATAGTAGTGGGAATAGAACCGCACGTTCTTGGGATAAGCGGCGCGCAACTCCCGCAAAAACATTTCGACCTTATCGATTTCCGTCCCGTGCAATTCCGAATCAGGAAGCAGTTCACCGTCGCGCATCACGTTGTGAACGGCCTCCGGGTGTAACACCAGGTTGTGCTGCTTGCAAAACTCCGCCAGCTCAGGAAGGTCTTCGAGATTCTCGAGATTTACCGCGGCGTTGATCTGCGTGGTGAAAGGCTTTCGTTTCGTCAACACGAATTCCAGGTTGGCGATGATCTTGGGAAGCGTGTCGACGCCCCGGCGCTTGGCAAAGCGCTGCACGTTCAGCGAGTCGATGGAGACTTCCAGCATGCCGAGCCGCGCCACACCGTCCGCGTACTTGCGGATGAGCAGGCCGTTGGTGGGCATCGAGGTCCACATGCCTTTGTCCTCGGCGTAAGCGATGTAGTCGCAGGTATGGGGATTCAGCAGCGGCTCGCCGCCCGAGAAGCTGAGCGCGAAGATGCCCATCTCGCAAAATTCGTCGATGCGCTTGAAAATGCGATCGCGCACCGCGCGGCTTCCGAGGTCGTTGAACTTTCCCTCTTCGCCGAAAATGCAATACTCACAGAACATGTTGCACATCAGCGTGGTTTCAAACATCACCATGTAGGGAAGTTTGAATCCCGACGCGAGGTGCTTTAACCCGCATTTGGCGATGTAGGAATACTTCATCGTGAGGCCCTAAGCGAACCCCTCAATCAGGATACCTCAATTGTCGCCGCTTGTCCCGTGTTCCCTGTAACAGCCCTGCGATAGGCGCTGTCATCCTGAGCCCGTTCGCTTCGCTCAGGGTAAACTCCGCGAAGGATCTGCAGTTCCAGTCCGAGGCGAACTAATGCAGATTCTTCGCTTCGCTCAGAATGACAGATTTTCGAGAGAGCGTGTCGAATAGCCATACGCAAAGACAGACGGCGGAGAACACAACAGTAAGAAGGAGAGAGACAAGGCCCAAGTATTTCGTTAGTTGGTATGCGTAGTAGCTGTAAGGGAAGGGCAGGTTAACCCAATGGCGGAATCCGAGATTTATACCCCAGACGAAGCTCCCATGAGTCCGTCCCGCGGCACTGCGCCACCATACGAACGCCGATCCCATCAACGCCGCCAGCGAAGCGAAGGCTGTTCTCCGTATCCAGATCCTCCAACCAGAGGCAGGCGGGTACCTGCCGACAAGGAGCAGGACCGCCAGAGGTAGCATCAGCCAAAGGAGGAGCCCGCCGATTTGCGGAAGATTGTGGATTTCGCTTATTAGGATCCCCACGAACAGCACGGAAATTGCGGAAAGGGCGATTCTCCCCGGGAGCCCGCGTGGGCCTAGTCTGTATTTGAAGGCGCAGGCTCCTATCAAAGCTGCGGGAGTCCAAGCCACTATTGCGAGGGCGACGTCGCCGGCAATTCCCGGCTTGAATTCTTTGATGGCCGGCCGGAGCCGATCAATCGTGACTCCGCTCAGGATCGCAATGGTGGAGCCGCCAATGGTTCTGGTGAGTGATGAAGGCAAAGACCTCGCTGCCGAAGCTAAGCCATACGCGAGTATCGCGAGCCCAAGCACAAACACCACAGCCAGAATTGTCAAGTCGAGAGCCACTTACCTGAGTCCTCCTGAGGGAACAACCGACCCCCTCACCCGGCCCGCGACGGCTGATGAAAGCGCCGTTGCGGGCCACCCTCTCCCCAAGGGAGAGGGCTACACTTTTGCTCTAGTCCCTAGCCCCTAATCCCTAATCCCTAGCCGCTATTCCCTAATCTTGTACTCTTCAATCTTCCTATACAGGGTTCGTCGATTGATGCCGAGGATGGAAGCGGTTCTAACCTTGTTGCCGCCGGTTACCTTCAAGACGTGAGTGAGATAGTGTTTTTCCATCTCCGCAAGAGAAGGCAACTCCGCGTAGAAGTCCACCAAGCGGTTGTTCTGGCGCGGCCCGCCGCACAATTTGGGAGGCAGGTTTTCAGGCAAAATAAACCCGCTGCGCGTCAGCGCTGCCGCCGACTCGAGGGCATTCTCGAGCTCGCGAACATTCCCCGGCCATTCGTAGCCCATCAAAGCGGAAAGCGCGTAGGGAGAAATGGAAAACTCCCGCCCTCGCTCGCTTCCGAACTTCTTCAAGAAATGCTCCACCAGCAGGGGGATATCTTCCAGTCGATCGCGCAACGGCGGCAGGTCAATTTCGATCACTCGCAATCTGTAATAAAGGTCCTGACGGAATTTGCCTTCCTCCACAAGTGCTCCCAAGTTCCGGTTGCTGGCGGCGATGATCCGAACGTCCACCTGGATAACCTGGTTGCTGCCGATGCGCCGCACTTCCTGTTCCTCCACAGTGCGAAGGACCTTCACCTGGAGGGCGGGACTCATCTCGCTGACCTCGTCCAGAAACACGGTGCCGCCACTGGCCTCCTCGAAGATGCCCCGCTTGTTTTCGATGGCCCCCGTAAACGAGCCGCGCACATGCCCGAAAAGCTCGGTCTCGAGCAACGTCTCCGCCAGGCCGCCGCAGTTGACGGCATAGAACCGTTCCGCAGCTCGGGGCCCATTGCAGTGAATCGCCCGCGCGACGAGTTCTTTCCCAGTCCCACTCTCTCCGCAAATCAGAACCGTGGAACGCGAGTCCGCCACCACCGCAATCTTCTTGTAGATTTCGAGCATCTTCGAGCTTCGGCCCACCAGGCTCGAGAGTTGTCCCTGGCTCTCAAGCTGGCGCTTCAGGTTGCGGTTTTCGCGCACCAGCTTGCGGTTGCCCAGCGCGCGCTCGACTTGCAACAAAACTTCGTCGATCTTGAAAGGCTTGGAAATATAGTCAAAGGCCCCGGCCTTGACGGCTTCGATGGCGGTTTCCATGCTTCCAAAGGCGGTAATCAGAATGACCTCGGACTCCGGTTGGAGGGTCTTGTAGGTGCGCAAGACGTCGAGTCCGTTCAGACTGCTTCCCAGCCTCATGTCGCTGATAATCACGTCGAAGAGTTCCTGCTTTCCAATCTCGAGGGCCTCCTCGCCGCTGGCCGAAGTGACAACGCGATAGCCCTCCTCGCCCAGGATCTCCCGCAACAGTTCCAAGGTGTCGGAGTCGTCATCCACGACCAGGATGTTAGCGGTCGATGGCTTCCTACCCTCACCCGTTTTTTCACTTTTTGCAGTTTCCAAATTCCCTGCCTTTCACGACGCGGCCGGCCTCCCGGCCCCCTCACCCGGCTCGCTACGGCTGAGAGAAGCGCCGTCGCGGGCCACCCACACCCCCCAGGGGGAGAGGGCGGCGCATCGCCTTTACGCACGCGGCCACAAAGCTCCACGCAGCCCTAGAACACAAACTCCCGTCGGCGGCTGTCCGACCCTTTCCTTACCCTTTAGACTTTACCCTTGACTACTTTCCACCGCCGCGCCCAATGTCTCGGCTTTCTCACGGCCATCGACGGGCAAGAGCAACGTGAAGGTAGTGCCTCGCTCCGGCTCACTTTCCACGTGAATGCTGCCGCCATGCTGACGAATGATCTGTTCACAAATCGCCAGGCCCAAGCCGCTTCCCGTCCCCATCCTTTTGGTCGTGAACATGGGGTCGAAAGCATGGACCATGGTGTCGGGTGACATGCCCACGCCATTGTCCGCTACGCGAATGACAACTTCTCTTGCGCCTCCATTTGCCAGTCCCATTTCAATCCGCAACGCGCCGCCCCGCGGCATAGCATCCATACTGTTATTGATGAGGTTTAAGAAGACTTGCTGCAAATACCCGCCGTCCCCGTAAATCTTCGGACAATCCTTGGCCAGGCTCAGCTTGACCTGGATCTTCCTCAGTTGCAGGGCAGGGGAGGAGAGCAGCACGACCTCCTCGACCAGGCGGCGCAAGTCCACCAGTTCGATTTTCAGTTCAAACTCCCGGCTCCAGGATAGCAGTTGATTGACGGTGCGCACGATGTTGTCAATCTGCTTTTCGATGATCTGAAGCCGGCGTCGTGTGGATTCGTCGGCATCCTTTCGGCGGGCCAGCAACTGCACGTGGCCGGATATGGAATTCAGGGGCGTCCCGATTTCGTGGGCCAAGCTGGCGGCGAGTTGACCCGCCACGGCCAAGCGCTCCGAGCGCGCCAGCTTCTTCTGGGTCTCGAAAAGCTCCTCGTTGATGCGCCGCAGCTCTTCATTGGCCTCTGCCAGCCCTGCGGTGGATTCCCGAACCTTGCCCTCGAGTTCCGTATTGAAATTCTCAATCCGCCGCAGCATCCGGTTCAGGTGCGCCGCCAGCAGGCCGATTTCATCCCTGCTGCGCAGGCTGGCGCGGACGTGGAGCTGACCCTTTTCAGCACCTTCCATGACGAGAATCATATCCTTCACGGGCGACCTAACCGCCCGCAAGAAGAAGATATGAACTGCTAAAATCACCACCACCAGGCTCGCTAGCATGAGCAGCAGGTTGCGCATCACCAATTGCCGCGTCACAATGCTGGTTTGCGACTTGGAGACCTTCAGATTCAAACATCCCACCGGCTGTCCCTGGGAACGGATTGTCACCCCGATAACCCAGAACTTGCCGTGGTCAGTTTCAATCGTGAGCGACTCGTCGTCGGGGCGCTCGAACTCGTCGTATTGCTCGATACCGGGGGTGTTGTCCAGCTCCAGGTGCTCTCCTTGCGGTGCGGTAGTTGCCTCAAGCCTGTGCGGCGAGCCGTGCAGGAAAACATCCGCCTGCCGCACGCCCGGCAGGTCGTGCTGCATTTGCTTTAAGACTTGTTGGAGTTTCGTGGTGTCCTGGAGGGCGTCTTCGTTGACCAATTGGTGAGCCGTGGCTCTGGCCTGGGTGCAGGCCTTGCTGTAGATCTCCTCCTCAACCAACAGCCGGGTCAGGAGCATGGCAATGTAGGTCGAAACTCCAACCACAGAGACCACCGCCAGGGCGAATATAATGATAATCTTGGTTTGGAGGCCGAAACGCCATTGAGTCATTGAAGTTCCGCCAAGGTGTGATTCTAACACTGCATGTGACAAAAAGGAACACTCGTGCAAGGCTGGTAACTGGCTAATTCTAATGGTGTTAACACGTAGGACCGAAGAGAGCCCGGCCCTCCGGCGAGCGCCGCTCGTGGGCATACCCGCGGAGTCTCCGGGGAGCGAGACTCTGCGCTGCCGGCTAATTGGGTTATCTGAATTCAGCGGAGGCGTACATGGAAAACCGTGAGATCGCAGCCGTCTTGGAAGAGATCTCGAACCTGATGAAGATCATTCAGGACGACCCCAAGTGGACCTTCAAGGCCGCTGCCTATGATCGTGCCAAGCGCATGCTCGAGGGTTTTCCTGAAAGACTCGAGGATATTGCCCGCGACCCCAAACGGAAGCTAACGGATATCCCGGGGATTGGGGAAGACCTCGCGAAGAAAATCACTGAGCTGGTTGAGACCGGAAAAAGCAAGTACCACCAGGAGCAATTGGCCAAGGTCCCGGCAAGCCTCCTCGAACTACTCCAACTGCAAACCGTAGGTCCCCAGAAGGTGCGTTTGTTTTACAAGCAAGCGGGCCTCAAGACCGTTGACGACTTGGAAGCCGCCGCCAAGGCCGGGCGCTTGCGCGACCTCCCCGGCATGAGTGTTAAGTCAGAGGAGAACATCCTGAAAGCCCTTGAAGTCTACCGGCGAGCCGCCGGACGCTTTCGCTTAGACACGGCCTACGAAACCGCGCAACAGCTCACCGACTATCTTAAGGAGTTTAGCGGGGTGGAGCAGGTCACCCCAGCCGGCTCACTCCGCCGCGGGCGTGAAACCGTGGGAGACCTTGACCTCCTGGTCATTGGCCGTGACCAAGCCGGCATCGCGGACCACTTTGCCCGGTTTTCCGGCGTCGCCCAGTTGCTGGCCAAAGGTGAAGATAAGGTGAGTGTGAAGCTCCAGAACGACCTCCAGGTTGACGTCCGCTTGCTCGACCGCGAATCCTACGGCGCCGCACTGCAGTACTTCACGGGGTCAAAGGAACACAATGTGGTGCTGCGCGAGCGCGCCAAAAAACGAGGATGGAAGCTGAGCGAATACGGCCTCTTCCAAGGGGAAGAACCCCTGGCTCGCCGAAGTGAGGAAGAGATCTACGCCAAGCTGGACCTGCCGTGGATTCCCCCCGAACTGCGCGAGAATCTGGGCGAGATCGAAGCGGCGGAAAAAGGTGAGCTTCCCAAGCTGGTGGAACTCTCAGACATCAAGGGCGACTTGCAGATGCATACCACCGCCTCGGATGGCAAGGCCAGCGTGGAGGAGATGGCGCAAGCCGCCAAACAGCGCGGCTATGAATACATTCTGATCACCGACCATTCGAAGGCCGTGACCATCGCCAATGGCCTTGACGACCGCCGTGCGCTCGAGAATATCCAGCGCGTCAAAGCAGCGCGCAAGAACGTGAGAGGCATCAAGATCTGGGCAGGCGCGGAAGTCGACATCCTGGGTGATGGCAGTCTTGATTACCCGGATGAAATCCTGAAGCAATTCGACATCGTTCTAGTAAGCGTCCATTCCCGCATGAACATGCCCGGCCCGGAAATGACCGCCCGCCTCCTGAAAGCTCTCGCCAATCCATACGTCAGAATCCTCGGACACCCCACGGGCCGCCAGATTCTGAAGCGCGACCCGTTCGTTTTTGACCTCGAGAAGGTTTTTGCGGCAGCAAAGGAGTATGGCGTCATATTGGAGTTGAACGGCCATCCGGAACGACTCGACCTGTGTGACCGGCACCTGAAGCTGGCGCGCGATCGAGGAATGAAAGTTATGATTTCCACCGACGCACATAGCCCCGACCACTTCAAACTGATGCAGTTCGGAGTGGTGACAGCGCGGCGTGGCTGGTTGCGCAAGCAGGACGTGCTGAATACGCTGCCGCCGGAAAGGCTGCTCGAAAACCTGCGGCGAATTGAGCAGTGACGACCCAACTGCAAAAGCCATGGGCAACGGACCACGGACAACTGACTACTGACAACTCTCTACTGACGACCTCCGGAGCGACATGACCTCGAACTCACTACTTCCCGCCGCTGTAATTTTCGACATGGACGGCGTACTTGCAGACACCAACCCATTTCACGTTCGGAAGTGGGAAGCGCTCTTGACGGAATACGGCATCGCCTTTGACCGCAAGACCCTTCCCATGCAGGTGCTCGGACCGGGCAATGATCCCACCCTCCGCCATTTCTTCGGAGAACGGATCACTGCGGACGAGAGGGGCCGGCTCAGCGAAGAACTCGAGGCGAGGTTCCGAGTCGCTTTTGCTCCACACGCCAAGCCCTTCCCAGGAGTGGAGAGGCTAATCACGGAGTGTCATGACCAGGGTGTATTAGTGGCGCTGGCATCCGCGGCCATGAGTAAAAACGTGTTTTTCATTCTTGACGCCCTCCAGCTTCGCCCCTTTTTCCAGGTTGTCTTGACGGGCGATGAGATCACGCAAAGCAAGCCGCATCCGGAAATCTTCTCGAAAACTGCCCAGAAGCTTGCTCTGCCTCCCGCCGACTGCGTCGTCATCGAAGATTCTTTCGTGGGGATTGAAGCAGCCAAGCGCGCGGGCATGAAATGTGTGGCCGTTGCTTCCACGTTTCCCGAGTCGGAACTTCGCGCACGCACACAGGCCGACCTCGTGGCCCAAACTCTCGAGGCGCTCGACTTCAAGAAGTTACGGGAGCTGTTTTACAAGGTGTAGGGGTAGGGCTTGCCCTACCCCCACGGCGGGCTTTACAGGCGTCAGGGGGACGGCAAGCCGTCCCCCTACAAATCGTCGGGGCAGGCTTGCCCTCTTCCCTCCATGGCGGGCTTCGCAGCGGGCAGTCGCACCGTCTCGTTTCCAATTTCTAGTCTCTAATTTCTACCTTCGGGCCCGGTCCAAACCGCACCACGGTGAGCGTGAGGTCATCCGTTTGCGGAGAATTACCCACAAATTCGTGCACTGCGCCCACCACGCGGTGGCAGATTGCTTCCGGTGTCAGGCCTGAACAACCTTGGAGAGAATCCCGCAACCGGGCGTCTCCGAACAGGTCTTGATCCGCGGCTTGGGCCTCGGTGACGCCGTCAGAGCAAATCAGCAAAATGTCGCCGCATTGCAACTGGGCGCTGGCGACTTCGAATGTCGCGCCAGCAAACAATCCCACGGGGAAGTTCGAGGAGCTCAGATTCTCGACCGAGCCGTTGGCGCGGATGAGCAAGGGCGGAACGTGCCCGGCGTTGACGAACTGGAACCTGCCGGAACGGTCCAGGACCCCGTAGAGGATGGTCGCGAACATCTCCGGAGGTGTCCGCTCACAAAGGAAATCGTTCACGCGGCGGAATAAGAGAGAAAGGTCGGGATCGCCGGCTGCCACGCCTCCGAAGGCTCCTTGCAGGTTGGTCGCCAGCATGGCGGCGGGAAGGCCTTTGCCGGAGACGTCCGCCACGATGAATCCGTAACGCTCGTCGGGCAGGTACACCATGTCAAAGTAGTCTCCGCCCACCTGTTCCATCGGCATGGTCGTGGCGTGCACCTGGAAGTAGTCGCTCTGCGGGAAGCGGCGCGGCAAAAGCATCTGTTGGATATTGCGCGCCAGAAACATTTCGTGTTGGATGCGCTCCTGGTCGTGTGCAATGCGCAATAGGCGAGCGTTCTCGATGACCGTGGCGCCTTCGACGGCGAGCGTTTGCAGCACTTGGCGGTCGAGGCCCGTGACCGCGGTGGCGTGGGCACGGGTATCGAGGTAAAGAACGCCGAGCAATTCGGGCGTCGTGATTTGAATAGTTTCACCCCGGGCCTCGGAAACCGGGAGCTTCTGCAGAGGGACTGCGACAATGCCGCGCACTTCGGAGCGGACGATCCTGGTTTCCTGAGCGGTGCGCCCGGTCATCTGGTCTTCCAGGATCACCTCTTCCTGGCCCGAGGATGCCACGCGATCCACCACGGTACGGGAGTAATCGGTGACCTCGCGTCCCAGGTAAATGCCACCTGCTCCCCGCGCCAACTTCAAGTGAAGGTTGCCATCCTCTTCAATGAGGAAGAGTAGCCCGCGCTCCGCGTTGGTCAATTGCAGCGCCGAGTCCACAAGAGCCACCAGGACTTCCTCGAGCGCCGGGGCGCGGTGCATCATCTGGGCCATGCGGAGGAGCAGCCCGAGGTGCTGAAGCTGGGGGGCGGGACCTGCCGAAGCCTTCTCCAGCTTTTCCAGCAGTTCCGGCAGCACCGCCTGGTCTTCCATGAACGAAAGCATGTAGGAATCCGCCACACCTAGATTGATGCGATCCCCCGACTTAAGCAGGCAGGAACTGATCTGTTCATTGTTCACGGCAGTCCCGTGCCGGCTCCCCAAATCCTCAATCAGATAACCCTTTTCGCCCTGGACAATGCGAGCGTGACGGCGTGAGATTCTGCTGTCCAGCAACACCAGGTCGCTGTCGCTCTGCCTGCCCATGGTAAAAGGTGTGCGGCCGATTTCCACTTCGCGCTGGTTCCCAAAAGCGTCACGAACGATCAGACGTGGGAGAGTATTCGCCATAGTTTCCGCCTGCCCACAGAGAATGTGAATGATTATAGCACTGCCAAAGTCTAATTCGCGCACCCTCCGTCAGAATCGGTTTGACAAAACCCATCACGACTTCTGATAATCGGAGGCTCTGGTATAGCGAAGGCACTTATGATGCTACAGTCACGGCGGATACTCAAGTTCTTGTTGGTTTGCAGCCTGGCAACTGTCCCCTTATTCTCATCCCAGCGGCCGCCGCTCGAGGCGGAAAGGACCGCTGAAAAGGTTCTCCTGCAAGCTATCATCATCGACACTCACGCGGACACCCCGCAGATGATGCTCGATGAGGGCTATGACCTCGCCCAGTCGGACAGCCCTTTCATGATTAGTATCCCGAAGATGCGGCAGGGGCACCTGGGCGCCGAGTTCTTCTCCATTTGGGTGGACGTAACTTGGCCGAAGCAGGACCTGATTCACCACGCCCTCGATTTGATTGACGCCGTCGACGAGCAGGTGGGTCGCCACTCGGACGTCCTCGGCATGGCCACGACGGCAGACGAAATCGTGCGCTTGCATCTCCAAGGGAAGTTCGCCATCCTGATGGGCGTCGAGGGTGGCCACATCATTCAGGACGACCTTCGCGCCCTGGACATCTACTATCGCCTGGGTGTTCGTTATATGACGCTCACCCACACCGCCGATACCGACTGGGCCGACTCT
>Ga0326727_10021400_pt1 | contig 12671 bp, 10 predicted proteins | sample MB2enrmetagenome_FD_207643 | JGI IMG/M metagenome (GOLD analysis project Ga0326727, IMG submission 207643) | Lab enriched peat soil microbial communities from McLean, Ithaca, NY, United States - MB29MY | ecosystem: Environmental > Terrestrial > Soil > Wetlands > Peat | place: USA: New York...
ATGTGGTGGGCACCGATACCCAGTACGTGGTTGACACCTTCGGCCGTCCCCGCCGCATCAGCATCGATCCCGGCGATTGGGTGCTCAAATCCACCCCCGACCTCGAGGTGCGCATCGCCATCCTCAAAGGCCAGCAGTTGGTGGCGCAGGGCGACCTGGTCGGCGCTCTGGCCGAGTACAAGAAGGCTCTCGACTCGAACCCCATCAGTTCCCTTGCCAGCTACCGCATCGGCGAGGTGCTTTTCACGCAGCGCAACTACCAGGCCGCGGTCAACTCCTTCCGCGACGCGCTGCGCGGCGACGACGAGCCGCCCTGGACCGAGGTCTGGAGCCACATCGCCATCGGCAAGATCTTCGACCTGACCGGCCAGCGCGATCGCGCCGTCAACGAGTACCGCCTCGCCGTCCAGACCAACGACAACACCCAGGGCGCGGTCAACGAGGCCCGCCAGTACCTGCAAAAGCCCTACAAGCGGCCTGAAGACAACTGAAGCCTCTCGCTTTCGGGGCCTCCGGAAGAGCCTTTCTCATGAAACCGCGCCCGAGCTATCGCATTTTCCGGATTAGTATAGAGTGCCGTCTGGAATGACTGTGGGCATTTTCCTCAAGAAAATGCCCATGCCTTCCTTCGGGCGACTCTACAGCTATCCGGAAAATGCCTTAAGGCTGTGTTCGAAGCAGAGATCCCGCGGGCGACCTGCGCGGGCTCGGGATAGACCTCCGCAGCCGCTCTCCCTATGTGGCGCTTCTTCCGGGTGGTAATTTCCTTCCACTCGCTATGCAGTCGACCGCACATTTATTGAAATCCATCACGCTAATTGCTTGAAAAGTAACATCTTCAATTTGGTTACTAAATTGCATAAGGTATTGCGAGGGCCTTCTCGTGGACAGCTGTCGCCGACTGCAGTTCATGCAGGGGATCGCTGTCCCTTCGGAAGTCTTCCCGAATGAGGTCGCAAAGATGAAAAGCAGCAAACACCTTCGGGCTCCCCGGTTTGCTCTTTCTTTCCTGGCCTTGGCACTCGTCGCTCTGGCAGCGGTCTCCCCGGCATCGGCCGATGAGGTCAGCTGCGGCAGTAATCCCGCTTGGATGGCTCCGTCCTCCAGCGGCATGATCAATTCCACCGTCACCGGCTTCTGGAACCTGGGCGATGCTTTTGTCGCCACTGGCAATGAAACCGTGTGCGCTTTGGGCATTTACGCTGGAGTGGACTACACCACCTGGGAAGTGGTCGCGCTCTACACCGCGGACGGGACTTTCGTCACAGATACGGCCATTAATCCCTATGAGGTTGCTCAGCTCGAGGACGGCTATTACTGGGCTTCCGTCAATGCTCAGCTTGAAGCGGGCCAAACCTACGTCGTGGTCGATTATACGAATGGAAACGCTCCGGGCTGGGACAGCGGCCTTGACCCGATCGACCTATCGGGGGTCGTGTACGTAGACAGCTTTTACGACTTCAGTTCCGACTCCAGCGATGGACTCACCTTCCCAACTACACCAGCCAGCGATCCGTATTACGGACCCGACATCGAGTTGTTAACTCCCGAACCGCAATCGCTCCTCCTGCTGGGAAGCGGGCTGGTCGGCGTGGCGGGATTTTTGAGATTCAGTCGCCGCAAGAAGTAACCCACGTCCCTACCGAGGCCAAAGATCGTTCAACGTGGGATCTGCTCCCGGCATCGCAGTGAGCTTTCGGTTGGCGATAATTCAAGTTGGCGTCGGTCCGGCGGGCAACGGTCGAGAGGATCTGGAATTTTAGCGCGGTTTCCCCATCAAGTGTGGAACTGTTTACCACTTGCTGTGCAATCGCTAGCACATTCATCTCAGTTCCCAGCGATAAATACCTGAAAGCAAAGGCAATCGATTTGGCACCGAACTTGCATAGTCCAAGACAGAACTCTTCGTGTCGGTTGCCGGCGACCGTTTATTTACTTTTGCACAGGCTGGCCTAAAACACGGGAGCCATTTTGAGAAATGAGGCTTATAATGATGACCCCCCCGAAGAAGCTTTACGCCAGCAGGTTTGCTTTCCCGCTCTTCGCTTTGGCTGTCGTTGCCTTCGTAGCCGTCACGCCCGCCTCGGCAACGTCGAGTCTCGCATGGACGCCCCCCTCCTCCGCTAGCACAGTCTTTACCACAAGTCCCTGGGTCGTAGCCGATGTCTTTACCGTCGGCTCCTCCAATGAAATCGTCACCCAGTTTGGCATTTACGATCAAGGGTTTACCGCGGGCTGCACCCAGGAGACCCCCTGCGGGTACACCCAGGATGAAATTGTGGCCCTTTACGACTCCAGCGGAGCCCTACTCATCGGTAGCGCCACGTACGACAATGTAGGGATCGCTAACGACAGTGATGGGTACTACTGGGCGCCTGACGTATACCTGAATGAACTCCTAGCGGGCCAAACCTACACCCTGGTTCTCTTTACAAATGGCGCCAACCCGGCATGGGGCACCACAGCCATCGGCAACCTGAGTCCCGTGTGGGCCACGGTCGACTACAGCGCCGACCTCGGCACCTGCACCGGCTCCTGCCCCGGCCTGCCGACTACCCAATTGCCCCCCAGTGATGGGAACGTCGACATCGCTTATGACCTCAACATTTCGACCGCGCCTGTGGTGAACACGCCCGAGCCGGAGTCGCTCTTCCTGCTGGGTTCCGGATTGGTCGGCATGGCTGGATTGCTGCGCTCCAAGCTGCGCAGGAACTAACCGGCTTCCCTGCCGAAGCACAAGCCTTTTCTCAGCCCCGGCGCGATCCACATTGCGCCGGGGTTACTGTATCCGAACCCCGGTCGCTCTGCCAGTGGCAGCGCTCATACCGGCCCGTAAAGCATAGATCGGCCAGCTCCGGATTCCGAACAGGCGATGCCTCGCGCCTGTCCCCGGAGTTCGGCACACCCACCTAGAGCGGAACCATGATTGCTGTACCCCAGAGCTCCGTGCCCCATCCTTGCGACTTTTGTCTGTCGCAAGGGTGGGAGACCACCATCGCTGGGTACAGCATCTCTGTTTTCGGTCTAGAATTCTGGCAGACCGAAAGCCCCGGCGGACAAGCGTTCTGCCGGGGCTTTGCATTCTTGTGCTGGCTGTCTGATTGGGCGGCTTATTTGCCGCTACGAGGGGCGCGGGGCCTTCCCAGTGAAAGAACCTCGAGATCGACCTTGGCCAGCCCCGCCCAGGTCATTCCGAGCTTCTCGGCTGCGCCATAAGAGAGATCGATGACGCGTCTCTCCTCCAACAGGTCGCCGCGATCGGTGATGCGCACGATGACCGAGCGGTGGTTGGACAGGTTCACCACCCGCACAACCGAGCCGAAGGGCAGGGTCGGATGGCAGGCCGTCATGGCATTCATGTCGAAGACTTCGCCGCTGGCCGTCTTGCGTCCGTTAAAGACGCCTCCGTACCACGAAGCCACGCCATGGAGCTTATCCTTCCATTGCCGTGCCTCGGGCGTTGGGCCAATTTGGGGAACCGCAGGTTCCCGATTAGCCGCCGCTTGAGTCATCGAGGACGGGGTTGGGCTCGCGGCTGCTTGAGCCGCAGGCGCGAGATTGGCCGGTCTGGGAAGACGCGCATCCGCATGCACCGTGCGCGCATTGATCAACACCGCCAGCGCCACCAGTACCGCCGCAGAGACTCCAGCCGCGAGATAAATCCACAGCGGAGCTTGTCGCTTTAACTTGCGTGTTTTCCATGTTCTAACCATTTGCCTATTTTACTAAATCGACACTCCTCGGCCCCCTCAGTTGTCAAGATAGATAAGAGGATTTTTCCTGCAAAGACCCGATTTCTGGAGCGTTTCCGGTAAGGGTTTTTGCTTCTATTAGTTACAGACTCGACTCAAACCAATGCATTTGTCCCATTTTGGGCCAAGTCCTGCGAGGAAGACCGCCAGTCCGCAGACAACTCCCGCTTGCGCCCCTGCATCTCTACCGATAGTATGCTGAAAACAAATGCCTTGAGCGCGGCGTCGACTCTGGCCGGCGCATTTGCGGTTGATTCAGAAAGGAAAAGAAGCGAGCCATGCAAACCCTACGTGCCTGTCTCTGTGTGACTGCGGCTGCGGCCCTCTCGTTTGCGACCGCTGCCCTGGCGCAAATGCCCGTCTACACTCAAGCTGGCCCGGTTCCGCCGGCGCTGACCGCGGCAAAAACCATCTTTGTTTCGAACGCCGGCGCCGACAGCGGCCTCTTCTTCGAACCCTTTGCCGACGATCCCGTTCGCGCGTATATCTACAGCGGCGATCCCGATCGCGCCTATACGGAGTTCTACGCGGCGCTCAAGGCCACCGGCAGATTTAACCTCGTCTCCAATCCTGAGATTGCCGACCTTGTCCTCGAGCTTCGCCTCACCGCTCCTGAAAATCCCGTTATGAGCGAGGGCGAAGTCTATCCTCTACCCGTGTTCCGCCTGGTGATCTACGACGGCAAGACTCACTACATCCTTTGGACCGTAACCCACTCCATCGATAACGCCATCCTGCGAAGGAATTGCGACAAGAACTTCGATGCGGCCCTGGCTGAGGTCCTCAGCCACTTCCTGGAGATTACCGGCAAATCCCCCGTCCCGGCGCATTGACCCAGTCGAGCGGCTCAAGGCGGTATCGCCGCAGGCGAAAGCATCCATACCGAGAACAGCCGCAATTACCGGCCGGGGCAGATAGAAGCGCTGCTGACCGAGGAAGGATTCCGCGCCGAGGCAATGTGGACCGATCCGTGGGGGTGCTTTGCGGTGTGTTTGGGGCGCGGTGTAAGCATTCCCCACGCTTCCACCCCGAGAAACCAAGACCACTTCTTGGGGACCCCGGTGAAGCGCGAGACTAGAGCATTTTCACTCGATGAATATCAAGCTAGCTCCGGCCTTCCCCGAAAAGCGACGGCATGGGTTGGCTTTGTAACAGGGGCGGGTGGCGCAGGTGCCGGGGGAACGAAGCGAGATCCCCCACAATTGATGGGTGCCCCAGGCGCCAGGGGAGCGAAGCGAGTTCCCCCACAATTGATGGGTGCCCCAGGTGCCTCGCTTTTGGGCGCCTGGGAAAGCATAGACCTTGGCCGTGGGTTTTTCGCTTGTTCTCTTATGCTGTTAATTTGTTTATGTGGAGATGCGGTCGGCCAGGAAGTTTCCGGCATCCGGGTTGCACTTGAGTTCGATCTCGAAGAGTGAGTTGGCGATTTGTCGCCCGCGAACCCACGTTCCTCCATTCGATTCGCCGGCTTTCATTGGCGCTAACGATATTCTGGAGTGCGACGGAGTGAGCGTACAATCGTATCCTCATGGCGAAAGGGGATTCCGGCTTTGCATGAATATCTAAGACAGGACAACGAACCTCCAGACGCGGTCGCGAGGCATGGCTGGCGCTATCATCACATTGGAATTCCTACGCAAACCCCTCGTCCCGATGAGATTCACGTGCCCCACCTTCATATACACGTGGCGGGATTTGAAACCAGCCCCTTCGGGGTCCAGTGGATGCGATTCGATCCGGATGCGCCCTATCCCGAGGCGGTCAAGACCATCCCGCATGTAGCGTTCGAAGTTGACGATCTTGCACGTGCGCTGGTTGGGCGGGAGATTTTGATTCCACCGAACAGCCCAAGCGCCGGTGTCAACGTGGCTATGATCCTCGATCATGGCGCGCCGATCGAATTGATGGAGTTCTCACGGCCGCAAGAATCGCAAAGCGCGTGAGCGTTCTACCGGCGGGTGGCGCAGGTGCCGGGGAACGAAGCGAGTTCCCCCACAAATGATGGGTGCTTCAGGCGTGAGCCCTGGGGAGAGAGAGCAGGTCAGCATCGCTAGAGCATTTTCACTGATGGTGTAAGGAAACTCCGTGCCCCATCCTTTTCACGTTCTTTGTGAAAAGGGTGGGAAACCACGAAACCCACCCTATAGGAACAGTGAAAATGCTTTAGCCCGCTTGAGCGGGCGTAAGACAACCTGAAACCCGCCCACCCCTCAAATTTTCTCCTCGCCTTTTGCCGATAATTTCACCCTTTTGGCGCACACTCTCTTCATGGGCATCTCCTGCCAGTTCGAAGCCATGCCGTGCAGCGGTGCGAAACACGTCCCAGGTTCAAAATTTAAGGCATCTGCCCGGTCCGTACCCGTACCCCCCTCCCCCCCCTACTACCCAACGGCACCCCCCCTCCCCCCCCTACTACCCAACGGCACCCCCCCTCCCCCCCTACTACCCAACGGCACCCTCCTCCCCCTGACACCTGAAACCTGACGCCACTCCCTATAAAAATCGCAAAAAAAACGGGCTGTGAAACTGTGTGGCTTGGAAACAACCCATAATCATCAACTTACAGGCAAAACCGCGCCGCGACACAGAAACTGTGAAACTGTGAATCTATGGGGAGACCACGAACCCCGTCGATCCGTTTTCAAGAAAGCGATGCCCAAAGGCACGCTGAGCTGCACGTACGATGCAGGCGGGAATCTGGCTTCTATGAACTCATCGAATGCCCGCGGCGTCTCGGTCACCTACGGCTACGGCGACCGGAATCGTCTGCTCTCGGTGGCGGACGCCAATCTGGCCGGCTCGGGCACAGCGAACTGCTCGGTGGTGTCTGGGTGAATCCGCGTTCTTAGATATTTCGGTTCTATAGCATTTTCGGAAATGGTGTAGACCGAAGTCGCAGCTGCTGAGTGGATCTTTCCTCAAGAAAAATCCACATCCACGGCTCTCAAGAGTTCACAGTATTTCCGAAAATGCCGTAAGTGAAAGCAATGCCGCGCCAGTATCTGCGCAAATCCGCACGTCATTTGCGCGAATCCAGACAGCTTTTCCGCAAACTCACAAGCGCGCTCTCAAATCAGATGTCGAGGTTCTTCACGTCCAGCGCGTTGTCTTCGATAAATTTGCGGCGGGCTTCCACGTCTTCGCCCATGAGAGTGGTAAAGATGGCGTCGGTTTCCGTATAGTCTTCCAGCTTTACACTGAGCAGGGTGCGGCGCTCGGGATCCATGGTGGTTTCCCATAGCTGCGTGGCCGTCATCTCGCCCAGGCCTTTGTAACGCTGCACCTGGTAGTCTTTCTTGCCCTGCTCCACGATGTAAGCGAAGAGCTCGCGCGCGGTCTGCTTCTCCACCGGCTCGCGCAGGACGCGTGCGGCGCGCGCGGCAGGCTTGGTTCCTGCCTTGGCCTCGTCGCCTTCGGCCTCTTCCTCGTCCTCAGCGGCGGCCGCGGCAGTTTTGCCCGCGAACTCCACCAGGAAGGGCGGCTCGAGAAACTCCTTGATGAGCGAGAACTTCGCCATCATCTGGCGGAACTCGGGGCTGGAAACCAGCGTCCAGTCGATCGAGCGCGTGGCGCCCTGGGCATCGGTAAAGCAGACGGACCAGGTGTGGTGCTCCTCGTCCTCTACCGGCTTGCCCACCTTGATCTGGAACTCATCGGCAAGCTCGACGAGCTGCGCATGGAGCGCGGCAATCTTTTCCGGAACTCCGTTGCCGTTCTTCGCGGAGAAGTCGGTGCGATGCGTCAGCTCCGCGCGGGCCAGCATCTCGGTGAGCTTTTCGTTGCGGATGCGCTTGTCCACCTTCTCCGCAAAGCCGAGATACTCGTTGAGCGTAGACATGAAGCGATTGAGTGCGGCGCCTTCGATGCGGCTCGCAGCCTCTCCATGGCGCACGATCATGCCTTCGGCCGCGCGCTTCACCATCACTTTCACGAACTCGCGATCGTCCTTGATGTACTGCTCGAAGCGTCCCTTCTTGATCTTGTAGAGCGGCGGCTGCGCGATATACACGTGATCGCGCTTGATGAGTTCCGTCATGTGGCGGAAGAAGAAGGTGAGCAGCAGAGTGCGGATGTGCGAGCCGTCCACGTCGGCGTCGGTCATCAGGATGATCTTCCCGTAGCGCAGCTTGGCGGGATCGAAATCCTCCTTGCCGATGCCCGTGCCGAGGGCCGTGATGAGCGCGCGAATCTCTTCGTGGCCCAGCATCTTGTCGTAGCGCGCCTTCTCCACGTTCAGAATCTTGCCCTTGAGCGGCAGAATGGCCTGGAATTTGCGATCGCGTCCCTGCTTGGCCGTGCCGCCGGCAGATTCGCCCTCCACCAGGTAGAGCTCGCAGCGCTCCGGGTTGCGCTCGCTGCAGTCGGCGAGCTTGCCGGGCAGTCCGCCGCCGTCGAGCGCGCCTTTGCGCCGCGTCAGGTCGCGGGCCTTGCGGGCCGCTTCGCGCGCGCGCGCCGCCTCAATCGCCTTGTTGATGATGCGCCGCGCCACGGGCGGATTCTGCTCCAGATACATTCCCAGGCGCTCGTTGACGAAGGCCTGCACCGTGCCCGCGATGTCGGAGTTGAGCTTGCCCTTGGTCTGGCCCTCGAACTGCGGCTGCGGTAGCTTCACGCTGACCACGGTCACCAGGCCCTCGCGCACGTCGTCGCCGCTCAGGCTTTCTTTTAGATCTTTGAAGAGCCCCATCTGCTGGCCGATGTAGTTGATGGTGCGAGTAAGCGCCGCGCGAAAGCCGGAGAGATGCGAGCCGCCATCCACGGTGTTGATGTTGTTGGCAAAGCTGAAGACCGTCTCCGAATAGCTGTCGTTGTACTGCAATGCAATGTCGATCTCGACGCCGTCGCGCGGGGCTTCCATAACGATGGGCTTGTCGTGCAGCACGCTCTTGCCGCGATTGAGATGCTTGACGAACTCGGAGATGCCGCCGGCGTAGCGGAACTCGGCGCGGCGCGCCTCGCCGGTCTTGGCGTCGGCGGTGCGCTCGTCGGTCAGCGTGATCTCCAGGCCTTTGTTCAGAAAGGCCATCTCGCGCAACCGCTGCGCCAGCGTGTCGTAGTTGAACTCGGTGGCAGTGAAGATGGTCCTGTCGGGCAGGAAGTGCACCTTGGTGCCGCGGCGCTTGCTGGTGCCGGTCATTTGCAATTTCGAAGTGGGAATGCCCCGCGCGTAGCTCTGCTCGTAGGTGTGGCTTGCCTCGCCCGGCTTTTCCGGGCGCCAGATCTCGACCTCGAGCTCCTCGCTCAGCGCATTCACACAGCTGACGCCGACGCCGTGCAGTCCGCCGGAGACCTTGTACGTCGAAGAGTCGAACTTGCCGCCTGAGTGCAGCTTGGTCAGCACCACCTGCACTGCGGGCATGCGCTCGCCGTTGTCCAGATCCATCGTGTCCACGGGAATGCCGCGTCCGTCGTCAACGACGGTGATGGAGTTGTCCACGTGGATGACCACGTCGATCTTCTTGCAGTAGCCGGCAAGCGCCTCATCGACGGAGTTGTCGACAACTTCGTAGACGAGGTGATGCAGTCCCATCTCGCCGGTCGAGCCGATGTACATGGCGGGGCGCAGGCGTACCGCTTCGAGCCCTTCGAGAACCTTGATGTTCTCGCCTGTGTAGCTATCGTTGTCGCCGTGCATGGAGTTGCTGCCGAGAACTTCAGTCGCCATAGAATTCCGTTCGCGAAGTGCGCCAATCGAGGCTCGCCGGAGACGATTTTCCGGATGCTGGAGAGCGACTAACCGCTTGAAAAACCGGGGGCATCAAGCTCGTTGGTCTAGGCTAATTTTACCATGCGGCCCGAGGCTCGGAAGAGGGTTGTGCCAAGGCGCGCAAGTGGTTACCAAAGACAGCGAAGTGCCGTGCAGTGATGACCTTGGTAATTCTCCCCCATACCAATTTGTTATCTATGTGAAAATAGTTGTTTTATATCATAGCACCGGCTAAGATCCCTTCCCGAAGGGAGTTTCTTCCCTTCGATTTCGAATCCAGAGAGGTTACCAAAGATGAAATCCGCCATTCGCCTGTTCGCCCTGCTCGTTGCCCTCGCCGGCCTTGCCTCCGCAGCCTTCGCTCCCGCCGCCACACATGCCCAGCCCAGGCACGCCTCGATCCTCGTGAGTGGCCCCATCACCGCCGATGTCCCAGAGCCTGACCCCTGTAGCATCGGGGGGGCTTGCTTCGCGCAGGCGTCATCGCATCGTTGACTTCATCGGGAACGCCGCCGATGCAGCTCGAAAGCAGCAAAGCGAAAGGAGCGCATCACTCAGGGCAATTGCATTTGGAATAGAAGCCATGAGCCGCCGATGCATTGAAAGGGCACGACTTTGAGCCTGCCTTGAGCGAAGTTGAAGGTTGCTGCAAGGATTCGGTAAATCGACGGGGCTGTAGCCCCTGGGGGATGGTTTCTGCTGCCTTTGAAAACCATCCCTCAAGAGCTCAAGTCCGTTTCCTTCCTTACCGCCCTCCCCTTTCAATACATGCCTTTCCCCTTTTCCAGATGCGATTACCGTGGCGCAATACTCTTTTCGATTGAGATTGAGGGCGGATTGGCGCTATTCTATTGGCTCGCAGGTTCTCACGGTAGCGCCCTATGCCCTTGAATCCCGCAATGTGGTCGATGACCGCGGCCGAGACTCTTCTCTGGGCCGTGCTCGCCTTTCTTTTCTGGAAAAAAGGATTGCGCCGCCGCTTTCCGGCCACGGGCAATTACCTTGCCCTGCGCGCCATCGCTACGCCAATCCTGCTGCTCTTTCTCTACGAGCGATATCACGCCGCAAGCCATGCTCTTTATGTATTTTTCGCGAGAGCCTATGGATTCGGCTTCATGGGAATCTATTTTGTGGCCGTCGTGCTGATGTTCTTCATTTGCGCGGAGATCTTCCGCTCCGCTCTGGCGCCCTTCCCGGGCATTGCCAGGCTCGCCATTCTCGTCTTCTGCTGGGCCGCTGCGGTTTCTGTCATTCTCACCCTGGCATCGATCTCGTTTGCGCCCATAAGTTGGCATATTTTGCCAGACATCTTGTATAGTACTGAGCACTCGGTAAGCATTCTTCTCCTGTGCGTGCTGGCCTTCCTTTGCCTGAGCCTGAGTGCGCTGCGGCTGAATGCGCGCGATCTCGCCTTCGGCATTGCGCTCGGCTTCGGCGTCATGTCTTCGAGCGACCTCATTGTCGCCTCCTGGGGCCCGCGCATCGTTTCCCTCAACGATCCGGTCGAGTTCGTCTACGAAGCGCTGATCCTTTTGTCGCTGGCCATCTGGACGACCTACAGCATCCTTCCCGAGCCGGCGCGCAAGCCGATCCTCGTGCCCGCCAATTCGACGATCTACCGCTGGAACGAGATCGCCTCCGCCCTGGGCCACACCGGAACCCGCGTTGTCGTGCAGCAGCCCGCCAACGGCTTCTTCCTCTCCGATGTGGAGCGCGTAGTGGAGAAAGCGTTGGCGCGGAACATGAAGGACCGCAAGTCGGAGACGTAAGAGTTGCGAACAGGGATTCGTACCCTTCCTCTGAGACCACCCACAAGACTCGCAGAGAATCATTGAGCTCTCGCGGCTCGATACTCCTTGCCATCAATGCGCCCATTCCGCACCTTCGACTGCTGCGTCGTGACTGAACCGCTGCAGCGTTTTCGATTCTGTTCTTTTCAGAATGCACAATGCCAAGTGGCTTTTTCCGATCCGGGGTCCCCACAGACAGGTCTTCATCTGTGGGGTGGAAGTAAAAGCCACCTTGCACGATGTTGGCGATGTCAACAAGTGAATCGAACAGGACATTCCCCGGAATTTGCGGGCGAAGTTGCGTAATGTGTTCTGAATGAGTGGTTTGAGTTAATTAAGAAGTGGAAGTGGCGTGATTCGTGGTAGAAGGGATTTTCGACCAGGAAAATCTGTCTGCCCGGAGACGCCCCCGATGCACGGTAGCAAAGTCCGTTCGCGTTTGAAAGTCCAACTGACGAAATTCTGCTCGGAGTTGTCGAGCGGTCTGTCCAAACCGCTCGGCAAGTTCGTAGCGCAGATGCTCTACGGCATCCAGTCCAGCCAGGACGTGAAGCTGCGTAACATCGGCCGCGCGCGGGGTGAAGCCATTCCCCTGATCCGAACCGAGAAGCGATTGTCGCGCAACTTGAAGCACGCGGAGTTAGAGGCAGAACTTACCACGAAGCTAGAGCGGTTCCAGAATTCACGTGCCCTTTCGAGGGTGGCAAAAGGTGGCATTTTCTTGAGGAAAATGCCACTTGGCAGTAGTGGTTCCGGGGTACAGCAATTCTGGAACCGCTGTAGTCGCAATGGCCAGTGCGCGCATTCACGAAGACACGGAGCAGGCGCTGGACTGGAGCGATATTCGCAAAGCGTATGCCCAGAAAATGGAGCACCTGGCTACGGTGTGGGACGGCTCGATGGGCCAGACGCACCCCGGCGATTGGCTGCTGGACGTAACCGGGGCTGAAGTAAACGGTAGCGAGATTGTGCCCGTGTGCCAGAAGCTGTTCTCGGCCGAAGCCAAGGAATTCCGCAGCGAGAACGCCGAGATCCTCGCCATGGTCGATCAAGCGAATCGACGCCTGGCAGGCCGCGGCATCTGGACGATGGATCGTGGCTGCGACCGTAAAAAGCTTCTGGAGCCCTTGCTGGACAAGCATTTGCGCTTTATCATCCGCTCCACCGGCGAGCGCGCGGTCCGGGATCGGCGGGGGCGGACTCGCAGCGTGGCGGAGGTGGCGCTGGGCTGCCGGCTGCGCCATCAGGCGCGCGTGGTCAGGATCGACAAGGGGCAGGAAAAGAGTTATGCGCTGCGCTACGGCGCCGCGCCCATCCGCCGCCTGGGCCGCGACGAACAACTCTGGCTGGTCGTGATCGCGGGCTTCGGCGAGCAGCCCATCCTGCTCGTCACCAATCTCAAACTGCGAGCGCGGGACTCGG